>MKWU01003568.1_pt1 | contig 20214 bp, 20 predicted proteins | sample 809101 | NCBI WGS metagenome assembly MKWU01 (sample SAMN05860141, study PRJNA318959) | sponge metagenome | host: Aplysina aerophoba | place: Slovenia: Piran, Adriatic Sea, Gulf of Piran | collected 2013-05-07
AGTACAGTTGCACAATCCGTTGTTTGCTATACGCTGATAACACCATTCTCTGTCTGTTCTTTTGCCACACTGAAAGCTGAGCTGTACAAACTACGTATGCCCTTAAAATTTGTGAACTACTACGTTTCGCTAACGATTAACCGTCACTCGCTAACAATTAGCGTTTCGTGATTCACCGTTTGATAACCTTTAAATGACAATATCCGTAACGGTTTTCGGGTAGCGTAATGCTTTCTATGCACCGTACCGTAGCATGAGGTGGATGGTGTAAATGATATAGTAGAGGCTCTTTGCTATGTTGTGGATAACTTGCAAGTTGATCTTGATGAGGATATATGACATTGGCAACTGGTTGCAGGACATTTTGGCCTTTGTCAACTGTGTATAAAGTGATGAAGACCTACTTGGCTACGTAAAATGTCTTGCAGTCAGTTGTCGTTGTTTGATTCTGCTATGTGTATGCTCATCAAGATGAATTTGCTAGTTATGGTGTGGTTGCCTTTATCTCGTAGTGGATGTGCACAAGTACCAGCCTCAAGACATGGGTTCTAAAAGCGGTCACAGGCATGGCACACCCATTACAGCTACATAATGAGGGAGACGAGAGGTCATAACCGGCATCAATAGCTCGTGTGGCTGAACCATCCTGTTAGAGTGTGGATCTTGACTTTAAACTTGGTTGCTGCTCCATTTTGTTCAGTTGCCCTTTCACCCTGAGCTGTGATCTGCTGCTGCACTCCTGTTACAATTCACCAGATCGCAAACACATATTGCTGCTAACAGTGTTGAACCACTGTAACAAATTCTGTGTGTTGTGAGTGAGTAGGCTCAGCTGTCTTGTTCTCAGCAATTAAGTAGGTATGTTAGATATTCGTTTGGACTGTAGGTGTTTTGAATTTGTGGTCTACTGACAGTCCACTAGTAAATGCTGACAGTCCGAAAAGTAGATTTCTTCTGATATGAATACTTACTAGTTCCCACTTACCTCTCCAACTGTTTAGCTGATCAAGACAGTGATGGAGGAGGCACCAGTGAGTGACACAATGGGTTCCATCTTGTCCATGCAATATTACACCTGTCATTGCATGTGTGTGTGTGGGCATGTAGAAGTGTATGTCTGAAGCCAACCTTAAACCAGTGAGACCAATGTTTGAATGTTAAACATACAAATGTTAATAGTTTTGTTTGAACAATATACCAATACCCAGTCGGAAAACAGACATGAAGGAGCCACTGAGCCACCAACAGCAGCTGAATATTTCAAACACCGGATAGTCTTGGGGACACAAGATTGGTGGCAAATGTGAAATACCAGAGAGTGTAAAGAGCAGTAGAGGTGACATCATGGGGTGACACCTCTTCAATACCATGTGGAGAGATCACCGAGTTCCTATGATTGGCAGGTTGCCATGCTACTACTCATGCCAATGACAGCAGACCTCATCAGGTTACTACGTGTAGTAGGAAAGCTCTTTGCTAAGGTCATGCACAGAAGACTGAGAATGATATACGACACCTTGCTCAATTCACAGTGTGGCTTCCACTGTGCAAGAAAATGCATAGACATGATATTGTGCATATGACAGCTTACTATGAAGGCGGGAGAACACAGCACCAAAGTCTATTAATCCTCAAGAAAGCATACAACTGAGTTCCAAATGAAGCTGTTTGGCTGTGTTCAAGAAATACAGCTTTCCTCGTGTCGTGTAACAGTTAAGCGCTCACAGTCCGTTCAGAATGATGATGAAGCTTTATTACTCAAGCTGTGATATAAGATCAACTGTAACAGTAATGGTCTATCTAGGCTGAGCATATGTGCTTGATTGTCTCTTCCAATTGATGTTAATTTGCTGCATGCGTGCATAGTTCTTCAAGGCCCTTCATGTTTTGCATATTGAGCCCCACCTTGTTCATGTCTGTTCTTAATGTGCTTAGCAAGCACTGGGATGGTCTGCCTCATCTGCCTTTGAGGTTGGTGTTAACAGTTGCAGACAGGGCCAGCTGTGCTGGAGTGTCAAGTAGGCATACAAAGGCAGTGCCCAAGGAGGCGTAGTCTGGATTGTTGTATGTCTATTGAGAGAGGTCTGGACTTTGTCAGTCTGTACAATGCCTCATTGCGTATGCGCTTTGGCCAGCGATAGTCTGCTAGGATTCATAGATGTCAACGATGTACTGCACAAAGTTTCTCTGTCATTGTTGCATTCAGTCCCCATGTCCCACAGCCATAAAGTAGTACTGGTCTGACCTAGGCATTCCACACACAGATCTTTAGTGATGCACTGACTCCTGCGAACAGACCAAACGTGCCAAAACGCCAGTCCAGCGAGTTGCATCCTGCGAGTCACATCTTGCTCTTCCCCCAAAAGTGCACCTAGTGTCTTGTTCTTCTGCCAATCCTGGCCTTCTCTATACACATGGACCCTTTGAGTCTTTTCTGTGTTGCATACTAAATGGCTCATTGGGTGGGTAACTCAATGTCTAACACATTCACCACATCCTCAATGAAATCATTGCTGGTGGAGACGAAGTCGGTGACATCGACATTTTTCATCTCCGTTGGCAACCCTAGTTGTACATCTACTGCTGGTGTTGCTGGAAACTTTGGGCGTATTGTTGGAGGACCATCTCAAAGGCTGTGGTTAATGCTACTGGGCTGAAACTGTCGCCTTGTGGGACCCCCACATTTGACTCAAAAGGCTTGTCCATTACATCTTGAATACACACACTGAATTTGGTGTTGGACAATAGAGTTGTAGCAATCTGCGTAATGTCGCCATGGTTGTCACTTGCAAGCTAGATAGACCGTAGTATCAAGTTTCTGGTTGGTGTGTCAAAGGCGTTGCTGAAGTCCAAACAAAGAAAATGCACATCCAGATCATACATGATTGCAGTAGAGCAAACAACCGTTTGCAAAGATGATGTCTGTGCAGCTTCGTGCTTTGCAAAAACCAACTTTACTAGCAGGGATGTAACTGTCTGCATAGGGACTGAATCTCTCCAACAGAGTCAGGGCACAATCTCGGTGATTCTGGAGCTTGGTTGCTGCCGCTACAATCTCCATTTGAGAAATGGGATGCTGTAGGATGCCTTGATAATGAGTCAAGTTGTCTACCCCATCTGGAGTAAATTGGCCTTTGAAGTGAGATGTTAGTATGTCTATCTGTGAGTTGACGTTGTGTAATACTCTGCCATCTGTGTCAACTATGCTCAACTCATTTGCCGATCGAATATTCAGTGCCTTCAGTGCAGCAAACATCTTACCTTCACTCATCACAGCCTCTATTTCTGCTACCCGTTTCTCCAAATCATTCCTTCTTTTTCTTTTCAGAACAGCACTTAATTTTCTGCATCTCCCTCTTAGCTCAATTCTTACAGCAGCTTTCTGGCTTCTTGTTTGTGCTGCATTCTCATCTATCCCCAATTTCCTGATCTCCTCCACCAATAGTTTCACTTTAGAATCCTCCATGGCCATTGCATTCTGTCTCCTATGTCCTTTGTGTTCCAACTGGATTCCTTGGGAGGCATAGCCTGTAACTTCAATGAGACAGATTCAGCAAACTCTTTCTGCAGGTCCTAGTACTAGACTAGACTGTCAGTATCAATGGTTGGATTCAGGAGTATCACGCTATCTATATGTTGTTTGGGTGCTAACAGGTCCATTGTCACTGCCCACGATCGATCAGCCTTCACTGATGTTTTAAACCTCTGAGATACTGTGATGTAGTCGATTTGATTGTAGATGGGAATAGATTCTAGCTCATGTAACCTTGTGATGTAGCCCTGCCAGGTTGTGATATGCCGTGAGGCATTATGAAACAGCCTATTAGGAGGATGAGGTCAGATCGATCACAAAACTCTAAGAATGCCTCACCATTGTCATTACAATGTCTCTTAGATCATGCTCCCAAGTAGGAGTATGTGTCTGTGCTACAGCGTTTCCTCACCTTAGCATTCATGTCACCCATTTAAGCCGTGTCCACACCTGATGCGCACTGGATGCACATCAGGTCAATGCGTATTGGAATGTGCATTGGAATATGTGCGCATTTCGTGTGGACGCTCAAATGCGCATTGAAGCAAATTGAATCCGCATTCAATCCGCATTCGTAGACAGGTGTGGACAGGCCTTAACACAGTCACTTCTCCTTTGGGTATTGTTGCCACAGCTGCCTGCAACTGCTGTTAAAAATCTTCTCTGAGCTGTGGATTGGCTGTGCATCGGGTGCTAGTAGGTCTGTATGCAATGACTACACTAATGGGTGGGCCAGGCTTACCAAAACAGAAAGAAGTCACTGCTATCAAACTTTTGGTGTAGATGTACTGTGCAAATGCCATAGTGGGCATGTGCGGGAGAGGATTAGAAGACTTTCAACAATGACAGTGACTTGCTCTAAGAGACCCTTCAGCTCAGCGAGAATGACTGTACTCCGCAGGTGCAGCTTTCGCAAACAGAAGTTCTCCAGTGATGTAAAGCAAAGGGGTGTCATGCTCTTCACTATCTTCTTCTTGGCCACTTCGTAAATGCCCTGTTCAGCCTCCTCCACATCCAGCAACACTGCCAGTTCCTCTCCTTTTAACAGGGTGGGTAACGTGGCTGCCGTGGCATCATCGTCTCAGGCATTAGCTCTGCAACAATTTCAAATCTCTTAAACCACTTCTTTCAGTCATCACTAGCCACGTTTACACGACCATTTAAGCACGCTCCTAAGTACGATTACATTAAATGCGCTTATAGCCAGGTGCATTTACACGAAACATTTTGAGGAAGTAGTATTTGCATTTTGATCACGTTTTCGTTGTTCTTGGAGGAAGATGGACTATCGCCGCATTGTTCATTCATGGTGTTAATGTACCATTGGTCATACTGGCAGACCCCGCCTATCCTCTGCAGCCTTGGCTGATGAAGCCTTATGTGCAGCATGGTAATTTATCAGTTTGTCGTATACTACGGTATACTACGGGTTCGCACAACACCACTGGAGCAACTCAAATAACTCAACGAACAACAACCAACTACAGCTAGAACTGAAAAGGACTAGGACCAAAGCTACAACTTGTCAAAACTGCAACAAACCGGTTCTTAATTAAGGGTGAGTACACAAGCACTACGCATGCGTGAAGGAATTCATAAAGTATGATCAGATGATTAGCATACGTATGCATGCAATACACTACATTTCCCTCCCATAAGAATAAAGGCACCTGACAGGAAACCATGGACCAGAATCAAACCAGAACAAGACATGAAGTCTACACCACAAACAAGCAAGTCAGGGTTGGTAACGATCCAGGGCTGTCCGGTTTCTTGATGGATAACAGGATGTGGTAGAAAGCGGTGAATCGTTATCAGGAGGCTGAGCCTCAGCGGGTTCAGTCTCAACATTGATTGCAGGACTTGGTCCGACCAGGGATTCATTCACTTCTGATGAGTCAACATTGGTAGACTTGGCAAGGCTGTCATGGCAACATCACCATTCACATCCGGTCGGTGCTGAATGTCGTCTGAACCATTGACTAGATTGACCCTGAACGAGGGACAACACAGCACTGAGACGCTTGGTGATCCTTCCTGGCAACCAGGTGTCACCCTTACTGAAATTACTTACAAACACTGTGTCTCCCACATCAAACTGATGAGCATGAGCAGATGCATCGTGATGAACTTTCTGCTGCAACTGCTTGGCTTCCATGCACTCCGCTGTGTTTGGTCTCACAAGATCTAGTCTGGATCGAGGTCGCCTGCCAAGTAGCAATTCAGCTGGAGAGACACCTGTAGTTCATTGTGGGGTCAAACGATAGGCAAACTGGATCTTAACAAGATGAGAATACAGAGATCCCTGGGTCACTTTCTTCAGACCCTGCTTCACGATCTGTACGGCATGCTCGGCCAACCCGTTGGATGCTGGGTGGTACGGAGCCATTGTGAGATGCTTGACCCCGTTGGCCTTCAAGAAAGAGTCAAACTCTGCACTGATGAAGCATGTGCCATTGTCAGTTTCCGGAATGCCAAACTGAGCAAAGACTTGACGCAAGCACTCAATAGTGGTACTAGATGTAGCTGACGTGACACAAAAGGCTTCGATCCATTTGGAGTTGGCATCAATAAGGATCAAGAACATCTTCCCCAGAAAAGAGCCAGCATAGTCCAGGTGCAGTCTCGCCCAGGGCCTTGTGGGCCAGACCCATGGCTATAAAGGTCACTCGGTGGGGACGACTGGTTCACCTGACAAGAGTGGCACAAATGGACAAAGTCATCACAATCTTTGTCCAACCCAGGCCACCACACGAACATTCTAGCCAACGACGTCATGCGACAAATGCCTGGATGGCCCTCGTGCAACTCCAGCATGACCAACTCTCGCCCCTGTTGGGGAACAACCACCGTGGTTCCCCACAAAATACACCCTTCGTGCCAATTCCTCTTTCTTCGCAAAGAACTGACTCAAGTCCTGGTCAACTTTGCCTGGCCGTCCTTGACGAACAAATTCAAGGACACGAGCCTGAACAGGATCCTTTTGAGTCCAAGAACGAATGTGACCCGCAGTCACAGGGGAGTCTGCCAGATGCTCCACTAGTAACACCAGTTCCTGAGGTGTAGGCACTTCAGCTGGGCCTGACGCGAGAGGCAGCCTGCTCAAGGCATCTACATTGCAATGGGCTTCAGTAGGACGGAATGCAAGCGAGTACTCATATGTAGATAAGAACAGGGACCAACGTCGGATCCTTGCCGATGCTTGAGGGGAGGTTGGTCGATGTTCATTGATGAGTGCCAGGAGTGTCTTGTGATCCGTGATCAACTCGAATGCATAGCCAAACAGATATGAGTGGAACTTCCTCACGCCAAACACATATGACAATCCCGCCTTCTCCAATTGGGAGTAGTTCTGTTCTGCAGATGATAAGGTACGGGAGGCAAACCCAATGGGCCGCTCTTTTCCATCTGGCATTCTGTGTGCAAGGACAGCCCCAACACCATAAGCTGATGCATCACAGGCAAGGATGAGGGGAAGGTTGGCATCAAAGTGAATGAGAAGCTAAGATGATTTCAAAAGCTCCTTTGATTTCCGAAAAGCTCTCTGTACTTCCCCTTTCCAGCGCCACTGTGAACCCTTCTTGAGCAACCTATCTATAGAGTGGGGCCAGCACAGAAGGCAAGAACTTACCGTAGTACGTAAGGAGGCCCAGATCAGCCTTCATCTCCTGGACAGAACTAGGAGTAGGTGCAACAACCACTGCCTGCACCTTCCTGGGCAGGGGATGCAGTCCTTCCGCATCAAGCTGGTGTCCCAAATATGACACTTTTGACACCATAAACTGGCACTTGCTTTGACGAGCACGGAGACCAGACTTCTCAAGCTGAACGAGAACCTCCTAAAGTCTACAGAGATGCTTCTCCTCGCTGGGAGCAGACACCAGGATGTCATCCAGATACACGATCACATCAGGAATTCCCTGCAGCAAACTTTTCATAATGCGTTGGAAAATACCAGGCGCTGACGAAATTCCAAAGGGAGTCGGGTGTAATGAAATAACCCTTTATGTGTGCTGATCGCCACCAACTTCTGGGACTCTACGTCCAGAGGTAACTGCTGATACGCCTGGCTGAGGTCGATCTTAGAAAAACACTCGACCACCCGACAAAGTCGCGAAGAGATCTTCCACTTTGGGAATTGGATACTTATCCAGTTTGGAGACTGGATTAATGGTCTGTCTGAAATCTCTGCAGATCCGGACGCTGGTTTTGTCATTCTTCAGCACGACTACGATTGGGGCTGCCCACTCCGACAATTGCACCGGCTCCAACATGCCCTCAGCCACACGATGATCCAAGTCTGCTTCCACCTTGCTCCTCATCGCGTATGGGACAGGTCGAACCTTGCAGAATCGAGGTGAAGCCTTTGGATCCATCACAATCTTTGCTGAGTGACCCAGCAGTGTCCCTAAGCCATCCTGAAACACAGCTTGATGGACTCCAGTGAACCGGGACAAAGGAAGTGAATCTCCTGCCAATCAAGGTGGAAGTGTTCAAGCCAGTTCCTTCCGAACAGGCTTGGGCCAACACCTTGGACAATCACAAGCGGTACCTTGGCCTGCTGCTGCTTGTAACTGACAGTTATTATCACTTCCCCAGCTACTGGGATAGGCTCACCGGAATATGAGCACAATCTCACTTTCGAAGGCTCCATGGACCTGTCTGTCCACGTCTTCCTAAATGTGGCCTCCGTTACCAAGGACAACCCTGCCCTAGTGTCGATCTCCATTTCGACTGGGCAGTTGTCTACCCTAACCTCCACCTTGTATGGACCTTCTTGCTACTCAGATGATACAAAGGGTACTCATCACCCTCACCTTCCTCAGTCTCATGCACCTGTTGCACTGAGTGAGATAAGCAAACGCATTTATCTAACAAACAACTCTACGACCGACTCGGGGAACTGCACTGAACGCATGCACTATAGACCAATTATTAAGAACAGTACACAGACAGAACCAAAAAGGGTGATCCAGAATGTCCTACAACCAAAGTCAGGTACAGGATCATGATCACTTACAACAAAGCACTAATGAAAAGTTTCTAAGGCTAGCTAACTTCTAAGGTTATCACAGACCCGCAGGCTTGGGCTTGTGGGTCTGTGGTAACCTCCTTGCTGTGGGGAACTACGCAGATGTGGCCTTTCTTACCACACCTGTGGCACTCGGCACCTTTGAATCTGCACTGAGAACCCCCATGGCCTGATTTGCCACACCGGTAACAGGCTGAAGCTGAATTGCCTTTAAGCCTGTCAGGCTTTTTCCTTGTTCTGGAAGGCCTGCTGAGAGGTCACCCTGTGCACCTCCCTCTGAGAAGTAGCCCCTGCTCCGCCCTGCAGCTCCTTAACATTTTGGGCTGCTGTCTCCATTCCCTACCCTATGGACAAGCCTTTATCGAATGATAAGGGCGATTCCGACAACAAACAGCGCTGCAGCACTTTGTCGTTAATCCCACAGACGATCTGGTACCGAAGCATGGCCTGTAGGGACACTCCAAAATTGCAATGTTCGGCATCGCGCGTAACTCCGCTACATACGCTGCGACAGATTCTCCCGGCTGACGCGTCCTGCCGTGAAATTTGAACTGTTGTACGGTCTCCGACGGGGTCGACTGAAATGGCTCCGGTAGCACTTTGACCAAGTCGGCATAAGACTTTGTGTCAGGCTTATCTGGCGCGATCAAACACCGCAGCAACTTGAAAGTTGCCGGACCCACGGCCACAAGCAACACAGCTCGCTTCTTCCCATCTTCAATACCGTTCGCTATGAAGAACTGTTCGAGCCGCTTGATGTACTGCGGCCAATCTTCCTTCCCCGCGTCGAACTCCTGAACTTGGCCAATCACCATCGCCATTGAGACTGACACATGTCAGCAACCTCCAGCAACTGAACTACTACGGTATACTGCGGGTTCGCACAACACCACTGGAGCAACTCAAATAACTCAACGAACAACAACCAACTACAGCTAGAACTGAAAAGGACTAGGACCAAAGCTAAAACTTGTAAAAACTGCAACAAACCGGTTCTTAAGAGTGAGTACACGAGCACTACGCATACGTGAAGGGATTCATAAAGTATACGTATGCATGCAATACACTACACAGTTGCAGCAAAGAATTTTAACTATAGATTGAGCAGAGCAAGAATGGTAGTGGAGAATGCCTTTGGGCATCTTAAGTGTGCTCTCGAAAAGGTCAGGGCTCGCATATTCACCAGTTACACTGTTGTCTTGAGATGGTGAGTCTGGTGCTGAGGAGGACATGGAAGGTGGTGTGGAGTGCGTTGTGTCTATTGCGTTCCTAGGTCCAGTGGATGGCCTGTCCCCAAGAACATCATCCATTAGGTCGTAGTAAGGCCAATTGAAACGATCGTGTCCACTCCTATTATGGCCATCTTTCAAATCTTTGTAGTACTGCTTCAAATGTTTCATCTTGTCCTTACACTGCTTCGACATTCTGTCCTCTCGAAGACGCCATCTGCAGATGTTTGCCGCAGAATCTAAGCTCGCTTAAACTGTTTACACGACGAGGATGCTTAGACAAGTCCAATTAAACCCGCTTCCAAACCACCTCTAGACCAGGTTTACGTAAGCTCGCTCCTGAACGTGCTTAGATTGTTTAGACGTGTAAACTTAAGTGCACTCAAGTATAAGAACGCTTAGAAGCATGCTTAAACGTGTTCGTGTAAATGCAGTTACTGTGTCTGCAAACACCATTGGAGAGAAGTTGTAATCGCCATTACACTCATCTGCCCTGTGATGCGCCTACTTGTGGTGTCACGAATGCCACTGTTTTGGACTTTATCACCAGGCCACCCTTACTGCCCATTTAAAATGGCGGCCAGAAGTGGGCTTGGGACGAGACTATAATTGAAACATTTGTCTTTTCCATTGGACCTTGACATCACAGTATTTATACTGCAACCAGATTCTGATTGTGTGATTGTGAGTGCATGTGTTATTTTATATGTACAATTGGAAGTGAGTGACTGGCTCTGTGCTTGCTTGTTTGTAGATCGTCAGAAGCACCTTAGTGACCCTACTTTGCGCAGCAGACGAAGGAATAGTCGGACGCAGCCGCCCAAGTATGTACACATGCATGTCGCACTTATGGCAGGTTACTGATGAGATGCAAAAGCATACGCTATCCTCCCTTAGGCCCTCAGGTATCACCACACCTCCACCACTAGGGACGTATTCAGATCCTGCTCATGATGTACTGGATATGCCAGTTGATCCAAATGAACCAACGTATTGTGTGTGCCATCAGGTATGTGCGAGTGAGTGTCTTGTCACAATGTGTAGTACACCAAAGTGTGTTGTAGAGGCTCATGGTGGCATTCAACTGATATACTGATAGTGAATGGATGAGTAGGAACAGAACTCTTGATAATACTCAATGGCGAGACGTTGCGACCCGAAGTTATTTATCATCTGCTTACAAGATGAGGAGTGTTGTGAGAGTTGGCTAGTTACATGTTAGATTTATGTTACAAGCACATGAGTAAACATAAGAAGTGTTGTGATACATCTAAAATAAATATTTGCGATGGGTTGGATTAGCTAAATCCCCTTCTTCTGTTGGGTGGCTTGTAGGACCGTTCAAAATGGAGAACATGCTGTCTTCTATACTGCCGTATATCTCTTGTCCCTTGTGAGTAATACAAACACAAAATCCTCCCCAACACAAGTCTCTTACACTGTGCACCTAATCATAGTCCACATGAATTCTTTAATTGCCACCTATATTGTTTCATTTTGTGCCTGTCGTATGGCTTCATGATATGGCTCTCTCTCTCTCTACATATATATAGCGGTATATATGATGTTGATGCTGCGGTGCTATACGTAACTGTACTGGAATGTATATTGTAAAGTACAGGCAAAGTATGCGTTCTGTAACATTTATATTAGCGGCCATGCTTCTGTGGCTGAGGGAAAGCCATGAACAGACCTCAGAAAGTCACACAAGTCGCTGTTTGTCATCATCTGAACATCACAATGTGTTGATTGGATGTTAACATCAACGTTGTCCACCTACTGCCTCAGACAAAGGGACATGAGTGACACTAACCTTGAGAAACACGCTGTATCGTTTGCAGTTTGTCCATTTGGGGGGTTCCCGACTTACAATCCTCACAGCACTGCTGAGAACAATGGACAGGAGTAACGCCAAACTTAGTGAAGGAGCTTAACTTCTATTCTAAAGCTGGGTAGCTGTGTTTCACGTAGGAAAGCTTACCACGCAGTGAAACGTATAAGTAACTATTGTATCAAGCAGCGCGCACTGTTTTGTACTGGAACAAATTCTCTTCTGCCTTGACTAAATACCTGTTACTGTGTCCCTGCGACCTGTGTGTGTGTGCATGTCACTGCATTCGTAATTGAGTTCATGTCTTGAAATGCAGAAATACAAATGTGGCTAGGCAGTCTAACGTGTGCATGACTAGCCAGATTGTTTGGAGCAACTCTAAATGAGGAAAGATTCAACTCAACGACTCCGTCTCTGACTGTAACTTTGATAAGGTTCCCAGCATAGATCGCACTGCCATCCCACTATTGTTGCCAATGCTATGACTTAGGGGTTCACATTCGAAACACTCTGTGAGCTGATCCAACAACTCAAATAACAACAAGAGCGCCCTACAACAGTGGTTCACATTCACATCCTAACGGAACACACAGTGCACAATGAATTCAAGTTTACTTACCCTGGCAGACAGTCAAACATAACTACTTACACAAAATCACTTAAAATGCACTGAATATACCACATCTCCCACACTAAAATGTGTCAACGATGTCCATAGCAATCTGGCAGTCTCCTGTCATGAGAGGGATACCTGGGATGATCTTGGTCACCAGTATCGGGCAGATCAGCATGGGGCACTGGTGGGTTGTCAGCTGTGGCTGGAACAGGTTCCCTCTCTGAACAGGAAGATGATGTAGTTGGCAGTTCTGCAAACACTCAAGATTCTTGCTCTGGATTCTTCTGGATGTCTACAGTAACTTGTCTGAGGGAAAGATGGTCAATATGATGAGTCTCACAGACACTAGAGGAGAATCAAACTGAGTATGAGAGCCGACCATTATGCTGTACAACTACCCCAGGACTCGATCCACTTTGGTCCATGTCTGAAATTGCTAGCCTAGGCTTGTTGGTCACAGAGTAGAACGCTGGACTCGGCACCTCTCAATTACATCCCGCCATTGAGCACGATTTAGTCGTTCTTGGAAAGAGTAAGCCGCATATTTGCTTTTTTGCTCTTTTCACGCCATTTCTCTCGAACGCAGTCATTTCGAGACAATCGCCTTTTTATAACTTCCTACCTTGTCCTTCTGAACCCACTCGTATCGCTCATAAGCCGCTTCATAGCCTGCAGTCCCAGATTAGACTCGGACACACACACAGAGACCAATGGTTAATCAGTGAATTTGAGAAGTTGAACAGACACCCTTTGTTCCAATCGTGATGTCCTGCATAGGAGGGCGAAGTTCCAGTGCAATTGTATTCCTCAGAAGGCTTGCTGCACTCCTCAGTTTTGCCCATCTATGATCATAGATCTTGAATCTCCACAGCGACAGATCATCCACACACCACTCTAAACGTCTTGAACTGGGGGCTGTGGATCTTGCCATGACAGATCAGACATGCTAACTGTCTTCTATTGCTAACTGCTAATACACCTATTAACTAGGTATACACATAGCGCATAAGATATGCCTCGCATACGTCTATGTTATGCAATATGCTTGATCAATTTGCAGTGACGTTTTTGGCGTAATTGAGTGGACTCTTGCGGGCCCTGGCAAATTCCAGACGCCATTTTTGCTATTTATGGCTTATGCATAGGCCTCTCACAACTTAGGCAGCAGCTGTGTGATGTGGCAGCAGTGGTCGAAATAAGGTTTTATGGTTGTTCGGTCAAATGTCCTAGCACTCCTGACTTAGTTCGGTCATGTAGAATTTTGTTTGGTCATGCATGTCTTACAGTGACGCAATGAGAAACCACAAAATTAATTGTTACTCGTCACGGGTTGACTCCATGGTGAGACTCAAGCTCACAAATCTGAGGATACTTGATAAATGGAAGACGTGGTACACCCTCACCATTGACTCCACCGGAAACGCCGACATTCACACGTCTACTTTCCAACCATGGGGGAGTGTGGCATAGAATATGAAAATTATTTCTAAAGGTCGTACAACCATTTATACAAAAATTTGCAACATCCAAAATTCCCCTCTATATGGTATAAAAAGAGTCAGTTGAAAGTATAGCTATTAGGTATGTCTCCCTAAGGGCTTTCTTGTTTACTAGTTTCTTGGTGCTTCTGGGTAGCTAGCTAATATAGTCACATACAAATGAGACCCGGTGTCTGGCAGTTTGCTTTTGGTCAGACTACTACACAGTTGCAATTTTCGGAGTATCAAGGCAATGTATATCTACTCACTGCTACACTTAGGGAAATGATCATATATTGCCTGCATGTAGAAATGAAATTTTGATATATATATCATGACAACGCAATCTATCAGTAATGGATCCAAATGGGCTCCATTCACTACTTATTCCTGCTTTGCTGATGTAATGGTTGTACTCTTCAGTCACCTCATTGACTGCTTGAACTACAAAATAGAGACAAGCTTCATTGTATTTCCACTTTGCTGCTTTATATAGGTCTTGCCACCTAGGACAGAGTGATGTCATGGTGACCCAGCTTCTGTTTTACTGCTTCCACATTTATGGGCACCCTTTCCAATTGGTATCAACTGTAGTCTCGCACATTAGAAGTTGGACAGTTATGCAATAGGTAGAAAAAGATAATCTGGCATTTTTGACAGCTACTACTTGTGGGCACTGCCAGTTGCTCAGTAACCAATATGGCAAACGCTTAATGAGTGTCAAGCTCCTGTGTCCCACTTGTAGTATGGAAGTGCTGTGTGTGCATTACCTGATAGTGTTCTGTGTCTCTTCGTGCTCTTTCCAATTTTCAGGTATCTTTTGGAGAGATGATTGGCTGTGATAACCAAGATGTGAGTGGTATTTGTGAGTATACCCACATGCACACCTTGTAGCTTCTCACACTTAACTGTACTAACATTATAAACAGAGGAAGATTCATTGGATTATATGTATTAGTGCTGAGCGATAGTATTGATTATGCGATTATCATGATAGTAAATTTACTATCGTGATAGTGAAAGTGCACAGGAACTGTCACGATGGTGGGCTAGTTACAGTAGAACCAAACCCCTAAAATTTCTCTTAGATTATCATTAGAGATAGTTGATCAATCGCTTCCTAAGACCGTTAAACTCAAGCACTTTCCCAGAATGATTGCAGCAAAGCACTTCGTGCGTATCCACCATTTTCTGTGACATGACTACTGAAAGTAAGCTGATAAGCTTGCAACAAAAAGCTGCTGTTTCTGATGGAGACTGCTTCACACTATTGCACACAGCAACTTTTGTGTTGGAATTATACATCTATCCATTTCAATTACTTGTCATAAGTAGTGTTTATGTGCCAAGCAATTCGGGGATCGAATTAACAGACCCAGTATTGGTGAAAAAACTATCGTGAAACTATCGAATATCGTGACTATTGCCTCAGCCACTATCGTGATAGCAGAAAATGTACTATCGCTCCGCACTAATATGTATCATTGATGAGTGCTGTCTTATCATTTTACTGTGATATGTGCTTCCTTTAAAAAGCTGGTTCCTGTGCACACACCTGCTTTCTTCTCTTCTTATGTTGTAATCATGTTTCACTACCTACCTTTAAGAACTTGCTAGCAGCTTTGATCACAATTAGTGATCTCTGTTGTAATTTGTACTAGTACAATACCTATAGGCCACTTTGTATGAGTTAAACCATTATATATAGATATTATGGAATACTAGATTGGCATGAAACCGGTGGCAGAAGTGTTTTTGTGTTATAGCGAATGAGCTACAAAGTATATATTAGGCTCGAGTTCAATTTATTGCCCGCCTTTCAGTATGTACCATTCCACGACTTAAGTTACTGTGCTATGTGTTGCCAGTAAAAAGCTCCAAAATCAAGGTTAAAGTCGTCAATTGCTTGATTGCAAGGTCAAAGAAGCTGTGCATTGTTCAGACTGAGTCTGCTGGCCAGGAACTGTAGCTTGTAACCCATTCATAGTCTCGCGTAGCCAGACCGCTTTCATCTAGCTACGCAAGACTAGCCCATTCGCACAAAGTGGAGAATTCTATGTCTCTTGTACCTGCTTTACATCTCTTGCCGCTTGTGAAAGGCAGAAACAACAAATCGTGCTCAAAGCTACCTTTTCAAACAGCGCGCCTAATTGTATATGTAGACCGGACGATCATTTGGTTTCTATGCCATCATTTCTCCTCCGTTCTGCCAGATGGCTTAAACAAACAGACGAAACAGACCGCCCGTACAAACAATTTGACCTTTTCGTATAAACGAAACCAAACAGAAACGATAATGCTATATTGTCACATACCGTATTTGGTTTCGTCATGCAGCATACTATATAACTACATTTGTTTGTTCACTAATTCATTTACTGATCGTAAGTCCATCTTTCCTTGGGTTTCACCTTGGCCACTTTCCTGGCACATTATCCCCAAACACTTTCCATCCTGTCATTTGTCATATTTTCTACCTCTCTTTTTTCTTGTCACTCTGTCTGCTTCTTCTCTACTCTAGATAGCACTGCCACTGGCCAACGTCTTGATCTGGTCTCCTAAGTTCACTCCTTGCCCAACTCTAAACCAGATGGATTTCTTCCCTAGAACACTGACACAAGCTTTACCATTTTGTGGCCTTACTGCTCTCATCAGTTGCCACTCACCCCATATGTCCTTAGCACTTTCCACAGTAACTCTCTATCTACTCTTTATTATGCTCTCTAGAAATCTAAAAGAAACCACCAGCATCCTCTTCTTCTTTCAGTATTCTTCTCTCCTAACAGCCTGACAATGAACAGCTGGTCTACACAGCTTGTTCCTTTCTGGAATGCTCCTTGCTCTTCCAGCACTTTCCTTTTAGTGATTGCCATTATCCTTCTTTCCAAACACTGGCATATAGTTACCAGGTATGGTCAACAGGCTAATGCCACGGTAGTTCTTGCATTGGGATTTGCTTCCTTTCTTATGGATTGGAGCAGTCACTGCAGTCTCCCAGTCGTTTGGGACATCCCAACTCCTCCATGGTGTAGCTATAATCTTATCCAGCCTCCTTACCACTACTTTACCACCTGCCTTTAGCATTTCTCCAATGACCCCTCAGAACCCATGAGCTTTCCATTATTCAGTCTCCAAATACTTCCTCTACACTCGGGGGCAACAGGGGGAGGGGCTCAATTGTGGCAAGATTTGCATGCAATAGTTATATACTCAATCATGCACATGCGACTATACAATGGTTGGAAATGCACTTTTCATGTCTTATTGGTCACATATAGCTACATAGCTATGAAAAAGGAATTCACAACACCAATCCTAATAGTTCCCAAAGTATCTTCATCATATCGCCTCACAAACTCTTTAGCCACTAAAACAAGTCTAGTGAATCTGTCATGTGTTTATCAGTGTAAAGCATCATGCAGTTATTCAGTCTCTGTTCAGTAATACTAGCACACATACATATGAATTAGCAGTAGTACATGGCAGAGAGCTTAGAATGTGTGCTCTGAAACTGTTGATGTTACTGGAAAAATCAAGTAAAGCTGCAGCATTTGATGCACAGCAGGTAGCATACTTTTGTAAACATCAGTTGCATTCATGGCCTCACAGATGGTATGAATCTATGTCACTTTTTTCACTTGAGAACAGCCCTTTTCTGATCGCAACTGGTTAGAGACGCAACTGCATCTTCAAGTCCAGCACATTGCAATCATATTTAAAGGACTCTGCATTAGCTGCACTGATGAAAAGTTGTGTATAAGTTACTAGCTTCGCAGCTTGAAAGGGAATGGCAACTAGAGAAAAAGAATCTGGCACCCGAACTCATGGCCTACGCTCTCGTGCGGAGTGTCAGCCACGCGAGCCACCAATCTAGCCACTATTCATCTCTAATCGTCGTAGATATGGCCGCAGGTGCTGCGACCACTTAGTACTTGTGCCTTGAGGTTGAATTTGCAGTGGTATGCTCCACAGGAAGCTAGCATGTACACGAGCCTGAGATGGATGGTGGTGCTCTTATCTCTCTGTACGTTGTCAGTGAGTGTTTGCAAGCTGGTGTGTACTTGTGTCTAAATTGCTAGCTTCTCGCAGCTTGAAAGGGAATTGCAACTGGAGATAAACCACCACGCACCACTGCATAGGTCATTCCTCAAGGCGCGGGTCCTAAGTGGCTGCAGCTTTGCAGCCAGCCTGTGACGTGTTTACGGTGATTGGAAACGAAGAATTGTGTCTGGATCAATGTCTCACATGGCTGAAACTTTGCATTAGAGTTTAAGCGCAATGAGCCAAGCACCAGAACGTGGCTCTTTTTCTCCAGTCGCCATTCCCTTTCAAGCTGTGAAGCTAGCAACTTATACACAAGTACACACCAACACTCCTTGACATTGTGATGTGAAGTTGTTCAATCATCAAAACTGGAGACATACGTTGTTGGTTGAATCCCTCATGCAATAGACCAATCATTAAATCGCATGATTCAAAACAGTCTGCTAGTAGTAGTCCTTTACTGATGGGAAAACACTGTCAAGTCTTTTGGGTGGTTGCCTGAGTCTAGGTAGTTGGGATTCACCAATAAAATCCAATGCCGGCAGGTCACACTCCTCCTGCATGTCACAATTGGTAACCGCTTGCTCTCCGCTTCCCATCCTTGAAGAGTGCAGGTATGTAGTCATCATGTTAAGCGTCTCTGGTAGGCCTGCCTCTTCTGAAATCTTTGACACCAAAAATCAGACGATTCCGCTTCCGATCTGTCTGTGAGAATGGCTCTCAGCTACACTAAATGTTTCTCCTGTTATGCTGGAATCAAGCAATCCAATGCCGGCAGCTCAATTGGAGCGATTTGTACAGTTAATAGTGTGGAAACTCACTAGCATGACTCCTACAGCTCTTTGCCTCAACCACACAATGTATAGCATGTACCCTTTGCCAACAAAACATATGCGTAAACAATGCAGACTGTTTAACGTCATTATGAAAGAGGTCTACATAGCAAGTGGTTTCAAACTATTATATACCTGCGCTGTTGTTTGCCTAATACAGAAGTTTTAGCTAGGGCTGCTTGTTCGGAAATTAAGGATCTTACTGAATAGCTGAATATTCACTTTGCAGTTGAATATTTGTTCTAGAGTGGAATTCTAATGAATTTGATTGTTCAAAAACATGTTGGCCATCATTTAAACATTGACCTCTATAATGACCGTACGATTTACTATACTCACAATGGTGTAATGTACATACAGTACCTGACACAAATTACTTACGTTTTTATGCGGAATTGCCGAGTAGACTTTCCGCAGAATACCGCGCGGTATAATGGGGATTATCAATAGCCGACCGTGGAGTGCTCGAAGGCTTCCCGCGGACTTGCGCGCTGCAGATCGCATGTACACCTACGTACATATGTTCCATTGCTATTGGCTTCTCAATTGTTTCTGTTGAGAATAGCTAGCAAGTCATTCAGAATGATTGCGTACGTAGCGATGAATTCATTGTGTTAGCTGTCTCCACTCGCCTGCCTGTATGTTCTAAGGTCGTTGGGAAATCCTTTCAATTTCGGAAGCATTAGGAGACGCAGTCTGTCGAAGACGATTCTTCGTCTCAAGCATTAGATTGAGATTAAAACAAACTGTGTCTCTGAATGCTCCAAAATCCGAAAAATTTCCCAACATCATCTGGAATCAACGCAGTCTGAAGTGCACGAACCCGTTGTAAAGCCTTCTGCGGAATCCACGCGGGTAGTACGCAGAAGGGGTGAGGTCGCGCTGCAGATGTCTTCGTGGACTTTCACGGAAATCTGTGCGGGAAAACTGCGGAAACTTCGGAGCCACGTAAGTAACTTGTGTCAGGTACCGTAAGTTGCAACATGTTGCCTGTATTATATATGTGGAGGGAAGTGATTGTAAACTAATCAAATCAAATCAATTTTTTTGTTTTTCTGGACTTCTAGTAGCTAACTTCACAGCCAATCACTCTGTGAGAATATAATTACAAATATTCCTTCATTGGAAGCAATATGATCTATGTTGCATGCCTCCTTGTGACTTACCTCCCTGACCCTGTGTAGATTACCTGCAAGCACCTTCCTTAGGTGCATGAAGTCCTTGTATATGATAAGCTGAATTGCAATTCACAAAGGTCACCACCCTCATGTGACTTGTAAATCTTTATTGCGCTTATTTTTTCAGTGCCCAACTGAGTGGTTCCACTTCCAGTGTGTTGGATTGACATCAAAACCAAAAGGAAAATGGTATGTATGTGTATTTACACTGTCATGTAAACCCTTAGTGTTTTTACTATTGCTTTCACAGAGACCATTAGTCGCATTCCGGGTTGTAAAGTAGACTGTCTGATAATGATAACTTTGAAAAGGAAATGTACCACTAAGAAAGTGTTGTAGTGCATCAAATGGTGTGGTGCCCTTATATATTGTATTCAGTGTTAGAAGTTTGTATGACTTCATGTTACCACCAAATGGTGGCGCTCCGTATCTCTTGATTTT
>MKWU01003569.1_pt1 | contig 20213 bp, 16 predicted proteins | sample 809101 | NCBI WGS metagenome assembly MKWU01 (sample SAMN05860141, study PRJNA318959) | sponge metagenome | host: Aplysina aerophoba | place: Slovenia: Piran, Adriatic Sea, Gulf of Piran | collected 2013-05-07
GCCCGGAAATGGCTCGGCGGTGCTCCATTCTTCGGAAGGGCGGCTCCTACGGCGTCGCCCGCGGGGTTGTCGTCTCTGAAGCCGTTCGCGATCGACCACTTCATGACCGCGCCTATGCGTCCGCGCACCTTCTTCGCGGTGACCGGCTTCGTCGACCAAATCGGCAACAGGATGTTCATCACGTCCGCGGAGGTGATATCGCTCACACGACGAGCGCCGATTCTCGGCATCGCATAGTCACGGAGCGACGCATGCCACTGCTTCGCCGTCTTGCCGCCGTTCTTCCATCCCGGCGTGTACATCTCGATGACCTTGTCGGCGGCCTCGGTGAAGGTCGGTACAATCGAGTCGGAGGCGCGCACGGTCGGGTCGCCACCGGCGCGAGCGATCTTGCGGTTGTCGGCGGCGGCCTCGCGTGCTTCGGCAAGGCTGACCAGCGGATAGGAGCCGAGGCCCAGGTCGCGGCGCTTGCCCTGAATCACGATGCGTTGTACCCAGCGCCGGGAGCCGCCGGACTCGACGAGGAGGAACAGGCCGTTGAGGTCGTAGTGCTTGCCGGGCTTGGCGTGGCGGACGCGAGCGTCGGTCAGGCTGCGTGCCTTGCGCTCATTGAGGGTTCGTACGGCCATCGGAATCCACCCACATTCCGTCCCACAGTGTGGGCAAGACTAGGCCTTCCGATATGAAACGTCAAGGATCTCTAAATGACTGATAAACAAAAAGATAAATTACTTTCTGGAACACAATGAACCCCGCACAAACCGACAAATGGCGCCTGTCGGGCGCGCCATCTTCCTGACGATGCACCCTGGTCCCGGCGAGGGACCCGTCGAGTCCGACGGTCGGTGGCGAATCGAAGCCGCTGTCCCTCATCGCCACGTCCCGTGCGAAAGAACGACGACCTGTACATGCGCGGGACGGCGAGTCGAAATTTCCCGAGTCGGAATTTCCCGAGTCGGAACCGGACAGGCCGGATTGGGGAAATTCTGCGGCGTGGGCGGCCCGGGCAGGGCGCCCGGGACCGCCGATGAGGTGGTTCCGTCCGTGGAACCCGAGAGCCGAGGCGATCAGGCGGCCTTCGGCATCGTCTCGTTGACGACCTTGAAGCTGTCGACGACGATGTCCTTGAGCTCGGTGCTGGTATCGCGCTGAATCTCCGCGAACTTGCCGGTGGCCGCGACGAGCTTCTCGCCGAACGTCTTCCACGCATCCATCTGCACCGCCAGCACCTCTTCCGGCTGCTTCGCGGCAGCGAGGGGACGCGTGGAGTCGATGGCTGCCTCGAACAGCCCGAGCTGCTCCTCGATGGTGCGCTCGATGCCCTTCGCGACGATTCGGTTGGCGCGAATCGTCTGGTCGAACATCGCGGTGTAGAGCTCGAATGGCTGCTTGAACGGCTGCGCTGTCTTCTTGGTGCTCATGGTTTCCATCTCCCGTGTTTGTGGTTTCGATCGCTTGTTGCGCTGCAACAATGACGCGGTGCAACATAGGACCGATCAGCACGAATGTCAAGGGTCCGATCCTCCTTTTCTTGGCCCACACTCAGCCACGCCGGAGGGCGCCCGATTCCGCTGGCGAGACTCGATGCAGCTCGGACGGCGCTGCATCCTTCCGGGCTTCAGGGCGCGCCCGGCCGAAACACCCGCCCCCTCAGCCGCCGCGCGGAGCGGAGTCCCTCCCCTCTCGGCTTCGATGTTGCACGGGCCGGTACGCGGCTGGCACTCTGTCCACTATCTCGACTGCGGCGCGCTTCCTGCCGGCCGGCCGCTCGTCGGGACAATTCATCGAACCGACCCGCGGACATGACGCAGAACTCGCACCCGGTCGAGCTGAGCGCGCTCGACATCACGCCGTACCGCCGGGGAAACACCGGCATCGACTTCGTGACCACCCTCGACGGCGGAACGCCCGGCCCGCACGTGATGCTGAGCGCGCTGGTGCACGGCAACGAGCTGTGCGGCGCACATGCGCTCGATTACCTGCTGCGCGAGGAAGTCCGGCCGAAGCGAGGCAGGCTCACCCTCGCCTTCATGAACGTCGCGGCATACGCCCGGTTCGATCCCGCCAACCCCGCCGCCTCCCGCTACGTCGACGAAGACTTCAACCGGGTCTGGTCCGCCGGGGTGCTCGACGGTCCCCGGGACAGCGTCGAGCTGCGCCGGGCACGGGAGGTTCGTCCGCTCGTCGACACCGTCGACCTGCTGCTCGACATCCACTCCATGCAGCATGCGACGCCGCCTCTGGTGCTCGCGGGTCCTCTGGACAAGGGCAGGCGGCTCGCCCTCGATGTCGGAGCACCGGCCCACGTCGTATGCGACGCCGGTCACGCCGCCGGCACCCGGCTGCGCGACTACGCGCGGTTCGGCGACCCCGGAAGCAGCACCCGCAATGCCCTGCTTGTCGAGTGCGGGCAGCACTGGTCGCACGGGACAGAGCGCGTGGCCATCGACGTTGCGCTCCGGTTCCTCGCGTGCACGGGGGTGGTGGCACCGGAATGGGTGCATGCGCGCCTGCCGCGGGCCGCGCCGACGGAACAGCGAATCATCGAGGTGAGCGGGCCGGTGACAATCGAGAGCGACCGGTTCCGGTTCGTGGAGGACTACGAGGGAATGGAGGTCATTCCCGGCGAGGGCACCGTCATCGGCTGGGACGGAGAACGCGCGGTCCGCACTCCGTACCCCGACTGCGTCCTCATCATGCCGTCGCGCCGTCTGCGCCGCGGTGAGTCGGCGGTACGGTTCGGCCGCTACGTCGGCTGATCCCGCGAGCCGCGCTTGTCGCGCCCGTGCGGCCGCGCGAAGATTGCGCCACAGCCTGCCGCGACGTCGTGTTTGATTCGAGTCGCTCACCGCGCAAGGGCGGTCCGATCGCGGGCGAGAGCATTTCCCCCGACAATCCCGTATTCCGGAAGCAAGAGGACGAACGACGATGACTATCAAGGTTGGAGACAAGGTTCCGAGCGTGAATCTCGCCCACATGACGGAGAGCGGACCCGGAGAGGTCACGAGCGACGAGCTGTTCGGCGGAAGGAAGGTCGTGATGTTCGCGGTCCCCGGAGCGTTCACTCCGACGTGCTCGGCCGCCCACCTGCCCGGCTTCGTCGCCAACGCCGACACGATAAGGGCGAAGGGTGTCGACGACATCGTGTGCATCTCGGTGAACGATGCCTTCGTGATGGACGCGTGGGGCAAGGCGCAGAACGCCGACGCCATCCACATGGTCGCCGACGGCAGCGGCGACTTCGCCAGGGCGGCAGGCCTCGAGTTCGACCTCGTCAGCCGCGGTCTCGGCGTGCGTTCGCGACGCTACGCGATGGTGGTCGAGGACGGCGTCGTCACCCACCTGCTCCTCGACGAAGGCCCCGCGCTCGAGGTGTCCGGCGCGGAGTCGGTGCTCGATCTGCTCTGAGCTCGACGCAGCCCGGCGCGAATTGCGGCAGCGCCCGGATACTCGGCACCACGGGGAATCCGGGCCGCAAGTTTCGCCAGTTCTCGGCTGAGGGCGGAGATCCGGCCACGTGACCGTGGCTTCGGCTCGCGGGATCGAGACAAACGCGGCCGAAGGCTCGTCTCGATCGGACACGCGCTGACCCGCATTCCTCACCGATTTGCGGGCCGGAGGCAGCAGGTCTCTTGCGGTGCATCCCGGGAGCACGAGCGTCCCGGGCGCTTGAACAGGCCGATATTCCGGCGCTTTCGGGGCTTCGGTCCGCGGCTCGGCCGTGCTTCGAGGGTTTCGGCCGAACCCCCGTCAGGACTTCGAGAGCTCCGCGCTCAGCTCCGGCACGGCCTCGAACAGGTCCGCCACCAGTCCGTAGTCCGCGACCTGGAAGATCGGCGCCTCCTCGTCCTTGTTGATGGCGACGATGACCTTGCTCTCCTTCATCCCCGCGAGGTGCTGAATCGCGCCCGAGATTCCCACTGCAATGTAGAGGTCGGGGGCCACCACCTTCCCGGTCTGCCCGACCTGGTAGTCGTTGGGGACGAATCCGGCGTCGACGGCGGCCCGGGAGGCCCCCACCGCGGCACCGAGCTTGTCGGCGACCTCCTCCAGGAGCGTGAAGTTGTCGCCGCTCTGCATGCCTCGCCCGCCGGAGATCACGATGCGGGCGGAGGTGAGCTCCGGACGTTCGGACTGCGTGAGGTCCTGGCCGACGAACGCGGACAGGCCGCTGTCGCCCGCGGCTTCGACACTCTCCACGGCAGCGGACCCGCCTTCCTCCGCCACCGGGTCGAAGGAGGTCGCCCGGACCGAGATCAGCTTGATCGCATCGCCCGACTGCACGGTGGCAATCGCGTTGCCGGCGTAGATCGGACGCTCGAAGGTGTCGGCCGACTCGATGGCGCTGATGTCCGAGATCGGAGAGACGTCGAGCAGCGCGGCAGCTCGCGGAAGCACGTTCTTGCCCGCCTTGGTGGCGGCGATGAGGACATGCGTGTACTCGCCGGCGACGCCCGCAATCAAGGCCGCGAGATTCTCCGCGAGCTGGTTGGCGTAGACCGCGTCGTCGGCGACGCGCACCTTGCCGACGCCGGCGGCCTTCGCCGCGGCCTCCGCCGCGCCGGCGCAACCGGCGCCCGCGACCAGCACGTGAACGTCGTCGCCGAGCTGGCGCGCGGCGGCAATCGTGTTCAGGGTGGCCGCGCCGAGCGCGGCGTTGTCGTGTTCGGCGATGACGAGAACGCTCATCTAGATCACCTTCGCTTCGTTCTTCAGCTTGTCGACAAGATCGGCCACGGTCTCGACCCGCACGCCAGCATCCCGCTTGGACGGCTCGGTGACCTTGAGCGTCTTCACCCTCGGGGTGATGTCGACGCCGAGCTCCTCCGGCGTCAGCGTGTCGATGGGCTTCTTCTTCGCTCTCATGATGTTGGGCAGCGATGCGAATCGCGGCTCGTTGAGCCGCAGGTCGGTGGTCACCACCGCGGGCATCCCGAGCCGGACGGTCTCGAGACCTCCGTCGATCTCGCGGGTAAGGTCCATCTCCCCGTCGCCGATCTCGATCCGGAACGCGAACGTTCCCTGCGGCCACCCGAGCAGGGCGGCGAGCATCTGTCCGGTCTGGGTATTGTCGCCGTCGATCGACTGCTTGCCAGTGATGACCAGCCCGGGCTGCTCGCGCTCGACGATCGCCTTCATCAGCTTGGCGATGGCGAGTGGCTCGAGCTCCTTGTCGGTCAGGACGAGTATCCCGCGGTCGGCGCCCATGGCGAGTGCGGTGCGGATCGTCTCCTGGCACTGCTGCACTCCGAGCGAGATCGCGACGACCTCCTCGGCCTTTCCCGCCTCGCGCAGCCGCAGCGCCTCCTCGACCGCAATCTCGTCGAACGGGTTCATCGACATCTTCACGTTCGCGAGCTCGACGCCGCTCTGGTCCGACTTCACCCGGACCTTGACGTTGTAGTCGATCACCCGCTTGACCGCCACCAGTACCTTCATCGTCCACGCCCCTCGCGCCACGGTGGTCCGGGCGCCCGAAAAAAGACGCGCAAGCTTAATTGGCGGTCTTCCGGGGCGCAATGCACGGCGCCCTGCCCCGCCTTGCCCCGCCGCCACGGCGCGACGAAAATGCCCGCATTGCCGGCACCTCGCAGATCCGGCCGGGAGGAACGGACGTGGAACGCGAGTCGATGGAGTTCGATGTGGTCATCGTCGGGGCGGGGCCGTCGGGGCTCGCGACCGCGATCAGGCTGCGCCAGCTCTGCGAGGAGCACGGCACGGACCTGTCGATCTGCATCGTCGAGAAGGGCTCCGAGGTCGGCGCCCACATCCTGTCCGGGGCTGTGCTGGAGACGCGCTCGCTCGACGAGCTGTTCCCGGACTGGAAGGACCGGGGCGCGCCGCTGCACACGCCGGCGCGCGAGGACCGCTTCCTCTTCCTGACCAGGGGCGGCGCGATGCGGCTTCCCACGCCGCCGCAGATGCACAACGCCGGCAACTGGATCATCAGCCTCGGGAACCTCTGCCGCTGGCTCGGCGAGCAGGCCGAGGCGCTCGAGGTCTCGGTTTTCCCGGGCTTCCCCGCCGCGGAGGTGCTCTACCACGAGGACGGCGCCGTCAAGGGCGTCGCCACCCGGGACATGGGGGTCGGGCGCGACGGGGAGCCGAAGGCGAGCTTCGAGCCGGGGGTCGAGCTGCATGCGCGGGTCACGGTCTTCGCCGAAGGCTGCCGCGGCCACCTGACCAAGTCGCTGTTCGAGCGCTTCGATCTCCGCGCCGGAGCCGACCCGCAGACCTACGGGATCGGCATCAAGGAGCTGTGGGAGGTCGACGCCGCGAAGCACGAGCAGGGACTCGTCGTGCACACGCTCGGATGGCCGCTCGACCGCTCGACCTACGGCGGCTCGTTCCTCTACCACCTCGAGGACAACCAGGTCGCGGTGGGATTCGTCGTCGGGCTCGACTACGCGAACCCGCACCTCAATCCGTTCGAGGAGTTCCAGCGCTTCAAGACCCACCCGAAGATCCGCCCCACGTTCGAGGACGGGCGGAGGATCGCCTACGGGGCGCGCGCGATCAGCGAAGGCGGCATCCAGTCGCTGCCGAAGCTCACCTTTCCGGGCGGTCTGCTCGTGGGCGATACCGCCGGGTTCCTCAACGTGCCGAAGATCAAGGGCACGCACACGGCCATGAAGTCCGGAATGACCGCGGCGGAGTCGATCTTCGACGCCCTTCGCGACGATTCCTCTTCGCCCGAGGCCACCGACTACCGGTCGCGACTCGAAGACACGTGGCTATGGGACGAGCTGCATCGGGTGCGAAACCTCCGGCCGTCGTTTCGCTGGGGACTGTGGGGCGGAATGCTCTACTCGGGGCTCGATACCTACCTGCTGCGGGGCAAGGCGCCATGGACGCTGCGCCACCATGCGGACCATGCCGCGCTGAAGAAGGCGTCCGAGTGCCCGCGCATCGAGTACCCGAAGCCCGACGGCGAGGTGAGCTTCGACCGGAACTCCTCCGTCTTTCTCTCGAACACGAACCACGAGGAAGACCAGCCGGTGCATCTCACGCTGAAGGACGACTCGGTGCCGATCGCGGTCAATCTCGCCGAGTTCGACGCCCCCGAGCAGCGGTACTGTCCCGCCGGCGTGTACGAGATCGTGAAGGAGGATTCGGGCGAGCCGAGGCTGCAAATCAACGCGCAGAACTGCGTACACTGCAAGACCTGCGACATCAAGGATCCGACGCAGAACATCCACTGGGTCGCCCCGGAAGGCGGCGGAGGCCCGAACTACCCGAACATGTAGCCCGCGCCCATCCCGGCGAAGCCGGGAAGACGGGGGCATCCCACCCCTTGCATCAACCGGAGGTCGATACACATGGCCACATACCAGGCGCCGCTGCGGGACATGCAGTTCGTGCTGCACGAGCTTCTCGGCGCCGAGCGGGAGTTCGCGGCGCTGCCCGGATACGAGGAAGCGACACGGGACCTGATCGATCCGGTGCTCGAAGAGGCGGCGAAGCTCTGCGAGAACGTGATGTTTCCGCTCAACCGGGTCGGCGACGAGGAAGGCTGCACCTTCGAGGACGGACAGGTGCGCACCCCGACCGGGTTCCGCGACGCATACCGCGCCTACGTCGAAGGCGGCTGGGGCGGGCTGACCTGCAACCCGGAGTTCGGCGGCCAGGGGCTGCCGCACACCCTCAGCGTGTTCGTCGAGGAGATGCTGCAGTCGTCCAACATGGCCCTCGCGCTGTACCCGGGACTGACCCACGGCGCCTGCATCGCGCTCGACAAGCACGGCAGCGACGACCTGCGCCGGCGCTATCTGGCGAAGCTGGTCGACGGCACCTGGTCCGGCGTCATGTGCCTCACCGAATCGCACTGCGGCACCGATCTCGGACTGCTGCGCACCCGTGCCGAACCGATTGGCGACGGGCGCTACCGGGTGACCGGCACCAAGATCTTCATCACCGGCGGCGAGCAGGACCTGAGCGAGAACATCGTCCATTTCGTCCTCGCCCGGCTGTCGGACGCTCCGGCGGGCGTGAAGGGCATCAGCATGTTCCTCGTGCCCAAGTACCTCGCCGAGGAGGACGGCTCGCGGGGCGAGCGCAACGCCGTCCACTGCGGCTCCATCGAGCACAAGATGGGGATCCGGGGCGCGTGCACCTGCGTGATGAACTACGACGGCGCCATCGGCTACCTGATCGGCGAGCCGCACCGCGGGATGAGGGCCATGTTCTCGATGATGAACTACGAGCGCCTCATGGTCGGCCAGCAGGGACTGTCGCTCGCCGAGGTCGCGTACCAGAACGCCGCCGCCTATGCCCGCGACCGGCTTCAGGGCCGCAGCCTCAAGGGGCCGGCGGCGCCGGATCTGCCCGCCGACCCCATCATCGTCCACCCGGACGTACGGCGCATGCTGCTGACCACCCGCGCATACAACGAAGCCGCACGCGCGCTGCTCGGGTGGGTCTCCCTCCAGGTCGACCGATCGACCCATCATCCGGACCCGGAGGTGCGCGAAGCGGCCGGCGACGCCGTCGCCCTGTTCACCCCCGTCGTCAAGGCGTTCTTCACCGACTACGGCTTCGAGAGCTGCAACCTGTGCCAGCAGGTGTTCGGGGGCCACGGATACATCTCCGAATGGGGCATGGAGCAGCTCGTGCGCGATGCCCGGATCTCGCAGATCTACGAGGGTGCGAACGGCATCCACGCGCTCGACCTCGCGGGCCGGAAGCTCTCGATGAACGGGGGGCGGGCCATCCAGTCGTACATCGAAGGGGTATCGACGTTCGTCGCCGAGCGCCGCGACAATTCGGAGCTTGAGGAGTTCGTCGAGCCCCTCGGGGCGGCGCTCGCGCGCCTGGCGCAGGCCACGCAGTGGCTGAACGAGGCGGCGAAAGAGGACCCGGACGAAGTCGGCGCCGCGTCGTACGACTATCTCCGGCTTCTCGCGCTCGTCGCGTTCGGCCGGATGTGGGCCGAGAGCGCGGAGATCGCCCTTGCGAACCAGGAGGGCGACAACACCGGGTTCTACCGCGCGAAGCTCGCGACCGCGAGGTTCTTCGTCCGGCGCCTCCTGCCCAACACCGCCTCGCTGCTCGCGACGCTCAGCGCGGGCGCGGACTCGGTGATGGAGATGGAGGCCGAAGCGTTCTGATTCACCGGCGTACCGAACCACCGCGGCGGAGCGAGCCCTTGCTCATCTCCCCGGCATACGTGCGGGGAGTGACGGATCTGGCATCAGTGGTGTCGTTCCTGCGGAAGCGGATGCCCGCAAGCGTTGTCGAAAATGGCGGCCCGAAATCCGAGCCGACGCGATGAACATCCTGATTGCCGACGCATTTCCGCAGCCGCAGCTCGAACAGCTCCGCAGCGCGGGCCACCAGTGTGAGTTCGCACCCACTCTCACCGGCGACGACCTCCCCGGCGCGCTTCCCGGGAACGAGGCGGTCGTCGTGCGCAGCACCCGGGTCGGTGCGGCGGCGCTGGAAGCCGCGGACTCGCTGAAGCTCGCGGTGCGAGCCGGAGCGGGCACCAACACGATCGACACCGCGCGGGCGCGCGAGCTTGGAATCGACGTATGCAACGTGCCGGGCGCGAACGCGCTGGCGGTGGCCGAGCTGACGCTGGGGCTGATCCTCTCGGCGGATCGCCGGATTCCGGACAACGTCGCGGACCTGCGCGCCGGAACGTGGAACAAGAAGCGATATTCCAGAGCCCGCGGACTGTTCGGGCGCTCGCTCGGCATCGTGGGGGCCGGCGCCATCGGACTGGCGGTCGCGGAGCGCGCGGCGGCGTTCGGAATGCGGATCCTGGTGCTCGCGAGCCCGCGACGCGGGGACGCCGCCCGGGCGCGCCTCACCGCCGTCGGCGCCACGGAGCTGACTTCGCTCGGCGAGCTTGCCGCGCAGAGCGACTACCTCACCCTGCACGTCCCGGGCGGCGCGCAGACCCGTGGGCTCGTCGATCGCGACATCCTCGCACGCATGCGTCCCGGGACGGTCCTCGTCAACACGTCGCGCCCGGACGTCGTTGACGAGACGGCACTGATCGAGGCGCTGGAAGAGAGGAACCTCCGCGCCGTCGTCGACGTGTTCGACGGCGAGCCGGCGAGCGGCGAAGCCCGGTTCGACTCCCCGCTCGCCCGGCACCCGAACGTGTACGGGACGCACCACATCGGCGCCTCCACCGAGCAGGCGCAGCTTGCGGTGGCGGACGGCGTGGTGAGGGTCATCGCCGCCTTCGTCGATGGTAAGGTCATCAACTGCGTGAACGCCGCTCTGCACGCCGCCTGAGGCGCCGGACACCCCATCCGAAGCGCCACCGGATCGGAATGAGATCGATGTCGAATCGAAAGCACAACTTCTGCGCCGGACCCTGCACGCTTCCCGTCAGCGTGCTGGAGGAGATGCGCGACGAATTCCTCGACTACCAGGGTGCGGGCCTGTCGCTCATCGAGATGAGCCACCGCGCCACGGAGTACGACGCGGTCCACCAGGAGGCACGCAGGCTCGCGCTGGAGGTGTTCCGCGCGCCGGACGACTTCGACGTGCTGTTCCTCCAGGGCGGAGCGATCCTGCAATTCGCCATGGTGGCGATGAACCTGCTCGCGCCGGGCCGGCGCGCGGGCTACGTGAACACGGGTACCTGGGCGAAGGGCGCCATCGCCGACGCCGGGCACTACGGCGAGATCTACACCGCCTGGGACGGCGCCGACGACGGGTACACGCGCACCCCCGACGACTCCGAGATCGAGGTACGGGACGGGACGCGCTACCTCCACATCACGTCCAACGAGACCATCGGCGGAATCCGGTTCCCCAAGTTCCCGGTGGTGGACGTGCCGCTCGTCGCCGACATGTCCTCGGAGCTGATGGCGCGGTCCATTCCCTGGGACCGGTTCGACCTCGTCTACGGCGGCGTTCAGAAGAACCTCGGTCCCGCCGGCATGGCGATGGTATTCATCCGGAAATCGGTCGCGGCACCGGCCAGCGAGTCCATCGCCCGCTACCTGCGCTACGACGTCCACCTCGACAAGGAGTCGCTGTTCAACACCCCGCCGATGTTCACCATCGCGATGGTCGGCAAGGTGCTGAAGTGGATGAAGGCGAAGGGCGGCCTCGACGTCATCGAACGCGAGGCGGGGGAGAAGGCGGCGATCCTGTACCGGCAGATCGACGGCAGCGAAGGCTTCTACTCCTGCCCCGTGCACTCCGCCTCCCGGTCCCACATGAACGTGGTGTTCCGGCTGCCCAGCGAGGCGCTGGAGGGCCGATTCCTGGCCGACGCGAAGTCCGAGGATCTGCTCAACCTCAAGGGTCATCGCAGCGTGGGGGGGTGCCGGGCAAGCATCTACAACGCGATGCCGCGCGCCGGCGTCGAGGCGCTCGCCGATTTCATGCGGCGGTTCCGCGCCGAGCACGGGTGACCGGGCCGGCGCACCACGTCCCGTGGCGTTCATCCATCCATTCGAGGGATATCTCGTCGCGACCGAGTGGGCCGGCGCCGTCGTCGCGCCGGCCTATGACTCCCTCACCCCCGAAGAGCGGCGCCAGTACGCGGACCGGCATCCCGAGAACTACCTGAACGCGATGCGCTCGGTCGACGAGTACGCATCGAGCGACGCCCCCGGCCTGCCCGCGATTCTCAAGCGCAACGCGCGATTCGTGCGCAGGTATGTCGAGGCCGGGCGATTCGTCGCGCAGCCGCCGTGCGTCTTCGTGTACCGGCTCGCCGGCGACGGTCACGTGCAGCGCGGCGTGGTCGCGGAAATGTCGATCGACGCCTATCTGGACGGACGCATCAGGCGTCACGAATTCACGCGCGTCGCACGCGAGGATGCGCTCGCCCAGTACATCGATCACGTCCGCACCGCCTCGAGCCCGGTGGCCCTCGCATTTCGCGCCGACGAGGAGATTCGGGAACGGATCGACACCGCGACGGGGACCGCGCCCGCGGTCTCGCTGGCCACCGAGGACGGAGTCGAGCACGACATCTGGGTCGTGGGCGAGGCTGAATCCCGCTCGCTCATCGACGCCTTCGAATCGGTCTCGGGCGCCTACCTCACCGACGGACATCATCGGTGCGCCGCGACGGCCCGATTCTCGACCGCGGGGGCGGACGCACGCCTGCTCGTGGTGCTCTTCCCCGACGACGAGCTCCGAATCCTGCCGTACCACCGTGTCGTGCGCGACCTTGGCGGCCACTCCACCGAATCCTTCCTTGCCCGCCTCGCCGAGAGCTTCGTCGTGGAGCCGCTGCCGGACGACGATACCGATGCCGCGCGGCCGCGCGGGCGCGGCGAGTTCGCGGTCCATGTCGACGGGCGGTGGTACCGCTTCCGGCTGTCCGGCAACGAGGCTCGCCCAACGGAGCCGGCGGCCGCGATCGATGCCGCGATCCTCCAGTCGCGGGTTATCGCGCCACTGATCGGCATCGCCGATCCGCGGGACGACGAGCGACTCGGCTATGTGGCCGGGGCAGGGGGCCTCGACTCGCTCGAGCGTGCCTGCCGGGAGGGCTGGGGCGCCGCGTTCGCGCTCCATCCGACGAGCATGGACGAGCTGGTGGCCGTCGCCGACGCCGGGCAGGTGATGCCGCCGAAGTCGACATGGTTCGACCCCAAGCCCCGGTCAGGACTGTTCATCCACGATCCGCTTCGCTTGTGCGGGAGCTGAAGCGGGTTCCGGTCCGGCGGCAGGCCGGGCTCGCGCGGCGGCGCATTGCGCCGCGCGAGCCGACGCGCATCATGTGAGATTCGCGCAACGGTGATCGACATGGACCGGAGCCGAGCTTGAGAACCATGCTTGCGGTCGCGATAGGAGGCGCATGCGGCGCGCTCCTGCGCCTGTGGGTCGCGCAGGGCGTGCACGGACTGCTCGGACGAGGATTCCCGTTCGGCACCCTCGTCGTGAACGCCTCGGGCTCGCTGGTGATGGGCGTCGTGTACGTCGTTTTCCTGGAACGCCATGACATTCCACCCGAATGGCGCGCGGCGATCGTCGTCGGCTTTCTGGGTGCGTTCACGACGTTCTCGACGTTTTCCATGGACACCCTCCTGCTGGTCCAGCAGGGCGAGCACGCAAAGGCGGCCATGAACGTCGTGCTGAGCGTGGTGCTGTGCCTTGCCGGCTGCTGGCTGGGGATGGTCGCGGCGCGGCAGTTCTGAGATCGTCATGACGATTCTTCCCTACGGCACCTGGCCCTCCCCCATCACCTCCGACGCCATCGTGGCCGAGACGGTCCGCCTCGCGTCGGTCACGCTGGACGCGGGGCGGCTCGGCTGGCTCGAAGGGCGTCCGGGGGACGGCGGGCGCAATGTCCTGGTCCGGACCGACCAGGCGGGGCGTGCCGCCGACGTCACACCCTCACCGTTCAACGTGCGATCGCGGGTGCACGAGTACGGCGGCGGGGCGTATGCCGTATCAGGCGACCGGGTCTGGTTCTCCAACTTCGAGGATGGTCGGGTCTGCATGCAGACGGGTACCGCGGCGTCGGCCCCAATGACGGCGGAGGGCCCGGCCCGGTTCGCGGACCTGACCGTCGATTCGCGGCGGCGGCGCCTGCTCGCGGTACGCGAGACGCATCGCGACGGTTCCGTGCCGGTCAACGACCTGGTGGCGATATCCATCGACGACGGCTCGGTGCGGGTGCTTGCCTCGGGGCACGACTTCTTCGCCGCCCCCGCCCCGAGTCCCGACGGACGGCATCTCGCATGGCTCGCCTGGGACCAGCCCGACATGCCCTGGGACGCGGCGGCGCTGTGGCTGGCCGAGCTCGATTCCGCCGGTGTCCCCGGGGCGCCGGTCCGAATCGCGGGTGGGTCGGGCGGAGCGGCGGTTCCCGCCAAGCGGGCGGCCGACGGCGCACCCCGGCGGTGGGGGGGCCCGTCCGAATCGGGGGTGGGTCGGGCAGCGCGGCGTCCCAGCCGAAGTGGTCGCCCGACGGCGCACTGTGGTGCGTGGTCGACCCGGAAGGATGGTGGAACCTCCACCGCTGGCACGACGGCGAGCTCCGCTGCATGCATCGGGCCACTTCGGAGTTCGGCAAGCCCTTGTGGCAGCTCGGGACGACGACGTTCGGATTCGACGGGAGCGGATGCGTCGTGTGCACGTGGCGCTGCGACGGGCGCTGGCGCCTGGGCCGGCTCGGCCTGGACGGCGCGATGACCGTGATTCCCGTCCCGTGGACGGACATCGACTCGCTCGTGGTCGAGGGCTCGACCGCTGCGTTCATCGGCGGTGCGCCGGACCGGAGCCCGGCGGTGGTGAGCCTCGATCTCGAATCGGGCGAAACGCGCGTGCACCGAACGTCGAGCGCGCTCTCCATCGACGACCGCAATCTGTCCCGCCCGGTCGCCCTCACGTTTCCCACCGGCGACGGCAGCGAGACTGCGCACGGCTTCTACTACCCGCCGCGCAACGCGTCGTACCGGGCGCCTGCCGGAGAGTCGCCACCGCTGCTGGTCATGAGCCACGGTGGTCCCACCGGAGCGACCAGCGACACCCTGAATCCTTCCACCCAGTACTGGACGAGCCGCGGTTTCGCGGTGCTCGACGTGGACTATCGGGGCAGCACCGGATACGGCCGCGCGTATCGCGAGCGGCTCTACGGCGAGTGGGGCGTGGTCGACGTCGAGGACTGCGTCGCCGGCGCCCTGCATCTGGCCGGGACCGGCCGCGCCGATCGGGAGCGCCTCGCGATCCGCGGCGGCAGCGCTGGGGGCTACACCACGCTGGCCGCGCTCACGTTCCACGACGCATTCGGCGCGGGCGCCAGCTACTACGGCATCAGCGACCTGGAGGTGCTGGCGGCGGACACCCACAAGTTCGAGGCCCGGTACCTCGATCGGCTGGTCGGCGAGTGGCCGGCGGAGCGGGACCTGTACCGCGCCCGCTCGCCGCTCCACCACGCTTCGCGCCTCGGATGTCCGATCATCTTCTTTCAGGGACTCGACGACCGGGTGGTCCCGCCGAACCAGGCCGAATTGATGGTGGGCGCGCTCGATCGCCAAGGGCTGCCCGTCGCCTGTCTCATGTTCGAAGGCGAAGGACACGGCTTCCGCGGCGCGGACACCATTCGCCGGTGCCTGGAGGCGGAGCTGCTGTTCTACGCCCGGGTGTTCGAGTTCGAGCCGGTGGACACGCTGGCGCCAGTGGAGATTCGCAACCTGTAGTCGGCACCGAAAGCTACGGTCGGTACCGCTCCAGCACGATATCGGGAATGCACTTGTAGTGACGAGTGTTCGCGGTCATCAAGGCCGAACCGGACTGCACGGCCGAGGCTGCAATCATCGCGTCCGCCACTCGCAGGCCGTCCGACAGCGCGTACGCTTCGACGTACAGGGTGGCTCGATGGCTCACGTCCTCCGTAAGGGGCAGTATCCGCCAGTCGTTCAGACGAATCGTCCGGCGCAGCATGCGGAGCTCGTTCTTGTCGCGGACCCCCTGCACGAGTTCCATGTAGGTCACCGCGGACAGCTCGACGGGCCGGCATTGGGCCAGGGCTTCCCGGGCGGAACTCCGGCCGCGCAGGAACCAGATCAGGACGTCGGTGTCAATCAGCATCCCCCCGCCCCTTGCGCAGACGACGAACATGGGCGTCGACATCGACCAGATCGCCGCGGTCGCTCCACATGCCGAACGCGGGAAATTCCCCGCCGTCGCGTGGTGTCGTCGCGCGCTCGCTCTCGATGCCCACAAGCCGTGCCCGAGGCTTGCCGCGATACGTGATCGTCACGGATTCGCCCCGGTCCAGGCACGCCAGAACGTCTCCGACCCGGCTTCTCAGTGTCTTGGCGGCAATTTCCACTGGAGTGCTCCCGAAAGTGTCACTATAAAGTGTACACTTACGGCGGTTCGCCGGCCAAGGCAATCGTAATCGTCCGGCGGCCGGGTGATGGAGGGGGATGCCTCACCAATGACCAAAGCTTGTCGCCGAACCGCGGCTCTCTCGCCGCTGCCATCCCCCGAGTACCGAACGGATACCGTCAACCAAGGGAGGGAACACCATGAAAGCAGGATATCTTGCTGATTTGAAAGCAAGGCTGGCGAGCCGCAGGATTGACCGCCGTCGGTTCATCGCCTCCGCGGTGGCAGCCGGCGTGGCCCTGCCGGCCGCGCTTTCGATGTCGGATGTGGTGCTGGCGGCGACGCCGAAGAAGGGCGGGCGGCTGCGCCAGGGTTTCTCCGCAGGCTCGACTACGGAGAGCCTGGACGCGCTGAAGAGCAGCGGCTCGGTCGTCGAGATCTGCAACAACTGGTGCTGGGGCAGCAACCTGACCGAAGTCCAGCCCGACGGCTCGATTGCCCCCGAGCTGGCAGAGAGCATCGAGGCCAGCGACAAGGCCCGGACCTGGGTGTTCAAGCTGCGCAAGGGAGTCACCTTCCACAACGGCAAGTCCCTGACGCCGGAGGACGTGATCGACTCGGTCAACCGTCATCGCGGTGAAGACAGCGCATCCGCCGTCAGGTCGCTGTTCGAGCCCATCGAGGAAATTCGCAAGGATGGCGACGATCAGGTGGTGGTCAAGCTGAGTGCGCCCAACGCTGATTTCCCCTTCCTGCTCAGCGACTACCGGCTGGTCATCATGGCCTCCGACGGGAACGGCAACGTCGACACCTCCAGCGGCAACGGGACCGGTCCCTATGCGGTCGGCAACTTCGATCCCGGCGTGCGGTCCTTCTTCAAGCGCAATCCCGACTACTTCAAGGCCGACCGGGCGCATTTCGACGAGATCGAGCATCTTGTGATTCTCGATCCGGCGGCGCGGCAGAACGCCCTGACTACCGGCGCGGTCGACGTGATCGACGCCATCGAACCGAAGACGGCTCACCTGATGGCACGAGTTTCGGGGTTGCGGATCCAGGAGGTCACCGGGACCCAGAACCGCAACATGGTCATGCGGCTCGATACGCCACCCTACGACAATCCGGATCTGCGCCTGGCGCTCAAGCTCTCGGCCAAGCGGCAGGAACTGGTCGACAAGATCGAGGGCGGCCATGGCGTCGTCGGCAACGATCACCATATTTCGCCGGCGCAGCAGTACTACAACACCGAGCTGCCGCAACGCGAGTACGACCCGGACAAGGCAAGGTTCCATCTCAAGAAGGCCGGCATGGAAGGCATCGAGCTCGAGCTGATCGCATCTCCGGCCGCGCTCGAAGACGCGGACGACGCCGCACTGCTACTGAAGGAATCAGCGGCACCGGTCGGGATCAACATCACCGTCAAGCGCGTGCCGGCGGATGGATTCTGGTCCAATGTGTGGAACAAGCGCGGTACGGGTTTCGTGACCTCCTACTGGGGTGGCCGGCCGACCAACGACTGGATGTTCACGACATGCTGCGTGGCCGAATCCAACTGGAACGATTCGGCCTGGAAGGGCACTCCGGCCGCGGATCGTTTCAACGAGCTGATCATTGCGGCCCGATCGGAGCTGGACGAGAACAAGCGACGGGAGATGTACTGGGAATGCCAGCGGCTGGTGCACGAGGACAGTGGCTCGCTCGTGTGGGGCTTCACCAACTATCTTCACGGCCTGCGGGACAACGTCCGGCACCCGGAGAGGGTGGCGGGCAACTGGACGCTGGACGGCGCGAAGAACATGGAGCGCTGGTGGTTCGCCTAGACGTGCCCCATGCGACCCCTCGCCGGCATGGCTCGACCGGCGGCGAGGGGTCGATCCTGACCGGTCCGATGACCGGCGGTGCGGCAACGCGGCCGGGAGCCGCCCGTCGGCTGGTGCGGTTGCGTCACGCGGGCCGGAGGGAGGCCCGAGACGCCGGCGAACGTCGAGAATGCCGCCTCGGCCGGTCCGAGGCCCCGGCAATGGCTTGACACGCAATTCCACGGCACGGAGGACTGGCAGCGATGACCGAACTCGCACGCTATCGGATGCTGATCGACGGCGCATGGGTGGACGCCGGCGACGGGGGCACCTTCGAGAGCATGAACCCGGCGACCGGCGAGCCCTGGGCGGTCATCCCCGAAGCCACCGCCGCCGACGTGGACCGGGCCGTCGAGGCGGCGCACCGTGCCTTCACCGAAGGCCCGTGGTCGCGCACCACGCCCACCGAGCGCGGGCGCAGCCTGCGCCGGCTCGCGGACCTCCTGGCCGATCGCTCGGAGCAGCTTGGCCGCACCGAGACCGTCGACACCGGCAAGATGCTCAAGGAAACGCGCTGGCAGGCGAAGTACATCGCGGACTTCTTCCACTTCTTCGCGGGGTGCGCCGACAAGGTGCACGGCGCAACCCTGCCCATCGACAAGCCCGATCTCTGCGTCTTCACCACGCGCGAGCCGCTGGGGGTGGTGGCGGCGGTGGTGCCGTGGAACTCCCAGCTCTTCCTCGTCGCGGTCAAGCTCGGACCGGCGCTCGCCGCCGGCAACACGGTGGTGCTCAAGGCGTCGGAGCATGCGTCCGCGGCGATGCTGGAGTTCGGCCGGCTGATCGACGAGGCGGGCATTCCGCCCGGCGTGGTCAACATCGTGACCGGCCACGGCGACCCCTGCGGCCGGGTACTGACCTCCCATCCGCTGGTGGCCCGCGTGAGCTTCACCGGCGGACCGGAGTCCGCGCGCCACGTCCTGCGGAACTCCGCGGAGAACTTCGCCCAGGTCTCGCTGGAGCTCGGCGGCAAGTCTCCGTTCGTGGTGTTCGAGGACGCGGATCTGGAGAGCGCGGTCAACGGCTCCATCGCCGGCATCTTCGGGGCGAGCGGGCAGAGCTGCGTGGCGGGCTCACGCCTGTACTTGCAGGAGCGCATCGCCGACCGGTTCCTGGACGACATGGTGAGCCGGGCCGAGCGGATCGTCATCGGCGACCCCCTCGAGGACACCACCCAGATGGGACCGCTGGCGACCACCTCACAGCTCGACCGAATCGAGAAGGAGGTCGCGGGGGCCGTGGAGGAAGGCGGCACGGTGCTGCACGGCGGCCAGCGTCCGGCGCGGCCCAACCGCGGCTGGTTCTACGAGCCGACGATCGTCGACTGCCCGCGGCAGTCGATGCGCATCGTCGACACCGAGCTGTTCGGCCCGGTGCTGAGCGTGCTGCGGTTCAGGGACGAGGAGGAGGTCGTCGCGCTGGCCAACGACACCCGACACGGCCTGGCCGCCGGCATCTTCACCCGCGACAGCGCCCGCTCGCTGCGAGTCGCCCGCGCCGTGCGCGCCGGCATCGTGTGGGTGAACACCTACCGCGCGGTGTCGCCCATCGCCGAGTTCGGCGGCTTCAAGGGCTCCGGCTACGGGCGCGAGAGCGGCTTCCAGGCCATCTACGACTACACCCGGCCGAAGACCATCTGGATGAACCTGTCCAGCGAACCGATGGCGAACCCGTTCGTGATGCGATAGCCCGCGGTCGCCGGCTCGCTGAAGCGCCCTTCGGTGTGTGTGGTGGTCACTCCCCGCGCACCCGCATCAGCGCGTCGACCGCGCAGACGCGGTCGGCCAGGACGACCAGCGCATTTACGTCGACCCCTTTCGTGATGCGTTCGCCCGCGTTCGCGGGCTCGCTGAAGCGCCCTTCGGTGTGTGTGGTGGTCACTCCCCGCGCACCCGCATCAGCGCGTCGACCGCGCAGACGCGGTCGGTCAGGACGAACAGCGGATTGACCTCGACCTCCACGACGACGTCGTCCTCGCGACAGAGGTGCGATGCGAGCCGGGACAGCGCATCGACGATCACGGCCCGATTCGCCGGCGCGGCGCCCCGGAATCCGTCCAGCAGACGGGAAATGCGCAACCGCCCCAGCGCCTCCTCCAGATCGACCCGCGACGCCGGCAGCAGAATCGTCACCGCGTCCGCCACCAGCTCGGCCAGGACTCCACCGCTCGCAAGCGTCATCGCGAGCCCGAAGCGGGGGTCGGTCCGAACGCCCACCAGCAGCTCGGCCAGCGGCGGCCCGACCATGCGCTCGACGAGGAACCGGTCCGCCGAAGCGTCCGCGTCGAAGCGGCGCATGTCGGCGCGGATCCGGGCAACCGCGGCTTCCACCTCCACGGGGCTCGAAATCCCCAGGGCGACGGCACCGGCCTCGGTCTTGTGCAGCAAGTGCTCACTCACAAGCTTCACCGCAACCGGAAACCCGATTCTCGCAGCGGCCTCCGGGGCTTCACGCGCACCCGTCACGCAACCGGCGGGGATCGGGATCCCGACCCCGTGCAGCCAGCGCTTGGCCTGATGCTCGTCGACGCTCGTCACGGGGCCGGTCCCGGCAACCGGGGCCACCGTCACGGCTCCGGCGTCCGCGTCGGCCGTG
>MKWU01003570.1_pt1 | contig 20207 bp, 23 predicted proteins | sample 809101 | NCBI WGS metagenome assembly MKWU01 (sample SAMN05860141, study PRJNA318959) | sponge metagenome | host: Aplysina aerophoba | place: Slovenia: Piran, Adriatic Sea, Gulf of Piran | collected 2013-05-07
GGTGCATCCGGCTCTCCATGTGTTCATGCCACTGCTGGTTCAGCCAGGCTGTATCACACGTACCCGCCTCCCGGCCTATAAGGTCGGGTAGCGGTGCGCCGGTATTCACCAGCGGCCTCCGTGATCAACACGTCTGGCTGCGAACACACAGGTTCCCCTTCGCCATCCGACCCGGCTTTCCCGATCTCGGACCACTAACTTCGGGTCCTCCGCCCCATCCCACCGGCATCAGCCGGCAACGGACCTCTCCTTCCGACCAACAAGATGCCGGCCGGTAAGGGAACCGGCAGGATGGTTCCCACACTCGGTTCCCAACCGTTCGACAGGGTCGACGCCCAGCTATGCCCCCCCAACATCGCCACGGCTACACCGCAGGCCTTCACCGTGGCCTCCCGAGTCGGCGACCTCAACCGACCAAAGAGTCACCGCACACAACAATTTCGTGTGGCGGTGTGCGTTGCTGCGCGGCCCCGATCCGCCAGCATCCAGCCGCTGGCTCTCTTGAGGAGCTTTCGGACGCTGGCATCTTCACGTACGCCTTTCTGTCTCACTAGCCGGACCCGGACCATCTGGCAGTGCTGGTCCGTCCCGTCGCCCTCAGGGCTGCTTCCCACCCGAACCCCCCGTTCCAGAAGGTTCAGGCTGCCCTCAGCTTCCACGTGCCCGCTGCGACGGACACGAAGCGGTGTCCTTTCACCACCACACGGTTAGAAAACGCCTCGTGGCGCTCCAGGTCGGCTAACCAAAGCCGGTCCGGACGGTCGGCTTCGAAGCTGCCGTCTACCAGATCAGCCGGCCTCACCGCGTCCTCGTCGGGAATCGTCGTTCGCTTCTTCTCGCCCCTGACCACGCCCACCAGGCCCTCTAGGCGCATCAGACGCATCAGCCGTGCAGCGGGCCACCACAACCCCTTCACGGTGCAACCGGCGCCACACCTTGCGGGCACCGAACTACATCCCGAACCTCGCACTCCCACACCCTCCGAATCTGAGACCGCAACTCAGCGCAGCGTCGCGCCGGGACCGGACCGAGCAGCGCTCCGGTTCCCGCTCGCGGCGTTTGTGCTCGCAAAGAGGTAGACGGGGCGACCGGCAACTCAGCACAGATCGGCTCGACCCCGTAGTCCTTCCTGTGTTCGTCCACGAAGGAGGTCATCGTCTCGGTCGGCGGTCGAACACCTCTGCCTGCGCGAAATACGCAGACGCCTTACCCAAGATCTCATTCGCCCTCCGCAGCTCCCGAACCTCCCGGCGCAACTCCCGCAGCTCGGTCTGCTCATCGGACGTCAACCCGGGCCGCAGGCCCTGATCCCGCTCAGCCCGGCGAACCCACAGCCGCAGCGTCTCAGACGCGCAGCCGAACTTCTCAGCTATCGAACAGAACATCCGTCCCTGTCAGAGCGGTGCTCCCCCCGGTGCTCCAACACCATCCGGACAGCCCGCTCCCGAACCTCCGGTGAATACATGATCGGTCTTCCCATGACTCCATTATCTCCCAACCAATTCGAGTCTCCGGGGAAACACTCATACTTAAGGGACCTCGACCGGGGCCCGGTCTGACGCAGGGGGAAACTGGCTGTGGTGCCTTACCCCGGATCTGTCGGCCGGGCACCGGTCGAGGGGTACGGGCAGCCAGCCCGGAGCGGATGTGACCTCATAGGAGCTTTGGTCGTTTCTTCCCCACCGCCTTGAGTGTTTTGTCCACCCGCTACGGGCCGGCGCTGCCGAACAAGCCTATGCAGCACAGGAGAAGGGGAGGCAGATAGCGTGGCGGAACGAGACCAAGTCGATGTGTATGGAGGGGTTGATACCCATTCCGATACCCACGTTGCAGCGGTGCTGGACCACACGGGTCGCCTATTGGGATCAGAGGAGTTCAGGGCTGATGCGGCGGGATACGCGCAGTTGGAGAGATGGCTCCGCGCCTGGGGACGGCCGGTCCAGGTCGGGGTGGAAGGATGCGGCAGTTACGGCGCCGGCCTGGCCCGTTATCTGGCACGAGCCGACATCGAGGTAGTGGAGGTCATGCGTCCCAACCGCCAGATGCGCCGCCTAAGAGCCAAGTGTGACACCGTCGACGCCGAGGCCGCAGCCAGAGCTGCCCTCAACGGAGAAGCCACCGCCCAACCTAAAGCCGGGGACGGACCCGTAGAAGGGATAAGAATGCTTCGGATGGCTCGCCGCTCAGCGGTCAAAGCACGCACCCAGGCCGCCAACCAGATCCATGCTTTGGTAGTTACCGCTCCTGAGCAGGTCAAACATCGGCTCCAGGGCTCCAGTATCCAAGCGATGGTCAGAATCTGTGTCCGCTGGCGTCCCGGCGAAGCGCAGACCACCACCGCGTATGCCAACAAAGGCGCTGCGGCACCTGGCCCGCCGATACCGGACCCTCGACACAGAAATAGCCGAACTCGATACCGAGATCCGCAGTCTCTGCGCCAAGGCCAACCCGGCGCTCCTAGCCGCATCCGGAGTGGGCCCCCACAGCGCTGCAGCACTCCTCGTCGCCGCCGGCGACAACCCCCAACGCATGAAATCGGAACGGTCCTTCGCGGCACTATGCGCCCTCAGCCCCGTCCCCGCATCATCAGGACAGACAGTTCGGCATCGGCTCAACCGAGGCGGCGACCGCCAAGCCAACAACGCTCTCTGGCGAATCGCCACCAACCGGATACGCACCGACCCCCGCACCATCGAATACACCCGCAGACGAAAAGCCGAAGGCAAAACCCGCCGCGAGATCATCCGCTGCCCCAAACGGCACATCGCACGCGAGATCTACCACCTACTAACCAAACCATCCCCAACACCCCACGGCAACGACCAACGCCACCAAACCCGACTAACCCTCACCGACGCCGCCGAACACCTCCAAGTCCACCCCACCCTCCTATCACTCCTCGAACGAGGCCTCCACCACAACCACCAGCTCGCCACCCGATACCAGAAATGGCTCACCGACCACCCCCACAGACCGATTTGCAAAACATAGGAGCATCCGGGGCGGTTCAATACGAAAGGATCCACCACCACAACAACCCAACCGGCGCGCCGCTGATCCAAGTGAGTTGATTCGAAAAACCGGGTCACCAGCGCCGAAGCCCGGTGCGACGACAACGACCGCCGGATCGGTCCGTTCGATCACTTCCACCTCGGATTGGCCGACGCCGACCGTCTCGAAGAGGATCCGTCCGTAGCCCTTCCCGCCGAGAAGGACCGCCACCATCTCGACCGACGCGTTCAACCCTCCGGGAGGGCCACGCATCGACATCGAGCGGATGAACACACCTGGGGTCGCCTGCGTGAGATCCCATCCGGACACGATCCCCGAGGAGAGAGCCACCGAATTAGGGACTGGACGGGCCTTGTGGCGACAACGGCCACCCGGCGCCCGTCCCGCCGGTAGACACCGAGCAACTTGTCGGTGAGCGTGCTCCTGCCTGATCCGGGCCGGCCAGTGATCCGATTCGAAGCGCGCCGGTGGAGTGGGTGCGCTCAAGCAGCTGACCGGCTGAATCAGGCTCAGGCTCGCAGCGGCTGGTCGCCCGTGCGAGCGCGCTTCGATCCCCTCCGAAAACGGTGCACCGGCTGCCGGTCCGGTGCTCCGAGATCGACTGTTTGGCTTCCACATTGCGGATTATGCTTCCGGAAGTGAGGAACGAAAGCCCAGAAGACCAGTCTGCCCACCCGCCACCAGAATTCCCGATCGTAACCCAGTCCGGTATACCACTCGAGTCATCGTACGGACCAGAAGCGCTCGAGGGGATCGAGCCGGCGACCGACATCGGTGCACCTGGCCAGTTCCCATTCACGAGAGGGATCCGGCCGCATATGTACCGCGAAGGGCTGTGGGTCATGGGCCAGTACTCGGGCTACGCGACCCCCCGGGAGACGAACGCCCGGATCAAGTCGCTCTTAGCCCGAGGTCAGAAGGGCTTCTCCATCGCTCTCGACCTGCCGACACAGAATGGTCTCGACTCCGACGACCCGTTGGCCAGGGGCGAAGTCGGCAAAGTCGGGGTACCGCTCGACTCCTTGGCCGACATGGAGGAGTTGCTAGACGGAATACCGCTCCATCAACTCCACCAGATCCGTACGACTGCGAACTCGATCGGTCCAATCGCTGCATCACTCATAATCGCTGCATCGGAGAGGCTGGGAGGCACACCCGACGACTTCCGAGTGATGTTCCAAAACGATGTGTTGAAGGAGTACGTGGCAAGGGGCACGCAGATCTTCCCGCCCCGGCGCGGCCTGGAATTCTCGATCGATCTCGTCGAATACTGTGCAAGACATCTCCCCCACTGGGAACCCATCGAATTCTGTGGCTATCACATTCGAGACTCGGGCGCCAATGCCATCCAGGAGGTGGCCATTGCCTCTGCCAACGGCATCGAATACATCGAAGCTGCCCTCAGAAGAGGGCTCGCAGTGGACGACTTCGCCCCCAATCTTTTCATGTTCCTCTCTGCCGACCTCGACATTTTCGAAGAGGTGGCGAAGTATCGAGCGGCTCGCCGGATGTGGGCTCATCTCATGCGCGATCGTTACGGAGCTGCAGACCCGAATAGCCACGCTCTCAACATCTTCGTGTACACGCTTGGCGGATCGCTAACGGCGCAGGAGCATCTGAACAACCTCTCACGGGTGGCGTTCGAGGCGCTCGCTGCGGTACTGGGTGGTGTCCAGACGCTGGCCACATCCTCGTACGACGAGGCAATCGGTCTGCCTTCCGCGGAAGCAGCCAATCTGTCTCTCCGCGCCCAGCAGATCATCGCATTGGAGACAGGCGTCCCGCGTACCGCCGATCCCCTGGCGGGATCCTATTTCGTCGAATGGCTGACCGACCAACTTCACAGCAAGATCCTCGAGTACATGAACCAGATCGCGGAACAGGGCGGAGCGCTCAAGGCTCTGGAAAGTGGCTGGATCGGGGCGGAGATCGAGCGAGAGGCCTATGCCCTCCAACGCGACATCGACGATGGCACGCGGCCGCGTATCGGCGTGAACCGTTTCGCTGACGGTGCTCCCACACCCACCGCCGCGTTTGCGATCGCAAATGACGGTGAGGATGAGCAGATCGAGAAACTGCGGAGACTTCGGGCCGATCGCAACAACTCGGACGTAGACGAAGCGCTCGCCGAGGTCAGGGACGCCGCGGTCACGGGCCGCAACTCCATGCAGCCGATTCTCCAAGCAATCAAGTCCTATGCGACCGTCGGCGAGATCACCTCCGTACTGCGGGACGAGTGGGGAACCTACCGATGACACCTACGGTGGCTGATCTCGGCACCTTGCTGGACCGGTCATTTCGACAGCACGCTTCACAAGTCGCCGTCGAAGACGGAGACCGAGTGGAAACGTTCTCTCAGCTTGCCGACCGGTCTGACCGCCTCGCTTCGGCTCTTCTCGAACTGAACCCCACGGGGAGACCGGTCGCCATTCTCGCTTCCAATCGTATGGAGTACATCGAAGCCGACATCGCCCTGGTGAAGGCGGGCCATCCCAAAGTTCCGATCAACATGCGCTTGAGCCAGTCCGAACGCCTGCATGTGGTGAACGACTCCGGGGCCGCAATGCTGATCACTGAATCCACATCGGTCGACTCTGCCCTGAGCTTGGTGGATGAGGCTGAAGGACTCGATACCGTCGTGTCCGCTGGCGGCGGTGGCACCCACGACTACGAAGATGTTCTCGGAGCCGCAAACCGGCCCCCCTCCCGCCCGTGGCGACCGGATGACCCGAGCGTGATCCTCTACACCTCCGGTACGACCGGCCGCCCAAAGGGCGCAACAGCCACCTTTCGAAGTCGGATGGCAGCAACCTGGAATATGTTGCTCGATGAGTTGATCGACGTTGCGCCTGGAGACGGCATGCTGCACTCAGGGTCGCTGTCACACGGCAGCGGCTCAAAGGTGATCGCGTATGCCCTCAGCGGAGCGCGCAACATCGTGGTTCCCTCCTTTGATCCCGGCCGCTTCCTAGATGAAGCCCTGCGTCGCCGTGCGACCGCCTCGTTCGTCGTACCCACCATGATCACGATGCTCACCGAGGAAGCCGAGACACGGGAAGGGTCGATGCTCAACCTGCGGCACGTCTCGTACGGAGGCTCCCCGATCGCACCGAGAGCAATCAGACGAGCCGTCGACGTGTTCGGCCCGGTATTCGTACAGGTGTACGGGACGGCGGAGGCGCCGCATCCGCTCACCGTGCTTTCCCGTTCTGATCACGTCGATGCGTCCGATCGGCGTCTCGCGTCAGCAGGCAAACCGGCGCGATCGGTCGAACTCCGAGTGGTCCCGACAGGTGCTCTCGACCCACGGGTGGGCGAGATCCAGGCTCGGGCGGAGAGCGTGATGACCGGATACTGGAATGACGAAGAGTCGACTCGAGAGGCATTTGTCGACGGGTTCTACCAAACCGGAGATGTCGGGTACTTGGACGACGAGGGCTACCTGACAATCATCGACCGGCTGAAGGACATGGTCATCAGCGGAGGGTTGAACGTATACCCGGCGGAAGTCGAGGCGGCGATCGCCAACCACACCGGCGTTCTCGAATCAGCCGTGATCGGAGTGCCCGACGAGCGATGGGGCGAACGCGTCGTCGCGTATGTGGTTGCGAAGCCCGGGCACACCGTGAGCCCCGAGGAGATCACTGCGGAGGTGGCCGGCAGGCTGGCCGGCTACAAGAAGCCGCGAGACGTGTGGATCGTGGAGGAGCTGGCGAAGGGCTCGACCGGAAAGATTCTCAAGTCGGTGCTCAGAAGTAGGCACTGGGATCAACAATCTCGCCAGGTGAACTGAGACACCTGTGACGATCCAGGAAGGGATCTGAATGCCGGGACTGGCCGATGCGAGTGGAGACCGGATCACTATCCAGGGGTTCGATCTGACCGAGGAGTTGATCGGCGGCACCAGCTTCGCTGCGATGCTCCATCTCCTCACGATCGGAACGATGCCTGGGCGATCCATCGAATCGATGATCGACGCCATCCTGGTGACCCTCGCAGAGCACGGCCTCACTCCATCCGCCATCACGGCGCGTCTCACCTATCACGGTGCGCCTGACAGCCTCCAGGGTGCGGTGGCCGCCGGTCTCCTCGGGGCCGGTCCTGCGTTCCTCGGCACGACAGAGCAGGCCGCCGAAGTGCTGGCGCGGTTGGTACGCGACTCCACAACCGAGACGCGAGAGCAACTCGTGGCGGAAAGCGTGGCCACCTGGTTGAGGGATGGGGTGGTGATCCCCGGCTTTGGCCACCCGATCCATCGAGACGGCGACAACCGGGTTGCAGCACTCAGACGTGTCCAAGTCGATCAAGGTCTCCCGGAAGAGCACTTCCTCACCGCGGTCCTGGTAGAAAATGCTCTGAGCGATGCCAAGGGCAGGACCGTACCGATGAATGCCGCCGGAGCGATCGGCGCCATCGTGTCCGACATGGGACTGCCTCCGCGGTTCGCTCGGGGCCTTTCGATCGTCGCTCGCTCAGCGGGCCTCCTCGCACACGTCATCGAGGAAGCGGAGTATCCCATAGCCCACCGAATCTGGGAGGACACCCGCTCGAGATCGTCTCGCCACACTTGACCTTGATTCCGCAAACCCGATATTCCGACCCAGGGAAGGCTCGCTTATCATCCGAGCTCTCCCGACCTGACGCACCAGGCGCCCGCCAAGAGGTCCATCCGACCCATGACGACAATTGATTCGAGAATCGCATGACGTCTGCCACAACACGGCGAGAGTGGAGCGTCCCCGTGGGACGCCGGATCGACGGCGCACCATGGCAGGTCCGATTCGTCGAACTCCGCGGTGCCACCCCGGGACCGGCGACGGCGATCGTCGCAGGGCTGTACGGCGACAAACCGCTCGGGTCGATCGCGGTGCACGATCTGGAACTACAACTGATGCGGGAGCAACTGAAGGGCACGGTTCTCCTGGCTCCAGCCGTGAACCTCCCCGCCCTTCAGGTAGGCACCCGAGTCTCGCCCGACCACCTGTACCTGAACCGGCGCTTTCCAGGGACACCGAGCGGCTTTCTCACCGACCAGGTCGCTCACGCCGTCGCAACCGTCGTCTACGAGCATTCGGAATGCATCATCGACCTGCACTCGGGGACGGCCAACATGGCGCTGTGGTACTCCTATGACGCCGGGGATCTCGAGCTCACGTCCTCGTTCGGCTACCTCCCGGTCGTAGTGGACTTCCGGCCGGGAGGCCAGGTCAGCGCTACAGCCGTCGAGCGCGGGCTCTCAGGCTTCCTTCCCGAGTTCGGTGGGGCGAGCCTGCCCTCCCCGGCCGCCGGCGTCGAGGGCTGCCTGAACACGCTGCGCTATCGGGGCCATCTCGGCGGTAGTCCCACCGGCCCACCGCGATTGCCCGTCATCCGCGAACGGCCGCTGTTCCTTGCCTCCACGAGCGGCATCCTCCAAGCCAGCGTGTCGACCGATTCGGTCGGCAGTGAGATCCCCGCGGGCCGTCTCGGATGGATCACCAGCCCCAATACAGGGGAGGTGTGGGAGGAGTTCGAGATCGACCGGCCCGGCATCCTCCTGATGGCGGTGACCACGCCGACGATCGTCAACCCTGGCGATTTCGCTTTCATGGTCGGGTTCCCCCATGACGAGGTCGAAGTCCCCGGAGCCTCATGACGCAAGGTCGGCGACGCAGATGACGACCGGCCGACCGCCGGGACGAGGAGCAGGGTCATAGCCGAGCGATACGACGTCATCATCGTTGGCGCTGGCGTGGCGGGGCTCTCCGCATCGCTGGCCTCAGTCGAGCGCATCGTGGAGCGCGGCACCGACGACGCGCGGATTGCGGTGGTCGAACGCGCGTCGCGCCCTGATCGGGGCGGTAACACCCGGTACAGCACCGCCACCTTCCGGATGAAGGACGTCCACACGATCAACGATGACTTCATCGACAGGCTCCGCGTCAAGACGGACGCCACGGAGGAGTACATCCAGGTGCTCGCCCGGCAGGCGCCGGAAGCGGTCCTGTGGGCCGAGGGGTACGGACTCGAGTTCGCTCAGGGCCCACGGGTATTCCTCACCTCGAGCGATACCCGGATCCAACCCGAAGGCGCCGGAGCGGCCATCGTCCGGCACTTCTTCTCGCGGGTCGAGTGCGCCTCCCGGGGCCGGTTCTTCGGACCGGACAACGACAGGGCGCTCGCCGTCGAAGTCCTTTACGAGACGACCGCCCTCAGGCTCCTGCTTGACGAGGAAGGCGCCGTGGCCGGTATCGAAGCACGCGACCGGGCAGGGACGCTCTCGCGCCTGGATGCGCCGGCGGTGGTCCTCGCCAGTGGCGGCTTCGAGGGAAACTCCGAGATGATGGCTCGCTACATCGGATTCGATCTCCCCACTGTCTCACGGGGAGGCGCCCACAACCGTGGAGAAGGAATCCAGATGGCGCTCGACGTCGGCGCCAGGCCCTCGGGGCAGTGGAACCAGTTCCACCCGCTTCCTGCCGACCCGCGCACAGCGGGAGCAGCGTCCGGACTGATGACCTTCGCGGCCGTCATGGAAACCGTGCCCTACAGCCTCATGGTCAACAATTCAGGGGTCCGCTTCATGGACGAGGGGGCCACATCCATGGATTACCTCTACGACCTGGTCGGACGCGCCGTCCAGCGACAGCCGAGCCAGACCGGATACGCCGTCTTCGACTCGAAGACCATGGCGTTGCCGCACTACCGGAAGGCGGTTCTGAGAGACAAGGTCTATGAGCCTCATCAGGCGGACAGAGTCGAGGGGTTGGCGACGCTGATAGGAGTCGACGCCGAGGCGTTGACGGCCACGGTCGCTCTCTACAACGCCGCTGTCCCTCAGGACGACTCAGAGTTCGACGCGATGAGGCTCGATGGGCTTGCGACGCAAGGCCTGGCTCCGCCGAAGTCGAATTGGGCGCGCTCGCTCGACACCCCGCCCTTCTACTGCTACCCGGTGACCTGTTCGAACGTGTTCACCATGGGAGGTATCGGCACCGATCACACGGCCCGCGTCATCGACCTGGACGGACTCCCCATTCCCGGCCTCTACGCCGCTGGCGAGATGACGGGCATCTACCGCGACAAATATGTGGGCGCAACCTCGGTCCTCCGCGGACTCGTCTTCGGTCGTCTGGCCGGCTACAACGCCGTGGATCATGCCTTCGATCAGGCCGGACCGTGACGACGACCTCGGACGACTCCGGCGGCGTCCCGAGGGAGGGAGAACTCGATGCCCTGTTCGAGGAGGTGAAGAACTGGGGGCGCTGGGGCTGGGATGACGAGAAGGGAACGCTGAACCTCGTGACGCCGGCCCACACGCTCAGGGCCATCAGCCTGGTTCGCACCGGACGAGTCGTCTCAACGTCCTTCGACCTCGACACCGAGCGCTCCGCCAAGAACTACTTCCCCACGGTCCACATGATGCTGTTCAAGGGCTTCGAACGACCTCCCACGGCGGTGGACCAGGTGACCATCGTGCCCCACTCGTTCACCGTCACGCACATCGACGCGGTGTCGCACTCCAACTACGGAGGCGCCCTCTACAACGGTCGCACCGCTGAAGCCATCGTGCAGCGCACCGGCCTGCAGTCCGGCTCCGTCCTGGCCGCCAAGGATGGCATCGTGACCCGAGGCGTGCTGCTGGACATCCCCTCGTCTCTCGGACGACGTTGGTTGGAGCCTGACGAGTACATCACCGAAGTTGACCTGGACGCTGCCGCCGAGTGGGCGGGTCTCGAGGTCGGCACGGGCGATGTCGTGCTTGTCCGGTCAGGCCTGGGAGCCCGAGAGGCTGAGTCCGGTGTGGAGGATGTCGATCGGCGGGCCGGACTTTCCCCCGCCTGCGTTCGGTGGCTCCACAGGCGGGATGTGGCGGTTTACGGAGGAGACTGTTTCGAACGCCTGCCCCTCCCGTATACCGAGCATCCCTGGGCCTTTCATCAGATCGCCCAAGCATCGATGGGCCTGGTCCTGCTGGACAACGTCGATCTCGAGGCTCTTGCGACCGTGTGCGCGGAGTCCAGATGGGAGTTCCTCTACGTCATCTCTCCTCTCCGGCTTCCGGGAGGAACGGGTTCGGCCGTCAATCCGCTGGCCGTATTCTGAGCATCCTGCCGGAACGACCCGATTGCCGACCCCGACCCCGATCATGATCCGCGACCGTCCACCCCGCAGCGGTCGCCCGGGACGGGGCGCCGATGGCCTTCGGACCCCCTCGTCGCTCGCTGCTCATCAGGAATCGGTGCTCTGTCGAGCGTTAACCGAACTGCCTTCCCAATGGTGAGATCGACTACTGTACGTTACGCCCGCTCCGGGAGTCCCCCATGAAATTCTCGATTTCCACGACCGTTGTCGGCGTTCAAGATGGCGAGCGCAGATGGGACCTCGACGGCTACCTGGCGGAGTGCGAATCGGCCGACGCGCTTGGTTTCGAGTATGCGTACAAGGGCGAGCGGCGCGGGCACGGCCCGCACTCCGGAACACATGGGGTCGTGAACAACGCACAACTGATCGCTCAGTTCGGGCTGGCGGAAACGGAGCGCCTCAAGTTCGCAAGCGGTGTGGTGCTTCTCCCTCTCTATCACCCGGTGACCGTGATCCAGGACGCGGCGATGATCAACACCATGTATCCGGGTCGGTACCGGCTGACCGTCGGCGCGGGTTACCTGCAAGACGACTTCGACGTCTATGGGGTGGACCTGTCGGAGCGACCCCGGAGGATGTGCAGAGGCCTGGAAGCCATCAACGCATTCCGCTCGGGCGAGCCATTCCGTTTCGCCGACGATGACCCGTGGCGGGGCATGGTTCCTCCTCGTGATCCGGCGATGGGTGATCTCCTACCGGAGGTCTGGGTCGGCGCCTGGAGCGATGTGGGCGTCAAGATCGCTGCACTCGGCGACGGTTGGGAGACGGGGCCGATCAGCTCGACCGCTCACCTCTCACACCTCGCCGGGCTGTACCGGGAGGAGTGCGCCAAGCTGGGAAAGACCCCGCGGATCGCCATCCTCCGGGAAGCGGCGATCGCCCCCACCGACGAAGCCGCAAGAGACCTCCTTGGCCATTACATCCTGGAATACCACCGGATCTACTACCGGCGTGGCAACGCTTACTACAAGCCGAAATGGGAGCCCTGGATAGAGGATGTCGGTTCGGCGGACGACATCACCCTCGACCACGTTCTCCGCAACAGAGCCCTGGTCGGCTCGCCGGCCACGTGGATAGAGATGCTGGAGGAGTGGAAGGAGATCCTTGATCCGGAAGAGATCATCGTCCGCCTCCGATACTTCCACGGCCCCGGACTCGAGGCCGCACTCGAGGGCCAGCAGATGGTCGCATCCGAGGTGATGCCCCACTTCGCGGAGTAGTCAGTGGCCACTCGGGTGCTGTAGTGCCCCCGGCGTTCGTGCATGGTGAACTCGAAGTGGGGAAAAGGCCAAGTTGGGGCGCCTCTTTACCCTCAACCCGTGGTCGGCGAATGCGTTGGCCAGCGCTGCCTCAACGGCAGGCCGCTCCGCCTTCATCGTGGCGCGGTCGCCGGCACCAACGTAGTTGTAGTCGAGATCGAACGACAGGCGGGGCGCGGCGAGGACGAACATGTTCAGCGCTGTGCCTCCGGTCAGGGCGAGACGGCTGGCGAGGTAGGGGTGGGCGGCGATGTCGTCGGCTAGCGCCAGGAGCCGCACAGTCTTTTCGATCCGGTCCGCAACAAAGCCGGTGGCGTCGGCCAAGTCCTCGAGTTCCCATCCGGTGGGTGGCGTCAGAAGACCAGTTCCCATTGGCGTTCCACGACTTCTACCGGTACCACCAGGTTCCAGCCCTCAACGAAGCAGGTCCGCTCGAGGGGCGCAGGGTCGAGACGGACGGCCGGCCCCGTATCCTGGGGTCGGAACTGGTCGAGGTCACTGTCGTGGATTCCCCACAGTTCGCTGTGCTGGTCCAAGAAGAACCCCACTTTTGCCCGCAGGGCCGGCCCACCGTCGCGCATCTGGCAGTAGGCGGCCACCGTCACAACGTCGATGCTGTCCGCCCGGGTCAAGGATTGGTAGATCTCGTCCCAGCTGCCCCCGTAGTCAGGATCCGCCAGGACGTCCACCAGAGTGCGTTCGAGCATTGTCACCCGCACGGTTCCGTCCGCGTAGGACTGCTCGACCACCCCGAAGTGCTGCTGACCGGACTCGATGAGCCGTTCGGGGAACCGCACCCCCCGGTAGCACATGGCGCCGTAGACCATTGGAGGGGCGGGGTCGGTTGCCGAGTACACGGCGTCGAACCACATGGAGTACGAGATTCCCCAGTAGTCAAGCGCCGAGTGGTGTGACACCACCGCGTCCGGGGCCATCTTGGTCGCGACCAGGTCCGGCATCGGCTGGAACCGGGCCGGATCGCGCCCCTCGCGCACGACCGAGAACACGTCAGGCCGCACAGCCACTACCCGACCCGCTCGCAGCCATCGCTCCTCGACAGGGCGGGCTACACCGTGTCGGGAGATGAAGGTAGCGAGTTCTGAGCCGGTAAACACCGGCTCGCCGGCCAGGAACTTCTCGTGGTCCACCCCAACACCTCCGCCACTACACCTCCGCCCGTAACGGAAGCCCGCGCATTCCCTCGACCGGCGGCGGGCGGGTGACCGGACGCCCCGCCCACAATGCCCATTAGGGGCGGTTGGGCACGCAACCCGAAAGTGCGGTCTCCGCTTACAAATCGAAGGACAAACCGGACGGATCCGACCGGGAGCGTTGCTGGTCGCGGAACTGTCGCAACGTGGGCAGGGATTGGTGGTCCTTGGCTCTGTTGGCGAGTTCTTTGGAGTGGATGATGTCGTCGATAGACGCCACGAGGATCGGGTAGCGGCCGGCCATGATCCGAACCGAGTTGGGCTGCAGGTGGTCGTAACCTCCGCCGCGGGGAGCGAACATCAGGTCTACGTCGCCGTGGATCGTCCTCAGCCGCCAGAAGTCCCGCTCCTCGAAGATGCCGGGCTCGTCGGTGGGCAACGGGATCGCAAAGTCCTCGGTTCGGTGGATATGAGCCTCCATCTCTCCGAGCGCTGCCGCCAACCGGCGATGGTTCTCCTCGGTACGCTGGTAGGCAATGTCGACGTCGGCGGTCTGTACGTCGGCCCCGAGTAGCTGGGCTCCGTAGTTGCCGATCACGACGAAGTTCACCGCGTGGGCGGCGAGGGTCTCTACGATGGGGTCGAGAGGTTCCACTTGGCACCGTACTTCTTCGCCACGGTGAGGGTTTCTTCGCCCATCAGGACATGGAGTCCGTCCGCCTCGCGTCTGCGGCGGATCCGCCCCGCCATGTCGACCATCGCCTTCTTGCTGTGGATCACCGATTCAAGAGACGCCACCGCAACTGTCAGCCCGTCGGCTACCTCAAGCATGGCGGCGGACGCCATCACGTCGTCGTAGCCGCCCACTCCCCAGGGGGCGTCCACGACGTTCACCATCCCCGCGGAGGTCGTCAGCTGCCGGAAGCCATGCTGGCGGCCGTGAACGGGTTCCCATCCGTCCCATTCCAGCGGCTGGGCGTCTAGCGCCGCAAGTGCGCCCTCGAGCCGCGAGGTGTTGCGACGGTCCAGTCGCGGAGTCAGGTCGATGTTGCACGTCGGGTAGGGGGCGCCCTGTAGGTACCCGGCGACCATCCCCACCACAGCGAACACTACGCCGCGGCCCTCGAGGGTCCGGAGCACCCGCACCGGGTCGACTGTCACGTGCGGCCTGTCCTCGATCTGGTTCTTGTAGCGGAGCGAACGGTCCACGAACCGCACCCACCTCTCCATCCGATCAGCGGGAGTCCGCATCAGGTGGTCGCGGATCTGGTGGAACCAGCCGTTTGGGTCGTCCTCCGCCGGGACTGGCTGCTCGCTTCGCAACAGGGCTAGGACCTCTTTGACCTCATCGCTGAAGTCGTCCTCCCCGGGTAGCCGACGGATGCACGGGTCGCTGACGGTGTTGGTGGCCATGACGCCCCCGATGCTACCGTGTCCTGGGTCAGCGCCCCCCGGGGGCGTGCTAGTCGAGGAATCGGGATCTGACAGGGCCGCCGTGGGTGCTAGAGGTCTAGGCCCGTGATGTCACAACGACTCCGCTTCTTTGCCACGCCGCGGTGCGCGGCAATGTCGCGGCCGGACTTAGAACCGGGCTGAACGATCGCGACGACCCTTCCTGCAATGCCCATTAGCCCTGATTATTCACGTTCCCAGCACACCGATGCGCACCAGGCCACTTCAACCATATTATTGCGGAGCGGCTGCCCCTCACCTTGGCGGTGAACACCGCGCCACGCTAAAGACGGGGCTGTGAAACGGCAATAACCCCCATGTCAGGCGACCCGAGGCCCCGCTCCTTTTCCCCTTCAAACCCCTATCCGTGAATAATTGGGGTTAGAGGCGGCTGCCCCGGGTGGAGCGTCGGCGGGCACTTCGCTGCCTAGTCATCGTCCGCTTCTTGACCGGGCGGGGTCGTAGCCTGCGGGGGCCGCCAGGGTTGTCCTCATTGGGTCGGTAGCCCGCGGTGAGGCGACTGAGCGGAGCGATATCGACCTTGTCGCTATCTATGACGACATCGACTACAGCAGTCGGGCTGCTGTCGCCGGTCCGGCCACAGCCGCTGCCCAGGCAGCGGCTGGCTGCTCGGTAGACGTTGTGGTCACGGACCGGCCTGAGTGGCGGATGCGCACAACGGGTGTTCGCACTTCCTTAGAAGCGCGCGCCGCACGCTTGGGGACCGTCCTCGTGGACCGGCCGGCAGGCGAGGTCCATTGGGACAAGGACATGGTGATGCCTACCGATGACTACCGGGAGGCTCTGTATCGGCTGGGGCACACCGCCGGCGCTCTCGAGGACGTGTTTGAGCGGCTAGAGCCGAGCCGGATGCAGGCACGCTACGCCGAACTGGGCTGGGTCGAGCAGGCAGATCAGTCTGAACTTGGCCGGATGCTTTCGTTGGGCGGATCCTGTCAAGCAGTGGCCGAGGCAGCGTTTAAAGCTCTGATCCACCTGACGGCCGAGCCGGACAGCCAGCCCTGGGGGCACGAGATCGAACTGCTCTGTGAACAACTGCCCCCTGAGACGCAGCGGCACGTCACGGACTACCTGCTACGCCCCGTACAGCCAGAGGCGATCACCATCTGGCACAAGTGGTCGCGGTACCACGAGCGGGGCAACGACCCGGATCCTGTCGTCTAGGTAGTAGAGCCCCTTATCCGAAGCGTCTGCCGTCTAGCTGTCTACACAGCCGCCCAATTCGGCGACGAGATCGAAGCACGCCGCGTTGACCACAGCACCCGCGAGATTGCCATGTTCCTAGGAGGGTGCTGAGCAATCCACCGGCGGCCTGCCAACCGCCGGCAAAATGCCTGGGCTGGCGGGCGGCAGGCCCGAGCAATCGTCATTGTTCAGCACCCTCCTAGACACTCACCCCCTGCTGGCTCCGGCAGCCGGGTGACGAAGAAAGAGGCGGCGGAACCACCAGACACATCACCGCAAACGGCGCTTCCCGCAATGCCCATTAGCGGAAGTTCGGCAGGTCTGCCGCACCCCACGACGACGGTCGCTGGTCGCTCATGCTCGGCCCCTTGTCACACCGAGCTTCGTCCTAGCGGCCGTTCCCCGAGGACTCGGCATAGCTCCCGGATCGCCTCGCCAGCCGAGACGAAGTCCCAGCAGTCCCTCCAGGTCGTAGCGGTACAGGCGCCACCCTCCACCATCAGCCCAACGGCGGAGACGCCAGCCTCGCATCACCTGGCCGCCAGGCCGGGCTATGACCAGCCGAATCTGCCAGCCCGGCCCCGACGGGTAAGTGCCTGCAATGTCGCACCACCTCATATCGACCGCTACCAGGCGGGCGGCGGCAGTCATGGGCTGGACCGGTTCGTGTGGCAGAAGATCTCCAAGAGAGGACTCTAAGCAAAGGTTAGGGCGGTGGCTGTGGTTGCACGGTCTGGGGGTTAAGGATATGGGCCGATACGTCTCGAGATACTGGCAGCCACGGTTTGACGCGCCGTCGCTTAGGCACCGCCGTGGGGGACGCTATGAGGCGTATATGCCTGACTTCCTGGTGGGGTGGGCACCGCGCTTGTCGATGGATGTTGTAGCCACAGCCGCCAACGCTGAATCGGCGGTTGGGGCGCTGAACCGGCGGGCGCTCAGGGCAGAGCCGCATCCCTTGGACACGTTCGCTTGCATGTTGTTGCGAGTCGAGGCGGTGGCGTCTTCGCGGATCGAAGGGATCGAGCTTTCCCCCCGGCGCCTGCTCACCGCAGAGGCCGAGCAAAGGGCCGGGGGACGGTCGTCGGATCGGCGGGCGGTGGAGGTGCTGGCGAACATCGAGGCGATGGAAGAAGCGATCCGCTCAGCCACCGGCGGCGGACGTCTACGGACTGACGACCTGCTCGAGGTTCACCGCCGACTCATGTCAGCATCGGCCCGCCCCGACCTGGGCGGCTGGGTGCGGGACACTCAGAACTGGATCGGCGCTAGCGGCTACACGCCCGTGGGAGCTTCGTTCGTTCCTCCCCCACCCGAAGAAGTCACTCCGCTGTTGGACGACCTAATGGTCTATCGCCGACGGGACGCCGCCCCGGCGTTCGTGCCGCCCATCAGCGCCGTCCTCGCCCGATCCCGCGACTCGTACATCGACGGGCTCGCCGCCTGGCGGCATGACGGACCAGCTGACGACCCCGCACGGAACCACGCCGCCGACCAATGGCTACACACATTCCTCGAGGCCACCTACGACGCCTGCCAGGAAGCGCACGTCTATCTCGACACCGTCTCCGCGCTGGAAGCCGACCTGCGGGCACGGGCCGGGCCGGTGCGGCGTGGGTCGTCCGCTGACCGGCTCCTCAGCCTCCTACCCGCCTGCCCTATCTTCTCGATCGACACGGCCGCAGCAGCGATCCAACGCTCCACAGTCGCAACAGGCCAAGCCGTCAACAACCTCACCGAGGCGCGAATACTCACGGTACGGAACGTAGGCAAGCAACGGTACAGAATCTTCGAGGCGCCCGAAGTTACCCACCTCATCACCCACCTAGACAGAGAACTCTCACTCCGAGGCACTCCTGCCGCCGCCGACCGCGCCGGTGGCGTCGACCTCGGCCCCTGACACGCACATCCCCCGCCCACGATGCCCATTAGCGGCAGGTCGTGGCTGGCCCAGGCAGCCTCACCCGATCCCACAACGGCCCGCAGAGTCCCAGGCTCGGAGGGGCCGTCACTATTGTTGGTTGTAGTAGTGGAGGTGTTGGTGTGAACCACGAAACGTTCCTAGCTATCGAGCCGGTGTTTACTGGCTCGGACGTCGCTGCCTTCCTAGCCGGCCGCGGTGTGGCCCGTCCTGTCGAGACCGCCCGCCGCCTCGAGGAGCAGTGGCTTCGGGCGGGACAGGTAGTAGCGGTGCGGCCTGACCTGTTCGCGGTGGTGAGTGAGGGGATCGACCCGGCACGGTTCCAGCCGATGTCGAGCCTGGTCGCGACCAAGATGGCCCCGGACGCTGTGGTGTCGCACCACGCGGCGCTTGACTTCTGGGGTATCTCGTACTCCATGTGGTTCGACGCCGTGTATTCGGCAACCGACCCCGCCCCTCCAATGGTCTACGGTGCCATGGACTATCGGGGTGTTCGATTCCCCGAGCGGCTCATCGAGTCCGGTCAGCAGCACGTCGCGGTGGTGGAACAGTCCTACGCGGACGGAACCGTGCGGGTGACAACGATGGAACGCACCCTGGTGGACACTCTGGCTGATCCCGACTACGGGGGCAGCTGGGACGAGATCTACCAATCCTTGACCCGGGCGGACAGCATCGACGTCGCTACGGTGGCCACCTACTGCCAGATGCGCGACGGTGGGCCGGCCCTGCGAGCAAAGGTGGGGTTCTTCTTGGACCAGCACCGCGACCTGTGGGGAATCGCCGCCAGCGACCTCGACCAGTTCCGCCCGCCGCGCCAGCCGGGGAGGCCCTACCACCTCGACCCTGCGAGCGTCCCGCGCCCCTACTTTGTTGATGCCTGGAACCTGGTGGTACCGGTGTCGGTTGTGGAACGCCAATGGGAACTGGTCTTCTGACGCCGCCACCTACCCGCTGGGAGCTCGGAGCGTTGGCCGCTGATACCGGGTTCTTGCCCGACCGGATCGAAAAGGCCGTGCGCCTCCTTGCGCTAGCCGACGACATCGCCGCCCACCCCTACCTGGCCGGCAGGCTCGCTTTGACCGGGGGCACAGCTCTGAACATGTTCGTCCTCGACGCGCCCGCCTGTCGTTCGATCTCGACTACAACTACATAGGCGGCGCCGATCGCGAGACGATGAAGGCTGAGCGGCCAGACGTAGAGGACGCCCTGGCGAGCCTACTCCCGGCTCACGGGCTGCGAGTGAAGAAACGTCCCAACTTGGCTCGGGACCACGCTGGCGGCAAATGGGATCTCCGCTACCGGGATGCCTTCGGCGGCAGCGAGGGCCTGTCGGTGGACGTGGGCTATGTCCGGCGGGTGCCTCTGTGGCCCCCAACACGTCACGACTCCCATCGGCTTGGCCGCTGGCAGGCTACCGGCGTACCTGTGTTCGATATCCACGAGATCGCCGCCGGCAAGCTCGCTGCTCTCTACTCGCGGGGGTACCCCCGCGACCTGTTCGATGCCGGGCTGATCCCCGACCTGCCCGGGCTTGACCCGGCCAAGCTCCGTACCGCCTTCGTTGTGTACGGCGGCGGTGCCCGCCCCGACTGGCGAGAGGTCTGCGCCGCCCCGGCCGTGGTAGCGACCGGTGAGTTGAGTCGGCAGCTCCGCCAGGCGTTGACCCGGACTGATGCACAGCGCACCCGCTCATTCTCCGTAGACGACTACCTGGTCGGGAACAGCAGACCCAACACCTATGTGCCGCGGCCGCAGCTTCCCCCAATGCCCATTAGAGGCAGATCACCCTCGGGCACTGCGCCTCGGCGGCGGCGGGCGGTAGCCGCGGCTAGCGCGGTAGTAGCCTATGAGATATGACCGCGGTGGCACCAACCATTGAGGACGCTCGGCGAGCAGCGGAGGCGTTGGCGGCCGTCGGGGTAGGCAGGGTTGTCTTGTTTGGCTCGGTCGCCCGCGGTGAGGCGACCGAGCACAGCGACGTCGACTTGGTGGCGATCTACGACGACATCGACTACAGCGAGCGCGGGGCGATTGCAACGCCTGCCGAGGCGGCAGCGCGGGCGGCCGCCGGATGCTCGG
>MKWU01003571.1_pt1 | contig 20207 bp, 8 predicted proteins | sample 809101 | NCBI WGS metagenome assembly MKWU01 (sample SAMN05860141, study PRJNA318959) | sponge metagenome | host: Aplysina aerophoba | place: Slovenia: Piran, Adriatic Sea, Gulf of Piran | collected 2013-05-07
CGGGCCGCGATCGCAGCCGCGACGCGGGCCTCCCTGGAGGGCTGGGAGAGCCTTCGGGATCGCTGGAACGTGCAAGTGGACCACGCCGGGCGAGAGGGCGTCCACGTCATCTACACCGCCGAGTACGAAACTCTGTACAGGGAACTTCAGTCTCTCGTCCGCCGCGATCCCCACTTGCCCCAAGAGGTCCGCTCGGAGATCGACCGCGTGATCTACGCGGTTGGCGCGGCGGAGAGAACTCGTGACCACGTCGTGCAGCACGGTGCTGCCATTGCGGCTAGGCTGGCCCGCCGCCGCGAGATGCTGGACTCCGCGTGGTCGTGGGACAAGCGTGCCTTCGTGGACCGCGAACACTACGGCGCGTGGAGGCGGCACACCGAGAAGGCGGTGGAAGCCGCCGAGAGCCTGCTGTCCGAACCGAAGGGCTACGGCGTCCACCTCCAGGGTCTGAGCCGTCTCGGCCTCCAATCCGTGGTCACCGGCGCGCGCGGGATGCTGGCCGATGACGATCGTCAGATGGCGGAGGCCCTGGTGCCCGAGCGCAAGGGCGACGACCCGCGCCGGAGGGAGGAGCGCATCGCCGCCCTTCTCGACGACCCGGAGAAGCTGCGCGAGCTGCACAGGCGGCAGATCGAGCGGAGGGAGGCGCGCAAGGCCGACCGGCGGCGGCGCAAGGGGCGGTATCAGGTCCGCAGCATGCGGATGTAGACCGGCCAAGACCGGACGGCAATGAGATCTCTCCTCCCTGCCCCAGCTGGGGGTCTTGCTCACCGCGCCCTGTTCCACCGACAAGGGCGACGGCAGCTTACATATATGGTCGCTTGCTGGTCTGGATACTCCGTTCTAGGTGACGAATCGGGTGTACAATGGGTACACTGGTCACATGGCGCCCAAAGACGTGGCATTCAAACTCAGAATCGACGAAGAACTGCGGCGCGACTTCGTCCAAGCGTGCCAAGCGGAGGATCGTCCCGCCGCTCAGGTAGTTCGTCAGTTCATGCGCGCTTACGTCGCAGCGCGCCAGTCCACCCCTCGTGCTGCACGACCGACTCAACTGGGAACCACTACCGAGGAGGCCAAGCAAGAGCAAGGACAAGGTGTTTGAATGCGAAGAAATAGCCAAATCGAGGACAATGCGAACCTGGAGGAGACTGCGGCATCTATTCGTGCAGCCGACCTTTTTTGCGGAGTAGGGGGCCTTACGAGAGGGCTGGAGGTCGCAGGTATACGCGTAGAACTGGGAATCGACATCGATCCAGCGTGCGAATATCCTTTCACGGCAAACAATGGAGCCGAGTTTCTGCTTAAGTCTGTCGAAGATGTTACTTCGGCCGACATTTCCGATGCTTTCGATGGCGCAGCATTCAAACTCCTCGCAGGATGTGCGCCTTGCCAACGGTTCTCGACCTACAGTCAGGTCTGGTCTCGCCCCTCCGATGAACGTTGGAACCTCCTCGAACATTTCTCCCGCCTCGTAAGAGAGACCGGCCCGCATTTCGTCACGATGGAAAACGTCCCGCCTCTGGCGCGCGAGGATGTGTTCGCCGATTTCGTGGATGTCCTCGGAGACGAAGGATTTCATGTCTTCCACGCAGTGGTCAACTGTGCCGACTACGGTGTTCCTCAGCAGCGCCGACGATTGGTCGTACTGGCGTCAACGCTCGGTCCGATAGAACTCATTTGTCCAACCACTCCGGAGGGTCGTCGGATCACGGTCAAAGAGGCCATCGGAGACATGCCTCCGCTGGTGGCAGGCGAGGTTTACCAAGAGGATCCTTTGCACCGTGCTTGTGAATTGTCCCCGTTAAATCTAGAGCGAGTTCGGGCGTCCAAACCCGGTGGAACCTGGCGTGATTGGGACGAGAGCCTCCGGGCCGCGTGCCATAAGAAGAAGTCAGGTAAGACCTATCCCAGTGTGTACGGCCGGATGACCTGGGACGATCCGTCTCCCACGATGACGACGCAATACTATGGCTTCGGCAACGGACGCTTCGGGCATCCGGACCAAGACCGTGCCATTTCGTTGCGTGAGGGAGCCATCCTACAAAGCTTTCCGAAGAGCTATGAGTTTGTTCCAAAGGGCAATCCCATCTACAGGAAGACCGTCGGTCGCCTTATCGGCAATGCCGTTCCAGTCAATCTCGGGGCGGCGATCGGAAAGAGCATCGTGCTTCATGTCGAGGAATGGCTCGATTCGCAGGATCGAGTTGCGTGACATCTCCTCTCCCTGCATCACGAAACTACAGCATTCAGTCGCGCATCGTCTCCCCGCCGGAGCCCGGACAATTGGTGCAAGTGCGACGGCGCCAGTGGATCGTGGCCGAGGTGCACGCATCCACCGGCGGCAACGGACATACGACACAGCAACACTACCTGACGCTTTCATCGATTGGCGAAGATAGCCTCGGCGAGCAGCTCGAAGTCATCTGGGAAATCGAGCCCGGCGCACATGTCATTGAGCGCGCCGGCCTGCCAGCGATAACCGGCCAGGACGACACTGATGAACTCGAAGCCTTCCTTGATGCCGTTCGCTGGGGCGCCGCGACCAGCGCGGATCGTGGTTTCTTGCAGGCACCGTTTCGGAGCGGCGTTAGTATCGAGGACTTCCAGCTCGACCCGCTGGTTCGCGCGATAGACATGGCCCGTGCCAATCTTCTCATCGCCGACGATGTTGGTCTCGGTAAGACGATCGAAGCGGGGCTGGTAATACAGGAATTGCTGCTCAGGCACCGCGCCCGGACCATTCTCGTAGTCTGCCCGGCGTCGCTTCAGGAGAAGTGGCGGGTCGAGATGCTCGAGAAATTCGGGCTCGAGTTCAAAATCGTGAACACCGACTATGTCAAGGCACTCCGACGTAGCCGCGGGCTACACGTCAATCCTTGGACCTCCTTCCCGCGCCTGATCGCGTCGGTGGACTGGCTGAAGTCGGGTGACGCATTCAGGGCGCTGCGCGACGTTCTCCCGCCGCGCGCCAGTTATCCCAGAAAATTCGACGTTCTCGTCGTCGACGAGGCCCACAATGTCGCCCCTGCGGGATCGCCGCACTACGTTCTCGAAAGCCAGCGAACCCGGTTGGTCCGAACTATTTCGCCGCATTTTCAGCACCGGCTGTTTCTCACGGCGACGCCGCACAACGGTTATACGCATTCCTTCACTTCGCTGCTTGAATTGCTCGACGATCAGCGCTTTTCCCGCAATATCCTGCCAGACGAAAAGCAGCTCTCGCAGGTGATGATCCGCAGGCTGAAGACCGATCTTGTCGACGGCGACGGAAACCCGATCTACCCCACCCGGAATTTGCAAGCGTTGTCGGTGCCGTTCACGCCGAACGAACGAGCGATCCACGGAACGCTCCACGCCTACTGCCGAAGCCGGGAAAGAACATGCATGGATCGCGGTGCCGTCGGCACGAAGTTCGTCAACGGGCTGCTGAAGAAGCGGCTGTTTTCGTCTCCGGCGGCGTTCGCGTCGACGCTGGAGAAACACTTCGAGACGCTGAACTCCGCCAAGCCTCCCGAAGCTCTCGACCCACTAGAAGATCGCATACTTCGCAAGGCGATTCTCAAGGCCGACGAAGACTATGCTGACGATGCCGAGGTCGAAGCGGCACAGGTAGAAGCGGTCGAAGAAGCGTCCAAACGGACCGCGCCGCTGACCGACGAGGAACGACGACTGCTTGGCGAAATGCGTACTTGGGCGCAGGGGGCAAGACATCGAATCGACTCTAAGGCTGGCGCGATCCTCGACTGGATCGAAAACAATCTCAAAGCCGGTGGCGTGTGGAGCGACAGGCGTGTGATCCTGTTCACCGAGTACCGCGCCACTCTCCAGTGGTTGCACGAGATTCTGGCGACGAGAGGTTACGGCGGCGACCGCCTCGGCATCATCCATGGTGGTGTAAACCACGACGACCGTGAAGTCATTAAGGCCGCCTTCCAAACCAACCCGCAGGACGCGGAGATTCGCATCCTTCTGGCTACGGATGCCGCGTCTGAAGGCATCGATTTGCAAAACTACTGCAACTGTCTGATTCACGTCGAGATCCCATACAACCCCAACGTCATGGAGCAGCGCAATGGTCGGGTCGATCGGCATGGACAGAAGCAGAACGAAGTCCTGATCTGGCATCCCGTCGATGGTGGCGACGCCCAGCGCGACACCTTTGGCGGTCACAAGGACGACATCATCCGTGCACTCAGAAAACTGGAAGCCATGCGTGCCGACATGGGGAGCGTGAACCCGGTCATCGCTCCCCAAATGGCGGGCCTGATCGAAGGATCGCAGCGCGAACTGGATACGCTGGAAGCCGAAGCGCGGGCGACACGCGCCCGACGGTTCGTTCGCGCCGAGCGCCAGCTCCAGGAGCGTGTCGCAAGGCTACATGACAGGTTGCAGGAGACGCGCAAGGATTTCCACCTGACGCCTCACCGCATTTGCAAGGCAGTGAGCGCCGGATTGGCGCTCGCGGGAAAGCCTCCCCTCAAGCCGTTCGAGCTGGAGGGTACGCCGAACGGAACGGTCTTCCAGATGCCTGCATTAACGGGGTCGTGGGCACGGTGTAGGGAGGGCTTGCGCCACCCTCATACGAAAGAACAGCGCCCTATCACGTTCGATCATGATATCGCCAAGGACCGCGACGACGTCGTGCTGGTTCACCTCAATCATCGCCTCGTGCAGATGTGTCTGCGACTCATGCGGGCGGAAGTCTGGGCCCAGAACGACGTCAAGAAGCTGCACCGCGTCGATGTTCGCACGCTGCAGGATTCAGTTCTCGATGGTCCGGCGCTGGCCGTCGTATCCCGTCTCGTCATCACGGGCGGAACCCACCACCGCCTGCACGAAGAGTTGACTGTGTCCGGCGGGTATTTCATGGACGGTTCGTTCGCGCGTGAATCGCGCGTTACGCAAGTCGATCAGTGGCTCGACGAGGCGTTGCCGTATCGTGCCGAAGAAGGATTGTTCTCGGTGCTCGCTGGCGAATTCGACCAACACCAGGACACGATCTTGCGCGCGGTTGCAGCACGGTCTTCGGATCGTCTACGCAACTTGCAGAATACGCTACAGAACCGCAAACGTCAGGAAATAGACAATATCACCGCTGTACTGAACGAACTCGCCCGCGCGATCGAAGAGGAATTGAAAGCCGGTCCTAAGCCGGAACAGCTCGACTTGTTTAATGATGACGAGCGAACCCAGCTTCGCCGGGACGTAGAGGCACTGAACGCGCGTCTTGCCCGACTACCGGATGAGAAGGAGCAGGAAGTCCAAGCCATCCAAGCCCGTTATCAGGACTTTGTGGACCACACTTTCCCGGTTGCAGTGGTATTCCTCATTCCGGAGTCCACAGCGCGAAAGGGAAGCGGATGACGGATTTCAGCCGGCATGGTGAATGGCTTTCCTTGATTGACGTATCAGGTCCTTTTCTTGCGGAGCCGGTGCTCAAGCAAGTCTTTCCGCAGGGTCTGGAACAAACCGATCCACTGACGCGCAAATATGTCCGACAGGCCTACGACGAGTGGCGTGAAGCTATCGATGCTGACGATCCCGACAGTGCGTCGATTCATGATGCCTGGATCGAACTCGTGCTGAAAAGGGTTCTTGAACTGGACGAACACGGTGATGAGGACGTCCTGAAACCCAAGGGCGCGTTGCCCGAATCCATTGCCGTTTCCATCCCCGAACACGAAGTCACGCTGCAACCGGACTATGCCGTCGTGAACGGCCTGGACGATGGCCTGCCGCTCATGTTCGTCACGGTGTATCCACCCGACACGGATTTGAGCGCGCGAGTCAAGGGCGACTCGTGGGCGGCGTCCCCGGTGGAACGGATGATCGAGCTGTGCCGCGCACGCGACGTACGCCTCGGACTCCTCACCGACGGCGAGCGATGGACGCTGGTCGACGCTCCGATCGGCGGTGTGACGAGTAACGCGAGCTGGTACGCCCGCCTCTGGGACCAGGAACCGGTAACACTCCAGGCGTTTGTCAACCTGCTCGGCATCCGCCGATTCTTCGTGGACGACAGCGAACGGCTGCCCTCTCTTTTCGACGAATCACTGAAGCTACAGGAAGAAGTTACCGATGCGCTTGGGGAGCAGGTTCGGCGCGCGGTCGAGGTACTGGTACAGCGGCTCGACCGCGCCGATCTCGATCTCAATCGTGAACTGCTAGTTGGCATGGAGCCGGCCGAAATCTACGAAGCGGCCCTGACGGTCATGATGCGGGTTGTTTTCTTGCTATCCGCCGAAGAGCGCGGATTGCTGCTCCTGGATGCCGAGGCATATCAAACTAACTATGCGGTTTCGACGCTGCGTATGCAGCTCCGCGCCGAATCCGAGGAAATCCTCGAAAGACGGCAGGACGCTTGGTCGCGGTTGCTCGCGATCTTTCGGGCCGTATACGGCGGCATTGAACACGACGCGCTGAAACTGCCCGCACTCGGCGGATCACTGTTCGATCCCGACCGCTTCCCCTTCCTGGAGGGGCGCACGAAGGGCACGACATGGAACGAGCATCCTGCCGCTCCGCTACCGATTGACAACCGTACCGTCCTGTTGCTGCTCGATGCCGTCCAGCTCATCAAGGGACGCACGTTGTCTTATCGCGGTCTTGATATCGAGCAGATCGGTTACGTCTACGAGGGCCTGCTCGAACGCACCGTGGTCCGGGCCCGCGAGGTGACGCTCGACCTCGACGCGACGAAGAGTGCGAAGAGTCCGTGGGTGACACTGGACGAACTCGAATCCGCCGTTGTGGCCGGAGAGAGTGCTGTTCAGGCGCTGCTAGAGGATCGGACTGGCAGTTCCCCAAGCCGCGTGAAAAACGATCTTGCGAAATCAGTCGACGAGGGGGCCGCCGACAGGTTGCTGACGGCATGTCACGGTAGCCAGGCGCTGCGAGACCGTATCCGACCTTACCTGCATTTCCTTCGCGTTGATCGTTGGGGATACCCGCTCGTGTACCCGAACGGCACTTTCATGGTCACGGCCGGAATGAACCGTCGAGAAACCGGCACCCATTACACGCCGAAGTCTTTGACTGAGGCGATCGTCAAGGAAACGCTGGAGCCGCTCGTGTACATCGGTCCGGCCGACGGTGTACCACGCGAAGACTGGAGGCTCCGAACGTCTGGCGAACTTCTGGACCTGAAAATATGCGATCCCGCAATGGGCTCCGGCGCCTTTCTCGTACAGGTTTGCCGATGGCTGTCCGAGCGTCTGGTCGAGGCGTGGGATGAAGCAGAGAGGGCAGGACAAGCGATCACTTCCGAGGGCGAGGTAGTCGACGAAATCGGCGAGCTCGAACCACTCCGCGATGACTCGGAAGATCGGTTGCTAGTGGCGCGCCGGCTGATCGCCGAGCGGTGCCTCTACGGCGTCGACGTCAATCCGCTAGCTGTCGAGCTTGCGAAACTCTCGGTCTGGCTCATCACCTTGGCGAAAGGTCGACCGTTCGGCTTCCTTGATCACAACTTGCGATGCGGCGACAGCTTGCTCGGCATTAACAATCTCGACCAACTTCTCTATCTGGACATGGCCCCAGGCAAAGGCAGCTCGAAAAAGCTCTTCGCTGCGAAGATCGATGCCGCGGTGGATCGTGCGCTCAAACTGCGTGGAGAGCTTCGCAGCCGCCCGACACGCGACATCTGCGACATCGAGTTTATGAAGCAACTTGATGAAAAGGCCAAGCATGAACTGACGATACTGGAGATTATTGCTGATGCACTGTTAATCAAGTTTCTCTTATCGAGTGGCAAAGCCGTCGATACAACAACAATGTCTATTGAAATCGGTGCGGCCTTGAATGGTGATGCACTAATGGTGTCCGCGTTCAAAAAACGAGTAAGTGAGGGCACTACCTTCGACTTACCCGCTAACCAAGCACATCGGCGTCCCTTTCATTGGCCCATCGAATTCCCCGAAGTTTTCAGAGGCAAGGACCGTGGTTTTGACGCAATAGTAGGTAATCCCCCTTTCATGGGGAACAAGTTCTGGAAAGACCGCCTCGGAATTCACTTCCAGCAACAAGCGAAAATGATCCTTAGAGCAGCCCCTGGAAAGGTTGATCTGTGCGTTGTCTTCCATCGGCGGGCGGCTGATTTGCTCAAAAGGAATGGTACATACGGTCTCCTTGCAAGCGACAACATCGCGGAAGGCAGCGCGATAAAAGTGGGACTCGCAAAACTTGTTGAAATTGGAGATATATACTTCTCCAAGAAAGGCATGCCTTGGCCTGGCGCAGCGGCTGTCTCGGTTTCCATTGTCTGTTTTCGTAAAGGTGGATTTGCAGCGTCGAAGACGGCAAACGGAATCCAATGCGACTTGATTGGCTCAAGGCTTGAACCGGTCTCGGAGAACGATTGGCAACCCAAGAAACTTGATGATTCACTCTTTAGCTTTGAAGGCGTGAACAACAGCAAGGGCCTTGCGTTCGTAATTACAGCGGCAAACGAATGGTTTGAGCGTTTAAGAAGGGAACATGGCTCGCTATTGGTCCCGTATGTAACTGGCGATGACATTACTTCACATGCCCTAACTCATGTTGAGCGGTGGGCGCTGGACATTGCTGATCGGGAGCTGGTGGAAATAGAACGTGACTATCCTCATGCATATGAATTTATAACGACTGTTGTACAACCCACCAGAACACTGGCAGCGCTCAAGAGCTACAAAGGACTGATTGATCGGTGGTGGCAGTTTTGGAATCACCGCGCTCACCAAATGCGCCGCTTGCGTGCGCGCGGCGAGTTTGTCGGATACTCGAAGGTCACGAAGCACCCGATTTGCATGCTCGCTCCGTCGAATTGGATCTATACAAATCAAGTTGTCCTCATCGATATTGATCGTGGCGACGAGTTGGCACTCTGTCTCAGCACCTTATTCCGGAATTGGCTAGACAAGTACTCGGGAGGTCGATTGGAAGGGCGTCTCCGGCTATCTATCAGTGAATCAATCGCCAAGTTTCCGTTGCCCGAATCGCTCGTAGACACCTCGGGAGTTCGATCAGCAAGAGAATTTAACGATGGAGCCGTCGAATGGTGCAGGCGCAACGGTGTGGGAATGACCGATGTAATGAACGCCATCCATGACCCTCAAAACACCGATCCTGAAGTGATCTCGTTTCGCGCAGGAATGCAGAACATTGATGCTGCTGTCGTTGCTGCATATGGGTGGACCGACGTTGACATGGCCAGCTTATTCCAAGAACAGGAGTCCCCGGTATCGAAGGATAGATGGAGATTTCAGGTATCGGCGGACGCGCGTGCGGACGTTGCTCATAGGTTGGCGGATCTGAATCGCCAACGATCCCATCCGGCGACAGACCTGCGAATTGCAGAGGTTCAAAACTAGGTGAAAAACTAGGTGCCGTGGAAGAGATGATCTATAGCGAAAAACAAAAGGAACGTTTCAAAGAGTCGCAATACGATGTGCAGGAGGTTTTTGCGACTTGGGCGGGCATGGGAAGTCACTTCATTGGAGAGTGTTTTGACACCGCCAAGCCGTATTTGGATCAGAATTACCAAGGTCTCCCACAGGATGTTCGGTTCGTCGTCGCTCAACTCTACATTGACTGTCACCTGACCAGCGAAAGTGCCCTCATTCTGATCCAGCATGGAAAGGAGTGGGATGCGGACATTCTCAGCCGTGCCGTTATGGAAGGGACTGTGAAGTTCGTGTACATGTTGTCGGGCGGAGAGGATGAGAGCCGTAGGAAGGTCCGGGAGTATTGGGAAATTCTCCCTCAATTCGCCGCGATTCGACACAGTCGGCGAGCCGGACGTTATTTGGAGGAACCAGAAGCACCTTCTCGTCATGTGCCGATATTTCGAGAACTCGTCCTTGAAGACGACGAGCTGAAGGCGATTAGGCGCGAGTGGTCGAAAGAGAAGAGGAGACAACTTGAAGAGGCTTGGTCGGTAGCAGGTATTCTTCGGGAGTTCGGAAAATTTGAACATGAAGATCTAAGAAGGCTTGTTCACGTGGCTCACGCCTACGGCATGAGCAGTCATCTATTGCACAAAGACGCTGATGGCGTCGGCATGGTCTGGGAACGCGGGCGTCGAGATAGACATCGAAGGATCGCGGTAACACTTGGCCACTCAGCCCGCGTCGTTTCCGATATGTGTCAATTCGCAAAATGGCGACTGGGATTCTTACTTGCGGCCTGTCGAGACGACACGAGCTGTATAGCCACCATCGAAGCTAAATATTCGCGCCTCTTTGACGAGCTGGACAAGGCATACATGCATTTTCATTGCGCCGAATATCAACAAGCCGAGGAGAGCGCCGTCGATGAGTGACCTATATCGCATGACAGTCGACCTCAACGTGCTCGACCATCTCGGTATCAATCTCTACAGCAATATCGCTGCGGTTCTAACCGAGGCCGTCGCAAACGCCTGGGACGCGGATGCTGAAAACGTCGAGATCAGGATCGATCCGAACGCCCAATGGATCGAGATCGACGACGATGGTGTCGGCATGTCGGTCGAAGACATGAACAACAAGTATCTTCGCGTCGGCTATCGACGTCGCGAGGAAGATGCCGAACACGGCAAGACGACGGCGAAGGGCCGGCAGGTCATGGGCCGGAAAGGGCTGGGGAAGCTTTCGCTGTTTTCGATCGCCAAGCTCATCGACGTCCAATCGGCGAAGGACGGGCAGTCACACGGGCTTCGTATGAGCGTGGACGGAATCCATGAGTCCGTCGAGAAGAAGGAGCCGTACTACCGGCCGAATCCTTTGCCCGACGCCAAAATCACCGTCACCAAGGGCACGAAGATCGTGCTGCGGGACATAAAGCGACAAAGGCTTGGACGGGGCGCGGCAGCACTGCGAAAGCGGTTGGCGCGCCGGTTCTCGGTCATCGGCGAGCTGTACGATTTCAAGATCAAAGTCGATGACGAGCCTATCACTACGGACGACCGAGGCGATCTTCCCATCGTTCAATTTCTTTGGACATTCGGTGATTTCGATCACGATCACGCCTCGATACCAAATGTCCTCGAACGGGAGGAGCTTGCTCACCGTTTCGACGCCTGGCCGAACGACTGGAACGTCAATGGCTGGATCGGGACGGCGCGCCTGCCGAAGCAACTGGATAGCGAAGATGCCGGCAACCTGAACGGCATCGTCGTTTTCGCACGCGGCCGCCTGTTCCACGAGAACATTCTCGACAAGGTCAACGATGGCCGTCTGTACACGAAGTATCTGACCGGTCAAATCGAGGCCGACTTTCTCGACCAAGACGACGAACCCGATATCGCGACCAGTGACCGCCAGCGTGTGCAAGAGGACGACGAGCGTTATGCCGCCCTATTGTCCTTCTTGAGATCTAGCCTCACTAAGGTCGAAAAACGTTGGACCGAATGGCGACGCAAGCACGAAGTCGAAAAGGCCAAGGAAACCTCTCCGGCGCTTTCCGAATGGTTCGAGACGCTGCCGGAGGGGTTCAGGAAGAGCGCGGAAACGTTGGTCGCGAAGCTCAGCGCCCTTCCGGTCGACGAGGAAGATGACCGAAAGCTCCTTTATCGGCACGGCATTCTGGCGTTCGAGCGGATGCGGATTCGTGGATCGACCGAGGAATTCATCGAGAGTGTCCACGACATCGACAAGCTTCTGACTGTGCTCGCCGACCGGGACGCGCTGGAGGCGTCACTATACCGCGACATCGTCAAGTCGCGTCTCGACGCCATCAAGGATTTCCAAGGTATCGTCGACGAAGATGCCAAGGAGAAGGTGCTTCAACAATACTTGTTCGATCATCTCTGGCTGCTCGACCCAGCTTGGGAGCGAGCGACGCAGAGTGAAGTCATGGAATCCCGACTCATCACCGAAGGCGTGATCACCGACGAACTGACGGAGAAGGAGAGACTCGGACGTGTCGATATCGCCTATCGGACGAATGCCGGCAAGCACATCATCGTCGAGCTGAAGAAGGCGGGCCGGAAAATGAAACTCCTGGAGTTGCAGGAGCAGGGTCAAACATACGTCGATAAGCTCAAGAAAATATTGCTTTCTCAGGGCGACAACGCACCAAACATCGAGGTCGTCTTCGTCCTCGGCAAGCCCGTGGACGACGAGAAGGACAATCCCGATCGCGTCAAAGCGTCGATGACGGCGATCTCGCCCGGCAGTCGCATCGTTCACTACGACTCCCTCATCAAGGGCGCACAGGATGCTTATTCAGAATACCTGGAAAAGAGCAGGGAACTTGACCGACTCGAACAAATCGTGGATCGGATATAGAGGCGGCGCGGATGGTGGATACATGCAACGCTTGGATGGCTATCGAACCTCCGCTCTCGACGGACGATCCATCCGTCGCCCGTTGCATGCTCGAACTGGACGGTTCGCCTAACCTCTTTGCGGCGATCGAGGAAGGCGACTGGATCCTCGTCGTCACGTCGGACGGTGATTTCACCCGCACAGGTCGGGTTCTTCGTCTCCGCTCCGACTTGGATCACACGACCGTCTGTTTCGATCGCCTGATGGCCGTCGACGAACCAGTCGCGATAGAGGCCGCCGGTCTCTCGATACGTGCAACCGGTTCGGTCACTCGCCTGCAATGGAATACCTTCGCTGAAGCCTTGTCGAAGCTTGCAGGCAAGACCATAGACGACGTCCCTCTGATCGACCACCAAGCTTACGTCAGGGAATTGCTGCAAATGGCGGTCATGGACGACTTGCTCGGTCCGGCCAACGGGCCGCACGAGCGGATCGTCGATATGAGCGTGCGCGACCGCTATCTCGTCGGCAAGCTCGCGCCGATGGAGTCGGACGGTGGCGGCATCGAGGGCCTCGAAGGCCCGCTGGCCGCCGAGGTCGACGAAAGCGAACCCGACGACCTAGACGTCCACAAGGGCAGGCACGATCCGGGCGCGGAATTCGACGGCGCGACCGGCAGGGTGGACGCCGAAGCCGACACGCTGGACGAGATCGACGCGGCCAGCAACCAGTCGCTCGTGCCGTCGAGTTTCGGAATGACGTTCTGCGTCGACGGCGATGCCAACGCCATCGAAATCGAAACGCGATGGGGGCGTTACGAGCGGGACCGCGATACTGAGATCTACAAGACTAGGACGAACCCCGAGACCGGGGAGGAAGAACAAGGCCCGAAAGCAAAGGTCTGGCAGCGCGTCCCTTGCGGCGGCAAGGTCGAGCTTCCGCTGAAGGGCGGTCCGATAAGGCATCAGGCGCCGGACTCGCGCCAGCCTAAAGTCCGCGTTCAGGGCACAGTCCGTGGTAGGAACGCAAACGGGGACCGGCTCATCACGGTGTTCGTCGTCAACGCGCAGACGGAGCCGGAAGAGAACAAGGACAGCGCCTGGATATTCCAGCCCGAGTTGATCGTTCGCGCGCGTGACGGCACCGCCGATCGAGCCGTGTTTCGGCGCAGACTGGCGATTAATGCCAATTCAGACGACCCGGAGCGTGACGCGCTCGAAATGATCTACCGCCAACAGGTGGAATTCGCCGTCGGTCACGGTGTCGCCGTGCACGCCGAGACCAGGCCGGGCGAGACGGAACGCGCCGTGGAAGTACGGACCGTCGTGATGCCGCAGCACGAAGTGCCGGTGACGGAGACGCCAGGACTTCGCCCTGAGGATCGCGCGGCCATGCGCGACATGGTCGAGAAGGGCTTTCTCGACATGGAAGCGCTCGCTGCCATGGACCGGTCGCGCCTGGTGGAAGTTCTCTCGATACTGACAGCGGACTACGAGGCATGGATCGGCGAGCAGCGTGATCGTGTGGGCAACGATGTCGTCGGCTTCGACGAGCACGCGCATGCAGCGCTCGATCGTTGTGCACAAATCCACGGACGTCTTGTCGAGGGTCTTCGAGTGCTGGAGAACGAGGCCGACGATACGGCGCTCGCTGCCTTCCAGTTCGCGAACCGCGTCATGGCGAAGCAGCGCATACGCAGTATTTACGCGCTCGCTCGCCGTCGCGGCGAGAAAGTCGAAGTCGAAGATTTCGACGAGCGCAGAAACCGGTCCTGGCGGCCGTTCCAGCTCGCTTTCGTTTTGCTCTCCCTGCCGTCGCTGGCCGACCCGATTCACGCGGACAGAACGAAACCGGTCGAAGCCTTCGCGGACCTCCTGTGGTTCCCCACCGGTGGCGGCAAGACCGAAGCGTATCTCGGTGTGGCCGCTTTCGCCATAGCGATCCGGCGCATGCAGGGCCAGCTCGGAAACTATGACGGCAGCCGTGGCCTGACCGTCATCATGCGATACACCCTCCGCTTGTTGACATTGCAACAGTTCCAACGGGCGACGACGCTGATCTGCGCCATGGAAGTGGCGCGACAGGAAGCGCTCGCTTCGGGAGATGAAAGTCTCGGTACGGAACCCTTCACCATCGGCCTCTGGGTCGGCAACAAGGTCACACCCGGTTCGACGGCCGACAGTCATTCGGCCATCCAGCGCATTCGCGATCCCGAACGGTTCGACGCGGGCGGCGCATCACCGGGCCAGTTGACGAGTTGCCCGTGGTGCGGTTCGGAGGTGTCCGACAGGCGTGACATCGAAGTCGACAAACCGGCGTTGCGCACGAAAATCTATTGCGGCGACAAGAAGGGCCGCTGTGAGTTCTCCAAGGGGAAGTCGAGCAAGAACGCCCATCCCGGTCTTCCGGTGCTCGTGGTCGACGAAGAAATTTATCACCGGCCGCCGACGATGATGATCGCCACCGTCGACAAGTTCGCGATGATGGCGTGGCGCGGCGAGACTCGCACTCTGTTCGGGCGCGCGGCGAAGGAGTGTCCCCGTCACGGTCTTCTTTGGCCGGAATCGGATTGCACCGGATCCCATCGCGCCTACAAGAGCCTGCCGGCGACGAAGCCGAAAAACATTCGGCCGATACGACCGCCCGACTTGATCATCCAAGACGAGTTTCATCTCATCAGCGGGCCGCTCGGAACGATCGTCGGCCTCTATGAGACCGCCGTCGACGAACTCTCCACTTGGACCGTCGGCGGAAGCACTATCATGCCGAAAATCGTCGCTTCAACCGCGACGGTCAGGAAGGCAAAGGAGCAGGTCAACAACGTCTTCATGCGGCGGGTCTCGATTTTCCCACCGAGCGGACTCGACGTGACCGACAATTTCTTCTCCGTGCAGAGGTCGGTCTCTCAAATTCCGGGCCGCCGTTATCTCGGAGTATGTTCACCCGGCAGTTCGCGCCCGGGGATGTTGATCCGCACCTATACGGCATTTCTCACCGCAGCCCAGGCCCTGTTTGAAAGGTTGGGACACGTGGCCGATCCGTACGTCACAACGGTCGGCTATTTCAACTCACTGCGCGAGCTGGGAGGAATGAAACGCCTTGCCGAAGACGATGTGCAAACACGGTGTTACCGCGTCCAGATGAGCCTCGTCGATCGTCCCGGCCTCGCCCAGCGGAGCGTGAACTATGTTCGCGAACTGACTTCCCGCGTCTCGAGCAGGGACATCCCGAAATACCTCGACCAGCTGGAGGTCAAGTTAAAAGCATCGTTCGACGAGGACGCCGGCAAGTTCATCACCCGATGGGACGAAGGAGACACCCGGTCCATCGATGTCGTGCTCGCGACGAACATGCTCTCGGTCGGAGTCGACGTGAACCGACTCGGCCTGATGGTCGTCAACGGCCAGCCGAAGGGCACGGCCGAGTATATCCAGGCGACCAGCCGAGTCGGACGTTCCTTCCCTGGTCTGGTCTGTACGGTGCTCACCTGGGCACGCCCGCGCGATCTGTCTCACTACGAAACCTTCGAGCACTACCACGCGACCTTCTACAAACATGTCGAGGCCCAGTCCGTAACACCGTTTTCGCCGCGCGCCATGGACCGTGGTCTCACCGGTGCGATGCTGAGTGTTCTCCGGCTCGAAAACGACCCGTTCAATCCCAACCGCGGGGCGGGTGCGCTCGACCGTACCGACAAAGACGAGGTCACGCACGCGACCGATGTCCTCGTGCGCCGGGCGTGGTCGATATCCGAACAATCGATTGTGAAAGATCTCGCTTCGTCAGAATTGAAGGAACGCATCGACGAATGGGCCGACGAGGCCAGCAAGGGCGGACGGATACTGGCCTACGAGAAGAAAGGCAAGAACAAGGATACGATGGTTCCGTTGCTGCACCGGCCGGGCATCCAAGCATGGCACAATTTTACCGTTCCCATGTCGATGCGCGAGGTCGAGCCCGGCGTCAGACTCGTCATGAACACCACGCCGTTCGGCGCGAGCGGTCCAGCCTGGACCCCGCCACCTGCTGGCACCGGCGAGACGGGAGGGGACTCGTGAGCGACAAGTCTCCCGTCGGCGAAGTCCGCCCCAGCCAGATCCTCTGGACCTACGGTCCGGGCGCGCTGATCGACCTGCCCAACTTGTCCGTCGTCACGATGGGGGTGGACAGGTGGGAAAAGGACCGCTGTATCCAGATCGAAGAAGCGCGACTCCTCGCGGCGGTCCGCAATGTGCTCGGACCACAGGTGGAAAGCTTGCGGGTGCCTCCGTTCCAACAGAGCGAGGACATCGATCCATACTCCGCCGAGGCCCTGATAGGGATGCCTGTCAGGCCCTTTCCACGCTGGCTGCGCTGCGTGAAATGCGGTTTGTTGTCCGAATTCGATCTCGGCCTTTTCAAGCTGAAGGAAAGCCGCTACCGGCCCGAGAACACGCGCTTCGTGCACGAGGCGTGCAAAGGTTCGAAAGGAAACCTGGGCGCCAGGGACGCCGACGCGGTTCCGGCGCGTTTCCTGCTCGCCTGCCGCAACGGCCATCTCGACGATTTTCCGTGGCACTACTTCGTGCATAGCGGTCCGTCGGGATGCAGGGGCACGCTCCGGTTTTTCGAGAGCGGCGCCTCGCTCCAGACTGAAAATCTGTGGGTCAAATGCGACGAATGCGGTGCGTCCCGGAACATGGCGCACGCCTTCGGCAAGTCCGGCAAGGAGAACTTACCGCGTTGCCGGGGACGGCATCCGCATCTCAACCGATACGACGGCAAATGCGAGGAACAGGCGCGCGCTGTACTTCTCGGCGCGACCAACAGTTGGTTTCCCATCACCCTTTCAGCGCTCGCCATTCCGCTGACTCGCGATCCGATAACCCAGCTCGTTCGCGACGGCTGGTCCTATTTCGAAGATGTCGGTTCTGAAGTCGAAATCGGGTTCGTGGTCAAGACACTGAAGAAAACCGGGGCGCTGCCCGGCATCGACAAGCATTCAACTGCCGCAATCTGGGCCGCCATTGAAGCGATACGGTCCGGCGAAACCCAGGCCCAGGTCTCCGACGCGAACATCAAGGGACCGGAATGGGAGGTGCTGACCGATCTCAGTCCACCGACCGACTGGCCACATTTTCTCAGCGAATTCGTGCCTGTCCCCAAAGACTTTGAGGAGCGCATATCCAGCGTCCTGCTGCTCAAGAGATTGAGGGAAGTGAATGCCCTATTGGGCTTCACTCGCGTCGAGGCCCCGGAGGAGTCGGGCAACCCGGACGAGGGGCCGCCCATGGCTGATATCTGCGCTGAAGCGCCGACATGGGTTCCTTCGGGCCAGGTACATGGCGAGGGAATTTTCATCCGCTTCGACGAAGACGCCCTGCGGGAATGGGAAGAACGTGAGAAGGTGCGGCGACGCGACGAAAAACTGGTCGCTGGACACAAGGGCTGGCGCAACTCTCGCAAACTCGATCCCGATGAGGGTTATCCCGGCGCACGGTACGTCCTGCTTCACACCGTCGCGCACCTGTTGATCCGGGAACTGGCGCTGGAATGCGGCTACAATGCCGCCAGCATACGCGAGCGGATTTACGCCGATACCGAAAGCGAGGAGCCGCAGGCCGGTGTTCTCGTGTACACCGCGGCGGCCGACTCCGACGGAACGCTCGGGGGTCTCGTCGATCTCGGAAAGCCCGAAAACCTGGGCCGGTTGCTTTCACAGGCGTTGTCGCGAGCCCGCATCTGCTCATCCGATCCACTTTGTGCGGAACACGAGCCTGACAAGGATCGCTCGCTGCACGCCGCGTCCTGTCATGCCTGTTCCTTTGTCTCCGAAACGTCCTGCGAGCGCGGAAATCGCTACATCGACCGTGCTTTCGTTGTCCCCACATTGGAAGTCGCCGATGCGGCGTTCTTCGATTGAGGGGCCACAGTGGAGAAACTGCTCGCAGCGATATTCGATCTGATATCGAACACTCCAACCGAGAAGATCAGGCAGCTTGCGGCGTGCGTCCGCGAACTGCCGGGACCGGCTTCCGCTGAGAGGCTGAACACCTGGCCGATGAATCCTGATGCGAAAACACGGATCGACCGGCTGACTACCGCTTGGCGTGCCTCGGGTATTCTATCGGTAGAACTCTCGGGCATGTTGCTCGCAGCGAACTACGCTTACCTTGAGGCGAGTTCCGAGTCTCACACGGAGCTAATTTGGACCGGCCCTTCAACCGAACTCGTGCCGACGCGCAAGACCGAGCAGGCACTCATTCAGGTCATCAACGCTGCCCGCGCCAGACTCTTCTTGACTAGCTTCATCGCTTACGACGTGGCGTCTATTATGGCTGCGCTTACGAAAGCGACGGATCGTGGCGTTGCTCTTTCTGTACTCTTGGAATCGAGCGACAAATACGGTGGGGGTGTTTCTGTAGACGGCATCGCGCGTATGCGGAAAGCGTTTCCCTCGGCCCGCGTGTATTTCTGGAAAGACAAGGGCGAAGAGTTCTCTGGCGGCAAGGTGCATGCCAAAGTGGCGGTCTCTGACGAGAAACTTTGTTTCATCTCCAGCGCCAACCTGACCGGTTACGCCATGGAGAAGAACATGGAAGCGGGAGTCCTCATCAGGGGCGGCGCCTTGCCACGGACATTGCACAGGCATCTCGAAGCCCTGGTCACTGTAAAGATCGTGCAGGCGTGAATGGAGTAAGCATCCGCCAAGGACCGCGGGGTATCCCGGGCTGAGATTGGCGGCGCGGTGATGCCGGCGATGAAATTCCGGGCGGGATCTGGCGCCCGCCTTGGCGGGGGCAGGCTCTATGCGGCGCGATCGAGCTTCTGCTCGGGGGGCCAGTTCCAGGGGAGGAGTTCGTGGAGCCGGGTCTGCGGCGTGTCCGCGATGCGGCCGAGGACATCGGCGAGCCAGGCCTGCGGATCGACGTCGTTGAGCTTGGCGGTGCCGATCAGGGTGTACATCGCCGCTGCGCGCACGCCGCCGCGGTCCGAGCCGGCGAAGAGCCATGACTTGCGGCCCAGGGCAATACCCCTGAGGGCTCTCTCGGCCGCATTATTCGTCAGGCAGATGCGGCCGTCGTCGAGGAAGCGGGCGAACAGCTCCCAGCGCCTGAGCATGTAGTCCATCGCCTTGGCCACCGGGGAATGCTTCGACAGCTTCACGCGCTCGGCCTGCATCCACTCCTTGAGATCGGCCAGCACCGGCGCGCTCAGCTCCTGACGCACGGCGAGGCGATGTTCGGCGGACTTGCCATTGATCCCGCGCTCGATGTCGAACAGCACGTCGATCCGCTTCACCGCCTCCAGCGCGAGCGGCGAGACCGGCGGCGGATCCTTGCCCCGCCACTTCCTGGCCGCGATGTCGGCGAGATCGAAGAACTTGCGCCGGGAATGCGCCCAACACGCAGCTTCGGTGACCGGCCCGGGCGATCTTCCGGCCACATAGAGCGGGTTGTAGCCGGCGTAGATGTCAGCCTGGAGGATGCCGGTGAAGCGCTCCAGATGCTCGACCGGGTGATCGCCGGAGCGATCGCGCGAGTAGCGGAACAGCGCCGCTGGCGGGTCCGGCCCGCCGAACGGCCTGTCGTCGCGCACATAGACCCAGGCCCGGCCGGTCGCGCACCTGCCCTTGGCCAGCACCGGCACCGGGGTGTCGTCGCCATGCAGGCGATCCGCCGCCAGCACATGATCCGCGATCAGGTCGTGCAGCGGCTTCAGCGCCACCGTGCACGCGCCCACCTGGTCGGCCAGCGTCGACAGGCTGAGATCGACGCCTTCGCGCGCGTAGCGATCGCGTTGCCGGTTGAGCGGCTGGTGTTGGCCGTATTTCTCGAACAGGATCATCGCCAGCAGGTTGGCACCGGCCCAGCCCCGCGGCGTCGCATGAAACGGCGCCGGCGGCTGCGAGATCTTCTCGCAAGCCCGGCAGGTGAACTTCTCGCGCACCGTCTGGATCACCTTCCACTGGCGCGGGACCGCCTCCAGCGTCTCGGTCAC
>MKWU01003572.1_pt1 | contig 20205 bp, 17 predicted proteins | sample 809101 | NCBI WGS metagenome assembly MKWU01 (sample SAMN05860141, study PRJNA318959) | sponge metagenome | host: Aplysina aerophoba | place: Slovenia: Piran, Adriatic Sea, Gulf of Piran | collected 2013-05-07
CCGCACGGAACAGCTCGACCATCTGGCGCCGGTACTCCGGCGCGTACCGCGGTTGTTTCTTCGACATCTGAACACCTCCTCACAACAGTGTCAGGCTGTCCACAAAATCGGATCAACTCCAGTCCTGGAACGAATCGGGAAACCCGTACATCGAGTAGCCGTCGCTGATGGTGAGCGCCAACCCTTGGGCGATTCCAAGCATCCCGAGCGTCACGATGAAGGGAGGCAGGCCCGTATAGGCAATCAGCCCTCCGTTCACGAGCCCGACCAACGCACCGGTGAGAATTGCGCAAAGGATGCCGAGCTCCAGCGGCAGTCCGAGATTGATGACCAGGGTGCCCATGACGACCATCGTCAGGGACATGACCGTCCCGATCGAGAGATCAATACCGCCACTGATGATGACGAGCGTCACGCCGATGGCGAGGTTGCCGATGCTGAAGAACTTCGGCGACAGCACGCTCATCAGCACCACGACCGCAACCAGGATGAGGAGCGGCTGAAGGCGCTCGATCACGAGCGTCCTCGAACGGTCCATCGCTTCGGGTGCCCCGGCTCCCGAGCCGCGCGGAGTCGTGTCAGACATCGTTCTCCGCCCGGTCGTGCATCCCACCGCTTCCGGTGATGATGAGTCGAGCAATTTCGTCGCGGTTCGTGTCCGCGCGCCGTCGTTCTCCCACCACCCGCCCGTTCTTCAGCACGACCATCCGGTCGGCCACCTGAAAGACATCCTCCATGTTGTGACTGATATAGATGATGCAGAGCCCCCTGTCTCGAAGGGTCTTCACCAGATTCAACACGTTCTCGGTCTGCACGACGCCGAGCGCTGCCGTCGGCTCATCCAGGATCACGACCTTCGCCTGGTTCGACACCGCCTTTGCAATCGCGATGGACTGGCGTTGCCCGCCCGACAGGAACTTGACCGGGACGCCGAGGTCGCTCAGCTCGATTTCGAGCTGGTCGAGAAACTGGCGCGTCAACTGTGCCATGCGGCGCTTGGCAAACACGCGAATGGGGGTTGCCGGAACACGCTGCATGACCTCGCGACCAAGAAAGAGATTCGTCGGGACGTCGACGTTGTCACACAGGGCGAGGTCCTGATAGACGGTCTCGATCCCGAGATCCTTCGAATCCTTCGGGCGTTCGATCCGAACCGCATTCCCGGCGAGAAGGATTCTCCCGCCGTCCGCGCGCAGCGCCCCCGAGAGGGTATTCATCAGCGTCGACTTGCCGGCACCGTTGTCGCCGAGAAGCGCGACGACCTCTCCCCCGTCGGCGGAGAAGTCGACGGCATCGAGCGCCACGACTCCTCCGAACCGCTTCGAGATCCCGCGCATCTCAACGAGCCGGGGTGCTTCTTCGGGTGAAGGGCTCATGGTGGAGGGCTCATGGACGAAATGGCGCACCGGCACGGCGCCGCTTGCGGATCTCTACGCCCAAGCTCCCCTTCTGCGCCTCTTGTGACCTCCGAGCGGCGGGCACGACCGTTCACGTCGATCCGAAAGGGGGGCATCTCGAGCTGTTCACCGCACGCCGAGCCTGTCGCCGCGCGAGGCTACCGACCAATCCATGGTGCGGGTGCCTCGCGCGGCGCCTCGGTGATGCTCTATTCGCCCAGGAAGTCACGCCGGTACGCAGCGGCGTTCCAGCGGTGTACGAGGAGCATTCCGGAATCGATCGTGTCCGGAAAATCGCTGGCCTTCTTTTCGCCGCTAATGATTTGAAGCGCGATCTCCACTCCGATTTCTCCCATCGCGATCGCGTTCTGGGCGACATCGCCCGCTGCCTTCCCCTGCTCCACCAGAGCCACCCCTTCAGGGATCCCGTCGAAGCCAATGACGATTACTTCGTCGAGTCCTCTCCTGTCGAGGACCTGTGCGACGCCAACGGCCATCAGGTCGGCGGATGCGAAGATGAGGTCGACGTCGGGGTTTCCCTGAAGGATTGCCTCGACGGCATTGACGGCCCCGGCGGTTGTCCAATGCCCGGTGATGGACGCTACGAGCTCGATGTCGGGATACTTTGCAATGCCCTCGTGGAAGCCCTTCTTGCGAAGCTGAGCCGTCTCGGACGCAATCTCTCCCTCTATCTGCGCGACCTTCCCGCTGTAGCTCAACAACGCCGCAGCATAGTCGGCGGCGAGTCCGGAGGCGCGAACGTTGTCGGTCTGGATGATCGTCACGACCTCCGCGTCCTCGACACCGGAGTCCGCGAGAATCACCGGGATCCCGGCCGCGCTCGCCCGGTTGACGGCGGGGGTGAGTCCGCGCGAATCGAGCGCCGCGAGAATGATTGCGTCCACGCCTCTCGACACTAGCGTCTCGAGGATGGAGACCTGCTCGTCGACCGCGCCGTGGCTCGAAGCACCAAGGATCTCGACCTCCGCTCCGAGCTCCTCGCCCAGTGGCTCATCCCCATGCCCCGGGTCTTGTTCCTCGATCAGCCGACGAGGGGAATCGACGTCGGGGCGAAGGCGGAGATTCATCGCACGATTTCCCGTCTGGCGACGGAGGGTCTCGCGATCATATTCATCAGCGATGATGCCGAGGAGGTGATCGCGATGGCCGACCGGATCCTCGTCTTTCGAAGCGGGCGCGTCGCCTACGAGGCGGACCGCGGCTCGAGCGACCGGGAGGCCATCCTGCTCGCCGCCGCCCATGCCGAGCGCGAAGCGTCCGATCCTCTCGGCGCGGCGTGAAGGTTGGCCGGCACGATCGCTATCGCGAACCTGTCCGTGAACCCGCTTCGCATCCTCCGCAGACTGCTGCACGTCCGTGAGTTCATCCTCGTCGTTGCGTTCTTCGTCATCTGTTTCGGGATTGCGCTCCGGGAGCCCCGATTCCTGCAGTTCTCCAACCTGGAGCAGGTCGCACTCTCCGCGTGCCTGGTTCTCATTGTCGCGGTGGGCCAGGCACTGGTCATCATCGCCCGCCAGATCGACATATCGGTAGGAGCCAACGTGGCGGTGAGCGCCTTTCTCTCGGCCCAATGGCTGGAAGGAAACCCCGAGGGATCGGTCCTCGTCGTGCTGGCCATTGCCTGCTCCACGGGCCTTGTGCTCGGCATCGGAAACGCGCTCGCGGTCGCGGTCTTCCGCGTGCCCGCGATCGTCGCGACGCTCGGCACACTCGCCATCTACCGGGGCGGCGCGATTCTCATCGCCGAGGGCCGGCAGATCTCGGCGACCGCGCTTCCGGACAGCTACGAGGGCATTACCGACATCGATCTCGCCGGACTTCCCCTTCTCGTCTGGCTTGCACTGCTCGTCACGTTGGTCTTCGCCCTCATCATGCGCTACACCCGTTTCGGACGGAATCTCTACGCGCTCGGCAGCGATCCCGAGAACGCCCGCATCGCCGGCATCGACGAACGCTGGCACCTCGGCATGACGTTCGCGATCTGCGGTCTCCTCTGCGGACTCGTCGGGTTCCTCTGGGGCGCTCGATTCGGAACCGTCGATTCGACGATCGCGCCCGAGCTGCACATCGAGACGATCTCCGCCGTCGTCGTCGGAGGGGTAAGCATTTTCGGCGGAAGCGGGACGGTCTTGGGAGCGGTGATCGGCGCCCTCATCTTCGCGGTGCTACAGAACGGGGTTCAGCTTCTCGGCATCAGCCAGTTCTGGCTGCAGGCGGTACTCGGGGGCGCAATTCTCGCCACCGTGCTGTTCTACGGCACCCTTGCTCGGCGCGCCGAACGACACGAGCGCGAGTCCCGGCGGCGCCCGGTCCTTGTGAGGCTCGCCGGTGCGGCACGCCCCGGGGATCCCGAGCGATGAGCGCCATCTTCCGGTACGTCGGCCGGTGGGAGGTGTTTCTTCTCGTCGTGCTCATCGCCACGTTCGCGATGGGTTCCCAGGTGTCCCGGTACTTCCTGACCTCGTCGAACGTGTCGATCGCCCTCGCGAGCGTCGCGCCTCTCGCGATCATGGCGTTGCCGATGACCTTGGTAATCATTACCGGCGAGATCGACATCTCCGTCGCTTCGATGATCGGCCTCTGCTCGGCAACCATCGCCGTATGCCTCGAACAGGGATTGCCGGTTGAGCTCGCAATGCTCACGGGGATTGTCGTCGGCGGGCTCGCGGGCGCGGTCAATGGCGCATTTGTGGTGTACGGAGGTCTCCCGTCGCTCGTGGTGACCATCGCCACGCTCGCCCTGTTCCGGGGTGTCGCCCTCATCATTCTTGAGGAGCGGGGCGTCACGGGCTTTCCCGACTGGTACCAGGAGATCGGATTCGGAACCGTCCCCGGAACGCCGATTCCCTGGAGCTCGGTCATCTTCGTCGTCTGTTTCCTGGGGTTCGCGGTGTTCCTGCACCTGACCCGTGGAGGACGTGTGCTGTACGCGATTGGCAACAACCGCCAGGCGACGAGATTCTCGGGAATCAACGTCGATCGCACTCTGCTCGGAGTCTTTGTCGCCTCCGGAGTCATGGCGGGGGTTGCCGCAATCGTACTGACGGCGTTTCTCGCGAGCGCCCGGGCGGACACCGCGATTGGACTCGAGCTGAACGTCATCACCGCGGTCGTGCTGGGCGGCGTCAACATCTTCGGCGGCAGCGGCACCCTCGTCGGAGTGCTGATCGCAGTCCTCGTGCTCGCGTTCGTCAGGAATGCGCTTGGCCTCGCCGCAGTGACGCCGGAAGCCCAGCAGGTCGTCACCGGAGCGGTGCTCGTCACGACCCTGATCGTCTTCGGAAGTGCCGACACGCTGAGGACCTTGTGTGCGCGTCTCCTGAGGCGCGGCAGCAGCACGTCCTGATGCTCAATGCAGTCGTCAGACCGCGCGGCGAGCGATCGTTCCTCAACGCGCTCTCAAGAGCCATCGCGTCGTTTCATGATGATGTTCGCGATATTCGCTGGAGAAGCTCCATGCCATCGTCTGGGCCACGGTCCAGCCAAGAACGCGCTCGCGGTTCAACCCGAGTTCGGACGAGAGACGGTCCAACCGCAAGCGCACCGCCCTTTCGGAGTGTCCGAATTCGAAGCTTCGGATGATCGGCGCGGGCGAGAACTCCCGTTCACCGCGCAACGGCTTGGGATCGATCACGAGCCAGGGCTCGCGAGATGCGGCGAGCACGTTGTGTCCATGAAGGTCCTGATTGACGAGAACCTCTTCGCCCTGGGTTGGCGGTAGCAACTCAAGATGCTCGAGAGCAGCGTCGACCAGGAGTCGTTCGCAAGGGCGCCCCGCTCTTTCCCAGGCTTGCGGCAGGTGGAGCGCCCATTGTCGTGCCGCGTCGGACAACCGGCGGAACGGCTCCCCCACAGGCTTCCACAGGCGCGGGAACAGGCCCGCCAGGATGCCAAGAGGATCGGCGAGATCGGCTTCGGCAAGGAACGTTCCCGGAACGGATTCCTCCAGGAGGAGCGCGTGCCGCGCCGCGTCGTGGTCAATCAGGCGCACGCCGCCGTTGCCGTTCCAGGTCTTCAGCGCGTCGGCTTCGTGCGCGGCCTCGTCATGGAGCCACTGAACTTTCAGAACGAAACGCGCCCCGCCACGTGAAACCGGAACGACGTAGGCGAGGTTTGCGCTGGAGAACGGCACGCCTTTCAACGCAAGACCCCATCGCTCCGTCAGCTCGTCGAGCAAGAGCGGCAAGCGATCGAGCCATTGTGTGCCAGCCTCATGCCGCCCGAGCCATTTCAGCGACGCTGGAATCACCATCGGGCTGCTTCGGAGACGGTTCCCGCTCGTCTGGCAATCAGGTCAAGGTGCAGAGCGATCGTCGCCGACGGCAGTGACACGCTCCCGCGAACGCGCTGCCGCGGCAACCGCGCGCAGGGCGCGCTTCTCCATGCGCTCTGCTCGCCGGGCACGCCTGGTGCTTGAGGGACGCCGGTCCGCGCGCTGCCGAGCGCGTTCCGCCTTTGCGACCTCCCGGTCCGCTCGACTCATGGCGCGCTCCAGCTGGGCCCTGGCGACCTCAGCGCGGCGCCGTCGACGCCAGGCGAGGAACCGCGAGACCTCGGGCCAAGCGAACCAGGCGAGCGCCGCAACGCCCGCGAGGAGAAACGCTCCGCTGCTTCCGTGCTCGACGCCGTACCAGGCGCCGACGACGACCGCAGGAAGGGGCACGGCGTGCCGAAGCCATCGGGCGTGGGTCACGACCTTCGTTCCCCGCGACGTGTCCATGACCGCGCGATTTGTAGCACAGCGGACGGTCCGTTGGTCGCGGAGCGTGGACGGCGGACGGCCGGGAGGAACGCCAGTCGGAAAACGCCGCACTACCGCGATTTGACGACGACGCCAACCGACGGAGGAGACGAAATGTCCGGACGAATCACGCAGAAGCTGACGCTCGGGACACTGGTCGCGAAGTACGGCGCCCGGGAACACCCGGAGCTTGACCTCACGCCCCGTTTCAACGGTTGCCCGGGGCAGGACTTCGTGGTTGTGCGCACGGAGGGGAGCGAACGGCGGCTCGCCGAGCTCCGATGGGGACGGATCCCCGAGTGGGCGGCGAACCAGCCTGGAGCGAGGCAACTCATCAATGCGCGCTCGGAGACGGTGCACGCGAAGACCGCCTTCCGAGCTGCATTTCGGGAGCGCCGGTGCGTTGTCCCGGTGAATGGCTGGTTCGAATGGCGCCCGGAAAACGGAGAGAAGCAGCCGTACTGGATCCGCCCTGAGGGCGTGGACGTGTTCTCGCTCGCCGGAATATGGGAACCTGGATCGGGAACCCCGGGGTCGATCGGGACGTTCGTCATACTGACGACTGCGGCGGCACCTACTATCGCGGACATCCACCACCGTCAGCCGCACATCCTCGATGACGATGCAGCGGGAGAGTGGCTGCGGCCCGGGCCCGCGCCAGTCGACGCCGTCACGAGGGCGAAGAAGGACTGCGGTTCTTTGTATGACCGCTGGCCCGTGAGCGCGCTGGTCAACAGCCCCCGCAACGATTCGCCGGCACTCCTGATGCCCCGGCAGTAGCTACTGCTGGCGGAGCTTCGGGTCGAGAAGGTCGCGGAGCGCGTCGCCGAAGAGGTTGAAGCCGAAGACAGCGAGGCTGATCGCGACGCCGGGGAAGATGGGCACCCAGGGGGCGCTCTCCGCGTACTCCTGGGCGCCGCCCTGGAGCATGAGGCCCCACGCCGGGATCGGCTCCTGAACCCCGAGCCCGAGGAAGGAAAGCCCCGCTTCGGCGAGAATCGCCTGCCCGAGAAAGGTCGTCATCATGATGAGGTAGGGCGCCATGACGTTGGGCGCCATGTGACGAAGAACGATTCGCGCGTGGCCGAAGCCGAGGGCCCGGGCCGCATCCACGTAGGGGATCTCCCGGATCGCGAGGGCGCTCGAGCGCACCACGCGCGCGCAGTTCGGGATGAGGGGGATGGTGATCGCAATGATGACGTTCTGGGTTCCGGTCCCTAGCACGGTAACGATGGTGAGCGCGAGGATGATCGAGGGAAACGCGATGAAGATGTCGATGACCCGCTGGAGCAGGATGTCGAACTTGCCGCCGAAGTAGGCGCTCGCGACCCCGATGAGAAGGCCGATGGTCGAGCCGAGGAGCGCGCAGGAGAAGCCGACCAGCATCGCGGTCCGCGCCCCCCAGACGAGGCGCGAGAAGATGTCGCGGCCGAACTCGTCGGTCCCGAGCAGGTGGCTCGCGCCCGGGGGCACCAGCATCGCCCCGAAGTCGTTGAGCTCCGGGTCGTAGGGTGCGATGAACGGCGCGAAGAGCGCGGACAGCACCATGACGAGGACGATGAACGCCCCCGCGATCCCGAGCGGCTGGGCACGCACGATTGCCCACAGCCGGGTCTGAAGGGGAGGCCGCTCGAAGACCTCTTCGGATACGTACGCGCCTGTCGTTACCGCCATCGCTGCACCGTCCGTTCGACTGTCCGTCCCTGCCCCGGCTTCGACACGTCAACTGTAGTGGATGCGCGGGTCGAACCAGGCGTACACCAGGTCGACCAAGAGGTTCGTCACCACGAAGACCCCCACCACCAGCATCACGAGCGCCTGCACCAGGGTGTAGTCGTGCGCGTTCACCGCGTCGACGAAGAGCTGCCCGAGTCCGTTGAGGTTGAACACCTGCTCCGTCACCACCAGCCCGCCGATGAGGAAGGCGAACTCGATGCCGATGAGGGTCACGACCGGGAGCATGGCGTTCTTGAGGGCGTGCCGGGTGCGGATGACCTTCTCCAGAAGCCCCTTTGCCCGCGCGGTCCGGATGTAGTCCTCGCGCAGCACCTCGAGCATCGCCGAGCGCGTCATGCGGGTGATGACCGCCGAGTAGCGGTACCCGGTCGCGAGCGCCGGCCAGATGGTCTGGGAGATGTTGTGGAGCGGGTCTTCCCAGATCGGCTTGTAGTGGATCGGGAACATCCAGGGCGTGCCGAACCAGATCTGGGTGAGGATCAGCATCCCGAGAATGATCATGATCCCGAGCCAGAAGGACGGGATCGCAATGCCGGCGATCGCGAAGGTCCGCACCACGTAGTCCATCCAGGTGTTCTGCCGGATGGCGGAGATGACCCCGAGGGGCAGCGCGATCACGACCGCGGTGAGCGTGGCCATGATCGCGATCTGCAGGGAGAGCTGGAAACGAAGCCCGATCTCGTAGGTGATCGGGTTGGTGGTCCACATCGACTTCCCGAAGTCGAACGTGGCGTAGCCCACCGCGAAGTCGATGAACTGGGCCCAGAGCGGCTTGTCGAGCCCGAACTCGGCGCGGCCCCGCGAGAGCGCCCCGGCGGGGCCTCCCCACCCCGCGCCGGGGATGCGGGTGAGGCAGAGGGCCCCGGGAGCGCGCCTCGTCGGTGACTCCCATGCCGTCGCCGGCGATGCGGATGAGGCAGATGTCCCCGGGAAGGAGGCGCATCATCAGGAACACGATGATCCCCGCCCCGATGATGGTGGGGATCATGAGGAGGACGCGCTTGACTACGTACTTGGACATGCTATCGCACCCGGATGACGGTTCCGCTCGTCGCGCCCCAAGGGCTGCCGCCCGCGCGCTTCATGTCACCTCCCTCGGACTCCGTGTTCCGCTTCCGGCCCGCCGATGGTACCCGCCGCGACGGCGGAGAATCGACGGCCCGGGCGTAGCGGACGCCGCCCGGGCCGTCGACTTGGACCTTACGGATCGTCAGCCCTCGTCGATCCAGACCTGGTCCAGGTGCTGGTTGAGGTAGTGGCTCGGCGCGATCTTCCACCCCTTCACGTAGGAACGGTGCGGATTGATCTTGTTCCACCACAGGGTCATGCCGTAGCGAGCCTCGTCGTTGAGGACACGCTTTTCGAACGCCCGCATGATGGTGGCCTGCTCCGCCGGATCGCCGCTCCGAAGAAGCTGGTCATGCATCGAGTCCAGCTCGGCATCCTCGTAGTGGCTGTAGTTGGCGGGATTGCTCGAACGGCTCGTGTACTTGCCGACGTCCGCCACCGGATTGATGACCGACTGGCAGTTCGCGTCGATGCCGAGGTCGTGGCTGCCGGCCCGGTGCTTCGCGTACCACTCGCTGGTCGCGACCCCGGCCTGGGTGACGTTCACCCCGATCTTCTTCCACTCGCCGATGAGCCAGGTGCCGAGAATCCGGTACGGCATGTCAACGGTGCGGTTGTGGAGGTCGAAGGTGAGGTTCTCGGCTCCCGCCTCCTTGAGCAGCCGCCTCGCCTCGTCCCGAGCCTTGTCGATGTCCGGCCAGAAGCCGACGTAGGTCTTCAGGGTGTCGTTGTCGATCGCGAGCCCGTGGCTCGGGAACACGATGCCGGCCACCGTCTTGACGATCGCGATCTTCGACAGCGACTCCGATGCGGACCAGCGGTCCACCGCGTGCATGAGGGCCTGGCGCACCCGCACGTCGTCGAACGGCGGCTTCTTGTGGTTGATGGAGATGAGGAGCTGGCAGTTCCAGTCGCTCTCCTGCACCGTGATGCCGTCGCCGAGGGCGCCCACGAGGTCGTCACGCTGCTTCGGGGCGAAGCCGCGGAACTCGATCGCCGCCTCGCCGCCGCGGATGGCGTTCAGCCGCACCGCGGTCTTGGGGGCCGAGATCGCCTTGAATCCGTCGAGGTACGGCTTTCCTTCGTGGTGATAGCCGTCGTAGCGAGCGCCTTCGACGAATGCGCCCGGCTGGTGCTGCACGAACGTGAAGGCACCGGTGCCGTTGATGTTGGTCTGGTGCCACTTCATGCCATAGAGCGGGTCCTTCCCTTCCGGATCCTCGCGCTCGAGGTCCTTCTTCGCGAAGACGAAGTTGAAGGGCGAGGCGAGGGCCGGGATGAACGCTCCGGACGGGTACTTCAGATTGAAGACGACGGTGTAATCGTCCGTCACCTCGACGCTGTCCACCATGCTGTACTGCGGCCGGCGGGAGCTGATGATGCCCTCGGCCGGGAAGACGATCTTGTCGTACGTCGCCTTGATGTCGTGCGCGGTGAGCGGCGTCCCGTCGTGGAACTTGACGTCCTTGCGGATGGCAAAGGTGTAGGTCTTGCCGTCGTCGGTCGGCGACGGGAGAGCGCCTTCGCACAGATCGCACAGGTAGTCGGTGGTGGATTGGGGATTTTCCGGATTGACCCGGATCAGCAGGCTGTAGAACGGCCGAATCGGGTGAATCATCCCGAAGGTGGACTCCCGGTGCCCGTCGTAGGTCGGGATCTTGCTCCCGACGACGAAGTTGAGAACCCCGCCCATCTTCGGGCTGTCGGCGAGCGCCGGGCCGCCCGCGACGGCCAGGGCTACGGCGCCGGCCCCCAGGGCGATCGCGTATCGCTTTCGTGCGAGTGCCATGATGTTGTTCCTCTCTTGGGTTGCGTAGGTTCGAGATTACTCCAGGTCGCATCCGGAGCCAACGAGCGCCGCGGATTCTAGCTGACCTCGGTGCAGGCCACCCAGTGCGCGGGCCGCAGCTCGCGCCGGTCCGGAATGCCGGCTCGGCACCGTGCGACCGCGTGGTCGCACCGGGGATGGAACACGCATCCGCTCGGCGGGTTGATGGGGCTCGGCACCTCCCCCTGGATGACCCGGTGCTGGCGCTCCGCCTCGACGACCGGGTCGGGCACCGGCACCGCCGACAGGAGCGCACGCGTGTAGGGGTGCATGGGGCTCTCGTAGAGCTCGTCGCAGTCCGCGAGTTCCACGAGCTTGCCGAGGTACATCACCGCCACCCGGTGGCAGAGGTGGCGCACCACGCTCAAGTCGTGCGCGATGAAGAGGTAGGTGAGTCCGAACTCCTCGCGCAGCTCCTCGAGCAGGTTGATGACCTGGGCCTGGATGGAGACGTCGAGGGCGGAGACCGCCTCGTCACAGACGATGAACTCGGGGTTGAGGGCGAGCGCCCGCGCGATGCCGACCCGCTGGCGCTGGCCACCGCTCATCTCGTGGGGGTAGCGGTCGATGAACTTCGGATTCAGCCCGCAGACCCGCAGCAGCTCGTCCACCCGGTCGCGCCGTTCGGCGGCGGTCGCGAAGAGCCCGTGCACCCGCATCGGCTCGCTCAGGATCTGCCCCACCTTCATGCGCGGGTTGAGCGAGCTGAACGGGTCCTGGAAGATGACCTGAATCTTCTGGCGAAGGGCCTTGAGCCCGTCGTCGGTCATGGCGGCAAGGTCCTCGCCCCGGTAGAGGATGCTGCCCGCGGTCGGCTTCTCGAGGCGGAGCAGACAGCGCCCGACGGTGGTCTTGCCGCACCCGGATTCGCCGACGAGGCCGAGGGTCTCGCCCCGGCGGATTTCGAAGCTGACCTCGTCCACCGCCTTGACCTCCGCCACCACCCGCTTGATGAGGAGGCCCTCGAGGACCGGGAAGTACTTGCGAAGTCCGCGGACGGAGATCAGCGTCTCGGAATCGGCCCCGCTCGCCCCCGCGGCTCCCCCGACTCCGTTTCCGCCATCCGCGCCGGCCCCCGCAACGGCCGCCGCCGCGCTCATGCGGCCGCCTCCACGAGGTCCGCGCTCCGGAAGCAGGCCGCGTCGTGGCCGCTCCCGACCGACTCGACCCTGACGAGCGGCGGCCGGGCCTCGGCGCAGGCGGGCTCGACGAAGCGGCAGCGCGGCCGGAACGAGCCCCCGCCGTCGAGGCGCGTGAGGTCCGGCGGCTGTCCCTCGATGGGAACGAGCCGGGAGCCGCGCGGCTGGTCGAGGCGCGGCACCGACGCGAGCAGCCCGAGGGTGTAGGGGTGTCGCGGGTAGTGGTAGATCTGGCGGGCGTTCCCCGACTCGATGATCCTTCCCGCGTACATCACGTTGACCCGGTCCGCGTACCGGGCGACCACCCCGAGGTTGTGGGTGATCACGATGAGCGCGACCCCGAGACGCTTCGTGAGGTCCTTCATGAGCTCGAGGATCTGGGCCTGGATGGTCACGTCGAGCGCCGTCGTCGGCTCGTCGGCGATGATGAGCTTGGGCTCGCAGGAAAGGGCGAGGGCAATCATCACCCGCTGGCGCATCCCGCCGCTCAGGTGGTGCGGGTACTGGCGAAGCCGCCGCTCCGGCTCCGAGATCCCCACCATCCGCAGGAGGTCCAGGGCGCGCTCCTGCGCCGCGGCCATGGTGACGTCCTGGTGGCGAAGCACGGTCTCGGTGAGCTGGACTCCCACCGACAGCACCGGGTTGAGCGACGTCATCGGCTCCTGGAACACCATGCCGATGTCACGGCCGCGAATCTCCCGGATCTCCTCCTCGTCGAGCTCGAGAAGGTTCCGGCCCATGAAGCGGATGGACCCACCGGCGATCCGCCCCGGCGGATTCGGGATGAGGCGAAGCACCGAGAGTGCGCTCACCGACTTGCCGCAACCGGACTCGCCGACCACCGCGACCGTCTCCCCCTCCTCGACGGTGTAGGAGATGCCGTCCACCGCCTGCACGGTACCGGCCGTGGTGTCGAACTGCGTCACGAGATCGCGAATCTCGAGCAGGGCCATGCGCCTTCCTTGCATCCGAGCGTCTATGATCCAGAGTCGAATCATAAGCGTTTTCGGAAGAGTTCACCCAACTATGGCAGTGCCCTCCCCCGGCCCTTCGCCCGCCGCCGAATCGGACCCCCTTCGAGTCGCCGTCGCGGGATTCGGGGCAATCGGATTCGAAGTGGCGCGCGCCATCGACGCGGGCGCCGTTCCCGGGCTCGCCCTTGCCGCAGTGGCGGCCCGGGATCTCGAGCGCGCCCGCGCACGATGCGCGAAGTTCCGGTCGACTCCGGTCGTGCGTCCGGCCACGGAGTTGGCGGCGCTCGCGGACGTCGTCGTCGAGTGCGCGCCCGCGGCGGCGTTCGCCGAGATCGCCCGCCCCGCCCTCGAGGCCGGCCGCATCCTCGTCTGCGTGAGCGTGGGGGCCCTCCTCGACCACTTCGACTGCGTGGACCTCGCCGCCCGCCGCGGCGGCCGGATCCTCGTTCCGAGCGGCGCGCTCCTCGGCCTCGACGCGGTCCAGGCGGCGGCGCGCGGCGAGGTGGAGGAGGTGCGCATGGTCACCCGCAAGCCGCCGGCCGGGCTCGCCGGCGTCCCTTGGCTCGTCGAGCGGGGCATCGACGTGCACGCCCTCGGCGAGCCGACGCGGGTGTTCGAAGGGACCGCCCGCGAGGGCGCCCGCCGCTTTCCCGCCAACGTCAACGTCGCGGCCGCGCTCGGTCTCGCCGGGGTCGGACCGGACCGGACCCGTCTCGAGATCTGGGTGGATCCGACCGTCACCCGGAACACCCACGACATCACCGTCGAGGCGCAGGCCGCACGCTTCACTCTTCATATCGAGAACGTGCCGAGCGAAGCCAATCCGCGCACCGGGCGGCTCGTCGCGCCGAGCGTCCTCGCGACCCTCGCGAAGCTGACGAGTCCCCTCGTGGTCGGGACCTGAGCGAGCGTTCCCGCCGCCCGCAGCACCCCATCCGATCTCCCGCCATCGCGTACCGGCTCGCCGCTTTCGGGTTAAGCTTGCGCGATGTGACACGCGAAGGCGGGCCGCGCGGCACACGAACGCGCCGCAGCGGGACCGCGGGAAGTGACCGATGTCCAATTCCACCGCCCCCGGCATCGACGAACGGCCGCGTGCCGTTCGCCGCAGGGAGCTCGCCGCCGAGCTGCTGACGTTCCTCCCGCGCGAGTCGGTGCTGACCGAGCCGGAGGAGCTCCGTCCATTCGAGTGCGACGGGCTGACGGTGTATCGCCGCCTCCCGATGCTCGCGGTCCTGCCCGACCGGGTCGAGGACGTGCAGCGCATCGTGCGTGCGGCCGCCGCGCAGGGCGTCCCGGTCGTCGCGCGCGGGGCCGGGACGGGCCTTTCCGGGGGCGCCCTCCCCCTCGAGGACGGGCTGCTCCTCAGCCTCGCGAAGTTCAGCCGCATCCTCGAGCTCGATCCCGACCGGCGCCTCGCCCGGGTGGAGCCGGGCGTGCGCAACCTCGCCATCTCCGAGGCGGCGGACCCGCACGGGCTCTACTACGCGCCGGACCCCTCCTCGCAGATCGCGTGCTCGATCGGCGGCAACGTGGCCGAGAACTCGGGCGGCCTGCACTGCCTCAAGTACGGCCTCACCGTCCACAACGTCCTCGAGGTGAAGGTGGTGGACATCGAGGGCCGGCTCCTTACCCTGGGTGGCGAGTCCCTCGACGCGCCGGGCTACGACCTCCTCGCCCTCATCACCGGATCGGAGGGCATGCTCGGGGTCATCGTCGAGGTGACGGTCCGGCTCCTGCCGAAGCCCGAGACGGCGCGGGTCGTGCTGGCCGCGTTCGACGACCTCGGGCGGGCCGGGGACGCGGTGGCCAAGGTAATGGCGAGCGGCGTCATTCCGGCCGGTCTCGAGATGATGGACAGCCCGGCCATCCGCGCGGCGGAGGACTTCGCGCACTGCGGCTACCCGACCGATGCGGCGGCGATCCTCCTTTGCGAGCTCGACGGGACGGAGGCGGAGACCGCGGCGCAGCTCGAGGAGATCCGCGTGGTGCTCGAGGGCGCGGGGGCTACCCGGCTCAAGGTGGCACGCGACGAAGCGGAGCGGGCCCGGTTCTGGCTCGGACGCAAGTCCGCGTTTCCCGCCGTCGGGCGCATCTCGCCAGATTACTACTGCATCGACGGGACCATCCCGCGCAAGCGTCTCGCCGAGGTGCTGAAACGCATGCGCCAGCTCTCCGCGGAGTACGGCCTCGACGTCGCCAACGTGTTCCACGCCGGCGACGGCAACCTGCACCCCCTCATCCTGTTCGACGCCAACCAGCCGGGCGAGATCGAGCGCACCGAGGAGTTCGGGGGGCGGATCCTCGAGATCTGCGTGGAGGTGGGGGGAACGGTGACCGGCGAGCACGGGGTGGGGGTGGAGAAGCTCGACCAGATGTGCGTCCAGTTTCCGGCCCACGAGCTCGAGCAGTTCCACGCGATCAAGCGGGCGTGGGACCCGCGGGGGCTCCTCAACCCCGGCAAGGCGGTGCCGACCCTGAACCGCTGCGCGGAGTTCGGCGCCATGCACGTGCACCGCGGGAACCTCCCGTTTCCCGAGATCGAGCGCTTCTGATGCGTTGGGACCGGCGACGCGGGGGGTGGCGGTGGACGAGCCTTGCTCCGGGTGACGGGGGCCGACCGCGAGCGGGGGGCGAGACGGGCGTTGCGAAGCCGATCGCGATCCGTCTTCCGGGCGCCGTCCGGCGATCCCCGGGGCACACCCGGGCGAAGATCGACTCCCCGCGGAGCCGGTCCCGCGATGGGTGATCGCACGGAGGCGCTCCGGAACCGGGTCCGCGGCGCTTTCGAGACCGGAACGCCGCTTTCCATCGAAGGGGGCGGCAGCAAGCGCTTCTTCGGCCGGAGGCCGGCCGGCGAGCCACTCGCCATCGGCGACCACCGAGGCATCGTCAACCACGAGCCGAGCGAGCTCGTGCTCACGGTGCGGGCGGGGACACCGGTCGGCGAGACCCAGGCCGCGCTCGCCGAGCACAACCAGTGGCTACCCTTCGACCCGCCCCGGCACGACCCGGCCTCCACCATCGGCGGGGTGGTCGCCTGCGCCCTGAGCGGCCCGACCCGGCCGTGGACCGGCGCGGTGCGCGACTTCGTGCTCGGAACCCGGATCGTCAACGGCCGCGGCGACGTGCTCTCCTTCGGCGGCGAGGTCATGAAGAACGTCGCCGGATACGACGTGTCGCGCCTGATGGCGGGGGCGCTCGGGACCCTCGGCGTGCTGCTGGAGGTCTCCTTCAAGCTCCTTCCACGCCCCGCCCGCGACCGGACCCGGGTATTCGAGATGAGCGCCGGGGACGCGATCCTCCGCCTGAGCGGCTGGGCGCGGTCGCCCCATCCGATTCTCGGTGCCTTTCACGACGGAGATCGGCTGCACCTGCGGCTCGGCGGATCGGAACCCGCCGTCGCCGAGGCGGCCGAGCGGCTCGGCGGCGAAGCGGGCGACGGTGCGGTGTGGGAGACCCTCCGCGACCACCGCCTTCCATTCTTTGCCGACGATGGGCCGCCCCTTTGGCGGCTCTCCGTTCCCGCCCACGTGCCGCCGTTCGATGTTCCGGGGTCCACCGTCATCGATTGGGGAGGCGCGCAGCGATGGGTGCGAAGCGACGCGCCGGAGTCCGTGCTGCGGTCCACCGCGGCCGCCGCGGGCGGGCATGCGGTCTGCTTCCGGGGCGGGGACCGCGAGCGCCCCTTTCACCCCCTCGACGAGGGAATCGCCGGCCTGCACGCCCGCCTCAAGGCCGCATTCGATCCCGGCCGCATCCTGAACCCGGGCCGTCTCTACGACGGCCTCTGACCCGCGATCACACCGTACCTTCCGCCATCGATCGAACACGCGCCTCATCATGCAGACCTCGATTACGCCAAGCATTCTCGCGACCGCCAAGGGTCAGGAGGCCGAACGGATCCTGCGCAAGTGCGTGCACTGCGGTTTCTGCAACGCGACCTGCCCGACCTACCAACTCCTCGGCAACGAGCTCGACGGCCCGCGAGGCCGCATCTACCTCGTGAAGCAGGTCCTCGAGGGTCACCGTCCGACGCACCGGACTCTCACCCACCTCGACCGCTGCCTCACCTGCCGGGCCTGCGAGACGACCTGCCCGTCCGGGGTCGAGTACGGGCGCCTGGCGGACCTCGGACGCGAGCTCGCGGAGGAAAGGGTGCGGCGGTCGTGGCTCGAGATCCTGGCCCGTTCCGGCATTCGCTTCGTGTTCGCGCGTCCGCTGCTGGTTCGGCTCGGGCTCCTTGCGGGGCGGATCGTCCGGCCCTTCCTTCCCGCCGGAGCGAGCCGCATGGTTCCGCCCGCGCGCCGGGCCGGGCGGCGGCCCGCCGCCCGGCACCGCCGGCGCATGCTGGTGCTGGCGGGCTGCGTGCAACGGGCCGCGGAGCCGCGCATCAACGCGGCCGCGGCGCGCGTCTTCGACCGCCTCGGCATCAGCCTCGTCCGCGCCCGCAAGGAGACCTGCTGCGGCGCCATCGACCACCACCTGACCGCCCCGGCGCGTGCCCTCGCTCGCATGCGCCGCAACATCGACGCGTGGTGGCCGCACATCGAGAACGGTGCCGAGGCGATCGTCGTCACTGCAAGCGGCTGCGGGGCGGTGGTCCGGGAGTACGGACACCTGCTTCGGAACGACCCCGCCTACGCGGAGAAGGCGGCGCGCGTCTCGTCGCTCACCCGGGACCCGGGAGAAGCGATCGAGGAAGCGCTCTCGGCCGACGAGATGGCCCTCGATCGGCTGGGTCTGGACGGAAGGCGGACCAGGGTGGCGTTCCACGCCCCCTGCTCCCTCAGCCACGGGCTCCGGGCCGCGGATGCGGTGGAGCGGGTCCTCGAGCGCTGCGGATTCGAGCGGGCGCAGGTCGCGGACGCCCACCTTTGCTGCGGCTCGGCGGGCACCTACTCGATCCTCGAGCCCACCCTCTCGAAACGCCTCCTCGAGCGCAAGATCGAGGCGCTGGAGCGCAACGAGCCGGAGATCATCGCGACCGCCAACATCGGTTGCCTGCTGCACCTTCGCCGGCGAGCCGGCCACCCGGTAGTGCACTGGATCGAGCTGCTCGATCCCGCCGCCCCCCGACCCGCCGGCGGCCGATGATGCCGGCCGGAGGTCCCGAGCCCGGACCGCGCCCCTCGCTCGCGACGAACGTGCCTTCCGGTGTCCCGGCTCCGGAGAGAGGGTGGGCAGCCTGAACGTCGCTTCGTCCTGAACCGAGGAGTGCCCGGGGCCGTGTCCGAGTGCCAGGAGCTCGCCGAGTTCTTCGACTCGCTCTCGCCCGACGCCCGGGCCGCGGCACTCGTCTACGGGGTGGTGGATCCTCATGTGTGCACCGCACCGCAGATCGCGCGGATACTGGAACATGCGCTGGACCACGGCGACATCGAATCGCGGGGGCGGCGCCTCTCCACCGCACGGCTGAGGGAAGCCAACCGGGAGGTCGTGGAGAAGAGGCTCGTTTTCGCGCCCCGGCGGGGCGCCGGACTTCGAGCATCTCCGCACTGGGCGCCGTGGCTGACGTTGGAGGCGCACCGGTGCGGCCTGCTCGACCGGATCGTGGCCGGCCACGAGCACGTGCATCCCCGGCACCCGTACTACCATGACGAAGCCCGGGCCGCGATGGAGCTGCGCTGCCACACGGTCGCCGGCCGCTTCTCGCATGTCCGCGGCGACCGGATCGGCCCTGAAGGTTGGCGATTCCTGGCCGAGCCCGGCGCCGCCGGTCTGCTTCGCACCCTTCCCGAAGCATGGCGGGACCGCGCGCTCTCCGGCTGCCTGATGCACGTCATCCGCACCGCCGCGCCGCCCGAAGCGATCGTCGAAGCCTGCCGCGACCTGGGGTCGGACCCGCCCGCGTTCGCGGCGGACATCGCGTTCATCCGCATCCTCCAGGGTCGTCTCGACGAGGTGGACGCAGTCTTCGACGCCCTTCCTCCGGAGCTGCGTGAGGACAAGCGGGCCAGGACCGGCCATGCCGGGGCGCGCGCCCTCGTCGCCACGTTGCGAGGCGACGACGGCGAGGCGCGCCGGCACATCGAGGCGGCCGTCGCCGAGGAGCGGGCGGGGACCCGCAAGCGCAACGTGTTCCCCGCATCCCCGGGCTTCGCCCTTTCGCTGCTCTCCCTCGTCCGCGACGACTCGCCGTCGAGCCGGACGCTGCTCACGCAACTGCTTCGCACCGCCGAGCAAGGCAACGACGAGCCGCTCGTCGTGCATTACGTCGCCCGCGCCTGCGACATGCGCAAGGGTGCGCGCGTCGCCGCGATGATGTTCCCGGCCCCGGAGCTCGGCACGCTGCTGCAAGGGCTGGAATGCTGCTGGCTGGGACAGTTCGGGCAGTACGCCGAACCGGCCCCGTGCCACGCGCTGGTCGGCTATGCGAACCGCGTCCGGGACCACGGGTTCTCCTGGGCGCTCGCGGAGTGTCTGTCGGTCATCGGCCAACCCGATTTGCCGATGATGGAGGGACGTCCCCTGCCTGCGACGGCGTACCGCGAGGAGGCAGACGCGCTGCATGCGCGGCTCGACACCCGGTCGCTGACTTCCCTGCTTGCGCCGATGGAAGAGTGGGAGTATCCCTTGAAGGCGCTCGAAGAGCTCGCGTTCGAGACCCGGAGCAAGCCGGCTGCTTCGAAGAAGAGCGGCCCCTCCACCCGCCGGCGCCGGCTCGCGTGGGAGCTCTGCGAGGACCTCGGGGAGGTCGTGGCGAAGCCGCGTGAGCAACATCAGTACAAGAACGGCACGTGGTCCGCCGGCCGGCCGGTCTCGATGAAGCGGCTCGCCACGTCGGCCGCGAACATGGATTTCCTGCTGGAGCAGGACCGAGCCGCAGCGGCGAGGATCCGGCAGACCCGCGATTGGAACGGCCGGCAGCACTACTACCTCGGCAGCTCGGGGCTGTCCGAGCTTGCCGGTCATCCCCATTTGTTCAGCGAAGCCGGCGCCCCGATGGAGGTCGTGCGAGGGGAGCCCGAGCTCGTCGTCGACGAGCACGAGGGGGGCCTGCGGGCACGCCTCGTGCCCGACTACGCGGACTCCGAGGGCTACCACGTGCAAGTCCTGGACAATCGACGTTGCGAGGTCACCCGGTTCACGCGCGGCCACAAGCGGCTGCGGGCGATCATCCCCGAGGGCGGCCTGGAGCTGCCCGCCGCGACCAGAGCCCGGCTGCTGGACGCGGTCTCCGCCCTTGCCTCCGAGGTCCGCATCCACGGGGGCATCGCGGGCGGCGCCGGCGCGGCGCGACCGGTCGAGGCGGACCCCCGGACCCGGGTGCGGCTCGAACCCTCGGGGGCGGGGCTCA
>MKWU01003573.1_pt1 | contig 20200 bp, 20 predicted proteins | sample 809101 | NCBI WGS metagenome assembly MKWU01 (sample SAMN05860141, study PRJNA318959) | sponge metagenome | host: Aplysina aerophoba | place: Slovenia: Piran, Adriatic Sea, Gulf of Piran | collected 2013-05-07
CGGCATTTAACTATTACATATATCCATATAATTTTTATATAGATCCCATTGCCACCCCGCCGCATGTGGGACATGGCTAAATAAACTAAAATGTTTTGGTAACTGTTCATTGTTTTGATAACAGTGAAAATATCACTGTTTCAAGGGCTACACTTGACTTCGCGTGATGTGCGCGTGAGTCAGAGAAATGCTTTGTCTTAAAAGTGGTGTTTGCTGCACAAGTCTACACTACGAAAGAAAGCATTCCTGTTTGCATTAAAACAGCTGCATGTGGGTTCGCGCTGGTAAAACCTGCCATTTTGCGAGGCTGTCAGTAAACGTAATATGACATTCTATTAGTAATTCACGTGACACGCTGAGTTTAGTAGCTGAATGACAGTTATTTGACAAAACACTTGTGTGGGAATTGTTGAGAACATTTCTTGGCGAGATCAGGATTAAAATGGTTAGTCAAGAGAATTTTCTACCTTTTCCATGTGGGATAATGCTGCGCAGGTTTCCTTTGCTGAGATATATCACTCAAAATTTTAAATATTGTCTAAGGCTTGTAGTTTTTACGCTGTAAGTCCCCAACAGATTATGGAAAAGTTAGGCAGTACAAATGCGCATGGAAAGGTGCCGTTCTCCACTGGCTCCGACTTTCCCTCGATTACCACACAGGCATTTACCGCTATTTTACCGGCTTCTTTCGCTGCGATATTCCTCGACGTTGAAAAACATTATTTGCACAAATCATATACACAGTTCAAACACTGTTCTGACCAATGCCTGCCCTGGCCTACAATTTTTTATGCACAAACCTTTGATTCTTGGAGTGTTTCAGAGAGGCAGCAACAACTTTCATTCTCAGAAGTACTTATTCTTCCTGCCTGCTAAGTTAATCGGCTAACCGTCTGGATTGCAGTTGACATAATAGTAAGAAACGCTAAACACAGTATTCTAGATCTACCGCACCACGATGCAATCTTGAGTTCTAAAGTGTAGGTAAATGAAAAGTGAGAAAAAATGGCGTCCTCGTTGCGTTTGACATCGATGTTGCATTCCGAGCTTCCAGAAACGTTTCACCCAGGAAAGTCATTCAAGTTTCCCAAGCGTGCGTTTGGCAAGAAGAATGAAGAGAGGTCATTCAGAGCAGAGTGGTGTGAAAAGTATCTGTGGCTGCACTACAACATCAAGAGTGACTCAGCGTTCTGCTACCTGTGTATGAAGGCGGACCACAAAGGAAAATTTTTGGCAAGTATTAAGCGCTATGCAGCCTTCCTCAGCAGAGGTTTTACATATTGGAAAGAAGCATCTACTGCTTTGTGAAGCACCAGTCAAGTGAGTGTCACTGAGAGGCGAACGAAGCTCTAATTCTGCTACCCAGACAGATCCAAGGTGATGTTGGAGAGCTACCTAGCCAAGAGCATAAAGAGGAGAAGGCGACCAACAGGAAGATGTTCTTGAAGATCCTTCAGAATATCAGGTTTCTTTCCCATCAAGGTCTGGCATTGAGGGGTGGTGATGCAGATAGTGACATCCATCGAGGCATAGACTGCTCTAAAGTAGAAGCATGGATGAAGAAGAAGACTAATAAGTACACTTCTCACGACATCCAGAAATGAGTGTCTGCAGATCATGGCATTGCAAATCCTTTGAGAGGTGATCCAGAGTGTGAGAGATAGCAGCTGTTACAGCATAATGGCTGATGAGTGCACTGATACTGCAAACAAAGAGCAGTTTACAATCGTCATCAGGTGGGTTAGTAAGGATCTTCAGGATCATGAGGACTTCATTGGACTCTATGAAGTAGAAAATATCACTGCAGACAGTCTGGTTCACACCATCAAGGATGTGCTTCTCTGGATGAAAGTGAAGCTGTCTGAATGTCATGGCCAATGCTATGATGGTGCATCGAATATGAGTGGGAGCAGGAATGGCGTAGCTACACAAATCATGGCAGAGGAGAAACGTGCTGTCTATACACATTGTTATGGACATGCATTGAATCTAGCTGTAGGAGATACTATCAAGCAATCCAAAATATGTCGCGATGCCTTAGAGACAGCATTTGAGATCAGCAAGCTCATCAAGTTCTCTCCTAAGAGAAATGCTGCCTTTGATCGTATAAAGGCAGACATCCCTGAAGAAGACGCTCACACAGGGGTCGGTGTCAGGTCATTTTGCCCAACCAGGTGGACTGTGTGCGGTGATTCGATTAGCAGCATACTAGACAACTACAATGTACTGCACCAGCTCTGGGAAGAATGCTTTGAGACAATGTTAGTGCTGGAGGTAAAAGGAAGGATGCTCGGTGTTCAAGCACAGATGTCACAGTCAGACTACTGTTTGGGTTAAAGCTGTGTGAACGAATTCTAAAGATCACAGACAACCTGAGTAGGACTCTCCAAAAACAATCCCTGTCAGCCGCAAAAGCACAAGATATTGCAGCCCTCACTGTCAAGACACTGAAGAATATGAAGACAGATGAAGCATTTGGGCTCTTTTTTGAGCATTTGGAGAAACTTCATAACTCCACAGAGCCAGAAGGCCCATCACTTCCAAGGAAGAGGAAGGCACCAAGGGATCTTGATGTTGCCCAAGGAGACGCCTACCATAGCCCTACAATTCAGGAGCACGATCGCCGACAGTACTTCGAGGCCATAGATGTGGTTGTTGCCAGGATTCAAGTCTGCTTTGATCAACCAGGGTATGCCATCTACCGCAATCTGGAATCTCTTCTCTTGAAGACAGCCAATCAAAAAACTATTCTACTGAGCTTCAAGAAGTTGTTTCCTTTTATGGAAATGACTTCAACGACAGTGAACTCTCTTACAACTGCAACTATTTGGCACACATTTTGCACAGGAATTCTAGCCTGATAAGATCACTCTGCAGGAAGTTTTGAAGTTTCTGCAAAGCCTGTCTGTGGGCCAATAAGCTTTTTTCAGGCAGGTGTGCTTTGTTGCTCAGTTGATCCTTGTCATGCCTGCAACGAATGCAGCAAGTGAGTGGAGTTTATCCACAATGAGGAGGATAAAAAGCTACTTGCGAAGCAGCATGGGACAGGCCAGATTAAACCACCTAATGGTGCTCAGCATTTATAAAGAGATGCTAGATAGGATCGACCTTCGTGCAACAGCCAATAACTTTGTCGAAGGCAGTGAACATGTTTGGCCGCTTTTAACAGTACAACAGTATTATATACATGATTTTATGCATTATATATGCGTCTTCCTATTATTGATGTAGGTTTATGTAAGATTAATTTCGAGAATAGCTAACTGAAAAGCTATATATGGATGTATTAATTTACATTAGATAATGATAATGACATTAGCAAAAAGGTTTGCAGGGCCTTTGGCACCCCGACACTTTTTGCCTGACCAAAGCGAAATTGCTTTCGCCAGCCCTGATAATAATAATATATAATAATAATAATAAAAATATTAATAGAGTGAAGTTACTGACACATTCTTCTACCTCTTGAGGATCGATCTTGGAGATGCTGCCTTTCTGTAGAGCGTTCATACATTCTTAAAGTGATGACTTGGTTCTCTCAAGAATTACTTATTCAGGGACGTCGGCTGTTGCGCGGAGAAATGCGACGTTTAGCTGGAACTGACAGCTGTAGGCGGTTCAGAGGCGGAGCTTCAGCCCGCAAGGGAAGCTCCATTTTGGCAGGCGATACAGGAGCCAACGCCGAACTCTCTTTTGCCGACGCAGAAGCAACCAGACGTTCCCGAAGCCATTCTAACCAAAGAAGTAGCGTTCTAGACGGCGTACATTGCCTAGAGGACCAGGTTTGTCGCCAATCAGTAGGGACGTGATTGGGTTAGCGAGTCATTGTGGATCTATAATAGTTAAATGCCGACCATTCAGCACTCGGGCGCTTCGCGCCCTCGAGCTTCGTGATCTAAATCTCGTAGACACCTCTTGGTCGGCATTTAACTATTACATATATATATATATATAGCGATATATATATAATTTAGATGCTGCGGTTATATAACTGTACTGGAAGTTATATTGTAAAGTACAGGCAAAGTATTGCGTTCGGTAACATTTATATTGGTGGCCATTTTCTTGGCTCTCGTGAGGGAAGAAAGAATGTCGCCCAAGTTGCTGTTTGTTGTTTATCTGAACATCACGCTGTGTTCATTGGATGTCAATCAGCGCTGTCCGCACTACTGCCTCGGACAAGGGACAGGAGCAACGTCATCCTTGGGAAACGCGCCCGTGTCGTTTGCAGCGTGTCTAGTTACAATCTTTGCAGCACTGCCGAGAACAATAGACAGGAGTAACGCCAAACTTGGTGAGGGGGTTAAACATTTGTTGTAACGTTTGCTAGCTGTGTTTCACGTAGTGTTTAGCATGCGGTGAAAACGTATAAGTAACTATTGTCTCCAGCAGTGGGCGTTGTTTGTACTCGAACGAATTGTCTTCTGCCTTGACTAAACACCTGCTACTGTGTTTCTACGACCTGTCTGTGTGCATGTCACTGCATTCTTAATTGTGTTTACATCTTGTAACGCAGAAGTACAATCAATGTGGCTAGGCAGTATAACCTGCACGACTAGCCAGATTGTTTGACTCTAAATAATGAGCGATTCAAATAAAGGAAAATTAATGCTCAGTGTGTCTGTGTGCCCATGCCTGAGTGAACGTATGTGCTCATACTTTTTGCATGTGGTTATTGTTTCGACATGTCTTCGTGTCCTGACTTGCGAATGACGACAGCAAGTAGTTCGAGTTGGGGGGCAGCCCCACGAGTTTTTAACTCGAAATACTTGTTCTTCGACATGCAATAAAGGGTAGAATCAAAGTATACAATAATTACCTAAAGTACTTATGTATATGTTCAGGGAGAGGGCATACCTCCTGCGGTGGCTAGGTCCACGCTCATGTACCACATGCGACATGTCTAGTGCTGGACCGTGCTCCCCACAGGCAGTGAGGCTAGTCGTTTGTAATGCTATATATAGACTGAGCAGAGGTTACATCATATAGAGCTGTAGTTCAGCATTTGCAGTACTTTGCTTCATTTTGCCATTACTCTAGTTGTTTGACACCCATACATGCAGTACCCATACTGTTTTCTGATTGCGTTGGTGTTGGTGGTGGTCTAGATGCATGTTGCATTGTTGCAGATCACCCACTAACTTCTGCTGTTCCATCAACTGCTGAAATATTTCACTTGCACACATAACAATGAAAGAACGCAATTCCTAAGCCCTATGTCAGACAGTGAATATTGCATTTTAATTGAAGCAGTAATTCAAGCAGGTTGACCCTCATTGTTACCTGCTGTACTGCAATAATGTCAATGCTATCTGCATGCCTATATAGGAAATATATAGGTATGGTTCTATATAGGGCCATTTTAGTTTAATAAGCTCTTTCTCAGAGCTCTGCAACATTGAATAAATAATTGCCATTGTATCCCATTACATCACATCACATTGCACTATACTTTATGTTACCATGGTACATTGATAGATGATGGCTGCCATGATACCATCCATAGATCATATGGTATCATGTAATGCATACTAAACATAGATACATAATAGATCTACTTTACATGTTTGTTAGCAGCAATATAACATCTGTTACTCAGCACAAAGCACCTTCACCGGCTTAATCTTTTTCAATGCTTCAGATCGTCTTCACTCACCGAATTGCCTGGAGACGAAGTTACCTTTCTTCTAATACTTACTACTGTGATGCAAATACTATTGCTTCTGAACAACTGATTGGGGGTGGTTCTCTGGTGTGTCGGGCAGGTTGCAGTGGAGTGGTAGGAAACATGCAGTTCCAGTGCACTGACTTTAGCGTGAACGAAGACTGGACTAGCGGACAGAGAACCTATACATACAACATGAGTGGTGTGGATTATTTTGAAGCTTCGTAAGTGCACTAATTGCATGTATGTATGCATGAATGTATATGCTGCCTGTTTTTTTGCAGGTACACTGGAAATGCATGGATATCTCTTGTAACTGGGGGTAACAGCTGGGAGGTTCGTGTTAAAGGCAACCTTACTTCTCGATCAGATACAGGGAGAGTAAACACATCACCTATCACAGCCATGCCTCCCATTCTGAAGCTAAAGCATGGATGCAATTACACCATTGATATACCAAGTATGACTGCAATATACTGGATTTAAAGTGTACTTGCATACTAGTTTACATATATATATGTTCTTACTCTATCATCAGCTGATGACATTGATGGTGATCAAGTGCGATGCAGATGGGCCAATTATTTCAGCGATGAATGTGGTGGTGTGTGCAATGCATTCCCTGATGCTGTTCTTAATCAGGTAAGTTGCACTAATTGTCTATTTGATTCAGATTGCAGGCTGACTTGCAGATTGAACCCTAGTTTCAATTAATGAGTGAAATAATTATTCTGTTGCCTAATCTTCAGTGCTGGAGGTAGCCCCTTACAACAGCATATACACACAAAGAAACCTGGCTAGGTACAAACATGACTGATTATATGGTTGGAATTCACTAGCCAAGAACGATTCTAAAAGCCAAACATTTTGGCACTTATACAGCTGCATTCATTAGTGGCATAAAGAAAATGCAAAGGTGTGGGCTTGCTTAAATACATTAACAGGATGTAAAAGTTGCGCGAAACGGGAAGCGGAACTGACAGCTGGAAACATACATGGGAGGGGATTACATAGTTGGGTTAGAATAATGACATAGGGCATTATTCTAACCCAAGACAAAGGCTCTTTGCCCCCTGTATAAATGTTTATGTAGACCCTTCCCATGTATGTTTCCAGATGTTACTTCTGTTTCTCATTTTGCAACATTTCTTACTTCCTGTTAATATATTAAAGTGGCCAAATCACAAAATATTATCAACAATATTGACGTCTGCACCTTAAAGGGTTATTCCCTTTATGCCCTTATATTTTAGGTATGATGCTTTGAATGATAGTTGTTTTGAATGCCTTACTTAGATAATACTTTTCCCTCTCTGTCATCGTAGACAAGCTGCCAACTCAGGTATGAGGCATTTGGTAACATTGGCTGGTATGCAGTTGCCCTTCAGATAGAAGACTTCACCTCCCCCACCGCTACTGTGCCTCTCAGTAGTGTCCCTGTACAGTTTCTGGTTTCGGTTTTTATATCTGATGAACCATGTTCACAGAAGCCTGAGTTTGTGGGTGTCACCAGAGTTGGTGGATCCTGCATTGGTGTTCCATTTAACACTACTTTCCATGAGCCTGTTATTGCCACAAGTGGATCAAACTCAAGGTATGTGGTAATTCAGTTGTTGTTTAGATTTGCAATGCATGTCGTGCTTGAGGTAGCCAGTTGTATATGAGGCAAAATTTATGCTGATTATGAAGGCGTTGAGAAGGTTTATTAGTCAAAAGAATCAGATCCATTTGTGCTCTTACCAATGTATTTAAGTATACCAAGAGACAAAGCGACCTGCTACTATGTTTGTAGTTTATTTTGACATCGTGAAATATGTTTGGTGTCCTGGTTTCTGTAGAGTTGGCATATTTATCAATAAATTCCCTCATTTTGCTTAGGAACTTCAAAAGAGTATCTGCTATTCTTGTAATGTACTTATCCACTGTGAATTGCTTCATTGAAGTGATTGCCTATATAATTATAAACATAATATGACAATGGTGACTTGTGTGGGGCAGAGTGCAGTGCATGTGGGACATGTCCTATGTAAGCAATATGGCTTTGCACCTGCCAATTGTTTGTGCCAATGTTTTCCTCTGCTTTTTTGTATATATATGAACGGTTCTAAACGAAATAAACATCAACCTGTAGTTTAACTACTGTAATTTGGTGTACAACATTTAATAACAAACACTTTCTGGAGTGAATAAAACTGGATTCAATGAAGCCCACAAAACACCATTAAAAGTTGAAGTGGGTCTAGAGGAAGAGTCTTGAGAGAAATGGCGAATACAGCTAGATTTGCAATGGTACTGTCCAACTTTTCACTGAGGCTGAAGAATGCGCTGACACCACAGGGTACACCCTAATGTAAAACAAAGAGGACATGTCCCACATGCATGGTTCTTCTGATTTTATTGCTATTCACAGCAGTAATATGCCTGTGTGCGTGTACTGTTCGTGTAGGTACGCATGTGGGACATGTCCACTTTTGTACCATAACACAAACTTGGTCTCATCATATTATTCTTTAATTTTATGGTTATGCATGTGCTGATGTGTGATGTGCATGGGACTCAAAATCATTCAACACACTGTTGAGTTCTTTGCATTAGAAATTGCACAATTTGCAAGTAACAGCATTTCAACCAGCGGTTATAACATTGTGCACAATTTTAAACACATTGCACTGTCATTTGCTAAGACACTCCAGCATTTGATGACGTTTCAACTGTCAATTTTAAAATGGTCATGTGACCTTGAGGCAAAAATCGTAATTTGAATCTCACTGTCCAATTATATCAACACAAAATGAGTGGTGCTGTCACAAATGGGTTGGCAGTCTTTGTTGAAACGGGTTATAAAGCAGTCAAGGTGGAAATGGTTAGTCAAAGGAACTTTTGTGACATTCCTTATATGGGCACTTTCTATGTTGAGTTACAGTACATGGGAAGTCAGATAGGTGTTCTCTAAGAAATCTATCATTTGCTTTTGTCTGTTAGCAGCAACAGATCTAGATGGAACAAACTGCTATTTACAGTAATCAGAACTACAGTCAAATTCTGTCTTTCAATTGGTATTTGTTTCAGTTCCATCCAGTTGAATTTGCAGAAGGAAACAAGCACCGAATATAGGTAAAAATTAGCTACGCATGTGGGACTTGTCCACTCCAGTTCAAACCATGTTTACATAGCCTAAACTGTGCAGTTTTACACATTCTTCAACATTACCATAGTTACGCACTTGACAATTCTAGTAATGAAGTGCTCTTTGCCTAGATATGAGCTAGTTTGGACGCCAAATTCACCTTGCAATGTTTGTGCTTGGACTAATGGACGCTTAGCTACTGTTTCCGGAGGGGCCTAGGAGTTCCAAAAATGGTGTCTCCTACGAAAATCATGAGAGTGTCATGTGACAATGACTGCCCAGTTAGGGTAATACTATGATTTACAAGATCGCGATGTGGGTCCAGGGTTTTAGAGCCACGGTCATGAATTTGGTAAACTAAAGATGTAATCTAACGGTTCCATGTAGGCAAAGTTTGTTCAATGATTCTGAGCCTAGTTGCAAGGTGTTGAACTTCCCCCTTTGGAGAAAGATTTCACTTTTCTGAGTGTAACTTGTCAAAGGGTTCAATTTTGCACTTTGGCTACATAGAAATGTTAGACAGCATGTTTGTGCATCTTGATGTGCCTGTCGCTTCTTCTGCAGCCATTCCCTTTAGACTCACATCAGCGTTTTGCAATTTTCATTGCGCCCAGTATTGCTGTGATTTTGCATACTACAAATATACCATTGATACATTGCTACACAGGGGTAACTAGAAAGGTGTAGGTATCTTTGCATGTGGATTACCCTTTGTTCAAACTTGATTTGAGAGAGAAATGAGGGAAATTCATAGGTCAAAGTCTTCACACGCGGAAGCCACATTGTTTACATAACGGACATGTCCCACATGCGCATGTGTAAGTTTTAGACATTACTTCAGACATGTATCACATGCCTAGCATTGTGCATAATTCTCTGCTGGTCATGTTTGGAAAATACGTGGGCTACCTTGCGAAAACGTGCTATAGTGCGTTATGCATAATTTTGAGTACGGTGCTGAATACGTTTCACCAAATTTGTCTGCAAGTATCTTGTAAACAACTGAGGTGACATGCAGTGCAATTGCATAACTAATGAGGTACGCGCTGTAGCTCCTTTTCGCCAACTGTGTGAGTGCAATACAATGCTGTTCGACCAAGTTTCAGCCTTTTACGGATCGATAAAGCATAGCTTTAGGAGACGTTTTGTTGCTTCTGGAGGCTAAATTCGCAGATGCTGAGGGGGAATACCAGCTCCCAGGTGTTGACACCAACCTGGAGGAGGATACTGAAGAGTGAGAGGAGGGCGCCAGCGCAGAGGAAAATTCGGATGAGGAAGATGACCATGGCGCACGGCGAACTAGTAGAAATGGAGGCAAGCTTGGATGACCAGAGTGAGCAGGCAAAAATAGAACAGCTGCTAAGAGATTCTTGTAGCTGTCAACTAGGACCATATGGTGGACCATGCTCCAGCGCGGTTTCCAAAGAGGCAATTGTTCCTTGTCAGAACAATTGCCTCCAAATGGCTAGGAAAGAGTTTAACCTTGCTGTTATGGCACAAAGTTATGCCCTGAGTACACCTGTAGTAGGGATTTCATCAACATGAGGGGCCAATAAGGCTCAGTTAATTCGTGATACAGATGGCCACATCCAGGTGCCCTTCTACGATTGGACACACTTTCTGAAACACTACTATAAAAGTATTCCATTAATTACGAAGTATCACGTGTTTAGTGTCAAGGATGACCACCCATACAACATTGGGAACACTTCAGAGCAGAAAGGGAATGTCTTAACATCAGTAAGCACTCCATCCCAGAGGGCGTCTTTCTACAGCAAATCCATGCCAAAGGTATGAATCGGGAGAGGCAGTGATATGTCTACAAGATCAGGCCTTTTGTTCCTGTACTCTGGCAGGTGATATTACCTGCCCCAGGCCTACAGAGCCCAAACCAACTGCAGGCACTTCGGCACTAGAGCGCACAAATGTTGTAGATGGTTCTACTGAGGCAACAGGTACAAAGCATCCACAGAAGCCACGTACCTGTAGTTTATGCAAGGTCGAAGGCCACAAAAAGCAACTGTGCACTGGGCAAAGGATTCCCTCCTCCCAGTTCAGGATAGCACCTTGGGACCTGATTTTCTGTTCTTTTTCCACCTAAACCATGTGTATGATATTTTCACAATAATACAATATGCATCTCATCACATGCATAATAATAATTACATATAAACTAGAGTCATATGAACATGCACTGTGCACTGGGTAAGGGCCAAGTGAGTATATAGGAGGGCCTAGGCCAGGGCCCAGGGCTGTAGGTCATGTTAGTCTATGATATGTATGTTAGTTTTATAACCTTTCTTGATTACTGATGATGGCCCTAGTCTGGTTTGACACATCTAATTCAACAATAACTGCATTGTGTCGAAGTCGGGGATATTATAGTCCTAGATATCAGTAACTAGGTCCATTCCTAGGCACTCAGGTATGCTTGAAGTACTGTACTGTGTAGTACTGTGAAGTACTACTCATGATGGTTCAGTTCTCTCTGCTACAAAACGTATCTACTTCTTACATTCAGCATTGTGGCCATTGACACCGTGTCTCCTCAAGGGCTAAGCAAATCCTCACTAGCAGATGGGCCGCTAGGAGGTCAATGGCATGTCAACATCACCTGGACACCAGATGAGTCTCAGTTCGGACCCAACATTTTCTGCTACACAGCCAAGGATGACATGGGGTAGGCAGGCAGGTATTGCATTGTTTGGTGTTCTGGCTTCAGCTAAGCCTAATCCTTAGTTATGCCAGCCAGTATGTGACATATGTACATTGATATTAACTACCAAATAGCGTAAACTATAATGTCTTTCAACCACTTTTCTCATCAAACTATAATGTGTCATTATTAATTTTGTACACATGCATTCATAACGTAGTTACAGTGTTATAGTTGTACTAGTAGCACAGTGTATTATAGAGTAAAGTATATTTGTACTGTTACACTATTAACCATTAATTTACACTCCAATGATGTTTAGCATTGTTGTGAAATTATAGCCCCTAAACTGCCTGTGAAAACTTTAAATATCACCGTGCCTGCTTTCTTTGGTTTTACTGCTGCCATTTTATCTCTAGCATTATTTGGTTCGGTAGGAATCATGAACTCCGGAGCTAAAGCGTTAACTAATAACTTTACAGGTAAACTGCTTTTACTTTCTTACCGCTAGTGCAAAGTCTACTGCAATGCTCAATAGTTGGTTAGTAATGGCATGTAGTATATGTCCATGATAATGCATGGGTATTGAGTTAACTCATCAGACATTTGAACTTACTATATGACCTGAGGCAACATATTATCGAGCAAATGAACTGTCTAGGTCATATATAGAGGCTATAGATTAAACTACCATATTATATGTGCTGTAGAGTGCACAGCAGATATTTTTGGCCAAATCACTTCCTACAATGACACCATTTTTGCCCAAAAGTGTATTGCATACCATATGGCCGGAAATATTGGTGGGGAATTAAATTTGGCAAATTGGTGACCTAGCATAGAATTGTCAAAGGGTGTCCGCTGATTCGTAGAAGGGCATCAGCACAGTCACAATCATCAAAGGCATCCACGGAATCGTACTGTATTCCTAGAATAGTCGAAGGGTAGTCGACTTGTAGTAGTCGAAAGGGTGGAATGGTCATAGCGGTACTGTACGTAGCTGTAGATCGTCAAAGACAGCACATGAAGGGTGTACACCTACGTACGTACCTACTTACGTGGATCGTGGGGGCAGGCTTATAGTGTACGTCTCTGCTGTTACGTATCTGTTATTAAACCGTTATTGTTACTTGCTACCAGTACGAAGCTTGTACGCCATATTTGTATACAGTAGAGACATTCCACGAAGAACGAAGACGTTAACTTTGTAATGACAAATCCGCGGACAGCGAAGTATCATTCCGCGGAAATGGGAGACACTCTCCGTGGAAGTAGTACTGCAATTCGCGGTTAGCTGCACAGAAGCTTTGTGGAATCCACACGGAATCCGCACAGAATTTCTGCAGAATTCGTCGGATTTCGTAAAGTTTCTTGTGACAAGTACCGTGGCTACAAGAAACCTTTTTGAATTGTACATGAGGTAACTTACATGAGTAGCTCTGAACTCAGTGTCTACAGACAGGGGAAAGACATAGTAACTTGTATGACGTGTACGATGTGCGAAGTACATGGATGATAGAATGTAGTGTATACTCACATGTATGCTCACGTCATTTTTAGTGTATGCTTGTCATTGAATTTCACGTGATTGGTGTCCCTGTGCAGTTGCGAAGTACCTCATGGACCTTTTGGACCATGTAGTTACTCAATTTTGGAGTTTAGCGAATCCGAATGAACCAAGTGTTTGCTGTCGCATGTTGTATCTCGTTGTGTGGTTCGTTACCTGTGTACTGTTGTCAGAGACAGTCTCACGACATCACAAGTGGCGACGAAGGTGCGCGACAGTTTGTCCGTGGGAGTGGTCTATCATGAGAGGTGTTCGTTGGTTATGAGGCAAAATTCGCATGGCGGCAATGACAGTCGGGCGTTTGGAACCGTTCGACCACGACAATGAGTCGATTGTTGTTTACCTGGAATGAAGGCTAATGGAATAAAAGCCGAGAGGTAATTACCAGTTTTCCTCAATATTATCGGTTGGGAGAACTACGAGTTGGTGAGAAACTTGTTGGCGCCCGTGAAACTGTGACCTCTGCTTTCTCGTTAACCAATTCCTGCCACTGTCAATAGCACCGTTCCGGCACATAATTAGTTGTTTTGTGAGGAATGGTAGTGTCTGTGAATGGAAAAAAAAGAAACCTAAAGCCATTATTAGCTTTAGATGTGCTAAGTTGTGAAAAGCATGCATGGGACCACGATAGTGACCAGTGTCTGTGAGAGTGCTGCATTGTAAAATAAGCTTGACACACAGATAAAAAATCCAGGAATATCGACCAGCTGGCTGGAATGATACATTTGTATGTATATGGAACAGCTTAACCTTCAATTGTGTAGTAGACAAACGTTGGTCTCACCTGTGGAAATAGAAACGATTAATAATGCTAACTTTACTAAGTCTACCCCAAGTGAAACACTTGTGGGTTCAATAGAAACAGATAGAGACAACCAGTCAAGGTTTGACTGAGTGCTCTGTAGGCAGATGGGGATTTGCCAGATGACTTGGGGTGGATTTAGATGCAGCCGGTCATCTGGCATCGACCATCAGTATGCCACACTGATGAGCCCCAATCAGGGCGAAACAACAGTTTGTAGCTCTTCCATCCTTTGTTGGATGACTGTGAGGCAATCACTGGTTGCTGCAAATAGGACTACAATCCTTCTGGCCATAGTTTCAGTTTTTACTGGCCTAGTCCGGTTGGTGTAATATCCAGTGATTACTACCATTTGTTACAGTCAGTGAGACAGCTAGAGAAACCTTGGCTTCAAGGTTCTTGATAACAGATGATGGAAAGGTTGTTGTTGGTCACATCCTAGACCAGGCAGGGGCAGATTCCTTGGCTGTAGACGTGCTGGCTGTAGTAGTGCAGCTTCTGCTGTCGTGTTAGTAAGGTCTCACCAACCTTCTTCAGCATGTTGGTAAGCTTCTGCAGAAGGGATACTCCTGTGGTCTGTTGCGTATCCTGAATTGTGATTGGGGCTCCAAGAAAGCAAAAGGTGGACTTCTCAATATAGGGGATGATGTCTCTGTGCAGCTTCAGTATGAGGTCGTATCCCTAGATGAAACTCAGACTGCCAAATAATTTTAAGGTCATATATTCAAAGCATGCTGTAAAATTAATGTAGTCAAACTGCAGCTGGTCTCAGTTGGTGAATCAAGGGGTTATACTCTGACGGTAAGGGGCCCTCATCACGGGTCATTTTCTAGTGTTCGGTACGGATTGGGTCGAAACGTCTGAATCAAGTGACCTCGACATTGTCCTTTGATTTTTGGCTAGTGGGGTTTCCGATCAATATAATTACATAAGTACATAAGAGATAAGAGTGTGCAACCGCGTATCCTCCCTCAGGTATATAACTACGTTTTCTAAATGGTGTAGTAAGACGTCACGCGTGGGCATGGTAACTACATTAATATTCTTACATAACGGATGAACACTATTATTCTGGTCGGTCCCCCTGATAGACAAAGGGAGTCTTTGTGTCTTTGCAAGAGCAGTGATTGTAGTCGACATAGTCAGTATGTGCTGTGGAGCTCAAGTGCTTCAGTTTTGCCTTGCAACAATGGCTTGGATACCCGCGCAGCATCCTGTCCACTCTACGAGGGGAAGGAGCAGGATGGCAAGTGTAGATTTGGGCCAGTTAGGAGCACCGCTACCATCGAGAACTATACAACTCTCTCCTTGAAGTGTCATCATGGCTGCGCCACTCGTATTGAGTTCGATTTCTCCAGCGAAGAAACCGGCGCCGTTACCGTATGTTGTAGTCCCATTGCGAGTAATTGTATTCATGCATTAAGTAAGAATAATAATATCACTACCATGCCCACGCATGACGCTTTACTATGTCATTTCTGCATGATGTCGTTAACGGTAAGTATACGCGGTTGCACACTCTTATGTACTCTTGACTATGTACAGTACATTATTTATGTTACATTACATGACCATGGTATTTTGCAACTTGCATATCTGTATGTGTTTGTTCCATTCTTGCAGGCTTGCATCCGACCAACTTTGTGTGACATTACTGGGAGGAGGTATGATGCTTTCCGGATGTATTCATTCAGCCACATTGTTTACATAACGGACATGTCCCACATGCAATCTACAATGTTGCACAACCTCATTGTAAGAAATATTTGGTGCATGTGGTACAAGTTTACTCTTGTGTGAGGACTCCTAAGATGCTTGTTGATCCAACAATTTTATGCCACAACTAATTTGGGCGCCCTTAGAAGAACTAGTGCACATGATAAGCTCACCTGAAGCCTTTCATCAACTAGATTCTGTCCGTAGTTTGCTACCAGCACTCGATCCAGTCGTGCGAATATTGCTAGAATTTTGTACCTCTGTGACTAGTGCAATTGCGATTCGATCAGTTCCGTTGTTCACACCATATTTTGTACACACGGGAGTTTTAGCCACAATATGGCAGCTTGGTGTTACTGACACATTGAAGATATAACAATTCTGTGTTGTAAATTTAAACTGAACACTTTTGTAGAAGTTCAATCAGTCATACACAGCTTTGTCTCCAATGCTGGAGGTTGCTGGGAATATTATCTTAAAAGTTAAAAAGCAGTTCTTAGTAGAAAATAGTAGTTCACGTCATGCCATACTAGGCAGTTCACTACTTGACTGTTCAAATTACCTTCAGATCATTGGCCCATCGTTTCCTTGATCTTTGTAGAAGTTATAAGGTGCAAACATTATCTCTCTCAATGATGTATGGAAATTTACAACATGGAAAAGTTCAATCCAAAGATTGCTTATCAATCTATGCTATGTATGTGCTCCTCCTCCTGATCTACCATAGTGCATTCAAGCACCGTGACAAAAGGCTCAATATCTTCTGTTGCCATGGCAACTGCATGCTGAGAATTCTCATATCAGGTTAAGAGCTGAGTTGATATCAGGTGACATTGTCAGTATCAAACAGGTCAAATGTTCAACAGCGAAAAAGCACTTAGCTAGCAAGGTATATTATATGACACAACAGCAGTGATACGTACAAGAAACAACACAGCGCAACGTCGTCACAAGCAAACTGTATCAGGGAGATATATGAGTCCTAGACCCTTTGGTGTGTGATATGATGCTTATACTAAGAGGTTTATAACTATTACATATCATTTCCACTTGTTAGTCTAGTCATTTTTTCTTTTTTATCTTCGAATGACACCTTTTTGTGACAAAAACTGTACACCCCTAATCGCCGAATAACACATTTCAGTGTAATACACCTGCGGATGACAGTGTGTTGGCTCTAGACATCAGGGTCCTCACTACCTTGTGTGTGACTGGGTGGTGCGACTCAAAGGAGACTTATTGGTTGGTATGTGAGGTCTTTCGATACACCGATGTGGTGAGGGTTCCATCAGAATCCCAGCACAGCTCAGCACAGCACGAACCATTGACTGTTCCTCCTGCTTTAGCGAATTGGTTTTGCTAATATTATTATTATTTTAACGCTATTCATGCATGGTTACTAATACTGTGATCATCACCTGTCACCAACACTTATTTTTAATTGTAGGGGTATCACTGATGAAGGTAGCCGAAGACTGCCAAAACATCTGGAAAATTGTGAATCATTTGGCTAGTGGGAACGAACCTCAACAATGTCAGAGTTACCTAGCCACTCAGGACTGTTCAAAAGCATCCATTCTACTTCCTGGCTAGCAGTATATAACAGTAGGCACAGAAAATATTTTACTTTGCATAATTTAAGCGAAGTTGTTGCAAACTTTAAGAGAAGTTGTGTTGCGAACATCCAGCATAGTTGCTGCAAACTTCGTGCAAAGGTGTTGCAAACGTTTAGTAGAGTTAGAGCATACCTCGAGCAATGCTACTTGACTGTGTGTTGCTAAGGAGCTGCATGCCTTGGATACAGGTGTGTATCTCTCTTCGGAACTGAAGACAATTCAGGCAATTTTCTGGGGTTATAACATGGCAAAGTTCACTGAATACAAATGGAAGACGCTAAATTGTTTCTCTTCGGTATAAGGCCCCAACTATTCTGAGATTACAGGAAAGACGAATCTCCCAGACACAAAACCAAGGATTCAAAAATTCTGCAAGAGTACACCTAGAGTGGAACTATTGGCAGAATGGAAGGCTGAAGTAGAAAGCCAAAGATAACTTCTGAAGTGAGGAGTTGAAAAATGATGGATGACAATGAGACAATGGCAGAGGAGCTCAAAACAATGCTGGCTGAGCATGGCCATCAAAGACTGAAATGTCGAACAAAGCTTGGATTGACACGCTGGTAGTGCTTACTGCCAGATGATACATTAAGTCAACAAGCTTAAGTGAATGGAATGGGCAAGAAAGAACTAAGGAGATGGCTTCTCAAATGTCATCTTCTTTGATGAAACTACATTGCAAATTGAAACACATTGAAGGTTCTGCTGTGTGAAGTCAGATCTTAGGCCCAGGAACAAACCCAGACCGAAACACATGACTAATATATGTACATGTGTGGGCTGTCATCAACAAGAGGGGAAGATCGGGTATTTGCATCTTCGACAGATGTATGGACACAGTTGCCTATGTTGACATACTTGAGAAGACACTTGTGTCATTGATTGAAAACTGTATCTGAATGGACACAAATTCATTCAAGACAATAATCCAAAGCACACAACTGCCAAGGTTCAACAGTTCATCAGTGATCAAGAAATCAACTGTTGGCATGCTTCACTCTTGAGTCCCCAGACTGTAATCCAATCGAGAACATGTGGCAAAAAAGAAAAAGCACTTTAGGTGAGAGGTAAAGCCGCAAAACAAAAAAGAGCTCAGTGAAGGTTGTTCAGGAAGCAGTTTACAGTGCAAAGTACATTACTGTTACATTAATAACATGTTGAAGACTTGCCTAATGTGATCGAGTGTGAAGGTGGCCCATGTGCAAGACTCTGAGGTTTCTCGGTTTGACAACTTAGTGGAGTTTGAGCCTTTGTAGCGAAGTGTGTCATTGCTATAGACAAAGCCTGCCAATGCTTGAGCAGAATAGATACAATGTGCATTCCCTAATAAATGAGCACCAATTTCCTTTTGAGGTACTGAAGATTGCACCAAGACTTTAGTATATATATAAAATCCTAAAAGATTTCTCTTTGAAAGACATCTGTCGCTTACAACAGGTGGCTGAATTGTTGGCTGGGATTTACAGCTGCTTCTGTGCATTCAAGTATATTCGGCAGTTAAAGTATTTTTGCAGCTTGCATTGCTTCCAACTGTTCATTAATGAGGTTTTCAATGCCTTGCAGGGCCATTGCAGTGTTTCTACCTTTTCCAACACTTATAAGCTTGTCGCCTGCAGGATTTGTTTCATCCAGTTGAATGCAGAAGAAGCTTCCACAGGGCTATATATGAGTTGGTGTAAATGTCAAAATGGTGCCTCTATGTAATATCACTATGTTAAATTCCCCATGTGCTGGAAGGCCTTTTCAAAGAATACCACTCCTCATCAGCAACACTGGGCTGGCAGCATCTAGAAGTGACTAATCAACCACTTGTTAGTGATTGGTCGGTGACTCCCAAACTGCTGTGCCTTATTTACTTGTTGCTATATGTGAGCAGATTTGCGATAGGGACCATTTGGGGTGCACTTCTAATTTTGAGTTAGGCATATGGCGTGAAAGTACATCTAATGAGCTTCATTTTGTGCTTTATTGCACTGTGCTAGCTTGTTCCGTTGCCAAGATGTGCTTGCACAAAGTGTGGAATGCCAAGAAGTATGATGGCCCAAAACATTTACTACCCGTAAAAACCGCAACATTCCACATACTGTCGTGTTACGAATGATATCATCGCAAACATGGCGGACTCGGTGCAACACACCATTAGTTTCACAGCCGTCTACCTAATGTGGACTTCACCCTAAACCTCACCGAACTATGGCAGATTCTTCTGAATAGCCTCCCAAAGCCAGCGTGATAGCATTGAACTGCGTTGTTAGCGCAAGCTACGTAAGCTTGCGCTAACAGCTTGTTGGTCATCGGAAGTGCCATCTTCATCGCTGTCAGAATCTCTGCCTTCAACAGGTGAGGTGGAAAAGTCAGCCATGCCTTCCAGAAGGGCCTGCTGATCATCTATACTGAAGCCCAACAGGGTATTGGCAGCTTTTGCCGCATCTATAGCACTTGTAGACATCGTGAAAGGCTACGAACGCAAAGGTTATACGACGAAGCAGAAGAGAGTTGCGGGCTTAGCCTGCAACTTCTTTCAGTACGATCAGAGTCTAATGAATATTGTCATGAAGATTATGAATACACTTAACAAGTATTGAATACACTTAACTGTGGGCTTTTCCCTGTATTACACTTTCGGTATAGTCCGTAAACCAACAACATGACCACGGCATCAAAATGTTCGTTCCTCGTTTGAGATGCAGAAAAGAACTACAGATTTCAAACTTGGCCAGAAGGTAGGGGATACGTCACAGGTCCTATCTAACTCACAATCACACACAGGAGTTCTGGTTTATGCCAAATGCTTCGCACATACCAGACAAATGGGAATAGTCTTCCCAGCATTGACGTAGCATGGCTACAGATACCATCATCAAGGTATAATGACAAGCAGAGCACTCATGACTTCTGTGCAGGCCAGGGGATCTGGTACACCACGCCTGTGCATGGGCCCATGGGTCCACCTAGTCCATCCCAAGGACACGGTACCCATGGACCAATGCACAGGCTTGGTGTACCAGATCCCCTGCTCACCTTTTAGTTTGTCTACATTTAGTAAGCATG
>MKWU01003575.1_pt1 | contig 20175 bp, 17 predicted proteins | sample 809101 | NCBI WGS metagenome assembly MKWU01 (sample SAMN05860141, study PRJNA318959) | sponge metagenome | host: Aplysina aerophoba | place: Slovenia: Piran, Adriatic Sea, Gulf of Piran | collected 2013-05-07
GGGAGTGCCCGAAGTCCGTGACCCAACCCTCGGGAGGGAGCGGCCGAAGGCAAGTTTGGTAACTGGGGCGAAGTCGTAACAAGGTAGCCGTAGGGGAACCTGCGGCTGGATCACCTCCTTTCTGGAGCTTCGAGTAGGAGAGGCCTCAAAGCCGATCCGAAAGATTCTCAGAGTCTACCCGTCCGCTTCTCATGACTTCTCGATTGTCGTCCACGCATCCGCGGGATGTCGCGTGCCGCGACGGGCCGCGGAATCGCACCATGGAGGGGCAGCTGTCGCAGGAGGCCACCACCCGTGCCGGCTACGTCGCTCTGGTCGGGCTCCCGAACGCGGGCAAGTCCACGCTTCTCAACGCGCTCGCGGGGGAACACCTCAGCATCGTGACGGCGAAGGCGCAGACCACCTGGCAGAGGGTGGCGGCGATACGCACGGAGGGGGCCGTCCAGATGATACTCCTCGATACGCCCGGGGTCGTGACCACCCGCCAGCTCTTCCACCGCTCGATGCTGGCGGAAGCGATGGGGTCGTTGCGGGAGGCGGATGTCGCGGTCGCGGTGGTGGACGGCGCCGCGCGCAACCCGTCCCCTGACCTCGGCGCCCTCTTCGAGTCCCTGAAGACGGCGGGATGCCCCGCGACCGTCGCGGTGAACAAGGCGGACCACCCCCGTTTCAACCCCCGCCCGGCCCGCAGGCTCGCAGAGAGTGCGGGACTCCCCTGGCATCCCCTGTCGGCCCTGGCCGGAGGCGGCCTCGACGCCCTGCTCGCCTTCGTGCGCACCAACCTGCCCGCGAGTCCGTTCCTCTACCCGGAAGACGAGATCGCCGCCGCGCCGACCCGCTTCTTCGTTCAGGAACTCATACGCGAAACGGTCTTCGAGCAGTTCCACCAGGAGATCCCGTACTCGGTGGCGGTGCGCGTGGAAGAATTCCGCGAGGGCGAGAATCCCGTGTACGTGGCGGCAACCCTGTTCGTCGAGCGAAAGTCCCAGAAGGGGATCCTGGTAGGAAAGGGCGGGACCGGGATCCGGGCCCTGGGGGGTGCCTCGCGCCGCAAGATCGAGCATCTTCTGGAAGAGCGGGTGTACCTGGATCTCTGGGTGAAGGTCTGGGACGGCTGGCGGCGAAAGAGGGAGGGACTGATGACATTCGGCTACCGGGTGCCCGATGAGATCGCCTGAACCGGTCTCGCGAGCGGCCCGCCTCCTGGTGCTCGTGTCGCTGATCCTGGCGCCCGGCGTGCTGCCTGCCCAGGAGACGGGAGCCGAGGAAGGTGCGCTCTTTCTCCTCCTTCCGGTCGGGGCGCAGGGGGTTGGCCTGGGCCGGGCAATGACCGCGCTCGCCACCGAAGAGGCTGCGTTCTGGAATCCGGCGGGATTGGCCCAGCAAAGCCGCCGCACGGTCATGGTCTACCGGGGGAGCCAGCTCGCCGGAGATGCGACCGCACTGAGTGTGCTGCTGCCGTGGGAGCGGGTGGGCACCTTCGGCGCCTCCTACCTGTTGCTCGACATCGGAGATCAGGCTCTGCGCGACGAGTTCGGCAACGTGCTGGGCAGGATCTCCGTCCGCAACCAGGCCGCCCTGGTCAGTTACGCCGCCGCCTTCCCGGGCAGGATCTACGCGGGCATCAACGTGAAGCTGGTGCAATTCAGGATTGCGTGCCGGGGCCAATGCCCGGACCTGGACACGACCAGCTCGGCCTACGCCATCGACGCGGGAATCCAGGCCGAGCCCTTCCGGCGAATTCCCCTCCGCTTCGGCGGGATGATCGCCCACGCGGGAACCGAGTTCCAGGTCATCAACGAGGAGCAGTCCGATCCTCTTCCGACCCGGGTGCGCTTCGCGGTCGCCTACGACGTGCTGCGCCACCTCGAAGAAGACGGCCTGGCCCTCTGGTTAACCCTGGAGACCGAGGACCGGGCCCGGGATCCGGGCTCGCCCTCGCTCTACACCGGGCTCAATCTCTCCGCGGCCGACCTGTTCTACGTGCGTGCGGGATACGTCGGGGGCAAGCTGGATCAGACCAACGGCGCTTCGGTCGGCCTGGGTTTCCGCATCGATCGCTTCTACCTGAACCTGGCGAAGTCGCTGACCCGTTCGGCCGTGACCGGGGCCAGCCAGCCGCTGCACGTCACCTTCGGCGTCGCCTTCTAGCTCCAGGTGCAGGCGCGGAATCATCCACGGATCGCCAGCAGTCCGTGGATAATCCCCGCGTGGCACCGAGGGCGGCGAGGCGCCGGGCTGGCAAGGCGCGACGAAGGGCGAATAGCACCGCTATTGGCCCGAGGAGCAACGCAGAGCGGTGCTTCGGAAAACCAGAAAGTGAAGAAAACATGACACCTGGTAAAGTCCTCTTGACATTTGTCGAGCGTGTGAGCACCGCGGCCCAGCCCGGATGCATCGCCGCCCGAATGCAGCGGGGACTTATTCCACGGGCTGCCAGGCCGGCCGTCAACAATCCGCGTGTCGCACTCGTGCGGCGCATCGTGCTGCCGGCGACCGTCCTTGTGGCCGCGGCCGGTCCGGCGGCCCGGCCCGGAAGCGCGAGCCAGCCGCTTTCGCCGGTCGGCGAGCTGTCGACGCAGGCGGGCGGTAACGCGGTGTTGGCGGTGTTGGCGCCCGTGGGCGGCCTCGTCGGGATCGATGCAACCGCACCTTCGGGGTTCGGCGGCGTTGCCCCGTGGGATGCGGGGTTGGCGGGAGCGGGATTCTCGGGTTCGGCCCGCGCCATCGGCCAAGGCGAGGCATTTCTGTCGTCGTTGCTCCTTCCCGGGCTCGCGCAGTACCGCCAGGGCCAGCGGCGCTGGATCGCCTACGCGGGGATCGAGGTACTCTTCGCGGCCCTTTACCTGGACGCCCGGACGGACACCCGCGACCTCAGGAACGCATACCGCGACTTCGCGTGGACGATGGCGCGTTTTGGAATCAGTGCGCAGCCGCGCCAGGACGGTGACTTCGAGTACTACGAAAGGCTGTCGAAATGGGCCGCGTCCGGTGCGTGGGACTCGGATCCCCTGCGGGACGGACTCCAGCCCGAGCCGGACCCCGCCACCTACAACGGCTCGGTCTGGGCACTCGCGGGGGAGATCTACAACCTGGATGCGTCGAACCCGGAGCGGTCGCCGGGTTACGCGCGCGCCTTGGAGTACTACCGCCAGCGCGGCTACGGACCCTCCCTGCTCTGGCAGTGGGACGCGAACAGCGGCGACCGCGACGAGTTCCGTGCCATGGTCACCGACACCGACCGCCGCGCCCGGGACGCCCGGCTCGCGCTCTGGGTGGTCACGGCCAACCACCTGCTCAGCGCGATCGACGGCTTCATCACGGCCCGGCTCGCCACCCTGCCGCCGGGAGGCGCCCTGGGGCTGGTCGTGACGATGCCGGTGCCGTAGCCGCGCCGGGCGTTCACCTCGCGGCAGTCCTTCCCTATTTTTCGGGGGGCCCGGAAATCACGCTCCCGGGCCTGTGCGTTCGCCACTCCAACCGCCCCGCGCTCCGATTCCATGTCACAGCTTAACGAACAGCTTCAGCGCCTCCAGTCCGCCTGCCGGCGGATCGAAGAGCTTCGGGGGTATCTTTGACATCACGGGACGCAGCGAGCGGATTGCGGTCCTGGACGAGCAGATGGCCAGCCAGGGATTCTGGGACAACCGGGACCGGGCACGCCGCGTGATCGCGGAGGCCAACGGGCTGAAGGAGTGGGTTGAACCCTGGCGGGGACTCCGCGCGAAGGCCGGGGAGCTCGCGGAACTCGGTGAACTGCTTGGGGATGAGGACGAGCCGGATCTCGTGGAGGAATGGGGGGCCGAGATCGACGCGCTCGATGAGGGCGTCGGCCGGCTGGAGCTTCGCACCATGCTGCAGGGCGAGGACGACCACCGCGAGGCGATGCTCACCATTCACCCCGGGGCGGGCGGGCTCGAGTCCCAGGACTGGGCCGAGATGCTGTCGCGCATGTACATGCGTTGGGCCGAACGGCGCGGTTTCTCGCTCAAGCTGCTCGACCTCCAGCCCGCCGAGGAGGCCGGAATCAAGAGCGTCACGCTGGAGATCAGCGGGGACCACGCCTACGGTTACCTCAAGGCGGAGAAGGGGGTGCACCGGCTCGTGAGGATCTCCCCGTTCGACTCGCAGTCGCGTCGCCACACCTCCTTCGCCTCGGTCTTCGTCTACCCGGTCCTCGACGAGGAGATCGAGATCGAGATCGACGAGGGGGACCTGCGGGTCGATACCTTCCGGGCATCCGGTGCGGGGGGCCAGCACGTCAATAAGACGGATTCGGCGATTCGCATCACGCACCTGCCCACCGGGATCGTGGTCTCGTGCCAGCAGGAGCGGTCGCAACACAAGAACCGTTCGACCGCGATGAAGATGCTCAAGGCGGCGCTTTACCAGCGGGCCACTGAAGAAAAGAAAAAGGAAAAGCAGGCGTTGGAATCGTCCAAGACCGAAATCGGATGGGGCAACCAGATTCGCAGTTACGTCTTCGCTCCGTACACGATGGTGAACGATCACCGCACCGAAACGAAGATCGGGAACGTCGGCGCCGTGATGGACGGTGCGCTGGATCCGTTCATCGAGGCCTGGCTCAAGAAGTTCGGCGGAGCGCCCGCGTGATGGGCCGTCGTCCCGCGGAGGAGCCGTCCCGGGTGGTGCAGACCCGGCTGGAGAAACTGGAGGCGATGCGGGCACAGGGGATTGAGCCTTTCGCGTACTCGTTCGACGTAACCCGCCGGGCCGCCCCTTCGGTCACCTCCTTCGAGGAATTGGAGGAGGCCGGGTCGCTGGAGGACGGGCAGGGCACACTGGGCCGCTGGGCGGGCCGCATGGTGAGCTTTCGCTCGCACGGCGGCAGCTCCTTCGCCGATCTGGAGGACCACACCGGCCGCGTGCAGGTGTACCTGAAGCGCAACGTCCTCGGGACGGATACGTACGCGCTGCTGGATCTTCTCGACCTGGGCGACTGGATCGGCGTGGAGGGCCACCTCTTCCGCACCCGAGCGGGGCAGGTGACCGTTCGCGCCGACCGGATCGAGCTGCTGGCCAAGTCGCTGCGCCCGCTCCCGCTGGGGAAGGTGGAGGTCGACGCCGAGACGGGGGACACCCGGACCTGGTCCGGCTTCGCGGACCGCGAGGCCCGCTACCGGCAGCGCTACGCCGATCTGGCGGTCAACCCCGGTGTGCGCGAGGTGTTCCGGGCCCGGGCGGTCATCGTTGCAACCGCGCGGCGCTTCCTCGACGACCGGGGCTTTCTGGAGGTCGAAACGCCCGTGCTGCAGCCCCTTTACGGTGGCGCATCGGCCCGGCCCTTCGTCACCCGTCACAACACCCTGGACCGCGTCCTCTATCTCCGCATCGCTGACGAACTCTACCTGAAGCGCCTCATCGTGGGTGGCCTGGACCGGGTCTACGAGATATCGAAGGACTTCCGCAACGAGGGAATCGACCGCTTCCACAACCCCGAGTTCACGATGCTGGAGTTCTACCAGGCCTTTGCCGACTACGAGGAGATGATGGAGGTCGTGGAGCGGCTGTTCGCGACCCTTGCCGACGCGGTGAACGGGCGTGCGGAGTGCACCTTTCAGGGCGAAGCGATCAGCTTCGCGCGGCCCTTCGCCCGCGTTTCCTTCGTGGGCGCGCTCGCCGATGCGCTGGGCGCCGATCCGATGGAGCTGCCGCTGGAGGAGCTGCGCAGCCGGGCCGAGGCGCTGGGGGCGGGCGGCCCTGGCGGAGGCGGGGGGCGCGGATCGGAGGGAGCGGCCGCTGGAGGAGCTGCGCAGCCGGGCCGAGGCGCTGGGGGCGGACGACCTTGATGGGGCGGGGCGGGGCAAGCTGATGGACAAGCTCTTCGGCGAGCTGGTGCAGTCCCGCCTGGTGCAGCCCACCTTCGTCCTGGACCACCCGCGGGAACTGAGCCCCCTGGCCAAACCGAAGCGCGGGCACCCCGGCCTGGCGGAACGCTTCGAGCTCTACGTCGCGGGTGAGGAGCTGGCCAACGCCTTCAGCGAACTCAACGACCCGCTCGCCCAACGCGCGCGCTTCGAGGATCAGGCGGCGCTCCGCGCGGCCGGCGACGCCGAAGCCCAGGTGGTGGACGAGGACTACATCCGGGCGCTGGAGTACGGGCTGCCTCCCACGGGGGGCGTGGGTGTGGGAATCGACCGGGTGGTCATGCTTCTCACCGACCAGGCGTCCATCCGCGACGTGATTCTCTTCCCGACACTCAGGGAGGCGGAATGATGACCCGCCCGAGGACTCCGTCGCGCACCCGCTTCGCCTGGTTCCTGGCGGGTCGATTGCGTGCGTCCCGCAAGCGCGGACAGCTCCTGTCCTTCATCAGCTGGATCGCGCTGGGGGGCGTGGCGCTGGGGGTCACCGCGCTGATCGTGGTCATCGGGGTCATGACCGGGATGCAGAACGAGCTGCGCGAGAAGATCCTGGGCTCCTACCCGCACATCCTGATCCAGCAGGAGGGGAATTCGCTCCGGCTCGATGACTGGGAGCGGGTGGTCGAGGTTGCGGAAGGGGTGCCCGGGGTGGTTGCCGCCGCGCCGATCGGCATGACGAAGGTCGGACTACACAAGATCGACAGCGATTTCGTGGACATCATGGACCTCTACGCCACCGACCTGGAGCGCAGCGGCCCTTCGGTCACGCCGATGGAGGACAGCCTGAGGGCGGGACACATCCCGATCGTCCGCCAGCCTGGAGGACTGTCGCCGCTGGCGCTCGGAAGCGGGCTGGCGAACCGGCTGGCGGTCTTCCCGGGCGACACCGTCGTGGTAATCGTGCTGGAGAGTCTCCGGCTCGGTCCGAACGGCGATCCGGTTTTCCGGATGGAGAACTGGGTGGCCTCCGGGATCTTCTCCACGGGAATGTACGACTTCGACATGCGCAACGGGTACGCGTCGCTGACCGACCTGCAGCGGCTGCTGAGCATGGAGAAGGGGACGACATCATACGTCGGGTTGCGCGTGGAGGATCCGTGGCAGGCCGAAGCCCTGGTTGGCCAGGTGTGGGAGGCGCTCGGCGGGTGGCCCTACCACGTGGAAGCCTGGACCGAGACCAACTCGCAGCTCTTCGCGGCGCTGAAGCTAGAAAAACTGGGAATGGCGCTCATCCTGTCGCTGATCGTACTCGTCGCCGCGCTCAATATCGCGGGCACGCTGGCGATGGTCGTGGTCAACCGCACCAGGGAGATCGGGATTCTCAAGGCCATGGGACTGACGCGGAAGGACACCCTGCAGGCGTTCATGTTCCACGGCTTCTGGATCGGGTTTGTCGGTACCGCGGCCGGGATGGCGCTGGGGCTCACGCTTGCCTTTCTGATCGAGCGTTACGGGCTCATCCCCATTGATCCGGGCATCTACTTCGTCGACCGCCTGCCGGTGGCACTGTCCGTCTGGGACATCGTGTGGATCGCGTCGCTGAGCCTGATCGTTCCGATCGCGGCGACCATCTATCCGGCGCGCCAGGCCGCGACCCTGGACCCGGTAGAGGCGATCCGCCATGGCTGATATGGTCGGTACAAACCGTCACGCTGCGGTCGAGGCCCGCGGCCTCAAGAGGTCCTACCGGGGCGTGGCCAGCCAGGAACTGCACATTCTCAGGGGGCTTGACCTGCGGGTCGAAGAAGGCGAGGCGGTGGCCATCGTCGGCGCGAGCGGCTCGGGCAAATCCACCCTTCTCCACCTCCTCGGCGCCCTGGACCGGCCCACCGCCGGATCGGTGCGGATCGGCGGCACCGACGTCGCCGAGCTGGACGAGCAGGGAGCCGCCGCGCTGCGAAACGATCGCATCGGCTTCGTTTTCCAGTTCCACCATCTGTTGTCCGACTTCAGTGCAATCGAGAACGCCATGATGCCGGCGCTGATCCGTGGCGAGGATCCGGCGGCGGCCAGGAAGAGGGCGGCCGATCTGCTGCACCGGGTGGGCCTCGGTGACCGGTTCGATCACAAGCCCCAGGAACTGTCGGGTGGCGAACAGCAGCGGGTGGCAGTCGCGCGCGCCCTGGTGAACCGTCCGCTCGTGGTCCTCGCCGACGAACCCACCGGAAACCTGGACGCGACCCTCAGCGAAGAGGTGCAGGACGCGCTGTTTGAACTCAGGGACCGGCAACGGGTTGCGCTGGTGGTCGTAACGCACAACCATGAGGTGGCGTCCAGGGCGGAGAGGGTGCTTAGACTGACTGGAGGCGTACTCGAAGATGTCTGAGACACAGCGGGAATGCGAGGGGCCGGACTGCAGCAACCCCGCAGTCGTGCACTGGACACAGGTCGTCAACAACGAATCCTCGACCCAGTACCTGTGCAAGGCATGCGCCGCCGCCAAGGGGATCAGCACGGATCCTCCGGCCGATGTCGATGTCACGGATTTTCTGGCGCAACTCGGGTCCAAGGGATCTCCGCCCGCGTCCGAGCCGTCCAGAGCCTGCAGCTTCTGCGGCCTTACCTTCGAAGACTTCCGCAACTCCGGCCGTCTCGGGTGCTCGCATTGCTTCACGACCTACGATTCGAGCATGCGCCGTCTCCTGGAGCGGATTCACGGCTCCAGCCGGCATGTGGGGAAGGTCTACCTGCCCCCGGATCCCGAGTCAGCCGATATCGACCGGCGTCTGCACGGTTTGCGAAGGAGCCTGCGGCGGGCCATCGAGGTGGAGGACTTCGAACGCGCGGCCCTGCTGCGTGATGAAATCCTCGAACACGAGCCGGGCGGGTAAGGCGATGGACGACGCCGCGGCGATCTTCGATTCCGGTCTGGGCTGGCTGGAGGCCGACGGCCCGCATGCGGACATCGTGCTGTCCACCCGCGTGCGGCTGGCGAGGAACCTGCAGGGCCACCCGTACGTCGCCAGGGCCAGCGACGGACAGCGCGAGGTAATCTGTCGGACGGTCGCCCAGGCCTTCGAGAAGACGTCGATGCGGCGCCGCGCCGTGCTTCTGCGCATGACCGAGATGTCCGAGCGGGCCCGCAAGGTGCTCCTCGAGCGGCGCCTCATCTCCAGGGAGATCGCCGGGCTTCAAACGGGTCCCGACGGCGGGGTGGCGGTGGCGATCGCCGGCGACGGCCCCGTCTCCGTCCTCATCAACGAGGAGGATCACCTGCGGCTGCAGGGTCTGGTGGGGGGCCTGCGCGTCGCCGACGCCTGGAGCATGGTGGACAGGCTGGACGAGGAACTCGGGCGAGGCCTCCACTTCGCCTACCATCACGAATTCGGGTACCTGACGTGCTGCCCCACGAACGTCGGGACGGGGCTGCGCGCCTCGGCGCTGCTGCACCTGCCGGGGCTCGTGCTGACCAAGGAGATCGCGCGGGCGTTGCAGGGGATCTCCGAAGTCGGCCTCACCTTCCGGGGCCTCCATGGCGAGGGCTCGGAGGTGGTTGGCAACTTCTTTCAGATCTCCAACCAGACGACGCTCGGCCAGAGCGAGGAGGACCTGGTCGAGCACCTCACCCGGATCGTCACGACCGTGCTCGAAAAGGAACGCCGGGCCCGGCAGGTGCTGCTGCGCGACGCCGGACCGGTGACGGAAGACAAGGTCTGGCGGGCCTACGGCCTGCTGCGCCATGCCCGGGCGCTCGAGTACGAGGAGCTCATGAACCTGCTGTCGGGCGTGCGCCTCGGAGTGTCCCTGCAACTGCTGCCGTCGCCGAGCGTATATTCGCTCAACAGGATCATGATTCTGTCACAGGCAGCCCACCTCGAAGAGGCGGCGGGCCGGGTGCTCACCCCTCCCGAGCGGCGCGCCCACAGGGCCGAATACGTGCGCCGGGTACTGGCCACCGGGAATCCCCCCACTTCCGGTTCGGGGGGATGATGGCCAATATTCGGAACAGGACCGTGCGCAGGTTTTCCCGGACGGCAACTTCGGAGGGCCGACCGAAATGAACTACAATTTCAACTTCACCGAGCGGGTGCGGAAGGTCCTGTCCATGGCGCGGCAGGAGGCGATCCGGCTCCAGCACGACTATGTGGGCACCGAACACATCCTCCTGGGGCTGATCCGCGAAGGGGAAGGGGTGGCCGCCCACGTGCTCGGCAACCTCAGCGTGGACCTCGACCAGGTCCACGAGCGGGTGACCGAGTCGGTCCGCCAGGGCAAGGCGACCATCGCCCTCGGCGAACTGCCGTACACCTCTCCGGCGAAGAAGGTGCTGGAGTTCGCCATGTCGGAGGCCCGCGAACTGAACCACTCCTACGTGGGGACGGAGCATCTGCTGCTGGGGCTCCTGCGCGAGAGCAAGGGCATCGCGGCCCAGGTGCTGAATTCGCTGGGCGTCTCGATCGAGGAAGCCCGCTCGGAGACTCTGAAGGTGCTCGGCTCGGACGTCAGCTCGAGCGGCCCGGCCGGGACGGGGGGCGGCGCCGGCGGCGGGGCTTTGCCCGGGCCGACGCCATCGCGGGGCGACAAGAAGTCCAAGACGCCCGCGCTCGACCACTTCTGCCGCGACCTGACCGGCCTGGCGCGGCGCGGCGAACTCGACCCTACGATCGGGCGCGAGCAGGAGATCGAGCGCATGACGGAGATCCTGTGCCGCCGGAAGAAGAACAACCCCGTTCTGATCGGCGAACCCGGGGTGGGGAAGACCGCGATCGTGGAGGGGCTGGCCCAGCTCGTCGCGCGCGGCGAGGTCACGGAGAGCATCGCCGACCACCGCCTGCTCGCGCTCGACATGGCCGCGGTGATCGCCGGTACGAAGTATCGCGGCCAGTTCGAGGAGCGGCTCAAGGCCGTGATGAACGAGATTTCGAACAACAACAACGTCATCCTCTTCATCGATGAACTGCACACGCTGGTCGGAGCCGGGGCGGCGGAGGGCGCGATCGATGCGTCCAACATGTTCAAGCCGGCGCTTGCGCGCGGGGAGCTGCGGTGCATCGGCGCCTCGACGCTGAACGAGTACCGCAAGTACGTCGAGAAGGACGGTGCGCTCGAGCGGCGCTTCCAGCCGGTAATGATCGATCCGCCAACCGTCGACGAGACCGTGAAGATCCTCGCCGGGCTCCGGGGACACTACGAGGACCATCACAAGGTCACGATTCCCGATGATGCGCTCTCGCACGCTTCGCGGCTGTCGGACCGGTACATCACCGACCGCTTCCTGCCCGACAAGGCGATCGACGTGATCGACGAGGCGGGGGCGCGCGCCCGTATCGCCAGCCAGGTGCCCCCCGCCGAAGTGGAGGGCCTCAAGTCCGAGCTGGCCGACGTGGCGAAGCGCAAGGAGGACGCAATCCGGGACCAGGACTTCGAGCGCGCGGCTCAGCTGAGGGACGAAGAGCGCGAGATCCAGAAGCGGATCCGCGAGGAAAAAGCCGCGTGGGAAGAGGAACGCAGACGTTTCCGTCCGGAGATCAGCGTGGAGGAGGTTGCGTTCATCGTGAGCCGGTGGACGGGCATCCCGCTCACGCGCATCCGCGATGCCGAGACGGAGCGTCTGGTGAACATGGAGGACGAACTTCACAGGCGGGTGGTCGGCCAGGACGAGGCGATCACGGCGATCGCGCGTGCGATCCGGCGCAGCCGTGCCGGCTTGAAGGATCCCAACCGGCCGATCGGGTCGTTCATCTTCTCGGGCCCCACCGGGGTCGGCAAGACCGAGCTGGCCCGCGCGCTGGCGGAGTTCCTCTTCGCCGACCAGGAAGCGCTGATCCGCGTGGACATGAGCGAGTACATGGAGCGGTTCTCCGTGTCGCGCCTGATCGGAGCGCCCCCCGGGTACGTGGGGTACGACGACTCCGGGGCCCTCACCAAGGCGGTGCGCCGCCGGCCCTATTCGGTCGTCCTCCTCGACGAGATCGAGAAGGCGCACCCGGACGTCTTCAACATCCTGCTCCAGGTCCTCGACGAAGGGCACCTGACCGACAACTACGGGCGCAGGATCGACTTCAAGAACACCGTCCTCATCATGACCTCGAACCTGGGGGCGCGGAACATCGCCAGGGGCGGCCTCGGCTTCCAGGCCGGGGGCGACACCTCCAGCTACCAGGTCATCCGCGACAAGGTGAACGACGAGATCAACCGGGCCTTCAACCCCGAGTTCCTCAACCGGGTGGACGACACGATCGTCTTCCACCCGCTGAGCCGGGAAGAGATCGGCGAGATCGTCCACATCGTGCTGGGCGACGTGCGGGAGCGGCTCGCACGCAGCGGGATGACGCTGGTGCTCACCGACGCGGCGGTGGATTTCCTCGTCACGCACGGATACGACGAGCGCTACGGCGCGCGGCCCCTGAAGCGCGCCATCCGCAGGTTCCTCGAAGACCCGCTGTCGGAGAAGATTCTCATGGCGGAATTCACCGGCGGCGACGAGATCGAAGTCGACCTGTCGGAGGACGAGGGGCAACTCTCCATCGCCGCAGCCTCTCCAACAAAGACATGATGGATTGCCGAATCTTTCGCAGGGCGGCGTGCTGGATCGCCGCTGCAGCCCTGGTGGCGGTCGCCGCGCCGTTGCAGCTGGCCGGCCAGGCCCCCGGGCAGGACGCACTTGTGCGTATCGATTCGGTGGTCGCGCGCGGAATGGTGCGTCTCACGCAGGAAGAGGTGATCGGGGCGGCGGGCATTCAGCCGGGCACGACCAACAGCTGGATCGACATCCAGCGGGCCGGCAAGAACCTCTGGGCGACGGGTCTCTACGACGACTACGCCTTCAGGCTGGCTGAGTCCGATGGGCGCAATGTCCTGATCCTCTACGTCGTCGAACGGCCGTTGGCGCGGTACATACGAATCACCGGCCTGGAGACCATCTCCCAGGGGAAGGTGTTCGATGAGGTCGGGCTGCGCGAAAACGCGCCTTTGTCGCGCAACAACGTCATACGGGCGGAGACCTTCATCCGGGAGGAACTCAGGCGCGAGGGGGTTCCGTTCGCGGTCATCCGCAGACGGGAGCAGCCGGTGCCGGGCGAAGAGGGCCGGGTGGATGTCGTCATTGACGTCGAGGAGGGACAGCGCGTCACCATCGCGCAGGTCACCTTCGCCGGAAACGCGCAATTCACCGACGACGAGCTGCGCGGCGCGATGAGGACCAAGCCGGAAGGGTTCTTCTGGTTCCGAACCGGCAACTACGACGACATCGACTTCGAGCTCGACCTCCTCGAGTCGCTTCCGGCCCACTACGACCAGTCAGGGTACCTGGACTTCCAGGTCGTCGGGGACACGCTGATCGTGGATCCCCTGACCGGGAAGGCACGGCTCGAGATCCAGGTGGAAGAGGGTCCCCAGTACCGGCTGGCCGAGTTCGAAATCCTGGGTGCCGACGCATTCGAAGCGGAGATGCTGCGGGAGTACTTCGAGAGCGAGTCGGGAGGCATCCTCTCGGCGTTTGGCATCGGCCGGGGCGGAGCGGAGGACGAGGTCGGACAGGTCTTCGATCTTGCCGAGTTCCAGGGGGCAGCCCAGCGGGTTCGGGAGCTGTATTCCAACGAAGGCTACCTGTACGCCCAGGTGGAACCGTTCTTCTCGAAGGCTGACGAGGACGTGGGCGGATACCCCGCGGTCCGAGCGGAGCTGCGGATCGAAGAAGGTCCCCAGGCGTATGTGCGCAACGTGATCATCCAGGGCAACGACTACACCTTCGACCGCGTGATCCGGGAGAAGATTTTCGTGCTCCCCGGGGATGTCTACAGCCAGGCGCGCATCATCCAGTCATACCAGAACATCCAGTCGCTCGGCTTCTTCGAGACCCCGATGCCATCGCCCGATATCCGCCGGGACCCGGTGAGCGGAGACGTGGACATCATCTTCACCGTCGTGGAGAAGCAGACCGGTACGATGTCGTTCGGCACGGCGGTGGGCGGCGGAGTGGGCCTGTCCGGATTTATCGGGTTCGACCAGCCCAACCTGCTGGGCCAGGGGAAGGCCGGGAGCATCCGGTGGGACTTCGGCCGCTACATCAACAGCTTCACCCTCAGCCTGACCGACCCGGCGCTCTTCCAGTCGACCATCAGCGGTTCGTTCTCCGTATACAACTCCACCGACCGCTTCTTCCAGTTCGCGACCGGCCGTCGCCGCCGGGCGGGATTCACAACCCAGTTCGGCGTGCCCTTCTTCAGCTCGCTGCAGACCCGGGTCTTCTTCGGGTATTCGCTCTCCCGCACCAGCTACGAAGCGTTCAACAGCGCACAGGACCGGACGCTCTTCGGGCTGCCCCCGGGGATCCTCAGTGCCTTCTCCGTGGGCATCACCCGGAACACGCTGAACCACCCCCTGTTTCCGACCTCCGGCTCCATGCAGACGTGGAACGTGGCGCTGAACGGGGGCCCGCTCGGAGGACAGGGCAACTTCGTCAAGCACACCGGGCAGGCACAGTGGAGGATCCCGCTGGGTCAGCTCGGGGGGGGCGAGGGCATCTCCGGCGGCACACAGTTCGCGCTCGGACTCAGCGTCCGGGGCGGTGCCCTCTTCGGTGACGCTTCCAGGTTCCCCTTCGAGTCCTTCTGGCTGGGCGGCGTGCAGTTCGGGGAGTCCCTCAGAGGGTATGACGAGACCTCGATCACGCCGTTCGGCTACTTCCCCGAGCGGAACGCGGGGATCTCGCAGGTGGACCGCACCGGGAACGCGTACTTCTCGGCCACCGCCGAATACGCCGCCGTGTTCGGCTCGAACATCGGGGTGTCGATGTTCTACGACGCCGGCAACATCTGGCAGGGTCCCGGTGACCTCAATACATCCAGGCTGTACAGGGGCGCGGGATTCGGAGTCCAGCTGGTGACCCCGTTCGGCCCTCTGGGGCTTGACTACGCATACGGCTTTGACAAGCGGGACCCGGTCACCGGACGGCCCGCCCCGGGCTGGCAGCTTCACTTCAAGATGGGTCCCAACTTCTAGTTGAAGCCGGAATGCGCCATCTTTAGGAAAAGTAATCATCACACCACCGCCCTTCCCCGCCGGCACGGGGAGGCGGCACGATCAATCGCACCGGAGGAGTGGACGTAATGAGTTTTTCTCGATTTGGCATGGCCGTGGCGCTGAGTCTCCTGTTCACGGCATCGCTCGATGCCCAGGCAACCAGGATCGGGTACATCCACGTCCAGGAGGTGATGGCGCAGTATCCGCCCGCCCAGGCCGCTATCGCGCGGCTGGAAGGGGCCGATGCCGGCTGGACCAACGAGCTGCAGACGCTCGTCGGCCGCCGGGACCAGCTCATCGCTGAGTATCAGCAGCAGCAGATGAACCTGACTCCGGAGGCGCGCCAGGCCCGTGAGCAAGAGATTACGACGCAGAACAGAGTCATCTCGACCCGCGAGGGTGAGATTCAAAACGAGGCGCGGCAACTGCAGGATGAGGTGTTGCAGCCGGTCATGGACGAAATCACTGCGGTGATCGAGGAGGTCCGTGTGGAGGGGGGCTACGCGCTTATTCTCGACGCCAACTCCAACGCGATCCTGGCCGCCGACGAGTCGCTGAACCTCACCCAGGAGGTTCTCAACCGGCTGGAGGAGAAGGGAGCGGTGGGCGAAGGCCGATGACGCCCGCTCCCGCCCCCGCCGCCTTGCGGGCCCTGCTCCGGCGCAGCCCCGAAAGGTGAGTTCGCGCGGGGCGCGGGCGCTGACCCTCGCCGAAGCGGCGGAGGCGACAGATGGAAGGGTGCTGGGTGACGCCCGCGTGACCTTCAGCCGCATCTCGCCCGTTCACGATGCCGGGCCCGAGGACCTCGCGCTGCTGGCCGACCGGCGCTACGCCGGCGATCTGGAAGGCTGCGGTGGGCGCGCGCTTCTCGTTTCCGAACCACTGAGCGGTCTTCCGGGGGGTCCGCGCGACCGGATCGTGGTGGAGGACGCGCACCGCGCCATGGTCACCCTGTTGAGCATGATGCACGCCGCCCCCGACCTGGAGCCGGGTGTACACGGCGCTGCGGTCGTCCACCCCGAAGCTGAAGTGTGCGGGACGGCGTGCGTGGGGCCCGGCGCGGTGATCGGCGCCGGGGCGGTGGTGGGGGGCGGGAGCACGGTCGCCGCGAACTGCGTGATCGGAGACGGCGTCGTGATCGGGCGGACATGCGTTCTCTTCCCGAACGTGACCCTCTACCCCGGCTCGATCCTCGGCGACCGCGTGATCGTGCACGCGGGGACGCGCATAGGGGTGGACGGATTCGGGTACGTGCTCGTGGACGGCGAGCACGTGAAGGTGCCCCAGGTAGGCGGGTGCGTGGTCGAGGACGACGTCGAAGTCGGCGCCAACTGCACCCTGGACCGCGGCTCGATCGGCGAGACCCGGATCGGCGCCGGCTCCAAGCTCGACAACCTGGTGCACATCGGCCACAACGTGATCGTCGGTCCCCGCTCGCTGGTGGTTGCGCAGGTCGGGATTGCGGGGTCGACGCGGCTCGGGGAAGGGGTGGTCCTCGGTGGCCAGGCCGGACTGGTCGGGCACCTGAAGATCGGCGCCGGAGCCCGCATCGGCGCGCAGGCCGGGGTGATATCGGACATTGCCGCGGGGCAGGAGGTCTCGGGTTACCCGGCCCGCGACCACCGGGCCTATTTGAAGGCCATGGCGAACCTTATGCGCCTGCCGCGGGTACTGAAGCGGGTGCGGCGGATCGAGCGCACGCTGGCCAGCAACGCGGCCGAACCCGACGATTGACGCGATTCCGCTTGCGAAACGCAACGGTGCGGCACCGTTGCGTTACATTACACTGACCACACCTCCGTTCACCGTCCCCCTGGAATGGCAAACGACTACCAGCACACCATCGCCGGCGAGTTCGAATTGGCGGGGATCGGCATCCACAACGGGGAGGCCGTCAGTCTCAGAGCCAGGCCGGCGCCCGAAGGGTCGGGAATCACCTTCAAGCGAACGGACCTGCCCGATGCCCCGACTGTTCCTGCGCAACTGGACTACGTGGCGGGCACCGAGCTCAGTACGAACCTCGGTGTGGATGACGCCCGCATCGCGACCGTCGAGCATGTGCTTGCCGCGCTGGCGGCGCTCGAGGTGGACAACGCCGTGCTGGAGGTGAGCGGGCCCGAGGTTCCGATCCTGGACGGCAGCTTCGCTCCGTGGCTGGAGGCGCTGCGTGCGGTTGGGCGCGCTCGCCAGTCGGCTCCCGCAACCATGATCGAGGTGCGGGACGCGATCACGTCGCGGGACGGTTGTCAGGCCTCGTACACGGTGCTTCCGCACGAGGGTCTGCGCATCTCGGCCACCATCGATTTCGATCACGGGGCGATCGGCCGGCAGTACGGGGACTTCAGGCTCGACGGCGGTGGCTTCCTTGAGGAGATCGCCAGCGCGCGCACCTTCGGCTTCAGGGAGGACGCCCCGGTGCTGCACGAGCGCGGATTCGCCATCGGCGCTTCCCTCGAGAACACGGTCGTGCTGGACGAGGAGAGGGTGATGAACGAACAGCTGCGCTACCCCGACGAGTTCCTCCGGCACAAGGTGGGAGACATGGTCGGCGACCTCGCGCTCCTGGGGGGACGGTTGCGGGGCCACGTGGTGGCGGAGTGTCCGAGCCACAGGGGCAACGTGGCGCTCGCGCGTGAAATACGGGAGCGGCATGAGCGGGAGCAGCGCGGCGAACGGATCGACGTTACGCGGATCATGGACTGCCTGCCCCACCGCTACCCGATGCTGCTGGTTGACCGGGTCCTGGAGTTCGAGCCGCTCAAGCGCATCGTGGGCCTCAAGAACGTGACGATCAACGAGCCCTTCTTCCGGGGCCACTTCCCCGATCATCCCGTCATGCCGGGCGTCCTGGTGATCGAGGCGATGGCCCAGGTCGGGGGCTTGCTGCTGATGGACTCGGTGGACGACCCGGAGGGGAAGGTGGTGTACTTCATGTCGCTGAACAACGTGAAGTGGAGGCGGCCGGTCACTCCCGGGGACCAGGTCGTCTTCGAGGTGGAGGTGGTCAACATCCGTCGCATGGCCTGCAAGATGAAGGGCAGGGGCAGGGTGGACGGCAACGTGGTCGCCGAGGCCGAAATGACCGCAAGGATCGTCGACAAATGAAGCGAGCAGCCGTGGTGGCGTTGCCGGTCGTGATTCACGAGACGGCCATCGTGCATCCGTCGGCCGTGCTGGACCACGGCGTGGAGATCGAACCCTATGCGATCGTGGGCCCCGGGGTGAGGATCGGGGCCGGCACGCGCGTCGGCCCCAGGGTGTTGATCGAGAGGGACACGACGGTCGGAAGCGACTGCCGACTTGCCAACGGAGCCGTTCTGGGAACGGACCCCCAGGATCTCAAATACGAAGGGGAGCAGACGTTTCTTCAAATCGGGGACCGCACGATCATTCGGGAATTCGCCACCATCAACCGCGGGACGGCCGCGTCCGGGCGGACGGTGGTCGGGTCGGACTGCCTGCTGATGGCCTACACCCACGTCGCGCACGACTGCGAGCTGGGCAACCATGTGGTCGTTTCGAACGCCACCAACATGGCCGGCCACGTCACGATCGAGGACTGGGCGATCATCAGCGGGATGGTGGGGATACACCAGTTTGTCCGGATCGGGTCGCACGCGTTCGTCGGCGGCGCCTCGAGGATCACGCAGGATGTGGCGCCGTTCTGCCGGGCGTCCGGCAACCCCACGCCCAAGCTGTACGGAATCAACACGGTGGGGATGGAACGAAGGGGCATCTCGGCGGAGGTGCGCCGCGCCCTGAAGCGGGCGTACCGGATCCTCTTCCAGTCGGGGCTGAACATTTCCCAGGCGATCGAGCGCGTGGAAGCCGATCCGGAGCTGTCCCAACCCGAAGTGGGCTATTTCCTTGACTTCATCAGGAACAGCGAGCGCGGCATCACCTTCTGAGCCGCTGCGCGGCGTCCCGGAGCCGAGGATCGGCGTGGTGGGCGTCGGAGCGCTCGGGCGCCATCATGCGCGCGTGGCACGGGGACTCGCGGGTGCGGCCTGTTCCGGAATCCACGATGTGGACCGCGGCCGGGCCGAAGCCGTGGGAAGGAAGGTCGGCGCCCCGGTCATGCCGTCGCTCGACGCCCTCGTGGCCGCGAGCGACGGGGTGGTGGTGGCGGTCCCCACGACGGCACACGAAGAGGTCGCGCTGGCGGCGATCCGCGCCGGGGCCCACGTCTTCGTCGAGAAGCCGCTCGCGCCCGACATCGAGAGCGCCGACCGGATCCTGGAGGCGGCGCGCGCCCGCGGCGTCATCGTGCAGGTGGGGCATGTGGAGCGGTTCAACCCCGCGCTCGTGGCGGCGCGGCCGTACCTGGACCGCCCCCTCTTCGTGGAGTCGCACCGGCTTGCGCCCTTCACGCCCCGGTCGCTGGACGTTGCCGTCGTCCTCGACCTGATGATCCACGACGTGGATCTGCTGTGCAGCCTGGTGGGACGACCGGTGACCGAACTGGCCGCGGCGGGCGTTCCCGTCCTGTCGCGCCACGTGGACATCGCCAACGCGCGGGTGAGCTTCGAGGGGGGCGCGGTGGCCAACCTGACCGCCAGCCGGGTCTCGCTCTCAAGGGTGAGGAAGCTGCGCGTGTGGCAGCGCTCCGGCTACCTCTCGCTCGATCTGGCGGCCGGGAAAGGCGAGTTCTACCGTCTGAAAGAGGGCGTATCGGCGCTCGACGGGGTGTCGCTCCCCGAGGGCGTGCCGGCGCTGGCGGGGCTCGCTTCGGTCGTGGAGCGGATTCGGATCCGGGGTGACCGTACCGAGCCGCTCGCCGCGGAGCTGGCTGCGTTCCGCGATGCCATTGCCGGTCTGGCGCCGCCTCCGGTTACTGGCGAAGATGGACGCAGGGCCCTGGAGCTCGCACTGGCCATCGAACAACAGATTGAGGACCATGTCGCTTATACGCGTGCGGCGTCAGCGTAAGCGCGAGTGGATCGACACAAGGAAGGGGCGGTCCCCGGGGACGCTCCTGGTGCTGCTCGCGGTCGTCATCGCCATCATCTGGTATCTCGGGCGGACCTTCTGACCTCGGTGGCTGCGGAAGCCGCACCGGGCGTGACCGCGCCCGACTCGTCACCCGCGCCGGATTCGACCCCGGGCCCGGATTCGCGGTCTGCACCGCGCAGGCCCCGCCGCATCAGGGTCATGATGCTGGCCGGAGAGGCCTCGGGGGACGCGCACGGGGCCCGTGTGGCGCGCGAAATCGGGCGCCGGTGGCCGGGCGCCGAGATTGTGGGGCTGGGAGGGGAGGGGATGGCGGCGGAGGGGGTCGACATTCTGGCGGGGCTGGACGAGCTCTCCGTGATGGGCTTTGCAGAGG
>MKWU01003576.1_pt1 | contig 20175 bp, 23 predicted proteins | sample 809101 | NCBI WGS metagenome assembly MKWU01 (sample SAMN05860141, study PRJNA318959) | sponge metagenome | host: Aplysina aerophoba | place: Slovenia: Piran, Adriatic Sea, Gulf of Piran | collected 2013-05-07
CGGCAAAAATCCACCAGCAGAGTACTCAAGGTGATCATCGCTTGCGCCCCGGGCCGAATATGAGGCTATCGTTCCCCTTGGTGATGGATGCGGGCTAGAAACTAAGGTGCCTGACACGTCCACGTTGCCCACCAGCTTGCTTGCAGTCTGCGCTTCGGCCGCGCCGGCGCCGAGCAGCAGGGCCACCCCGGCGGCGAGCAGCAGGGCGAACGCCGCGGCGGCGAGCAGGCAGGCGGCCGCGCACCACCCGCGCGCGAGCGCGGCGGGCGACAGGCCGGAAGCGGAGAAACGGGAAGGAGGCGGGGATGGACGGCGCCCGTGCCCTGCCGGAAGGGACTCAGGCCGATCGCGGCCCGCGGTCCATGATGCCGGCCACGGCGAGGTCATGCCGGGAAACCCGCGGAGCGAGCGTACCGGTGCGCTCTGGCGCTCTGGCGCTCTGGCGCTCATTATATCGGTGGGTACAGTTGACGCTAGTCAAGCGGTTTCCTCGATTCGCCATGACGCACTCCCTCACAGATCCACAACGCCGACAGGCTGCCCACACGCCAAGACCGCCGCGCTGCAACGCGCGGGGCCGCGGCCGCTCAATTCTACCGATCTATACGGGGTATTGTGTGAAGTGTGTGTGTGAATATCGGAATTAATGATGTTGATACGATTAATTTCTCATCAAATCGCCAAGTCGGTGCTAGCCACTATGAGATTCCGCACGAGATTCATGTCGAAGGCGGTCGTCCCTCATCTTGTCGAGGGCGGGGGCGGCGTCATCGTCAACAATGCCTCGATGGTCGCGCACATCGGCTCGGCGACAGCGCAGATCGCCTACTGCGCCGCCAAGGGCGGTGTCGTGTCCATGAGCCGCGAAATGGTTGTCGAGCTTGCCCCGGCCAACGTCCGAGTCAACGCCATTCGCCCGGGCCCATTGCCACGGAGCTCTTTCACGACACCATCGGAGCGGCACCCGGCTACATGGAGCGCCGCCTACCCCACATGCCCCTCAAGCGCCTCGACAGGCCCGACGAGGTTGCATCCGTGGCCAGCCTCCTGCTGAGCGATGAAGCGTCCTGTCTCACGGGCCTAACGATCCTCGTAGACGGGGGGGATCACCGCGGTGTACACGACCTGAACCCGGAGCCGTGTCCTGCCGTTACCGTGACGGCCACGACCATCAACACCGACGGCCGAGCCTTTGCGCAGGACGAGCCAGCTTGTGAATCCGAGCCGCGGATCCGGCGTCGCAAGACACAGGAGCGTTGCCGCGTCACAAAGCGCCGATCGATAGGAAGGCCACGGGGCGCGAACGCGCGCGGTTTCATGATGCGCCCGGGTCGGTGCCGGCACGACGCATGGACCCCACCAGGTCGATCGCCGTTGCTTCCACGACTGCGCCACGCGGATTGTTGAACCTCTCGACCGGCACGGCGGCAAGGTTCCGGCGTGTGACGAAGGCGACCCGGACGGCGCCGGAGACGATTGCCGGCCGGTTTCTTTCAACCACCACCTGAAACTCCTGGGGCCGAAAATGGGCGGCGTCGTGATGTTGCGCAGCCGAGAGCAGCCCCACATGGTCGCGAGTGTTCCAACGCTCCATCAGCGCCGGGATGGACTGATCCACCGGCAGGCAGCCGAGCCGTCTGTATTCGGGCGGCACGATGACATGGAACCCGCGCGCGGGGCTTGCGGTCTCCTCCTTGGCCGCGGAACGGCTCAGCGCCTGACGCGCCGCCGCCTCACAGACCCCGAGGACCGAGCGAACCTCGGACGATGTAAAGTGACAGCGGCCACGAGCGGTGTACGGGAGGGAGGGGGAAATCGCTTCGTGCGCGGATCACGGTTGCCGTCCTGCCGGCGCGAACGTGCGGGTCTTCACCGCCGGCAGTTGATCCATCGGCAGGACCCTGTCTCCTGTCAGGCGTCGACGGGTCAAGCCGTTCCGCCGGTCTGTCGCCCCGGGCCTGGGCGCAGCGGTATCCGGGCGATCGGCAAACGCAGTACCTGAGCTCACCAAGAGTCGTACATCCGGCAGCCTTCGCACGCGCGCCCGAAGCGCACCGGCCGTGCCGGCCGAAGAACCAGAGCGCAGGATCGATCGCGCCAGCGCCGCTGCCCACCCCCGACGAGCCTTGGATATCCGCCCGAATAGCGGCGTCACGCCAGACCCGGCGTGTTTCCGCGTCGCGCTCGTCATCATCCGCATCGATGACCGCGACCGCTTGTCCGTCATCCGACAAACTGAGGTTTCTGGTGAGGCGACGGACATGGATGTCCGCATCAACCGACATGGCGCCGGTCGGGGCGATCCTCGCCCGCCCCGGGTTCTCCATGGTCCGGATCCAAACGGGACCGATCTTCTTCCCCCGCAGCAAGGGGAATTGCCTCAGGTCCCTGCGCAGCGCATCCACGCAGCCGATACCTTCGCCAATAGCGCGACGTACCGCCGACCGCTCAGACGACACGAGGCGTTCCGCGATCCGCCGCCTGATCCGTTCGCCGGTGACGGCCTCCGGTTCCTCGCACGTGGCCGCCTTGTCGTGTGTGACAAGGATCGAGCGATTCCACGTCGGGGGATCGGCCGTGTTGCATGACCGGGTCATGCCGAGGCCGCAGGGATCTTCGGGCAAACGAGCATAACGGGCGCGTTCGGCACGAAGCAGCTACAGGCGCCCCGGGGGCCGCCGAGCCGGGGCGGGTGCTCGTGTATCTGGGAGGCGGCGGTGAAGACTCGAAGAGACCCGGTCCGACCTGCCCCGCGTCCGGGTGTCGCTCTCGGTAGTTGCGAACCCCCGCCTTTCCAACAGGAAAGCGGGGCTTATCTATTCCGGATTGTCGACCAACGGCCTGAACGTCAAGCATACCGCAAGCGATTGCGATGCACTGCTTGGCCTGCCTGTGACCCCGTGCGTCACCGTTGCCTGGTCGCTCGGCGCCCGAACGCCCACTTCCCGATCGCTCACTCTGCCAAACCCCCCGTCCCGGGATCAGCCGGCCTGTGCCGGATCGATACGATCGTTGAGTAGGCTTCCGGCGTGACCGATCTTGTGGCGTGTCTGCTTGAAGGTGCAGTTTTCGATGGGATTGTCCGGAGATCGATGGTGTCCACCATCGCAGGAGGCATTGCGGTCGGACCGGAACAGGTGCCGGGTTCTCGTGAGGTCCGGCGATCCGCACGACCTGCCGCTTCACGTCCGTTCCGCGAGCTCCGGGAGCGTCCAGAGCTCGATCTCGGTGTCGACGCCGCGCAGTACGTGGCGACCGAGAGACACAAGCTCCGCCGTGAAGCGCTCGGCAAGCCGGGCGGAAACCAGCACAGGCGTGCCCAGAACCTTGCACAGGTCCTGGATGCGTGCGGCTTCGTTTGCGGGAGTTCCAACGACGGTGAAGTCCAGACGGTCCGTCGAGCCGACATTGCCGTAGGTCACGTCGCCGCGGTGAAGACCGACACCGAACTCGATCGCGGGAAGCCCGCGATCGCTCCGTTGCCGATTGAGCTCCTGGACGCGGCTGCGCACTGCCCGGACGGCGGTAAGGGCCCGGCCGCAGGCCGCAGGGTCCGCGTCGTCCGGGTCGGCGACGGGAAAGATCGCCAGCACCGCGTCTCCGATGAACTTCAGCACTTCGCCGCCGTTCTCGACGATCGACCCGACCATGCAGTCGAAGAAGGCGTTCAGCGTCGCGAGGTAGGCGTCGCTCGACAGCGCTTCCGACATGGACGTGGAGTCGCGGAGGTCCGAGAACCAGATGAGGGCGTGCATGGATTCTCCGTCGCCTCTCCTGACCAAGCCGTCCAGCACCCGCTGGCCCGTGTTCTTGCCGAGATAGGTGCCGAGCAATGTCGAGGCGGTCATCTTCAGTGCCTGCACCTCGAGCAAACGGCTGAGCGAAGGCAGGATCTCGTAGAGCCGTCCCAGATCTTCAACCGTGAACCCGCCGGGGGTCCTGGAACTCATGGATATGATGTTGATCTGGCCGTCGGAGAACCGCATCGGCACGGCGACATAGTCGGTCATGCCCTCGGCCCTGAAATCCTGCAGCGCGGGATAGTCGAGTTTCGGATCCGGCCCGTCGAGGCGGCGGCGCACGCCGCCCTCGCCGTTGACGATGGCCGCGAACGGGCTGTCCTGGTACTGCTCGGACAGGGCCATCGCGTGGGGCGCCCTCCAGACGGTCACCTCGCGCGTGTCCTCGTGCCATGAATAGGCCATGGCGAACAGTTGGGGATGCAAGGTACGGATCAGGACGCGCAGCCGTGCAACGGGCATGCCAGCCTCGATCAGGCATCGCACGAGGCTCTCGACGAGCGTCTCCGAAGACGATGCCTTCCACGCATCCGTCACGAGCCACGCGATGAATGGGTTCTCGGCGTCCGGCGTATCGTCGACAGCCGGCTGCTGCGCGGCGGCCCCGTCCTCGAACCAGGCATCCAAGGCATCCCAGTAGAAGGCGACATAGTCCCTGACGCCTTCCGCCTCGTCGTACGGTTCCTCGTAGCTCCAGACGGCGTTCGCCGCCTCCTTGCCTCCGGCCTTCAACGTCCAGTACGAGGCGTTTCCCTTGAACGGGCAGTGTGTGCGGTGTCCGGTCTTCTCCATCAAATCCATGCGCACATCGTCGCGCGGAAAGTAGTAGACGGGCGCGAGCCGTGTCTCGTGCATGACGAGAACCCGATCGCTGTCGACGATGCGCGCGCCGCCAAACTCGCCGCGGACTTGCCTGTCGCACGGATCGAGTGTCAGGCGATAACCGGCGTGTGAGCCGCCGGACGGTGTACCGGAAGGTGACGGTTGTTTCATTTCAGCGCCGGTCAGGGGGGTGGATGACCTGACATTGTACGGACGGCCCGTTCGGACGGGAAATAGCCTCGCGCGATACCCCTGCGGCGGGTGGCCCTGGGGGGAGCGGCGCACTCGCCTGGCAAGGAGCCGGATGGCGTCTGCCCGGCATCCTGTGCCGGGCAGACGCCTCGCAGTTCGGGATCGGCCAGAATACAGAACCCATCGGTTGAACAGCGTCTCGATCTGGTGTTCCACGCGCTCGCCGATCCCACGCGGCGGGCAATCCTGGCCTGCCTGGCCGAGGCAGAGGCGACATTCGGCGTTCTCTCGGAGCCCTTTCCGATCTCCTTGGCCGCGGTATCCAAGCACCTCGCCATGCTCGAACGCGCCGGCCTGGTGACACGCGCGGCGCGGGGCCGGGAACGGGTGTGCCGAATGAACCCGGCGGCACTCGGGGACGCCCGCGCCTGGCTCGAGTTCCACGGGCGCTTCTGGAGCGAGTGCCTCGATGCGCTCGACGAACTGGTCAGGACCACCTTCGGCGAGTCGGGCGGGACGCAATGGCCGATCTGGATACCCCGGCACCATTCCACCCCCGGACCCATTGGGGAGTGGCCGACATGTCAGAGCATCGGCCCGACCAACGCGAGATTTTCCTGATGCTGCATCGCACTATCCATGCGCTGGTCGAGACGGTGAACGCCGCGTGAACCGAGTCCGACGCGATGCGCCAGCGGTTCACGCCCGGCAATCTCACCGTTGCGCGCGAAGAGGACTGGGCTGGCTGCCTGGTCAAGCGCGAAGCTCTGTATGTCGGCTGAAACGTCCACGAAGATCGCAATCGACGACAACCCGGCAGGGAGACCTATCGTGAAGCTCTACGACCCTGTCGACCTGTTCGCAGAAGGTACTCATCGCGCTCGACGAGAAGGGGGCCGCGTTCGAGTCCTAGCAGGTCAGTCTGTTCGACGATACCGACCGAGCGCGAGCGCTACCGCAAGTTCTATCCGCTGGGCCGCATTCCGCTGATGGTGCTCTACGACGGCCACCTGATCCCCGAGCCCTCGATCATCGGGGAATACCTTGACGCCAACCTCGACAGTGGGCCGCGGCTGATTCCGCCCGGGCGCGACGAGGCGCGCCGGACGCGCTTCCAAGACCGCATGATGGACCTCTACTTCAACGATTCGATCGCCTCGCTCCTGTTCCAGAGCTGGAAGCCGGGGGAGCACGCGACCGGGAGCTGATCGAGCACAGCCGCTTCCGGGCCGGCATGATGTACGACTTCCTGGAGGGCCGCCTCAACGGGCGCCCCTGGCTGATGGGCGGGGACTTCACGCTGGCGGACTGCGCCGCCGCGCCGGCGCTGCTTTACGCCAGGGACCAGTTCCCGTTCGCCGAGCGACCCGCGACCGCGGCCTACTGGGACCGGCTGTGCGCGCGTTCGTCCTACGCCCGGGTGCTGGAAGAGGCCGAACCCTGCCTGCGCGCGCCGTGCGAACGCGCCGCCTGAGTGTCTGAGCCCGCATCGACCGCCCTCCGGCGTCCCGGCGTTGGAACCCGGGGCCGGACGAACGCAGGGAGCCGTCAGGCGATCATCGACGCTCCGGACCCCGATAGGCGAGGCAGCTGCGTTTCCTGCATCCCGGGAGATGCGATGCCGGGATTTTCCCGAAACGCCCCCAAACCCGCCAGCTGAGGACCGCCCGGCTACGGATGCGCCCGGTAGCCGTCGTCGTCGGGATCGCCGGCCCGCGTCTCCGGTTCGTCCCCGGCATAGGCGTCGAGCTCGATCACGTTGCGGTCGGGGTCGCGGATGAAGACGGCCCGCAGGTCCTTGAACGAGAACTGGCCGCTGAGCGGGATGCCGTGCACGGCAAGGAACCGCTTCGCGCCGTCGAGGGAAGCGACCTTGAACGAAACGTGGGTGATGCCCGGATACTTCTTGTCCACGTCCATCAGGATGTTGCTGTCGTTCGGGGTGTTGCTCGGTCCCAGCAAGTTGAGCACAACGCCACACGGATGCTGCATGATGATGGGATGGCCCTTCTCAAAGCCCGTGTCGGAGAGGGTCTTGAAGCCGAGGCGTTCGTAGAACGCGACGGACACTGCCCTGTTGCTGACCCGGATACCGATGTGGTCCACCCTCTCGATGTCGAGCATGTTCGGAACGCTCCCGTGGTGCCGATGGTTCGGCCGACAAGGTAGAGTCCCGGATTTGCCGCCGCAAGATCGGGCGCGGCGGACGCGGTTCGAAGATGAAGGGTGTGTCGCATGGCGTTTCCTGAACAGGTTGCCGTCCTTGCCGCCGCCGCCGTGGTGGTCGTTCCGCTCGCCCGGCGGGCCGGACCAGGGTCGGTTTCCGGCTGCATGTTGGCGGGCACGATCGTCGGTCTCTGGACGCTGGACCTGGTCCACGACGAGCAGGAGATGGGCGAGAGTCGGGCACGAAGCCCGCGGCGCGGGTGTCCCCGGACGGGCGGCGCCGGAGAACAACATCGGTGCCGTCTGGAGCACGGTGTTGCCGTTGCAGCCGTTCGGGAAGGTATCGCCATGACGCACCCGGAGTACTTTTCCGAGGGCGCGATTCCGCGAACGGACGTCATGTCCTCCATGGCGATCTTGCGAAGGTCGTTGCGGTCTCGACTGATATCGAAGCGCTCGACCAGCAGCGCGGCGGGATGCAGCCTCTCGTGCCGGAAATTTCACAGAACCCCTGAAAGCGATCGCGCGCCGCTCGCAACATTGCCGAGACGCATATGACGGTCGTTGCACGCTTTGTTGACCCCGCGAACCGGATATGCTCGACCACGCTCCGGGATTGCTGCGCAAGGAGAAGGTGCTGGCTCAGGAGAGTCCGACGGCTCGTCTGTCCTAGCCAGTCTGACCGACAAGAATTCTTGCCATGCCGGGAGCTTGCATAGTTGCTGTCATATGGACAACTTGTATGCATTGAAATCATTTCCGGAATTCGACTATGGCCATGCTGACCGTGCGCAACCTGCCGGACGAGGTGCATCGCGCCCTGCGTGTGCGGGCAGCCCTGAGGGGCCGCAGCACCGAGGCCGAGGTGCGCGCCATCCTGGAGGAAACGGTCTTGCCGGAAGGGCGGGCCGCGCTGGGGACACTGCTGACCTCCGTCGGCCGGGGCGCCGGGTTGACGGACGATGAGTTTGCAGGCTTTGCGCAACGCGACGCCGCACCGGCCCGGCCGATCGATCTCGAATGATACTGGTAGACACCAATATGGTGTCGGAGCCGCTGCGCAGGGCTCCGGAGCCTCGCGTCGCCGAATGGCTCGACGCGCAAGCGCTGGAAACGCTGTATCTGTCCGCCATTACCGTTGCGGAGTTGCGTTTCGGGGTGCAGTCGCTTCCGGACGGCCGCCGCCGGAACCGACTGCAGGAGGATATCGAGGGGCAGGTCTTGCCCATGTTCGCCGGGCGGGTGTTGGCGTTCGATCTTGCGGCCTCGCAGGCCTATGCGGAGCTGATGGCAAGGGTCCGATCTGAGGGGCGGACGACACCGGTGTCCGACGGTTACATTGCGGCGACCGCCGCAGCCGACGGCATGATGGTGGCGACGCGGGATACGGCTCCGTTTGAAGCGGCGGGATTGAAGACTGTTGATCCGTGGTCAGTGTAGGAAACGACCGGAGTGCGCATGGCCCGCACTGTACGCCCCTGAGATTGGCGGATAGGGACAGCAGGGGATTGGAGCGTCCACCTTGACGCGACATGACTGGTCAGGAATACTGGTCATATGGATACGATCAATGCATCCGACTTCAAGGCGCGGTGCCTTGCCATCCTGGATCGCGTACATGAGACCGGCGAACGGTTGGTGATCCTGAAGCGTGGCCGGCCGGTCGCTGAGTTGTCGCCGGTTACCGGCGAGGGAAGCCTCTATCCCCAGGCCGAATTGGAGGGAACGGTCACCATCGTCGGCGACGTCTTGGGACCGGTGTTCCCGGAGGATCATTGGGACAGCCTGAAGCGATGAGAACGTTGCTCGACACGCACATCCTGCTCTGGTGGCATGCAGACCGGGACCGGCTGTCCCGGGAGCAGCGGGACGTCATTGCGGCCGCAGGCGCGGACTCGCCGCTCGAGGTTTCCGATGTATCGCTCTGGGAAGTGGCCATGCTGTACAGCCTGGGACGCATCCGCCTGGCGATTCCCCTGCGGGAGTGGCTGGACAAGGCCGTCGCCGCGCCGCTGGTGCGGCGGCATGGCATCTCTCCGGCGGTGGCGGCCGAGTTGGCGTCGTTGCCGGATTCCTTTCATCGTGACCCGGCCGATCGCATTTTGGTGGCGACCGCCCGCGTACTCGGCGCGACACTTCTGACACGGGACAGGAGAATTGCTGAAGCGGAGCTGGTCGAGACGCTGGGCTGACACGGGCGCGGCTCGACCGCTATCGACGATGATCGGCCCGTCCTCGATCCTCACACGAAGTTGAACGGCGTCAAGCCCTGCGCCTGGCTCAAGACCACCCTCGAAGCCCTTGCCGGCGGCCCGCCGGATGCGGCTTACTCGTCGTCGGGGTAGATCGGCGGGACCATCGTCTGATCGGAAAACGGCGGTCGTACATACGCGCCGGCCTCCGTGCGCTGCGGAAGCTCGATCGGTTCCGGCGTCAGGTCCTCGTAGGGAATCTGGCTCAGCAGGTGGCTGATACAGTTCAGCCGCGCGTGCTTCTTCACGTCCGCATCGACGACGTACCACGGTGCCTGCTTGATATCCGTATGCGCGAAATTCTCGTCCTTCGCCCTGGAGTATTCGACCCACCGGCGTCGCGATTCCAGGTCCATCGGGCTCAGCTTCCAGCGCTTGTGTTCCTGTTGGAGCCGGCTCTGGAACCTCTTTTCCTGCTCTTCGTCGGAGACGGAGAACCAGTACTTGATGACCTTGATGCCCGATCGCACCAGCATGCGCTCGAATTCCGGGCAGGACCGCAGGAACTCCCGGTGCTCCTCTTCGGTGCAGAATCCCATCACCCGCTCGACGCCGGCCCGGTTGTACCAGCTGCGATCGAACAGAACCATCTCGCCGGCGGCGGGCAGATGGGGCACGTAGCGCTGGAAGTACCACTGGGTCTGCTCGCGCTCGGTCGGCGCGGGCAGGGCGACGACCCGGCAGATGCGGGGACTCAAGTGCTGGTTGATGCGCTTGATCACGCCGCCCTTGCCGGCGGCGTCCCGCCCCTCGAAGATCACCACGACCTTGAGCCCCTCGTGCTTGATCCACTCATGCATCTTCACGAGTTCGAGCTGGAGCCGGAACAACTCCTGCTCGTAGTACTTGTTCTTTATCTTCCGGGGACGATCCTGGGCTTCGGCAGTCGCCGATTGCAGCGCGGTCCCACCGGTCCTCTTCTTCGATTTCTTCATGTCGCCCTCCCCGAGCGCAACAGCGCGGACCGGTTCGACTCCGCTGTTCATGCAGCACGCCTGAATGCGTTGCTGCACCATATCCTCGGCGTGGGCCTGTCCGGCGGTCAGATCAAGTCTAGCGTGCACCCTTCCACGGCGCACGTTCTACTGAGTCTCGTGGTACGCATCCCAAGGCCTGGCGAGCAGTCGCGACAGGTATGCCGTCGCCATCCTGACGCGCATGCATGTGCTTCGCGCGCCCGTGACGGTGGAGTTGTCCAGCGTGATGAAGGGCACGCCATCGCCGGCACCATGCTGTGCCAGCGTGGTCCTTCCCGATTGCCGGGGGCCCGACCCTGGTGTCCTCCAGGGCCTCCCGGACCCGCAGTTCACAAAGCGAGGACACGTCACAGTGTGCTTGACCCCCGGCCAATTGAAAACCGATGCATGACCAGGTGAAATCGACCGGTCGGGCCGATTGTGCGTGAAGACCGTTCAATCTCTTGCCCCGTCCGGACTCGCGCACGCCGTCGCCGGGCAGACTGTCCTTCAGCGGCTTGACCAGCGTCCGTGCCACGATGTCGAAGTGCGCGTCGAACGTCCCCCGGCGCCTCCTCGCGGACGGCGGTCCTGTTCGACAGAATCAGGATTGCCGATCAAGGGCGGGAGAACTCCGTGACACGCAACCGGTCCACAGCCTTCAGGTTGCGCCACATTCGTCAATCGCGAGCGGCTTCGATTCTCTGCCTCCGGATCTCCAGCGCCCGACCCGCCCGGCTGAAGGCGGGCTCAAGGCCTTCCAGACGGGCACACAGAGATTCTACGCTATCGCGAGCCTGATGCGCCTCGATGCCCATCGTCGCGCAGGCACGCACGAAGTCCCCGGATGACAGCCGGTTCCTCTTTCCCGCCAGCGAAAGCGCCAGATCGTCCCGTTCAAGTCCCGGGAAGGCCCGTGTCGTCACGACATCGCAGACCGGTGCGAACTACACGGACGAGAAATTGCCGGCGCAACCCTCAGGACACCCATGTTCTTCAGGTGAAGATCTCCATCGGCGATGAGCCACGCGAAAATGGCGCGGCGATGCAACACTGCGACATCCGCTTGGGCGTCGCTGGAGATGCCCCGCAACCCCCGCGCAGCCTGCCCGAGGGAACCTTCGTGTTTCTCCGATGGCGCGACCCCGCGAACGGACGCCATGATCTTGCGACGGTCATTGCGGTCTCGTCTGAAAGCGATGCGCTCGACCAGCAACGCGGCGGGCAAATCGTCCGGCATCGAGACGATCGCGTGAGCGGCCGTCTCGAACCCGCAGGCCCGTGCGGCGGCCAGGGGAAGCTCTTCAAGGCCGGCGCCCGGCGACGGTTTCAGGATATGCGTGAAGGCGCGCTGATCCCCCGTGACGTCGGCGAGAGTCGCCCTTGGCTATGCGTTCCGCCGCAACCGCTGGACCGGGATGTGCGGGATTACTCTTCTTCAAACGTGTTTCTCAAAGGGGCTCGCCCGTATCGACCAGTTCGCCGCAGAGGCTGCAGGTTCCCTGGAGAGTCCAGCAATCGAACACGGTAGACGGCCTGCCTCCAAGTCTGGCGACATGGTGCCGCCCATCCTCTGAACTTCTGCAGCGGGGTGGCCAGGTCACTTCCCTGTTCACGACGGCGACGTAGGGATTCTTTGAACCACGAGTTTCCGGCGAGGGTCTGAACACCTCGTTGTAAAGGCGCTCGATCCCTTCCGCTTCTCCATCCGTCAGCATCTTGAACTCTCGTTCGCGCGCGCGCCTCGAAAGACGCCCCGCATTTTGCCGCAGAAACCGGAACAGAAGGTCGGCGGTGCGATCAGGCATGTCGGCGATCGTCTGAAGGTGCCCCGTGAATCGGTCGTAGCGCCGGAGAAAATCCGTTTCGTTGGGCAAGTCTTCCTCGATCGTCCTGCGCACGCATTCGAACAGGAACTCCGCATGCGGCGTGGCGTCGAAAAAGCGATAGAAGTCCACGGTGTCGTTGAGCACCCGGACATTGCCGCGCTCTGTCGGCTCCCACTCAATGAGCAGCAAGAGCCGCCGCGAATAGTCCTCCAGAATCGCGCCATACTCGTCGACCCGATCCAGGATCGCGGCGGATACCGGAAACACGACCCCCGGCGGGTTGAATCCCCTCCGTGCCAGAACGTGATGAATGAGATAGCGATGGATGCGCCCGTTCCCGTCAGCGAAGGGGTGGATGTACACAAAGCCGAAAGCCAGCGCGGCCGCTGCGATGACAGGATCGAGGGCGATTGCCGGATCCCGGTCGAAGGCGACCATACCTTCGATCAGGGAAGCCAGGTCTTCGTGCCGTGCGCTGACGTGGTCGGGGAGCGGCGCGCCCGTGTCCCGCTCGTGCTCGCCGACGAATCCGCCTTCGGTGCGCAAACCAAGACGCACGAACCGTTCGTCGCCGATCACGATCTTCTGCAGCCGGAGCAGTTCATCGAGGTCGATGGGTTGCCGGCCGGCCTCACCGATAGCTCGGCCCCAGCGCTGAATGCGGTTCTGCGGCGGGCGTTCGCCCTCGATCGCGTAGCTCGACCTGGAATCCTTCAGGAGCAGGAAAGCGGCTGTGCGGGCAAGCAAGTCTCCCGGCACCGCAGCAACGACCGCCCGAGCCCGCTTCGCGAGATCGAGGTTCACCAATTCTTCGAGTGCTTCCGTGCGCCGGACGAGCGGGCAGAAATCCGGTGTGCCCGGCAGGTTGTTCCTGACACGTTGCCGCGCGGAGTTCTTGCCCGGGACCGCCCATTGTTGCTGCGGATTGACGACCGGGACATAGTCGCCCCGTGCGGCGTCCGGGAGGTTCAGACGCTGCCCGGTGAGCCACTCGTAAAGAAACCAGAGGCGCCGGGCATAGCTGCCCGTGGGCGTATGCCGGACGATGGATTCGATCTCGACCGCATCCACCGCAAGGAAAAGGCGCTTCAGAACGACAAGATCGAGCCCCTCATACTTGAGGGCGAAGGTCAGGTGCGCTTCCAGAGTGGAGCGCGGGGCATGGCGGGGCGTGAGCAGGCGCCAACCTCCCTCCTCCAGGATCCTGTGCCGCTCACCCGTAGCGGACAAAGTCCGCGGCAAGGGAACCTGCAGGCTGCAGGCATCGATCAGGGCGGCATAGCCAGCCGGCGTCGCCCGTTCCGGCAACCGCCTGTCCTGAAAAACCGTGATCGGCCCTGAAAAACGATGTTGGGGTGCGATATTCATGAATTTCGATGCTGCTGCCCGAAATGCAACGACAGCAAGCCAGGCACTTGAAATCTCATGATACAGTGTGAAAAACACCGTCTCAAGGAGGAAAAATGAAAATTCCTTATGTCAATGGACGCAATGTGAGAATTTCTTTGACTTGGATACATGCCGAGGCGGGTAGCTTGCGGTGATGCAGCTGGTGCGGTCGCGCAGTTCCGCCATGCCGCTGATGTGGTCTGCGTGGACGTGGGCGATCGAGTAACCTGGCAAGCGTGAGGCAGCGCCCCACCCGCCCCTCTGCCGGGTCGATGATGAGCGCCTCGCCAGGAACGAGCGGCAGTCCACCCCGGTATCCAAGGCTTTGCGAAACGCCGCGAATGGCCGGGGGAGAGTGTTGTTGGCGGGACATGACAGGGAAAGGGCGGGCATCGGATCGGAGGACCTGCCCCGGGTGAGTCGGCCGACCGGATCCGCGGCCTGAGAGATGCGGACGGAACATATGGCGAGGAAAGCACTTCGCAGAACGTGTCCGACGCTCCGGCGGGCTCGGTCATGGCACTCCGGAACTCACTCAGGGTGTTCGGGACGCCACCCCCCATGTCAAGCTGCCTGCCGAGTGTGTCATCATGTGTCTCTTCCGAGCCGCCCGCGCCGTCAAGCCACTCCGGCCTCTCGCGCTGCACACGGCCGACTCGCTTGTATTCGAGTCGCAAAGCGCACACTGGATCATGTTAAGTTTACGTGTGCAATTCGAGTAACAGAATGTCAATGCAATAAATCAATCGTGGGTCCGGTAAATTTCGTGTCCACCAGAACGTTGCGACCAGTTGTTGATGCGGTGGATTGGCGCGGCACGATAACGCATCGGATTGGCGCGATTACATGTGTTGCGGCTCCCGTCGGCGATCAGGCGCCGAGGGGCCACGGAAACCTCCGGTGAAGGAAAAGCGATAGCGAAGAGTGGTTGTGCCGGAACAAAATGTTCTTCATATGTTCCGCCATGATCAAGCTCGATAAAGCCTTCTACTGGACCGTCGAGGCGTATCTCAGTCGCCACGACATGAGTCCGGCATGCTTCGGACAGCGGTCGCTGGGCGACCCCTGTTTCGTCGCCGACCTCGCCAGGGGACGCTCCCCCTCTCTCAGGACAGCCGACAAGGTACTCGTCTTCATGGGCTTCGCGCCACTCGGCCAGGCCTTCGTTGACGAAGTGGAAGCCTTCCTTGCCATCACCGGCATCAAGTCGTCTGAACTCGGCTACGCAGCCACCGGCAACCCGTCCTTCGTCAACAGGCTCCGGCGCGGCACATCACCGCGACTGACGACGGTCGACCAGATCCGCAGCTGGATCATCGAGAACTCCAGCGCCGAGGAACACAGGGCCATCAGGGACCAGTGTGTATCGAAGGCACCCTGCCGGCGTGGCGTGCCGCTGCCTCTCGATCACGTGGCCTTCATTCCGCTGAACCACCGGGTCGTGCATTGAGACCGTTCATCCTGGCGGTTCTGCTGGCAGTCCTTTCGGCCTGTCATCCGGGGGCGGACGACCCGGCGAGGGACCTTGCCGCCGACATCGCCGCCATGCAGGAACCGGCAATGAGCTATGGCGTCCTGCACCTCGAGAGAACCCGCCCCTACACGGGTCTGGAACGCCGGCCCGCGGACGTGGAGGAACTCCCCCTTCATCTTCGCGTCAGCGATGCCGTGACCCTTTCACTTGCCGGCAGACCGGGTGATGCGGATTTCGCAGCGAGGATCGAGGCGGCCACCGGACTGCGCGTGACACTGGCAGGGAACCGGCCTTCAGGATCGTCTCCGCCTGCGGTCATGGCATGGGATGGTGGACTGCTACCAGAGGGCGGCATCTGGACAGGCGCACTCGACGACCTCCTCGACATGTGGTGCGAAGCGGCCGGATACGCCTGGTCGTGGTCAAACGGAGCCATCACGGTCCAGCGTCAGCACCAGGTGGTCTTCCGGCTCAATGCACTGGCCGGATCGCAGAGTATCCAGGGCGCCACCTCAACCAGCGACACGGCCGGGGGATCGGGCTCGAACAACCTCGCCCGCCAGACTCTCACCACCGAAACCACCTACGACCCGTGGCCGGAAATCACCCAACAGCTGACGGCCCAGCTCGATCCCTCGACACGCGTGGCGGTGGCACCGGCAACGGCGTCTGTCGTGGTCTCCGGGCTGCCGCGGGATATCGATCATGCGCGCGCCTATCTTGAATGGCTCAATCGCACGGTCCTGAGACCGGTGACCCTCACGGTGGATGTCTACCAGGTCCGCTTCCGCGATCAGGCATCCTTCGACGTGGGTATCGAGGGAACGCTCAAGAGGATTTTCGGCAGCAACACAGGGTTCGAGGTCGGCGCGAACCTCGCCGGCATCGTGCGGCCGGGGCCTGGAACCGACTCCCTTGCCGCGACCGTCGGAGCCCTTCACCAGGCCGGATCCGTGGCGCGGGTGCTGTCAGCCACCGTGCCCTCCCTCAATGCCCAGCCTGCGCAGTTCTTCGAACTCTTCTCCGAGGCCTACCTGAAGGAGATCAGCACCACGGTCGTCGACGGCACGCGCTCCACCAATCTCGTGCCTGGAACAGTCTCCAGCGGTTTCGCGATGACCTTTGTCGCCCAGATCGTCTCGCCCGGTGACATCCTGATCCGCCTCTTCGCCTCACTCCAGGACAGGCCCGCCTTCACCGTCTTCGAGACTGCGAACCAGAGAATCCAGCTCCCCGCCTACGGCAGCCGGGCTGTCCAGGTCACCCAGAAGGTGTCCAGGGGCGAAACCCTGGTGGTCACCGGATTTCGTGACCGGGGCACCGTCAGCGACCGCAAGGGGACATTCGATGCCTCCCTCCCCTTCCCCTTCGGCGGGGTGACGTCCGATGCCTCGAGAGTCGAGCAGGTCCTGCTTGTCACCGCCGAGGCTGGCGAACCCCTGGGCATCGTCGAGACCAGCGGAGACGACCTGTGAGCACCCTCGTGATATCCGGCCGGCCATGGGCGGCGGGCCTCGTGTGGCGGCAGCGCAGCCACCGGGCCAGCGAGGCCCGCATGGCACGGCGCTTCCACTGTCCCTTCCTCGTGCACTCGGGCGCCCGGACCGGCTTTGCCGGACCGGATGGCGAGGCGGGTCAGGTATCCCTCGGCGCAGCCCTTGCCTGTCACATCGACGACGCCGACTGGATCGCGCTCCTCGCGGATGACGGTGACGGCAGAGTCGCCCTTCTTCGCCAGGTGGAGGGCGCGTTCCCGGGCGACGGTGACGAGATCCACCCTGGCCGTGACGAGGCGCTCGGTGCCCTCGAACGCCTGCGGCGGCCCGGGGTTCCCGTCTTCGCCACGCCGGCACTTGCCGTTGACGGGGCCATTGCCCTCGACGCGGGCGGCCTCTCCGTCACAGCCGCCATGGAACTGGAGGCGGCGCCACGTTCCCGTGCACGGCCGTGGAAAATTGCGGCGGCCGCCTCTCTCTCAGGTGCCACCGTCGCCGGCTGGCTGATGGCCGGAGACCTCTTCGAGGACAGGCAAGAGGCTGCGCTCCCCGCACCACCGGCACACGTCGAGGTGGCGATTGCCGGCGCCACGCTGATCGAGGCCTGTGACCGCGCGCTCAAGTCCTCACCCGTGGATGTTCCGGGATGGAATACGGACGAAATCTCCTGCACGGCCTCGCTGCAGGACCCGGGAATCCTGGCCGAGTGGCCCGCCTTCCGGTCACGCCCTGCCCTGGTGGTTCGCTGGTCCCTCGAGCCCGGCCACGACATCGCACTCTTCAGGCGCCTCATGGAGGAGCATGTCACGCGATCCTGGCAGCTTTCTTCGGTGATCGGCCGGACGGCATGGTCGGTGACGGAACTCGATCCCGTTCTCGTCAGATGGACGGGCGGTGAGCGGCCCGCCTTCCTTGACCTGAGGAAGGAGGTTGATCGCATGGCCGGCCCCTGGGCAACCACCATCACCTTCCAGCGTTCGCCCTCGCAACCCTGGACCGTGACGCTGACCGGCCCGCCGCCCCTTCGGCGCGCCCATGACGCCCTGGCGCCGGTTGCCGGCCTCGAGATCACCCGCGTCGTCGGCACAGGACGTGCCGGGTGGCGCATCGACGGCCGCATGCTGACGCCGCACCGCCTCCTCGAGGAGGTCTTCGAAGCACTCGCCACCCCGCTCGCAGCTCCCGGAACAGGAGAACAGGATGCATGATGTCCGTTACCGGGGCCGCCTCGGCCCCCTCGTTCTTGCGGCCCACCTGGCGGTCTCGCCCGCCATCGCGGCGGCTCCCGATGGCATCGCCGATGCCGAAGCGCTCTCCCACGCCCATGCACTGGAAGGAGCATGGCATCGCCTCGAGACGTTCATCCGCAACGAATCGACATCGCTGACCCGGTGGACGGCGGCGCCACCGTCGACGCCGTGGCGGGACTCGTGGACGAGGAGAGGCCTTTCCGCACGCTACTGTGACGGAATTCTCATCGTCTATGCCGAGCCTGAACGTCTCAAGGGCGTGGGCCGGAACCAGCGCAGTGTCCGTCTCGCGCCGCACCTGCAGTCCAATGACGTTCCGCCGCCGCCGCCGCTCCACTGGCTTGTCGGATCCAGGGCCTTCGGCGGCAACGGGCGCGCCGATGTCGTCCTTCCCGCCTGCATGACCGGCCTGCCTTCGGGCCGTGTTGCCCTCGCCGGCGAGGTGGCCGATCCCTTTGCCGTCACCATGACGACCCTGGATCGCGAGAGGGAAACCAGACCCTGCCCCGCCGGAACCCACGGACATGGCCGCGTCTTCGTCCGTGATATCGTCCAGGAGGTCAACGGACGGGGCGACCCGCTCGGCGCACCGACACGCATGCCGTGGCAGCTGCAGAGCGATGCATGCCGGGGGGACACGAGCACCTGGGTAACCTACCGTCTTGCCTGCGCGTTCGATGCAGGCGAGCCCCACAACCGCACGATCAGCGGGGAGGACATCTATCGCCGCCAGAAGACGGTCACGGCAGGCGGAACCTCCTGGGGGCCACCGGAGTTCGTGTCATCAAGCTGCTGGCATGACCCGGAACCCCTTGTGCCTCGGCCCATGATCAGGGTGTCGACCAGGACCGAGACACGCACCCTCGCCTGCATCGCCCCGGCAACGGGAACCCGGCACCAGTCACGCACGCTTCACCTGCGTTCGACACTGTTTCCGTGGGATGACGGACCGATCGTCCAGGTAACGCAACGCAACCGGTGGCGAACGACGAGCTACACCTGCCACACACCATCGAGCGAGGATCCGGACGATGAACGCGAGACGGGCATCGATACCGATGGAGACAAGGCCGCGGACAATGATTCCATCGACGATGCGTCCGACGACTCCCCCAGCGAGGATCGCGACGGCGGACGCGAGATGGGGTTCGACACCGATGGAGACGGCGTCGCGGACTACGATTCCATCGACGATGCGCCCGACGACCCCCCCAGCGAGGATCGCGACGGCGGACGCGAGATGGGGTTCGACACCGATGGAGACGGCGTCGCGGACTACGATTCCATCAACGATGTGCCCGGCAACCTGATGGACAGCGCGACACCGGCCCCCAGTCCCGGCACGACCGAAGGTCACGGAGGCAGGAATGGCGGCGGCGACCGCGGCGGACCGGCTGGTGGCAATGACGGCAACAGCGGCGGCAACGGCTGTGGATGCGGCGGCCCCGGCGGTGGCGGGCCAGGCGATGTCGGCTGATCCGGCGATGACGGCGCGTGGCGTCGGCCGGCCCCTGGTCCGCGCCGCCTGCGCCTGGGCGGCGCTGGCCCTTGGCGCCGCGCCGGTCGTCGGCGACGAGCTTGCCATGGGTGAGTGCGCCCGCGATCTCCTGCGCACCACGCTGGCGACGGCGGTGGCGGGCGACGACATCCTGGCTGCCCTGGCCATCGAGGACGAACTCCTGGCGCTGTGCAGCCAGCGCCAGGAACTCGTGGCGGAAGTCCTCGAGAACGAGGAACGCCTCGCCGGACTGCAGCCCGGCGAACCGCTCATCGATGAAACCGTTGTCGCCGCGGTCTTCGAAGCCCCCGCAGCACCCCCCGACATTCCCGAACCGCCGCCGGACTACGGCTGGTTCAGCATTCTCGGAACATCAGGCAACCTTCGGGCCGGCATCACGGACGGCATCGACACCTGGTGGGTGAGAGAGGGAACCACGCTTCCAGGCGACATCGCCATCGTCGCCATCCACTCCCGACCACCGGGTGTCCGGGTTTCCGGAGCGGCGAGTCATGTGCTCCCCTGGCGTCAGCCGCCTGACCAACGATAGCCAAGGCGCCCGTCAATGGGCGCCGCGGACTTTGGCATGGATGCCTGAAGGCTTCGTCACCGAAATTTCAACGACATGCAAGCGAACTCACGGTGAAATGACGTTGACAGCATCATCTGCTGTAGGGATTTTTTCTCTCATATTCTCCATATGTTATCTACTCCTGTATTGACTTGATGTGTGAAATAAGCATGCTACAATACATACATGAGCATACAATATATCACCCCGAGCCACTGGATACAGTATGATCCTATGGCAATCATCGGCGAACTGACGGAAGCGAAGGCGTCGATCCTGTCCCTAACCAACATTCCATTTCAAAGGTCCTGGGCTGAGAACCTTCAGGAAATGGAACTAAAGCGCGAGATTGCCGTATCCGGTCATTTGGCGACGTCCTTGACGCCGGGCGTCCCGCACCCCTGACCAACTTGTAGTTTTCAGGCTGCCTGCGGCAGCTTCGCGGGCACGGCCCTGCTGACGTCGGATGTCATCGGGTTC
>MKWU01003577.1_pt1 | contig 20168 bp, 18 predicted proteins | sample 809101 | NCBI WGS metagenome assembly MKWU01 (sample SAMN05860141, study PRJNA318959) | sponge metagenome | host: Aplysina aerophoba | place: Slovenia: Piran, Adriatic Sea, Gulf of Piran | collected 2013-05-07
CCTTTCGCGCCAATGCGCTGGACACGACGTCGGCCGCCGCAGTCGGGGGCCACTTCGACTAACCATACTAAGGACCGAATAGCTATGAGGCTCTCGAAAGCGGCCGTTCAAGAAGGCACCGGCGCGTATCGCTGGACCCTGTTTTCGCTCCTTGCGGCAATCGCCGCCATGATCACCTTGGCCATCGCGGTTAGCTGGTAAGCGTCTGGCGTGACCGGCCTTGTGGCGGGTCGGTTCTGAGCGGCAGTGTCTGGCGAGGTTCCGGAGGTCGATAGTGTCCATTATCGGCTAATGGACATTATCGGCGAGGGGTTACGGTGGGGCGTCGGACACGCCGGTTCTTGTCGGACGAGGAGAAGTGAGGTGGCCTCGCCTTTTCGGACAGCCTGGCGGCTCGGCTAAGGTGTATTCCGGTTGAAGTTCAGGCCGCGAGAATCCCCTTGAATCGATCTTCCTGTGTAACCCTTCGCTGAGGACCGCCTGTCCGGCTTGACGGGATTCGGGGACAGAAAGGGACAAACGGGCTCATCTGATTGCCCGTTCCCAATTGTACTCGATCGATCGGACAGGAAGGGTCAGTAGGGGTCAGGAAGGGGGTGTCATGTTTTGTCATGGAAATATCTGTTTGCCGCCCAGCGCGCCTCATCATCAGGTAACGCTGCCCAAGCCGAGCCGATAACGAACCTTCGAGCCCCAAGATCGTCGGATACCTCAATGTAGCGCGGGTATCTTCCGATCACGCTGACACCCATCTATCTTCCTTCCTGTCCGATGCCGATAGGACACAAATTTGCCGAAAACGGGCCGTCACCTCAATCCCTGCGTGTATCGGGTATAACGGGTATCCTACCCCGGAATCGAGCGCCGCACCGCCGGGTAGGCGGCGCCCAGCGTAACCCCGCGCAGCGCCATGAAGGCGGCGAAGGCGAACCACAGGCCGTGATTGCCCCAGGCCGGGATCAGCAGGGCGCAGAGCGCGAGATAGGCGGCCACCGAGACGATCATCATGTTGCGCATCTGCCGTCCGAGCGTCGCGCCGAGGAAGATGCCGTCGAGCTGGAAGGCGGCGACCGAGAGCGCCGGCATCGCCGCCGCCCAGGGAAGATAGGCGCCGGCGGCGTTGCGCACGTCTTCGATGCCGGTGAGCAGGGCGACGATCCCCGGCCCGGCCACGCCGTAGACCAGGACCAGCCCGGAAGCGGTGACCGCGGCCCAGAACGAGGAGACGCGGATCGCCGCCCGCAGCTCGGCCCGGTCGCCGGCGCCCACCGCGCGCCCCACCATCGCCTGGGCCGCGTGGGCGAAGCCGTCGAGCCCGTGCGCCATGAAGAGCTGGAAGTTCATCAGCACCGCGTTGGCGGCGAGCAGCACGTCGCCGAGCCTGGCGCCCTGGGCGGTGAACCAGGCGAAGGCGAAGACCAGGCAGACGGTGCGGACGAAGATGTCGGCATTGAGGCCGAGCGTCATGCGCATCCGCCTGCGCGACCGCACGCGGGCCCAGTCGAGCCGGCCGGCGATCTCGCGGAGCGCGCCCCGCATCAGCCAGAGCGCGAGGCCGAGCCCGGCGAACTCGGCGATCACGGTGGCGAGCGCGACCCCGAACACGCCCCATTCGAAACCGACCACGAAGACCACGTCGAGGACGATGTTGAGGCCGTTCATCCAGAGCTGGACATAGAGCGTCGCCCTGGTGTTCTGCATGCCGAGAAACCAGCCCAGGATGACGTAGATGGAGAGCGCGGCGGGCGCGCCCCAGATCCGCGTCAGCACGTAGACCCGCGCCGAGGCTTCGACCTCGGCGCTCGCCTCGACCGCTTCGAACACGAGGAAGACGATCGGCCCCTGGGCGGCGACGGTGACGAGCGCGATGGCGCCGGCGAGGATCAGACCGCGCGCGACCGCGGCCCGCACCTCGCCCGAATCGCCGGCGCCGTGGGCCTGCGCGGTCAGCCCCCCGGTTCCCATGCGGAGAAAGCCGAAGCCCCAGTAGATGAAGTTGAACACCATACTGCCGAGCGCCACCGCGCCCAGATGGTGCGGCTCCGGCAGGTGCCCGACCACGGCGGTGTCGACGGCGCCCAGGAGCGGCACCGACAGGTTGGACAGGATGATCGGGACGGAGAGGCGCCAGACCGCGCGGTGGTGCTCCGCGGAGCCCGCGATCATTGCGCCGGCGCCACTCTCCGCCCTGCGGCAAGAACGAGCACGGCGAGCCCGCTGACCGCGGCCAGCACCAGTATCGCGAGCTCGGGCCGGCCGAGATCCATCAGACCTCCGACGGCGATCGGACCGAGCGCGAAGCCGATGCTGAGCCCGGTCGACGTGAAACCGAAAGCAAGGCCCAGCGACTCGGCGGGGGCGCGCGCGCGGACGATCAGGTCGCGCGAGGGGCTGGAGACGCCGAGCAGGAAGCCGCTCGCGGCGATTGTCGCCAGCCCGGCGAGGAAGCCGCCGAATCCGAAGGCGAGCAGCGCGAGCGCCGCCGCCCCGCCGGCCACGGTCCATGCAGCGAGCCTGTCATGGGCGGAGGTCCGGTCCGCGACCACGCCGCCGAACAGCACCGCGCCGGCCATCGTGACCATGAACACCGTGAGCGAGAGATTGCCGCCGGCGAGATCGGCGCCGAACAGCTCCATCATCGCGATCGCGAGGAACCCGGCGAGACCGCCGATGGTCATCGAGGTGAACATGAAAAACAGGAAGATGCGGATCATCGGCCCGTCCGTCATCGCCATCAGCCGGGTGCGGATATCGAAGCGTTCGGCTCGCCGGGCCTCGCCGGCGGGCGCGGCGCCGGGCTCGTGGTCGAACGCCGTCCTGCGCCACTGGATCAGCGCCGCGACCGCGAGACCGACAATGCCGGCGCCCAGCAGCGCGCCGCGCCAGCCGAACGCCGCGTTCAGCCCGGCGATCGACACCGGCGCGATGGCCCAGCCGACATAGCCGACGAAGCTGTGCAGGCTCACCGTGCGCCCGAGCCAGGCGCGGTCGACCCGGCGCGCCAGGATCGACAGGTCGGCCGGGTGGAAGACGCTGTTCCCGAGCCCCGCCACGGCGAACAGCGCGACCACCTGCCAATAGGCATCCGCCCCGCCGGCGAGCGCCAGGCTGCCGCCGAGCAGCACCAGGCCGATCACCAGCACCGGTCGCCCGCCGTAGCGGTCGACCATCAGCCCGACCGGGATCTGGGCGACGCTGGTGGCGATGGAAAAGACCGTCATCAGCGCGCCGAGCGCGACATAGCTCACGTCGAACGCCTCGCGCAGCGCCGGGAACAGCGGCGCCACCGCGATCGAGCTCAGATGGCTGTAGCAGTGCCCCGCGCTGATCAGCGAGACCACCGTGCGCTGGCCGGGCAGCGCGCGGGGGGCGGCGGCGGTCACGGCCTGCCGCGCCTAGTTGGCCGTCTCCGCGTCCTTGGCGACCTGCATGCGGACGATCTTGTCCGGGTTCTCCACCACGCCGCCGCGGCCGGGATCGCCGCGCTTGAGCTGGTCGATGAAATCCATGCCCTCGGTCACCTTGCCCCAGACGGTGTACTGGCCGTCGAGATGGGGCGCGGGCGCAAGCATGATGAAGAACTGGCTGTCGGCGCTGTCGGGATCGTTGCTGCGCGCCATCGAGGCGACGCCCCGGACATGCGGCTCTTTGGAGAACTCGGCCGGCAGCCTGTTGCCGGACCCGCCGGTTCCGGTGCCCGTCGGGTCGCCGCCCTGCGCCATGAAGCCGTCGATCACGCGGTGGAACACGACCCCGTCATAGAACCCCGACCGGGCGAGCCGCTTGATCTGCTCGACATGCCTGGGCGCGAGATCGGGACGCATCTCGATGACCACGCGGCCATGCTCGAGGTCCATGTAAAGCGTGTTCTCTGGATCGGCCGCATTGGTTTCGCCGGTCATGAGCGCTGCTCCCAGAAGGAAGGTGAACGCACCCACCAGCCTGCTCCGTTTCATGGCGCCTCTCGGTCTGGACAGTGGATGGAAAATCGGCCGCACCATAGCCCAGCGGCGTCAAACGCGGAATACCGACTGCACCTCGGCGGGGTAGAGGTCCTCGGGCTCGAGCCTCCGGTGGCACAGCCCCTGGTCGTGGCAGAAGCGCAGGAACGCCTCGATGGTCGGCCGGTTGGGCTCGATCCCGTAGGGCCAGTAATCGCCGCCCGGGAAGATCTCGGCGCCGAGCTCGGGGACGCTGTCGTAGATCCACGGCACCGGGATCTGCGAATGCGTCACGCTGGTCAGCCTGGCGACGCTCCGCTTCTTCGCCGCCTCGAAACCGTTCAGCAGGTTCATCGCGATCCACGGGTGCCTGTCATAGGTGTCGCGGCGGATCGCCACGGTGTGCATGATCGGGTAGATCCCGGTCCGCCTGAAATAGTCCTGCTCCTGCGTCCGGTAGTCGGGGATCAGCCGCACGATCCGCTCGCCCCCGTCGAGGAAGGCGCGCGGCGGGCGGGCGGAGACCAGCGCGTCGATATCGCCGGCGAGCAGCATTTCGGTGAGCGATCGGTCGGGCACCTGGCGGTAGCTTATGCCTTCGGGGAGCTTGAGATGGGCGAGCTCGATCCGGCCCGGCTCGTTGACCCCGGCCTGCACCCATTCGACGCCGTCCAGCGGAATACCGGCATCCTCGGCGAGCCAGCCCCGGGCATAGACCGTCGCGGTCTGCGACCATTCCGGGATGCCGATCCGCTTGCCGGCGAGGTCGGCAACCGCCCGCACCGCGCCCCCGGCCGCGACATACCAGGCCGAATGGCGGAATACGCGGGAGACAAAGACCGGAATGCCGGTGATCGGCGGGTTGGGCTGCGACATGATCGAGCAGTACTTGGCGAAGGAAAGCTCGGAAACGTCCCACTCGAAGGCGCTCGCGAAGCGGTAGAAGATCTCCTCGACATCGAGGTTGAGCCAGGTCAGGTCGATGCCCTCCGCGTTGACCTTGCCCTGCAGCAGGTCGCGGGTGTGGTCGTACTCGTCCATCGCGAGCGTCAGGTGGATGTTCGCCATTCGGTGTCTCCGCCAAGCGTGTCCTGGCGCGAGAGTGCCCTGTCGCCGGAGCGTGCGCAACGCTGCCGCCGCGGCTATGATGGCGCCCGCCGCAGACGGGGAGGATCGGGTGGCGAGGCGCGAGGACATCGACCCGCAGGCCGCGAAGGAAGAAATCTTCGCCTATTGCAAGCGCAAGGGCGCGCTCGCCGTGGGCGTCGCCGATCTGGCGGCGCTGGAGCGAATCGCGCCGCCCGGCCACCGCCCGACCGACCTGATGCCCAGGGTGAAATCGGTGATCGCGCTCGGCGTCGGCGGCCAGACCCAGGGGGCCTGGGCGCTGCCGGCCAAGGCGCTCGGCTATTTCGGCAGCACCGAGTCCCGCGCCTACACGATCGCCTATGGCTGCGCCTTCTTCATCGAGAACCGCTTCGGCGTCCGCTCGATCTACTGCCCGCCCGACATGGACACCGAGTCCGGGCCCAGGGTGCCGCTGCAAAGCCTCAAGCTGCATGCGGAGGTCGCCGGGATCGGCGCGCGCTCGTTGGCCGGCGACATCCTGCTGCACCCGGATTTCGGCTACATGTACTTCGCCTCGGTGTTCACCGAGCTCGAATTGCCGCCCGACGAGCCGATGAAGGAGAACCCCTGCCCGGCGCCGTCCTGCGTCAGCCTGTGGCGCAAGACCGGCCAGACCCCGTGCATGAAGTTCTGCCCGGTGCAGTGCCTGTCGGGCGAGATCGACGCCGACGGCAACCAGGCGGCGATGCGCTACGACATGGCGGCCTGCGCCGAGATGACCCAGCAATTCGAGGCCGTCCCGTCGATGATCGCGGACGCGGTCGGGGCCAGGGACGAGGTCGAGCGCGAGGACGCGCTGTTCGACGCCGACCAGAAGATCCTCTGGTACAAGATGTCGGTCGGCTCCGGCGGGCTGCTCGCCCAGTGCTTCGAATGCATGCGGGTCTGCCCGATCGCCACCCAGGCGCCGCAGGCCGATCCGATCCGGCGCTTCGAATACGCGCTGGATGACGACGACTAGATGACGCGGGGCCTCAACCGGGTCCAGATCGGGCTGACCGAGGAGATGGTCGAGGCCTATGGCGAGACCGTCTGGGATCTGAGCCACAACATCCAGGTCCGCATCGGCGATCCGGTGCGCATGCTCGACTGGGAGCAGATCGAGGCGCAGCGCGACGGCGCCGGCTTGGCCGACGTCCAGATCGCCGAGCGCATCGGGCTCACCCGCGAACAGGTCACTCACATCCGCCTGCTGCTGGAGCACCGCAAGTTCCAACGCCATCACTACCACCGGCTCTACGAGCTCGGCGGCGGCCGGCGCTTCCGGGCGGAGCGTTTCGTTCCGGTGGAAGCGCGGGCGAGCCTCGGCGAACGGGCGATGGCGCTGCGCGCCGCCCTCGGATTCGACGCGGGCGAGGCCGACCGCCACATCCGCACCGGACGCTGGGGCGCGGCCACGCCGGCCAGCAGGCTGCGCGCGCTTGCCGGGGACGACGGCGGCGGCCTTGCGATCGACGGGGAAGAGGGCGCGCTGGACTGGCGGGCGGGGGGGGGGGGGGGGGCGGCGCTCGGCGCCGCGGCGGCCGGCGCGAGCGGGGCGGACTGGCGGGCCGCGCTGGAACGGGCGTTGTCGCTCGCCGCCGGGCTCGCCGAGCGCGGGATCGGCCGCGGCGACGTGGTGGCGACCGACGACCTGCGGCCGTCCTCGCTGCTGCACGCCTACGCCGCGGCATCGCTTTCAAGCGCGGTGCTGTGCCCGCTGCCGGACGGGCTGAAACGGGAAACCCTCCGGCGATGCCTGGAAAAGGTGTCCGCGCGCGTGCTGATAACGCGCGGCGCCGCGCCGTCCGGGCTCGATATCGCCGCGCCGGTCGAGGCGCTGTCCGGCCCGGTCCCGAAGGATTGGGACGCCGACGCGGTGGCGAGCGATCCCCTCGCGATCCTGTTCGCCGGGCTCGACGGGGCGACGCCGCGCGCATCGGTCCACAACGCGCACACCCTGCTCGCCGGCAACGACTGGGCGAGCGCGCGTTTCGGGCTCTCGCCGGCGGATCGCATCGCCGTCGCCGCGCCCGACCCCGCATGGGCCGTGGTCGCGCTCAACCTGGCGCTCGCCTCGGGGGCCGCGCTGTGCGAGGCGGGCGCGACGGTCGCGCTCGGCGGGGAGGTGCCGGGCGCGCGGCTGACGCTGGCGGCGGATACGGGTTGCCGGGTCTGGATCGCGCCCGAGACCCAGCTCGCGCTTGCTGCCGCGCCGGACGCGCCCGAGACGCCGATGCCGGCGCCCGGCGTGTCGCTGCGCCTGGTCGACCGGGACGGCAACATCCTTGCGGGCGAAGGAGACGGCGCGCTGGAGCTTCGCGGTCCGACTCTCGCGCCCTCCTATCTCGACGACGAGGCGGCGAACCGGAACCGCTTCACCGGCGACCGCTGGTGGCGCACCGGGCTGCGCGCGAGAATCGACGCCGCCGGAACGGTCACCCTGCCGGGCAGGACATGAGCGAGCCAGGGAGACGGGCATGAGCTACGCCATACCCCTCGCCGCCCCCCCGACGGTCGGCATCGCGGGCAGCGGTCTCCGCTTCCCGGTGCGCCGGATCTACACCATCGGGCGCAACTACGCCGCCCATGCCCGGGAGACCGGGCTGGGCGGGGCCGGCGGCTCGAAGCCGGGCGTTTCGCTCAAGCCGGCGGATTCGGTGATCCCCGACGGCAGCGCGCTGCCCTACCCGCCGGGGACGGAGCAGCTGGAGCCCGAGGTCGAGATGGTCGCCGCGATCGGCAGGGGCGGTGCAGACATCCCGCCCGCGGCGGCGCTGGACCACGTCTTCGGCTACGCCGTCGGCTTCGACATGATCCGGCGCGACGTCATGCATGCCTGTATCGCCGACCAGCATTCCTGGGATCTCTGCAAGAGCTTCGACGGCGCATCGCCGGTGAGCGACCTCGCGCTCGCCGAGAACATCGGCCATCCCGCGCGCGGCGCGATCACGCTTGCCATCAACGGGGCGGAGCGCCAGCGCGGCGATCTGTCCGACCTGATCTGGCCGGTCGCCGAAATCGTCGCGCGGCTGTCGGCGCTCAGCCGGCTGGAGCCGGGCGACCTGATCTTCACCGGCACGCCGAAGGGGCCCGGCAAGGTCGAGCGCGGCGACCGGCTGGAGGGCGTCGTCGAGGGGATCGGCAGGCTCACCGTCGACATCGCGTGATCGCGGAGAGACGGCGCAACCTTTCAGGCTAACAGATCCGTCAAGCCCTCCGGCAGCCGGGTCCGCGGGGTCAGACGCGCCTTGACGAGCTGCCCGGGCTTGAGGCTGAGCACGGTCGTCAGCTCGGCGCCGTCGAGCACGGCGCCGTCGAGCACGGCGTGGAGGAGATCGGCCCCCGCGAGATCGGCGCCCGAAAGATCGGCGCCCGCGAGATCGGCCCGCACCAGCTCCGCATGGGCGAGCCGCGCGCCGCGCAGGCACGCATCCGTCAGCACCGCATCGTGCAGGAACGCGCCGCCGAGATCGGCCCCGGCCAGATCGGCGCCACGGAGCTCGGCGCGCCTGAGCTCCGCCCGGCGCAGGCTCGCACCGGCGAACAGCGCCCCGTGCAGCGTGTAACCGTGCAAATTCGCGCCATCGAGGTCGAGCCCGCTGAAATCGCCCCGCTCGCCGCCCTTGCCGGCGCTCAGCACCCAGCTCAGATGGCGCTCGAAGCGCCTGCGGAACGCATCCCCGTCGATCTTCTCCACCGCCGCCCCCGTGACCCGTCGAGCCCGCGGCGGCACGGTGTTGAAACAGACCGCCAAATGCAAGCCTGGACGCACCGTTTGATCGCGGCCATGGCCGGCCCTATCATGGAGACCGGTTCACCGCCGGGCGCGCGCACCGGCCTTTCGGGCGGGATTTCAGAGTGAAGAGAGCGCCGTTTGTTGCTGCGGGGTTGGTCGCGCTGGCGGTGCTGCTCGGCGCCTGCGGTGCGGCCGAGTCGCTGAACCCCGCCGGCTGGTTTTCTTCATCGGAGACGGAGAAAAAAGGCGCCGAAGAAACGCAGGCGGTCGAGCCCGCCCGCGCGTCCGCGCCGGACTGGGACGCGCTGCGCGAGAAGATGGCGGACGGATTGATCGCCGACCGCGAGAACGCCCGCCATACCGGCGAGCCGATCCCGCGCCAGAGCGACCAGCTTACCGCGCCGCCCCGGGCTTCGACCGAGGGCGCGCGCTAGACGGGTGCGGCGGGCGGTCAGCGAGCAACCGCGGCAATTCGTCGCGGAACGGCGCTGCACCGGCAGGATGCGCGATTCGGCGGGCCGATGGCGCCCTGCCGGGTTGTCAGAGCCAGCCAAACCATGCAGTTTCGCCGCCGATGACGGTTCGGCCCCGCGGCCGGATCGCACGGGAGTCGGAAAGCCGATCGAGCCATGAGCGCAGTGCCCGAAAGCGAGCAGCAATTCTACCGGATCAAGCGGTTGCCGCCCTACGTGTTCGCCGAGGTGAACGCGATGAAGGCGGCGGCGCGCGCGGCCGGCGACGACATCATCGATTTCGGCATGGGCAATCCGGACGCGCCCTCCCCGCCGCATGTCGTCGCCAAGCTGGTCGAGGCGGTGCAGGACCCGAAGACCCACCGCTACTCCAACTCGCGCGGCATCCGCGGGCTGAGGCGGGCCATCGCGGCCTATTACGAACGCCGCTTCGGGGTGACGCTCGACCCCGACCGCGAAGCCATCGCCACGCTGGGCTCCAAGGAGGGCTTCGCCAACCTGGCGATGGCGATCACCAGCCCGGGCGACGTGGTCATCGTCCCCAACCCGTCCTACCCCATCCACGCCTACGGTTTCATCATCGCCGGTGGCGCGCTGCGCCACGTCCCGGTCGGCCCCGGCATCGACTTCCTGGCGGAGATCGAGCGCGCGGCGCGCTACAGCGTGCCCGAGCCGCTTGCGGTGATTCTCAACTTCCCGGCCAACCCGACCGCGCATGTCGTGGATCTCGGGTTCTACGAGGAGGTGGTCGATTTCTGCCGGTCGCGGGGCATCTACGTCATCTCCGACCTCGCCTATGCCGAGATCTATTTCGACGACAACCCGCCGCCGTCGATCCTGCAGGTGCCCGGCGCGATCGACATCGCGGTGGAGTTCACCTCGCTCAGCAAGACCTACTCGATGCCGGGCTGGCGCATCGGCTTCGCGGTCGGCAATCGCAAGCTGATCGAGGCGCTGGCGCGGGTAAAATCCTATCTCGACTACGGCGCCTTCACCCCGGTCCAGGTCGCCGCCGTGGCGGCGCTCAACGGCCCGCAGGGCTGCATCGAGGAGACCCGGGCGCTCTACCGCCGGCGCCGCGACGTGCTGGTCGAGAGCTTCGGCGCCGCCGGGTGGGAGATACCGCCGCCGGACGCGACCATGTTCGCCTGGGCGCCGATCCCGCCGCGCTTCTCCAATATCGGCTCGCTCGAATTCTCCAAGCTGCTGCTCGACCGGGCGAAGGTCGCGGTCTCGCCCGGCGTCGGGTTCGGCGAGTACGGCGAAGGCTATGTGCGGATCGCGCTGGTCGAGAACCGGCACCGGATCCGCCAGGCGGCGCGCAACGTGCGGCGCTTTCTTTCCGACACCGACAGCCTGGTCGCCATGCCCAAGCAGGCGGCGCAGGGCTGATGGCGCCGCTCGCGGTCGCGCTAGCGGGTCTCGGCACGGTCGGCGCGGGCGTCTTCGCGCTGCTCGGGGACCGGGCCGAGACCCTGGCCGGGCGCGCCGGGCGGCCGATCCGGGTGGTCGCCGTCTCGGCGCGCGACCGGAACCGCGACCGCGGCATCGATCTCGGCGGCGTCGCCTGGTTCGACGACGCGGCGGCGATGGCGCGCGAGGCCGAGGCGGACGTCTTCGTCGAATTGATCGGCGGCGCCGACGGCATCGCCAGGGCGGCCTGCGAGGCGGCGCTCGATGCCGGCCGCGACGTGGTGACCGCCAACAAGGCGCTGCTCGCCAAGCACGGCACCGTCATCGCGCGGCGCGCCGAGGCGTCGGGCCGGACGCTGGGCTACGAGGCGGCCGTCGCCGGCGGCATTCCCATCGTCAAGGCCCTGCGCGAGGGACTCGCGGCCAACCGGATCGCCGCCATCTACGGCATCCTCAACGGGACCTGCAACTACATCCTCACCGAAATGCGCACGACCGGCAGGCCGTTCGACGCGGTGCTCGCCGACGCGCAGGCGCTCGGCTACGCCGAGGCCGACCCGCATTTCGACATCGACGGCATCGACGCGGCGCACAAGCTCGCCATTCTCACCGCGCTCGCCTTCGGCACCGAGGTCGATTTCGACGGCGTCCATGTCGAGGGCATCCGGCATGTCTCGGCCGACGACATCGTCTTCGCCGACGAGCTCGGCTACCGGATCAAGCTGCTCGGCATCGCCCGGCGCACCGGGCACGGCATCGAGCAACGGGTGCATGCCTGCATGATCCCGCAAACCGCGCCGCTGGCCCGCGTCGAGGGCGTGTTCAACGCCGTCGTCGCGGAGGGCGACAGCGTCGGCACCACGGTCTATGAGGGGCGCGGCGCCGGGGCGGGCCCGACCGCGTCGGCGGTGGTCGCCGATCTCGTCGATCTCGCCCGCGGCCTCCGCCTGCCGGTCTTCGCCGCGCCGGCGGTGGATCTCCTGCCGGCCGAGACCGCGGCGATGGACCGCCATGTCGGCCCTTACTACCTGCGCCTCATGGTGGTCGACCGGCCCGGTGTCATCGCGGACGTCGCCGCGGCGCTGCGCGACGAGCAGATCTCGATGGAATCGATGATCCAGCGCGGCCGCGCGCCGGGCGGGCCGGTGCCGGTGGTGCTGACCACCCACGAGACCGGGGAAGCGGCCATGTCGCGCGCGCTCGCCCGGATCGAGCGCATCGGCAGCGTGGTCGAGCCGCCGCACATGATTCGCATCGAATCGCTGGTAAGCTGACGATCGAAGGGAGCGAAATCATGACCGAGCCCGCCTCGAAGATGGACCGCAACCTTGCGCTCGAGGTGGTCAGGGTCACCGAGGCGGCGGCGCTCGCGGCATCGCGGCTGATGGGGCGCGGCGACGAGCGGGCGGCCGACCAGGTCGCGGTGGATGCGATGCGGGGCGCGCTCAACAGCCTCGCCATCGAGGGCACGGTGGTGATCGGCGAGGGAGAGCGCGACGAGGCGCCGATGCTCTATATCGGCGAGAAGGTGGGGGCCGGCGGCGGACCCAAGATCGACATCGCGCTCGACCCGCTCGAGGGCACGACGATCACCGCCAAGGGGCTGACCAACGCGCTCGCCGTGGTGGCGATGGCCGAGGAGGACGGGTTTCTCAACGCGCCCGACGTCTACATGGACAAGATCGCCGTCGGCGGCGGGTTGCCCGACGGCGTGGTCGATCTCGACGAGCGCCCGGGCGACAACCTCAAGAGCCTTGCCCAAGCCAAGGGGGTGTATGTCTCCGACCTCGTCGCCTGCATCCTCGACCGGCCGCGCCACGAAGAGCTGATCGCCGGGGTGCGCGAAGCGGGCGCCCGCATCATGCTGATCACCGACGGCGACGTGTCGGGCGTGATCGCGACCTCGCAGCCGGAGAGCGGCGTCGACATCTATCTGGGGTCCGGCGGCGCGCCGGAGGGCGTGCTCGCGGCCGCCGCGCTGAGGTGCATCGGCGGGCAGATGCAGGGCCGGCTGATCTTCCGCAACGACGAGGAGCGGGGCCGCGCGGCGAATTGCGGGATTGCCGATCTCGACCGCAAATACGGGCTCCTGGACCTCGCCAACGGGGACGTGATGTTCGCCGCCACCGGGGTGACCAACGGCACCATGCTGCGCGGCGTCAGGCGCGAGGCCGGACGCGCCTACACCCATTCCATGGTCATGCGCTCGAAGACCGGGACGGTGCGGCTGGTCGAGGCCCATCACAACCTGGAGCGCAAGGGCGGGCTCGGCTAGGCCGGGTGCGGCGGCCCGACCGGGGAACCCGATGACCGAGGCGCCCGCCGCCGAACGCGCCTTCCTCGACGTCGACCGCTCGGTCACCGGCAAGCGCTGGCATGCGCGCCCGGCCGACGATCGCCAGGCGCTGGCTATCGCCGAGGCGAACGGCCTGCCGGAAATCGTCGCCCGCGTGCTCGCCGGGCGCGGCGTCGAAACCGACCGGGTCGACGCGTTCCTCAACCCGACCCTGCGCGGCGCTCTCCCCGACCCGTCCACGCTGCGCGACATGGACCTGGCCTGCGACCGGATCGTCCGGGCGATCAATGACGGCGAACGCGTCGGGGTGTTCGCCGATTACGACGTCGACGGCGCGACCTCGGCGGCGCTGCTCTCGCGCTTCTTCGCCTCCATCGGCCACCGTCTCCCGGTCTACGTCCCCGACCGGATGAAGGAGGGCTACGGCCCGAACTCCGGCGGGCTTCGCGCGCTCCAGGCGGAGGGCGTCTCGGTGGTGATCGCCGTGGATTGCGGGACCACGGCGCACCAGCCGCTGGCCGAGGCCGCCGCGCTCGGGCTCGACGTCATCGTCCTCGACCACCATGTCGCGGAGGCGGCGCTGCCCGAGGCCGTCGCGGTGGTCAACCCCAACCGGCTCGACGAGGACAACGATTGCCGCCAGCTCGCCGCCGTCGGCGTCGCCTTCCTGTTCGCGGTCGCGGTCAACCGCGCGCTGCGGGAAGCCCACTGGTACGGCGAAGGTCATCCCGAACCGAACCTGATGGCCTGGCTCGACCTCGTCGCGCTCGGAACCATCTGCGACGTGGTGCCGCTGACCGGCGTCAACCGGGCGCTGGTCGCCCAGGGGCTGAAGATCATGGCCAGGCGCGGCAATCCGGGGATCGCCGCGCTCGCCGACATCGCCGGGATCGACGAGCGCCCCGGCGCCTACCATGCCGGATTCGTGCTCGGCCCCCGGGTCAATGCCGGCGGACGGGTGGGCGAATCCGGGCTCGGGGTGCGGCTGCTGTCTACCGACGATCCGGCCGCGACGGCGGAAATCGCCGCCAGGCTGGACGGCTACAACCGGGAGCGGCGCGCGATCGAGGCGGTTGTTCTCGAACGCGCGATAGACCTCGCCGACGCCCAGCACGAGGCGGCCGACAGCGCGCGCGAGCCGGTGGTCCTGGTTGCCGAAGAGGGCTGGCATCCGGGCGTCATCGGCATCGTGGCCTCGCGGCTGCGCGAGCGCTTCAACCGCCCCGCCTGCGTGCTCGCCGTGGACGGCGCGTTGGCCAAGGGCTCCGGCCGGTCGATCCCGGGCGCGGCGCTCGGCTCGGCGGTGATCGCGGCCCGCCAGGCGGGGCTCCTGGTCGCCGGCGGCGGGCATCCGATGGCGGCCGGCTTTACCGTGGCGACGGATCGGATCGCCGACCTCAAGGCGTTCCTCGACGACCATGTCGGGCGGCAGCTCGATCACCGGATTCCGGCGGTCGGGCTGGCGATAGACGGCGCCTTGACGCCGGCCGGCGCCACCGCAAAGATCGTCGAAGCGCTCGAAGCGGTGGGACCTTTCGGCTCCGGCAATCCGCGGCCGCGCTTCGCCCTGCCGCGGGTCAGGGTGGCCCGCGCCGACGTGGTCGGATCGGATCATGTCCGCTGTTTCCTCGTCGGCGCCGAAGGCGGAGCCCGGCTCAAGGGGATCGCCTTCCGCTCCGTCGGCACCGCCCTCGGCGACGCCCTGCTGGGGAGCGGCGGCGCGCCGCTCCATTTGGCGGGTCACCTCGGGGCGGATCGGTGGCAGGGCCGGGACGCGGTCCAGCTGACGATCGAGGACGCGGCGAGGCTGTGATGCGAAGGCCGGAATGCCGCCGCGCGGGCCGAAGGGGATGACGAAGGGGCGGAGCTTGCCTGCGGCCGGAACACAGCCCTGTCGGCGCCGGAACGGCCTGGTCCGGCTTGGGCGCTGGCTGCGCTACCGCTTGGTGGTTCCCATCAAGCGCAGCCGGCACCCGCCGCAATACACCGCCCGCGGGGTGGCGGTCGGGCTGTTCTGGGCGATGACCCCGACCGTCGGCATCCAGATGATGTTCGTGCTCGCCAACTGGTTCGCGTTCCGGCGCTTCGCGCCGCGCTGGGACTTCAACGTGATCCACGCGATGGCATGGACCTGGGTGACCAACTTCGCCACTGTGCTGCCCGCCTATTACCTGTTCTACGTGACCGGGCAGGTGCTGCTCGGGCGCTGGGACGACCTCACCGGCTATGCGGGTTTCCTTCAGCTCTGGGACGCCAACACCGCCGGCGAGGCGACGACCGACTACCTGCCGGGCGCGGCCTCGTCGCCGAATGTCTATTACGACGTCGTCGTCGCCGGGTGGGGGCTTGCGATGCTGGTGGGCTGCCCACCCTACGCGATCGCCGCCGCCTGGATCGGTTACGTCTGGTCGCTCAAGCTGGCCGTCGCCCAGCGCCGGTTGATCGCGCGTCGGCGCTACGGCCACGATCCGCAAGATCCGGTGCAGACCGGCCGGCCTCGCCCGCAAGCGCCGGACGAGCGCCGCGCCGGGCGAGGTAGCGGTTGATTTCCGCCGACTCCGCGGCTACCAATCGCGCCACGACCCCATCGTCTAGAGGCCTAGGACATCAGCCTTTCACGCTGAAGACACGGGTTCGACTCCCGTTGGGGTCGCCATAACTCCCCCGGTTGCCCGACATGACGCAGAACAGCTCCGCTGCCGGGTCCGAATTCTGGACCGACGACACGCTGACCAGCCTGCTGGAGCGCTGTGTGCGGGATCGCGGCGATGCGCCGGCGCTTCTCGCCGCCGGGGAGGCCGTCGACTGGCGCGGCGTCGCCGAGCGGGTCGATGCTCTGGCCGGCGGGCTTGCCGCGCTCGGCATCGGCCGCGGCGACGCGGTCGCGGTCCAGCTCCCCAACCTGCCGGCGTTCCTCTACGTGCTGCTCGCCGCCGCCCGCCTCGGCGCGATGACCAGCACCATCCACATGCCCTACGGTCCGCGCGAAGCCGCCGACATCGTTCGCCATGCCGGCGCCCGGCTGGTGTTCGCCGCGGCGACGGCGGGCGACAGGCGCCCGGCGGCGGACATCGCCGCGCTCAAGCCGGATCTCCCCTCGCTCGCCCATGTGGTCGCCGTGGGCGGAGCGGCGCCCCGGGGCACCCTCGCCTTCGACGACGTGCCGCGCCCCGGCGCCGCGCTGCCGCCGCCGCCCGCCGCTGACGACGCCTACGTCATGCTGTTCACCTCCGGCACGTCGTCGAGCCCGAAGGCGGTGCTGACCGACTATCGCCGGTTCCTCGCCAACGCCCGGCTCAATTGCAGCGAAAAGCAGATGGGCCCAGGGTCGATCATGCTGTCGGCCGCGCCCTACAGCCATCTGTTCGGGCTCTATTCGTTCCACCTCACGCTCTATGGCGGCGGCGCGACGGCGCTCCTGCCGGCGTTCTCGCCCCCCGGCCTGGTCGAGGCGGTACAGGCCTTCGAACCGACCCACATCTTCGCCGCGCCCGCGCATATCGCGTCCTGCCTCGAAGCGGGGCTGCTCGCGGGCGACACGCTCGCCCCGGTGCGCTACTGCGTGGTCTCGGGCGCCAAGGCCGCGCCGGATTTCTATCGCCGGGCGCAGGCGGCGCTGGGGGGCGGCCGAATCGCCCAGCTCTGGGGGATGACCGAGTGCCAGTGCGGCATGTTCACCCGGCCCTGGGAGGATGCCGAGCGGGCGGCATGGGGCTGCGGACGGCCGAGCCCGGGAAACCGGGCCCGGGTGTGCGATGCCCACGACGCCCCGCTGCCGGCGGGCGAGGAGGGCGCGTTGCAGATCCGCGGCGCCTCGGTGTTCGACGGCTATCACCGCAACGACGAGGCCAACACGGCCGCGTTCACCGCCGATGGCTGGTACCGCACCGGCGACCGCGCGGTGATCGACGCGACCGGCGCGGTGTCGATCACCGGGCGCGAGAAGGACCTGATCAACCGCGGCGGCGTCAAGATCAACCCGGCCGATGTCGAGGAGGCGATCGACCGCCACCCGGATATCGTCCAGTCGGCGATCGTCCCCATGCCGGACCCGGTGCTGGGCGAGCGGGCGTGCTGCTTCGCCATCCCCCGCGACGGCGCGGCGCCCGGGCTCGGCGATCTCGCCGCCTGGCTCGAAGCCCAGGGGATCGCCCGGCTGAAATGGCCGGAGCGGCTGATCCTGGTCGACGACATGCCGCTGACCCCGACCCGGAAGGTGATCAAGGGGCGCCTGCGGATCCCCGATTGAAGACTGGAGCGCGCGATGGAGCCCGACCGGACGATCGACGTGGAGGCAGATGCGCGCGGGATCGCGACGATCGCGCTCGACCGCCCGGAGCGGCGCAACGCGATCGACCCCGCGATGATGGACGAGCTGCTGGCGGCGTTCGACCGCCTCGGCGCCGACGAGGGGGTGCGCGCCATCGTGCTCCGCGGCAACGGCAAGGTGTTCTCGGCCGGCGGCGACCTCAACTGGATGCGCGACACCCGGGGCGCCAGCGAGGACGAGGTGGCCCGTGACTCGGCGCGGCTGCAACGGGTCTACGCGGCGGCCGCCGCCTGCCCCAAAATGCTCGTCGGCCGGCTGCACGGCGCGGCGATGGCCGGCGCGCTCGGCCTGGTCGCGTGCTGCGACGTCGCCATCGCCGAAGCGGACACCAGGTTCTGCCTGTCGGAAGTCAGGCTCGGCCTCGCCCCCGGCATCATCGCGGGGTTCCTGCTGCCGAGGATCGGCGCGGGCTGGTTCCGCTACCTCGCGACCGGCGCGGTGGTGTTCGGGACCGATATGGCCGCGCGCGCGGGCCTGGTCCACGAGGTGGCGGCGGACGCCGCCGATCTCGACGCCCGGGTGGAGGGGCATCCCCGCCTCGCCGGAGGCGATCGCGGGCACCAAGCAGCTGGTCGCCGATCTCGGCTACGGGCCGGACCCGGCGCTGTTCGAGACCGGGCTCGGCTGGAACGTCCGGACCCGGATGTCGGACGCCGCCCAGGAGGGGATCGGTGCGTTCCTCGAACGCCGCAAGGCGCGCTGGGCGGTCGACGCCTAGCGGCCGGGATGCCACCATAGCGGCGTCGGGGAGGGAGGCATGTTCGTCAAACGGGCCTGGTACGTCGCGGCCACGGCCGCCGAAATCGGCCGCACCCCGCTCGCGCGCTCGGTGTGCGGCGAGCCCATCGTGTTCTTCCGCAGCGAGGACGGGACCGCTCGCGCGCTCGCCGATCGCTGCATCCACCGCCGCCTGCCGCTCTCCCGGGGCCGGCTGGCTGGCGACCGGCTGGTCTGCGGCTATCACGGCTTCGCCTACGACCCGGAGGGGCGGTGCGTCGCCGTGCCGGGGCAGGACCGGGTGCCGCGCCGCGCCGCCGTGCGCGCCTACCCGCTGGTGGAAAAATACGGCTGGATCTGGGTCTGGATGGGGGCGCCCGAGGCCGCCGATGCGTCGCTGTTGCCGGCGATGCCCGGGCTCGACGAGGACGGCTGGGTGCCGTTCCGCGACCGCCTCCATGTCCGGGCGCATTACCAGCTCCTGGTCGACAATCTGATCGACCTGTCGCACGAGACCTATGTGCACAGCTCCAGCATCGGCAACGACGCCGTCGCAGAGACGCCGATCGAGTCGCGCCGGGAGGGGAACGAGGTTTTCGTCGACCGCATCATGCGCGACATCCCGCCGCCGCCCTTTTTCGCCCGGGCGGCCGGGAGCGACGCCAATATCGACCGCTACCAGCTGGTCCATTTCCAGCCGCCCTGCTTCGTGCATGTCGAGGTGCGCGCGGTGCCGCCCGGGAACAACGACCCCAATGCCGGGGTGCGGTTCTTCGTGCTCGACTGCCTGACGCCCGAGACGGAGAGCACGACCAACTATTTCTGGGCGGTGTCGCGCAACTTCCGGCCGACCGACGGCGAATTCGGCGAATGGTGGCATCGTGTGGTCTGCGGCATCTTCGAGGAGGATCGCGCGATCCTCGAGGCGCAGCAGGCCTCCATCGAGGCGGACTCGAGCGGGGTGCGCACGGTCGACGTGGCGATCGACGGCGGCACCATCCTCGCCCGCCAGGTGGTCGACGGGCTGATCGCGGCGGAAAACGGCGGCTGACGGCCTAGCCGAACAGCGCCGCCGCCTCGTCCTCCAGCATGGGGCCGGTCACCGCCATCCCGCGCACGCCGCGTTCGGCGACCTCGTGGCAGCGCAGGTTCATCATCGGCGGCCCGCCTTCGCCGCGGATCTCGACCAGCCTCGGATGGGAAAGCCCGAAGACGATGCGCTCCAGCCCGGACCAGTAGCAGGCGACCGAGCACATCGCGCAGGGCTCGCAGCTCGTATAGAGCGTGTAGCCGCCGAGCGCCGGGCCCAATTTGCGGCTGGCTTCGCGGATCAGGTTGATCTCGGCATGGCCGGTCACGTCGCCGGTGGTGATCATGTCGTTCTCGGCTTCGAGAACGATCCCGCCCGCGGCGTCGACCAGCACCGAGCCGAAAGGCGGGTTGCCGTTCGCCGCCGCCCGCCGCGCCGCCGCGAAGGCCCGTCTCAGCCGTTCCTCTTCGCCCATCGCCTGTCACCTCCCTGTTGCGTCCGCGGACCCGGCCGCAGCAAACTGTCCGGCCGCCGCCCTGATCACCTCCGGAGAGCCGTGCATGAAATTCGGCCTGTTCTACCTGCCGACCTATTTACCCGAGACCCGCGACGCCCATACCCATTACCACAACATGGTGGAGCAGGTCGTCTACGCCGACCGCATCGGCATCGATTACGCCTGGATGGTGGAGCACCATTTCGTCCGCCACGGGGGCCTGCTGCCGGCGAACTACGCGTTCCTCTCCTACCTCGCGGGGCGGACCGGGCGGATCCGGCTCGGCACCGGGGCGACGATCCTGCCGCTGAACGACCCGGTGCGGGTGGCCGAGCAGGCCGCCGCGCTCGACCAGCTCTCCAAGGGCAGGTTCGATTTCGGCGTCGGGCGCGGCTTCATCCGCGACGAGTTCGACGCCTTCGGCGTCCCGATGAAGGAAAGCCGCGAGCGGGTCGAGCAGGGGGTCGCCCTGATCCGGCGGGCGGGGGCGGGGGGGGGGGCCCCGCCGCGCGATTGCGCGGGGGGTGCCCGCCCGGCGAGGCCGGGCCTGCCGACCCTCCCCCCGGTCACCCAGAAGCCGCCCCCGCCGATCTGGGTCGCCTGCCTCCTGTCGCCCGAGAGCTTCG
>MKWU01003578.1_pt1 | contig 20168 bp, 20 predicted proteins | sample 809101 | NCBI WGS metagenome assembly MKWU01 (sample SAMN05860141, study PRJNA318959) | sponge metagenome | host: Aplysina aerophoba | place: Slovenia: Piran, Adriatic Sea, Gulf of Piran | collected 2013-05-07
CGAGACCGACCACGGCGTGCTCGTCGATCAGCACCTGGAGACCAGCGCCAAGGGCGTGTTCGCCGCCGGCGACGTGGCCCAGGGCCTCGATTTCTCCACCGGCGAGTACTCGGTGCACGCGATCCAGCCGACCGCGACCGAGCACGGCCGCATCGCGGCGCTCAACATGCTGGGTCGCCACGCGCACTACAAGGGCAGCCTCAACATGAACGTGCTCGCCACGGTCGGGCTCGTCTCAAGCTCGTTCGGAAGCTGGGAAGGCGTCGCCGGCGGCGATAGCGGCGTCGCCGTGGACGAGAACGGCTACAAGTACCTCCGGCTGGAGTTCGACGGCGACCACCTGGTCGGCGCGCTCGGCATCGGGCTTACCGACCATGTCGGCGTGATCCGCGGCCTGATCCAGAACCAGACGGCGCTCGGCGACTGGAAGGAGAGGCTGCAGGAGAACCCGCACCGTGTGATGGAGGCCTACGTCGCCCACAGCCAGACCTGAGCAACGACGGCCGCGATCGCGGCGCCACCCCGGAGAAGACGCCGCGCATTCGCCATGAAAGTGACCGTCAAGCTCTACGCCTTGCTGAGCGACTATCTCCCAGCCGGCGCCGTGGACAACCAGGTCGAACTCGACCTGGACGACGGCACCACGCCCGAGGACGTCTTCGCCAGGTTCAACCTGCCCCGCCAGTACTGCTCCATCGTGCTGGTGAACGGCATCTACGTGGAGCCGAGCGAGCGGGGCTCCCACGCGCTAAGCGAGAACGACACGCTGGCGATCTGGCCGCCCGTGGCTGGCGGCTGAGCCGGCGAAGCCGGCTCGAGTCCCCGTCGCAACTCCGAGTTCCGGCCGAGTTCGTGCCCAAGACTCTGACCGTCGAGAAGGAGATGGCGATCGAGCGCCATGAGTTCCGTCGCACGCTGCGCCGCGCGCTTCCGGAAGCCCGCATCTCCGAGGACGGCGACACGATCACGGTCCGCGAAGGGACCGGCACTCTGGAGATCACGCTCTCGCTCAGGCCTGAACGCCGCATCGGCTTGCTAGCGCTGCCGATCCTCGCCGTGCGGTTTCATTACAGCGGCTACGACGATCCGGCCCGGCACCTGGCTCGGCTCGATGTCTCCTTCCAGCGCGGCGGCGGGTAGGGCAGGCGGCTCAGCCCGTTCTCGCGTTGCGCTCGCCGCAGTTTCCGTCCACCATCCCGGGTTGTCTCAGATAGGAAGGGAAGGGACGGGCGATGGCATACACGCGAGCGAAAGTCGTCGAGGAGATCAGCGCACCGGCTGACCGTGTCTTCGGCGAGATCGGGGCCTTCAACAATCTGACCGTAATCATGGCGGGCACCATCACGCGGAGCACGCTCAACAAGAAAGGCACGGTACGAACGCTCAAGGTCAAGGGCGTGAAAGGCGGACTCGACGAAACACTGCTGAAGTACGACACGGCGACACGCACGCAGGTCTACGCAATCACCGCCGATCCGGACAACATGGTGCCGTTTTCCGACTACACCGCCACCATCAAGGTGAAGCCGATCACGTCGCGGCGCAGCCAGGTGGAATGGACCAGCCGCTTCGTGCCGAAGAAGGGCAAGACCAAGGCGGAATGCCTCGAGTTCGTCGAAGGCATCTATCGCACCGGAATTCAGGGCACTCGGGAAGTGCTCGGGGTCAAGAAGTAGCGCGCCATACCGCCAGCCGCTACGCCGGCGGATAGAGCACCGCTTCGAGATACAGGCCGTAGGCCGGCGCCGTCGGACCGCTCCGGCGCCGGTCGCGGGCTGCGAGTGTTGCACCCACGTCGGCGGGCGTTCGCCGCCCCTCGCCCACCTCGACCAGAGTGCCCACGATCGCACGCACCTGATGGTGGAGAAACGAGCGCGCCCAGGCTCGAATCGCGATCTCGTCTCCTATTCGTGAGACGGCAAGACTCTTCAGCGTGCGGACCGGGGAGGCCGCCTGGCACTTGGCGGCCCGAAAGGTCGTGAAGTCGTGGGTGCCTTCCAGCAGGCGCGCGGCCTCGGCCATGAGCGCGGCATCGAGCACGCGCCCGATGTGCCAGGCGCGGTGCTTCGCCAGCGCGAGCGGCGTCTTGCGATTGACGATCCGGTAGAGATAGACCCGCGCCACGGCATCGCGCCGGGCATCGAAGTCGGGTGCCCCCTCGGCCGCGTCGAGGACCACGACCGGCGCGGGCCGGAGGTGCGCGTTGAGCGCATCGCGCAACACGTGGGGTTCCGCCTGTCGGGCGAGATCAAGGTGGCAGCACTGGCCCAGGGCGTGAACGCCGGAATCGGTGCGGCCCGCGCCATGCACGCGTACCTGCTCGCCGCAGAAACGTTCGACCGCACGCTCCAGCGCCTCCTGCACCGAGCGTCCGTCGCCTTGGTATTGCCAGCCGACAAAGCCGGTGCCGTCGTATTCGAGGGTTAGCTTGTAGCGGGGCATGGCAAGCGTGTCCCGGCCGCGATCGGCCGCCCGCGAAGGAAGGCGTCTCTATTAATCGCCGCCTTGCCCGCGCGCTGAAGGCGGGTCGGCCGAATTGCTGCGCCGTCGCCGCAGGCGACCGCAAGCGCGTCGTCGATGATCGTTCCCGGCGGCGCATCCGTCGTACCGGCGACTCTCTCGGCCACCAACACCTTGATGCGCTCCCCCTCGTGGTCGAGCCAGGCGCCGGGTCTCGGCGCAAGCGCGCGCACCGTGCGCTCGATCTGCGCCGCCGGCGCGCGCCAGTCGATGGCGGCCTCGTGCTTCTCGAGCTTCGCAGCGTAAGTGGCGCCCTCCTCCGGTTGTGGCGTCTCGGCCAGCGTGCCAGCAGCGAGCCTATCGATCGCCTCCACCGCGAGCCGGGCGGAAAGGGCGGCCAGCGTGTCGTGCAGCGTGCCGCCCGTACTCTCCGGCCCGATCGGCACGCGCTCCGCCATCAGGATGGAGCCCGTGTCGAGGCCCTCGTCCATGCGCATGATGGTGACGCCGGTCTCCCCGTCGCCCGCCATGATCGCCCGCTGGATCGGCGCAGCGCCCCGCCAGCGCGGCAGCAGCGAGGCGTGAGCGTTGATGCAGCCCAGACGGGGCGCAGTCAGCACGGCAGGAGGCAGGATCAAGCCGTAGGCGACCGTGACCGCAAGGTCCGAGCCCAGCGCTGCGAACGCCGTCTGCGCGTCTGCAGGATTCAGACTCGCCGGAGTCATCACCTGAATTCCGGCGGCTTCGGCGCGCACGGCCAGCGGCGTCGGCCGCACCTTGCGGCCGCGCTTCGCGGCACGCGGCGGCTGGGTGTAGACGGCAGCGATGGTGTGGCCGCTCGCCGAGAGCGCATCGAGGGTGGGCACGGCGAAAGCCGGCGTTCCCATGAACACCAGCCTCAATGGTTGCATGGGTTCCCCAGCTGGCGAGGCCCGGCTCGCGAAGGGACCCGCCGCCGCCCTAGCCCGCGGCGGCGCGGCGCGCCTTGGTCAGCTTGCGCAGGATGATGCTGCGCTTGACCAGCGACAGGTAGTCCACGAAGAGCACCCCCTCCAGGTGGTCGATCTCGTGCTGAAGGCAGACGGCGAGCGTGCCGACGGCCGTGATCTCCTGCGCCGCGCCGGTCTCATCCTGATAGGCCACCGTCACCGACGCCGGCCGCTCCACGTCGGCATAGTGGTCGGGGAAGGAGAGGCAGCCCTCCTCGCGGCTCACACGTTCGTCCGAGCGCCACACGACCTCGGGATTGACCAGCTTGAGCGGCGCGGGCGGCTCGTCGGCCAGATGCACGTCGGCCACGATGCAGCGCTTGGGTACGCCGATCTGGATGGCGGCGAGGCCGATGCCGTCTGCGGCGCGCATCGATTCCATCATGTCGTCGAGCAGCGCGCGCACCTCGTCGTCGACGGCCTCGACCGGCGCGGAGCGCGCCTTCAGCCGCTTGTCGGGCGCAGTGATGATCGGGCGTACGGCCATCGCTATCGAACGGAAATTGAACCCGCACTTAGCTATGACGGCGCGCGGCGGAGGTCAAGCAGCCTGCCGGCTGGAAGGTAGATTTGCGCCCGGCGGTAGCCAAACTCGTCCTTGCCGATGAGCCGGATCTCTTTCGCGCGCCGGGCCCTGCGGGTCAGGGCGGACGCGTGACAACGATGCCCCGTCAAGACGCAGCTCGGGTTAACCAAAGCATGGGTTCTCGGCCGCCATGGTCGCTTCACAGGCAAGCGCGATCACGCGGACGCCGGCGATCATACCTACGTGCGCCTTCAAGCTGGACGACTGTCGGTCGTGGCGTGCAGACCGGCACTCATCTAGCATAGCCTTGATGACCGGGTGGTCGCCCAGCCGGTCATTTCAACCCCGGGTTTGTCAGGAGGACGCCATGGCCTTTCGCGTCGAAGAAGCTACCGTTTCCGGTATCCACGAGGCGTATCGCTCGGGCGCTCTCAGCGCCGCGGAGCTCGTGTCGCAATATCTCGCGCGGATCGAGGCCTACGATCGCAACGGCCCTGCCCTGAACTCGGTCATCAACGTCAATCCGAAGGCCGAGGAACAGGCCGCGGCGCTCGACGATGCGTTTGCCAAGGGCGGGCTCACCGGGCCACTCCACGGCATTCCGGTTGTCGTGAAGGATCAGGTCGAGACGGCCGATACCGTCACCACCTTCGGCTCCATCGCTGCGAAGGACTACCTGCCGGAGAAGGACGCGACGGCGGTCAGGCTGATGCGCGAAGCCGGCGCGATCATCATTGCGAAGACGGCGATGCCCGACTGGGCGACCTCCTGGTTCGGCTATTGCTCGGCGATCGGCGAGACCAAGAATCCCTATGATCTTGAGCGCGATCCGGGCGGGTCCAGCGGTGGCACGGGGTGCGCGGTGGCCGCGAACCTGGGCGCCATCGGACTCGGCGAGGATACGGGGGGCTCCGCACGCCTGCCGGGGTCGTTCGACAACATAGTAGGGCTCAAGGTGACTCCGGGCCTGATCAGCCGCGCCGGGATGTCGCCGCTCGTCATCTTCCAGGATTCTGCCGCGCCGATGTGTCGCACGGTTACCGACACGGCCAAGCTGCTCCAGGTCATCGCCGCCTACGACCCGGAAGACCCCTACACCTCGACGGCGGTGATCGCTGGGAAGACGGATTACGTCGCCGGCCTCGACAAGGATGCGCTCGCGGGCAAGACCATCGGCGTCCTGCGCACGGCCTTCGGCGACTCCTCCAATCCCAACGCCGCAGCGGTCAACGGGGTCATCGAGGATGCCCTTCTCGCGCTGAGGGGCGCGGGTGCCGCCCTCGTCGACATCGAAATCCCCGATCTCATGGACTACATCGTGTATTCGTCGCTCTACATCAATCATTCGCGGAGCGCGATCGACGAATTCATGGCGTCGCGTCCCGCGTTGGCTGCGGAGAGCGTGCGCGCGGTCGTCGACGCCAAGCAGTACCACCCGGCGCTCGATCTGCTGGAAGAGATCGCGCAGGGTCCGGAGGATCCCTACTCCGACCCGGAATATTATCCGCGCTACACGACCTCAGAGAAATTCAGGCGGGTCGTCACCAACGAGATGGGCAAGGTCGGCGCCGACGCGCTGGTCTTTCCGACCACCCAGGTGCAGTCGCCACGGCGTGACGATCTCAACGCTGGGGAGTGGAGGACGTTGGAGTTTCCCACCAACACCCTGGTCGGCGCGCAGACCTGGATGCCGGCGATCAGCGTGCCGGCGGGCTTCACGCCGGGGGGCGTGCCGGTGGGCATGGAGATCCTGGGCCTGCCCTACCGCGAGGGCGACCTGCTGGCACTCGCCTATTCGTTCGAGCAGGCGACGCAGCACCGCCGGGCGCCGGCCTCAGCACCCGAGCTCGCCTGACGACCGATACGGGACGACCTCACGCGCCGGAGCGCGTCGCCACACGGCGGGCGAGCACGTCGAGCGCGAGCGCACCGACGATGATCGAGCCCTTGATGATGTCCTGGTAGAAGACGTCGATGTCGAGCAGGACGAAGCCGTTGGAAATGGTCGCGATGATGCCGAGGCCGACGACAGTCCGCCACATCGAGCCGAAACCGCCGGCGAGCGACGTGCCGCCGACGACCACGATGGTCAACACGTCGAAGATGATGACCGGGTCCAGGTTCGCCTGAGCGGAGTTGAGCTGAGACGCCGTGAGCGTGCCAGCGACGCCCATGCAGACGCCGGACAGCACGTAGGTGCTGCCGATCACGGTGCGGACGCGGATGCCCGAGAGCCGGCTCGCCTCCCGGTTGCCGCCGACTGCGTAGATCGCCTCGCCGTAGACGGTCTTGGCGAGCACCAGTCCGCCGACCAGCAGGAAGCCGATCAGCATCATCCCCGAGAAGGGGAAGCCGTGCCAGCGGCCAGCGCCGAGATCGCCGAAGGCCATGTCGGGCACGACGAAGGCCGCGTTCTTGGTCACCACGTAGGTGACGCCCCCCAGGATGAACCCGGTGCCGACCGTGGTGATGAACGGGTTGATGTTGACGCCGACCACTAGCACCGCATTGAGGAGTCCGACGACGAATCCCGCCGCGATGGCGGCGAGGAAGGCGTAGGCCGGGTCCACCAAGATGCCGACCCCGGCGGCGACCACTGCGCAGAGTGAGTAACCGGAGGCGATTGAGAGATCGAAGCCGCCGGTCAGGATCACGTAGGTCATGCCCACCGCCATGATCCCGGCCGGCGCCCACTGGGACAGCATGTTGAAGATGTTGCCCTGGGAGAGGAATGCGGGATTGCCGATGGAGACGACGATGACCAGGATCACGAAGGCGACGATGATGCCGTAGGTGCGGAAGGCGGCGGCGCCATAGCGCTTGAGCAAGGTCGCGCCCCGCTCCGTCCGGCTGCCCGCTCCGGGAGGAGGCGGACTCTCGGTCATGCCGCGGCCTCGCCCTCGACGCCGAAGGTCATGGCGAGCACACGCTCCAGGGAGAGCTCCCCATATTCCAGGATCGCAGCCTGCCGCCCCTTGGCCAGCACCAGCACCCGGTCGGCAAGCTCCACCACCTCCTCGAGCTCCGACGACACCATGATGATGGCCATTCCCTCGTCGGCCAGGCGTCGCATGACGGCGAACATCTCGCCCTTCGCGCCGACATCGATGCCGCGCGTGGGCTCGTCCATCAGCAGCACGCGCGGCCGGCGGTGGAGCCACTTGCCGACGACGAGCTTCTGCTGATTGCCTCCGGAGAGCGTGCCGGTGGGTGCGCCCAGACGGCGCGGATCGAAGGCGAGCGAGGTGGCGATAACTTCTGCCGCCGACTTGCGTCGACCGCTGCGGACGATCGCGCCGGGCGCGAGGCCCCGCATGTCGGTCATGGTGACGTTGACGAAGCCGCTCTGGCTCAGCACCAGCCCCTGCCCCTTGCGGTCCTCGGGCGCGAGTGCGATGCCGAGCGCCAACGCCCGGCCGACGGTGCGCGGTAGAGGCTGGGAGCGGCCGTCGATGGTGAGCGTTCCGCTGGCGCCGGGCTCGGTGCCCGCCAGGGCCCGCAGCAGCTCCGTCCTGCCGGCGCCCACCAGGCCCGCGATACCGAAAATCTCGCCGGCGCGAAGGACGAACGAGATGTCCTGAAGCTTGCCGGGCACCGTGACGCCTTCCACGCGCAGGAGCTCGTCGCCCTCGGAGGCGCGATGGCGCGCCGGTGGTGCGCGCAGCTCCGTCCCCAGCATGGTGTTGACCAGCTTCTCCTTGTCCCACGCACCGACAGCGGCCGTGGCGACCATCTCCCCGTCGCGCAGGACCGAGATGCGGTCGCACAGCCTGAGCACCTCATCCAGGTCGTGGGAGATGTAGATCACCGAGGTGCGCTCATCGCGGAGCCGGCCGACCGTCTCGTAAAGACGCTCGCGCTCGTTGGGGCCGAGCGACGCCGTGGGCTCGTCCATGATGAGAATGCGGTGGTCGGCCTGGAGCGCCCGCATGATCTCGAGCATCTGCTGGTTCGCCACCGACAGATCGCCGGCGCGGGCACGGGGCTGGATGTCGACGCCGAGACGGGCGCCGAGCTCCCGGAAGCGCTGTTCCATCGCGCGGCGGTTCACCATCGGCCCCCTGCGCATGGGGCGCCCGAGAAACACATTGGAGGCCGCGGACAAGTCGGCGACGACCGTCAGTTCCTGGTAGATCGCGGCGACGCCCGCGCGCTGCTGCGCGCGCGGCCCGTGCTGGTCGACCGCGTGGCCAAATATCTCGACGTTGCCCTTGTCGGCGCTATAGGCGCCGGTGAGCACCTTGATCAGCGTCGACTTTCCGGCGCCGTTCTCGCCGACGAGGCCGTGGACCTCGCCCTCGCGGAGCGTGAAGTCGACCTGCTTCAACGCCTGGACACCGGGGAACGACTTCGAAACTCGTTCGACGCGGACGGCGTCGGGTCCGGCGGACGATGGTGCGGGCGGATCGATCCGTGCCTCCACTCGTCATCCCGTCACGATCGGGCTCGTCCCGGTCGGCGCGGGAGCGCCGGGGCGGGGCGTGTGTCCCCGCCCCCGCAGCATGGCGCCGTCAGTACTTGGGTTCGGTCATCGTGTCGACGTTTTCCGGAGTGATGATGATCGTGCCGGGGCCGTCCGCCACCGCTGGAAGGTCCGCCTCGTTGATGTAGCCGTTGATCGGTTCGCCCTCGAGCGCGGCGATCAGCGCAACGGCCGCGTAGTACGACTCCTCCCAGGGCAGCAGCACCGTCGTCTCGTTGTAGGTGCCGGCTTTCACCTTGGCGATGCCGTCCTTGGTCGCGCCGATGGAATAGATGCGGACGTCCGTGCCCGGCGTCTTGCCGGCGGCCTCGATCGCCTGCTCGACGCCCCGCGACATGTCGTCCCATGACGAGAGGATCACCGTGATTTCGGGATGCGCGAGCAGAGCGTTCTGGATCTTCTCCAGGGCCACGCGCGGGTCGAAGTTCGCCGGCTGGTCCACGACGATCTCGGCATTCGGGAACTTCTCCGCGCCCTGCTGGATGGCCTTCTCCCAGAAGCCGAACAGGTCGGAGCCGACGAAACCGCCGACCGCCGCGACCTTGCAGGGCTCCGTGCAGGATGCGAGCGCGTGATCGACATGCGCATTGTAATAGGCCTGCCGCTGCATGGTGACCGTTGCCGCCAGCCCCTCGGAGTAGTCGGCGTCCTCGCACATCGGCAGGTCGAGCGAGACGGTGGGCTCGTCGAGCGGCTCAAGATGGCGCTTCCACATCGAGCAGGCGGGCGCGGCCGCCGTCGGCGCGAACAGGTAGCCGTCGAAGCCCTCGGTGATCGCGTTCTGCACCTGCTTGATCTGTGCTGCCGGATTGAAGTTGGCGGCGAAGCGCTTGTAAGTGAAGCCGTACTTCTGTGCCGCCGCTTCGAGGCCGGCGCGCCGCGCCGAGCAATAGGGATTCTGGCCGCACTCGGTCAGATAGGCGATCCGGTAGGCCTTGGACGGCGTTATGTTCCGCGCGTCGAACTCCAGAATCTTCTCGGCGTTCTCGACGGGGTCGTCCGCCACCGCAGAAGTGGCGCCGAGCCCCGCGAGGAGAGCCACGCCCATTCCGACCGCGACGGCCGTCGTCAACGGACTCCTCAGCGCCCGACGCAATTTATGACCCATCTTCACCATGACATTACCTCCCTGGTTGAGATGGCTCCGATCGGCCGAGCAAATCCCACGGGTATCGGAGGTCGACCGGGAACCAACGCACATAATATCCAAGGTACCCCATTCGCTTGCGGCCCGCGAGCGCCGCCGATCAAGGGGTCTATTGAGGCGGCGCGTACGCGCGCCCGCCCTTCGTTGGACCGGAGCCGGAACGGATCATAAGGTAGCGGGCGAACGGTTGCGGACGAGAGGGACGAAGCCCATGGACGGCGTGCGCCTCGCAATTCTGAACAAGCGCTTCGAGGCCATCTGCCGGAAGATGGCCAACACGCTCTTCCGCACGGGCCGTTCCGGCGTGCTCAACACGGCGCGCGACTTCTCTTGTTGCATTGTCACTGCCGACTGCGATCTGCTGGCGACCGCCGAGAGCCTGCCGATCCATGTGCTGAGCGGCCCCGACCTGATGGCCGCCTCGATGAAGGAGTTTCACCCGGCGCTTCGGCGGGGCGATGCCTTCCTGCACAACTCGCCTTATCACGGCTGCTCGCACCCGGCAGACCACACGATCCTGGTGCCGGTGATCGACAACGATGGCCGGCACCGCTTTACGGTGCTGGCCAAGGCGCATCAGGCCGATTGCGGCAACTCCATCGCCACCACTTATCACGGCAGCGCGCGCGACGTGTACGAGGAAGGCGCGCTGATCTTCCCGGCAGTGCAGGTCCAGCGCGACTACGAGACCATCGACGACATCGTCCGCATGTGCCGGCTGCGCATCCGCGTGCCGGACCAGTGGTGGGGCGACTTCCTCGCCATGCTGGGTGCGGCGCGGGTGGGCGAGCGGGAGCTGATCGCGCTCGCCGAAGAGGCCGGTTGGGAGACGCTGGACCGCTTTGCGGCCGAGTGGTTCGACTACAGCGAGCGGCGCATGGTCGACGCGCTCCGGGGTCTACCCGCCGGCAGCCTCACGGTCGCCAGCGCCCACGATCCGATACCTGGTGCACCGGAGGGAGTGACCGTCAACGTGTCCGTGCGCGTCGACCCGGCCGAGGCGCGCATCGAGGTCGACCTCCGGGACAATATCGATTCCCTTCCCTTCGGCCTCAACATGAGCGAGGCCTGCGCGCGCACCTCGGCGATGGTGGGCATCTTCAACGCGCTGCCCCACACCGTGCCGCCCAACGCCGGCGCCTTCCGCCGCATCGACGTGAAGCTCCGGCAAGGCTGTGTCGTGGGCATCCCCGAGCATCCGACCTCATGCTCGGTCGCCACCACCAACGTCGCCGATCACATCGCCAACGGCGTGCAGCGCGCCATCGCCGAGCTCGGCGACGGTCACGGCATGGCCGAGGTCGGCGGTGTGATCCCGCCGAGTTGCGGCGTGATTTCGGGCACAGATCCGCGCAGCGGCGCGCCCTTCGTCAACCAGGTCTTCCTCGGCTTCGGCGCCGGCGCGGCGGCGCCCGGAACGGACGCCTGGATCACCGTCGCCCACGTCGGCAACGCCGGCCTCTGCTACCAGGACTCCATCGAGGTCGACGAGATGGTCTTTCCCATCACCGTGAAGGGCCGCCACTTCATCACCGACAGCGGCGGTGCCGGGCGCCAGCGCGGCGGGGCAGGGGCCTTCGTGGAGTTCGGCCCGGTCGAGGGCTGCTTGCTCGAGGTGGGCTATGTCAGCAACGGCGCGGTCAATCCGGCGAACGGCGCACGTGGCGGCGGCCAGGGCGCCGTCGCCCGTCAGTACCGCCGCAACCACAACGGTGAGCTGGTGGCTCTCGATGCCTGCGCCCAGGCGGCTGTGGCACCGGGTGAGACGATGGTCTCGATCTCCGCCGGGGGCGGCGGTTACGCCGCGCCCTACGCCCGGGAGCCCGAACGCGTGGCCTACGACGTGCGGGAGAAGTGGGTCTCGCCTGAGGCCGCCCGCGAGGTCTACCGCGTGGCCCTCGATCCCGCCGGCAACGTCGACGGGGCCGAAACCCGCCGGCTCAGGGCTGCGGCAGAGCCCGGCGCTCGGGTGCAGACTGCGGCGATGTGACCCCGGCGTTCACCCGTCGGCTTTGGGGCGTACCTCCTCGGCGAACCCGGTGATGACGTCGAGGGTTTCCTCCAGGGTCTCGCGCAGGACCTGAAGCAGGAGGTGGCGCACCCCGAGTTCGCGCATGGACTGGATGTCGCCTGCGACGTCGTCGGCCGAGCCCGTGAGCAGCATCCGCTCGCCGGTATCCGTCATGATCGGCTCCTCGCTGGCGCCGTACCACACGGCCCAGAAGGCGAGGTCGATGCTGGCCGGGTCGCGGCCCTCGGCTTCTGCCATGGCGCGGAGGTCGTCGAGGCCGGCGGCGAAGCGGCCCAGCGTGTCCATCGGAAAGCGCGGGTTGCAGCCGATCGGGAACCAGGCATCGCCGTAGCGCACGGTGCGGCGCTTGGCCGGCTTGCTTTCGCCGCCGACCCAGATGGGCGGATGCGGCTTCTGCACCGGCTTCGGGTGGAAGAGGATGTTGTCGAACGAGGTGAACTCGCCCTCGTACCTGGGCGTATCGGCGGTCCAGAGCTCCTTGTAGATGCGGAGGTACTCGTCGGTTGCCCGGCCGCGGGCCTCGAAAGGCGGCGCGCCGACGGGCGGGAACTCCTCGGCCATCCAGCCGGCGCCGACGCCCACGACCGCACGGCCGCCCGAAAGCAGGTCGATGGTGGAGAGAAGCTTCGCCGTCAGCACGGGATGGCGATAGGGGACCACCATCACCGAGGTGAGCAGCCGCATCTCCGTCGTGACGCCCGCGAGGTAAGCCATCAGCGCGAGCGGCTCCAGGCATTCGCCCGCGAGCAGAGTGGGGAAGGTGAGCGTGCCGTCGGGCGAGTAAGGGTAGGTCGAGTCGATGCCTGTGGGCACCACGATGTGATCCGGGATCGCAAGGATCCGGTAGCCCAGCTTTTCGCCATGCTGGGCGAGGGTCGCGATGTGCTCCGGCACGGCCAGAGGCCCGCCGTTGGGTACGTTGAAGCCGTATTCCATTCCCCTAATCCCGTCAGGTCTGATGAGTGCCGCGACATGGCGGCCTGGAGGGCAGTGACAGCGGTTCTAGCGCCATCCTGAGGGTTGCGGCAAGGATCGATCCCAGCGACAGGGCGCCGGCGTGTTCAGACGTAGCCGTTAGCCTGAAACCAGCGCAGCGCGTCTGCCAACGCCTGTTCGGCGGGGCGCGACGTGTAACCAAGTTCGCGCTCAGCCTTCGCGGACGAGAAAAACATCATCTTGCGCGCCATGCGCAAGCTGTCGCGGGTGAGCCGCGGCTCACCGCCCGCGACGCGCGCCCAAGCTTCGCCGGCGGCGGCCACCGGCGCGAGCAGCCGGTGTGAGAGCCGGATGCGCGGGGCGGGGCGCCCCGTGAGTTGCGCGAGGCACTCCAGAATTTCACGGAGCGTCATGTCCTCGCCGCCGAGGATGTAGCGCTCCCCTACGGTGCCACGCGCGAGCGCCTGCAGGTGGCCGGCGGCGCAATCGTCGACATGGACCACGTTGAGGCCAGTATCGACGTAGGCCGGCATCCGCCCGGTCGCGAAATCGACGATGATCCGCCCGGTGGGCGTCGGCTTGATGTCGCGCGGGCCGATGGGTGCTGAGGGATTGACGATCACCGCCGGCACTCCTTCGTCGCGGACCAGCGCGCGCACCGCCTCCTCCGCCAGATACTTGGAGCGCTTGTAGTGACCGATCATCGCGGCCTCGGTCACGGGCGTCTCCTCGTCGGCCGGCGAACGGTCAGCGTTGAGGCCGAGGGTGGCGACGCTCGAGGTGTAGACGATGCGGGTGGCGCCGGCGTCGGCTGCGGCGCGGAGCAAGTCGCGGCTGCCGTCCACGTTGGTGCGATAGATCGCCGGCGGGTCGGGTATCCAAAGCCGATAGTCGGCCGCCACGTGGAAGAGCGTGTCGCAGCCCTGCGCGGCGCGTTCCAGCGAGGAGCGGCTATTGAGGTCGCCGATCGCCCGCTCGACATCGAGGTCGTCGATGTTGCGGGTATCGCTGCCCTGCCGCGTCAGCACGCGTACCGCGTGGCCGGCGTCGAGCAGCGCGCGGGCGACGGCGGAGCCGAGAAAGCCGGTCGCTCCTGTGACGAGCGTGGTCATGACGGAGCCTCCGGCGGCTTGCCGAACAGCAGCTTGCGCTCCTTCCAGGCAAGCCAGACCACGTAGACCGGCGGCAGCGCGACGCCTGCGAGCAGCAGCACGATCAGGCCGCCGCCCCAGGTGATGGGACCGATGAAATACATCGCGTCCTCCAGGTGGATCCCCTTGAACATCGGCTGCCGTGCCTGGCGCGTGCCCGCACGCTGCTCGATTCGCCAGAATATGAGGAAGAGCGCCGAGACCGAGACCCCGGCGATCAGGCCGAGATAGGGCGCCCAGTCACCGATCCAGCTGTCCTGCAGGCCGTAGCCGATGCAGAAGAAGAGTGCCACATGAATGAAGGCGTCGGAGTAGTTGTCGTAGTGATAGCCGAAGCGGCTGGACTTGCCCGATAACCGCGCCAGCTCGCCATCCATGTGATCGACGAAGTTGGAGAGCATGAAAAGCCCGGCGGCGTAAAGAATTTCCGGCCGTGTACCCACCGCAAACAGGCCGCAGGCTGCGAGCCCGATAAGCAGCCTGACCGTGGTGATGTGGTTCGGTGTGACCGGCGTATGCACCAGTGGCCGCACCATCCAGCGAGCGAGACGCTGATCCCAGGCCACGCGCGGTTTTGCCTTGGCGGGCTCGGCGCTTTCACCGCAGCTCCCGTCGCTCGCGCCGATCTTGCGTTCGACCATGGGCCGTCATATAGCCCGAAACGGGGCCGTGACAACGCCGGACATTCCGCCATGCGCGCCGTTATCCTCGCCGCCGGAGTCGGACGGCGCCTGGGCCACGATAAGCCCAAGATTCTGTTGAATTTCGGAGGTCGCACCCTGCTGGAGCGCCATCTCGCCATCCTTGCCGCGCTCGGCGTCCGCGACCTGGTGATCGGCATCGGCCACGAGGCCCTTGCAATCGAGCGTGCACTGGAGGCGCTGGGCCAGACCGATGTCTCGACCATCTACAACCCGGACTACGAGCAGGGCAGCATCCTTACGCTCTGGTGCGTGCGCGAGGCGCTTGCGGCAGGTGGCCCGGTCCTCCTGATGGATGGCGACGTGCTCTACGACCGCCGCGTGCTCGCGCCCCTGATCGAGACCCACCACGCCGATTGTGTGCTGGTGGACCGCGCCTACGAGCCGGGCGATGAGCCGGTGAAGGTCGGCGTCGTTGACGGTGCGCCCGCCGATTTCGGCAAGACGATTGATCCTGCGCTGCAGCCCTACGGCGAGTCGGTAGGCTTCTTCCTTCTCAGCGAGGGAATGGCGAAGACGCTCGTCGACACTGCGGGGCAAATGATCGAACAAGGTGGCAGCGAACGCCCGATGGAGGACACCATCGCTGCCGTCCTCCGTGCCGCCAGCCCGCCCTTCGGCCTGGAAGACGTGACCGGTCTGCCCTGGATCGAGATCGACTTTCCCGAGGACGTCGCGCGCGCCGAGACCGAGATCCTGCCCGGGCTCATCGACGAGGACGGCTGACCCCCAATCCCGGCTTGTGCTCTCCGTGCTCTTAGCTATATTGTTAGCTAAGTCATATTGGAATTTGGTTCGACTTGCCATGACTATCGTGAATGTCCATGAGGCCAAGACTCAGCTCTCCCGCTTGCTTGCGCGCGTGGAGAGCGGTGAGGAAGTCGTGATCGCCCGCCGCGGAGAGCCCGTCGCACGACTCGTCGCGTGCAAGCCGCAGAAAGAGCGTCGTCCCGGTCGGCTCAAGGGCAAGATCGTCATTCCCGACGACTTCTTCGACCCGCTGCCGGAGGAGGAGCTCAAGCTCTGGGAAGGGGGATAAGCAATGCGGGTGCTGTTGGATACCCACGCGTTCTTGTGGTGGGTCGAGGACAGTCCCCACCTTTCCGCAAACGCACACCGGGTGATTGCGGACGAGGCCAACGAGATCATCGTCAGCGCCGCCTCGGCGTGGGAAATCGCCACGAAGTACCGGCTCGGTAAGCTACCCGATGCTGAGGCCGTTGCGACGAACGTCGCCGGCTGCATCGCCGAAGAGGGCTTCGAGGTCCTTGCGATTAGCGTTGCCGATGCCGAACGCGCAGGGCGCTTGCCGGGCATTCACCGAGATCCCTTCGACCGAATGCTCATCGCCCAGGCCCTGAGGCACGAACTGGCGATCGTCTCGGTCGACGCGACATTGGACCGCTACGGTGTCAACCGGCTGTGGTGACCGGAGCGCTCGTCCGCCGCCCGCCGATTGGACGCAGGCGCGGGCCCTCACCATAATGAGCGCCACGCGAGGAGAACGCCGCCAGGGAGGCGCACCATGAAGCTCGGCATGTTCATGCACCCGATCCAGGATTTTCGGCGGGGCTATCACACGCTGCTGAAGGAAGACTTCGAGATCATCAAGTGCGCCGATGCGGTCGGCTTCGACGAGGTCTGGCTCGGCGAGCATTTCGCACTTCCCTCCGAGCCAATCCAGTCGCCGCTCATGTTGTTCGCTGCCCTGGTGCCCCAGACCGAACGGATCAAGTTCGGCTCCGGCGTCCTCTGCCTGCCCTATCAGCACCCGGCGATCGTGGCCGGCCAGGCCGCGCAGTTCGATCATATCTCCGAGGGCCGCTTCCTGATGGGCATCGGGCCCGGCGCCACGCCGCCCGACTTCGAGATGTTCAAGATCACCGACCTCGACCGCATGGAGATGCTGGTCGAATCGATCGACATGATCCACGGAATCTGGGCCTCGGACCCGCCCTACGAATTCCATGGCAAGTACTGGGACTTCGAGATCAAGGACAACGTGCTGTCCGACATCGGCGTCGGCGCCATGGGCAAGCCCTACCAGCAGCCCCACCCGCCGGTGATGATCCCGGCCATGAGCCGCGGCTCCGGCAGCATTCGCCTCGCCGCCCGGCGGGACTGGATGTGCATTTCCGCCAACTTCGTGCCCGACTCGGTGCTCAAGGGCCACTGGCGCGACTATCTCGATGAGCGCAAGAAGCTCGGGCGCGCGCCCGATCCCTCCAAGTGGAAGGCGGGCCGCACCCTGCTCATCACCGAGACCGACGAGGAGGCACGCCAGTACCTCAGGCGCGAGGACAACGCCTTCCACTGGTATTTCAAGTACATCATCGGTGTCACCAGCGCCGGCGGCTTCGTCCACATGCTGAAGTCGGACCCCGACATGCCCGACGACGAGGTGACGCCCGAGTACTGCATCGACACCATCGTCACCGCCGGCAGCCCCAGGACGGTGGCCAAGAAGATCGCGGAATTCCGCGACGAGACCGGCCCCTTCGAGACCCTGATCGTCTCGCACCACGACTGGGTCCATAAGGACCTGTGGCGCCGCCACATGGAGCTCACCGCGACCGAACTCATGCCGCGGCTCCGTGCGGAGATCGGCTGGCAGGCGGCGGCGGAGTAGGCGCGCGCCGCAGCAGAGGCCCGGACAGGACTCGGGCTATTCGGTGACGATCTTCACGAGTTGACCCGGCTGAAGGCGTTCGCCGGGGCGCAAGCCGTTCAACACCTGGAAGCGCTCGGCGCGGAACTCGTTGAAGGGTATGCGGGCCGCGAGTGATTCTACGGTATCGCCGGGCGCGACCTCGACGACGCGCAGCCTGAGCGGGCGCAGGTTCGCGACCTGCTCCACGCCGAGCCGCCGGAAGCTCGCGATCATCTGCCGGAAGGGGGTCGAGAATTCTCTTGTCCGTTGCGGCGGCGTCACGAAGAAGAATCGATAGATCCGTTGGGGCGCGGCCCGGATGGCGACCAGCCGCACGTCGCGCACGCCCGACTTGGTGCGGACGCGCGTGCTCGCGGCCACCGCGTCCATGCCGTCGACCTGGGTTCTCTCGACCCTGTTCAGCGGCACCTTCGACGCCCAGACTCCCCGCAGATAGCGCCAGGTGCTGAGTGACGGGTCCGCCAGCGTGGCCTCGTCGAAGCGCATCGTGGCGCCTGACGGGTGCGTTCCCACCACCGTCTCCGGCGCGTTGCGCAGGTGAAATCCGGGCGGGGCCGTAAACGCGATCCGCAGCATCGGATGGGCGAAGGCCCGGCCGCGCACGAACCCCTCCTCGGGAGAATCGCCGTAGATCATGCCGTCGATGCGCCGGAGGTAGAGCTCGCGGGCGCGCCCGCCGCCGAATCTTGCTTGCGCGGCGTCCGCTGCCGCCCGCACCCGGTCGGCGGTACGTGGATGGCTCGCGAGGAGGCCCGCCAACGCCCCTTCACCACGCTTCCCGGCCATCTCTTGTGCAAGCGCGGCCTCGGCTCCCATCGTCTCCAGGAAGCTCGACATCGCCGTCGCGTCGAAACCGGCGCGGCTCAGATAGCGCACGCCCAGCGTGTCGGCCTCGAGCTCCTGGGAGCGGGAATAACCTTGCACATAGGCGCCAGCCGCGAGGTTCGCGATGCTGGAGACGGTCTGGTTGTCGATGACCGCGTCGAGGATCGCCGCGCCGAGGCCGGCGACGAGGCCGTGGCTGTAACGCTCGGCGCTGTGGCGGGCCGTCACGTGACCGATCTCGTGGGCGATCACGCCCGCAAGTTCCGCCTCGTCGTTGGCGAGCGCCATCAGGCCGCGCGTGACGTGGACGTAACCGCCCGGCAGAGCGAAGGCGTTGACCTCGGGGCTGTCGAGGACGACGAAGGTGAACGGAGGCTCGGGCTGCTCCGAGGCCTGCTGGAGCAGCCTGCCGAGGCTCGAGACGTAGCGCTGCAGCGCCGGGTCGTCGTAGAGGCCGCCGAACGCCTCCACCAGCTTGGGATGCTCCTGGGCACCGACCCGTCGCTCCTCCTCGGGCGAGAGGAAGGCGGTGAACTGCTCGTCGCCGGTCGCCGGATTGACGCTGCATCCGCCGAGCAGAAGTGGTGCCGCCGTGGCCAGCGCGAGGCCCAGCACCAGAGCTGCAGGCGTGGCCGCCACGTGGCGCCGACGCCTCATTCGAGCACCTCGATCTGCTCGGGATGGGTGGCCTCGATCATGGGGCCGTTGAAGGAGTGGACCCAGCCGCGCACGCGCACCAGACGTCCCTCGTAGTCCTCGATGGCGATATCCGCAGTCTCGAAGCGGCGGCGGTCGCGCGGCGCGATGGAGACGGTGAAGTCCTGGCGCCAGTCGTCGCCGAAGTTGAGGTAGCCGCGCCCCCGTACGACCGCCGCCGCCCTGACCCGCCCCTCGACCAGTTGGAAGTTGTGGAGGCCGTCGTCGGCCTGGTCCGCAGTACGCACCCGATAGCGAGGCTGCGACCAGATGCCGAGACCCGCGGCACGCGCGCGACGTTCGATGACGTGCATCTCGGCGGCCGCCGCTCGGTCGTCGACGAGGCTGTGGACCCGCGCGAGTCCGGCCGCGAGCAGCGCACCTTGAATCCAGGTTCCGTCGTCGCTCCGCACCATATGGGCGCGCAGGCGACCGTAACGGTCCCGCGGGGTACCGCCCACTGCCAGGCCGACCCGGCGGCCTTGGACCAGACGGGCGAGCCTCTGCCGTGCCGTCTCCGCGAGCAACTCCATGCCGGAGGCGGCGTCGCCGGTGATGTGCTTCGGCGTCTCGATGCCGGCGAGGCGCACCGTCTCGCCGTCATCGAGCATGACCGTGCTGCCATCGATGACCTCGACCACCTTCGCTTTCGTGTCGAGCGCGAGTCCGGCCGGCAGCGGGACCACCGGCTCGCTCGCGGCGCCAGCCGCCGTCACGGTGAGAATGAGGAGAAAGACCACGGCGAATCGCGCCATGACGGGAGTATAGCCCTCGCCTTCAGCCGAACGCGCGGCTTCTCAAGCGGACGGCAAGACCCTAATGTCGACTCGGTCGCACTCGGTGGCGCACGCGGCCCAACGCGGGGAGAGCGCAGCATGGACATGGTCACGATGAACATCATCGATTCCTCGATGGTGTCGATCTGCCGGGAAATGGGGATCACCCTGATGAAGACGTCCTATTCGACGATCTTCAACGAGGGCCTCGATTTCACCTGCGCCATCGCCGACACCGACGGCGAGATGGTCTCGGTCGCCGAGTTCTGCCCGGCCCAGATCGGCGGGATGCCGCTCTTGATCAAGACCTGCGCCGAAGAAATCCCGATCGACCAAATCGAGGAAGGCGACGTCATCGTCCATAACGACCCCTACCGGGGCGGCCTGCATGTGCCCGAGCACACGCTCTTCAAGCCGGTCTTCGCTAACGGCAAGCTCCTGGCCTTCGTTGTCGCCATCGGCCACATCGCCGAGGTGGGCGGCATGGTGCCGGGCGGCTTCGCCGGCGAGGCGACGGAGATCTTCCACGAAGGCGTTCGCGTGCCACCGGTCAAGATCATGAAGCGCGGGAAGGATGTCGATGCGGTGTGGAAGCTGATGCTCGCGAACGTTCGCACGCCCCGCTACAACTACGGCGACCTCCGCGCGATGATCGGTGCGCTGGATCTGGGCGAGGCGCGCCTCAAGGAGATGGTGGCGAAGTACGGCCGCGACCTCTGGCAGGAGACCTCCCGCGACCTCATGGACTATTCCGAGCGCCGCATGCGGGCCGAGA
>MKWU01003579.1_pt1 | contig 20167 bp, 15 predicted proteins | sample 809101 | NCBI WGS metagenome assembly MKWU01 (sample SAMN05860141, study PRJNA318959) | sponge metagenome | host: Aplysina aerophoba | place: Slovenia: Piran, Adriatic Sea, Gulf of Piran | collected 2013-05-07
TATTTTACACTCTGAAGGAAGCCCAAGTTCTCATCGAATCGTGGCGGTGCCATTACAACGCCGCACGCCCACACAGCAGCCTGGGATACCGGCCGCCGGCCCCGGGAGACGATCGTCTTGCCCAGCTGGCCGCCCCGCCCCCCTACGCCCCGCCGGCCATCCAGCTTGGCCGAGAAACCGTCAATGCACTAACATTCGAAGTGGACCAGTTGCCGGGGGCAGGTCAGGACCACCCGTACAAGGGAGGCATCGAAGATCTTCGTGACATCAACGCATACTCCCGGGGAGAGCATCATGCGGAAATTGAAGACGACCCAAGCGGCGAATCGTCGGAAGAGGAACTGAAGGGGTTTTGCCGCCGAGTTCTGGGACTCACACGGGGTATGTGAATGCGAAGCTCTTACGCTGAACTCAGTCCGCCTCCGGACCCGCGGGTAAGGCGAACGTCACGACGTTCACCCCCGAGCAGACAGCCAGGTACTGCCGGCCCTTGACCGCGTAGCTGATCGGTGAGGCCGAGATCCGCGTGCCCGTGTTGAAGTGCCACAGCGGATCGCCGGTCACGGCATCGAGGGCGGTGAAGAAGCCCTGATCGTCGCCCGCGAAGATCAACCCGGTGGCCGTCGAAACCAGCCCTGCTCCGTAGTGCCGGGAGTTCACCTGCCTGTACTCCCACTTGCGCTCACCCGTTGTCAGGTCCAGCGCGCGGACAAACATCTGCCAGGGGAACCGAGGCGATTCGATGTAGCCCGTCGCCGCATAGGAAAAGCCCCCGGGACGAAACTCCTGCTTCGATTTATAGCTGACGCCGCAACCCTCCTTGACCGCCAAGTAGAACCAGTTCGTAGCCGGGTTGTAGGCCGGCGACATCCAATTCGTCGCGCCGGACGTGGATGGGCAGACAAAGTTGCCCTGCAGCGTCGGCTCCACGCCCGGCACGCGGATCGGCCGGCCGGTTTCGGTCAGGCCGCTGGCCCAGTTCAACTTGTCGATGAACGGCACGCCCTCGAGAAATTCGCCGGTCTCGCGGTCAAGAACGTAGTAGAAGCCGTTGCGGTCGGCATGCACTAGCAGCTTTCGTAAACGGCCTTTGTAGGGAGCGTCGACCAGAATCGGGATCTCTACCGAATCCCAGTCGTGCAGATCGTGAGGCGTGAACTGAAAATACCATCTGAGCTTGCCGCTGTCGGCGTCCAGCGCGACAACCGACTCGGTATAAAGGTTGTCTCCTCTTCTCGGCTCGCCGTCGAAGTCCGGCGCTGGGTTCCCGATGCCCCAGTAGAGCAGGTTCAACTCGGGATCGAAGCTCCCAGAGAGCCACGTCGCTCCGCCGCCGGTCTTCCACGAATCGCCGGCCCACGTTTCGTTGCCGGGCTCGCCCGGACGCGGAATTGTGTAGAACCGCCACAGCCGTTCACCCGTCGTGGCGTCGAAGGCGTCCAGCCATCCATTGAGTCCGTAGTCGCCCGCCGCGTTGCCGGCGATGATCCTGCCGTCAATCGCAAACGGTGCTGCCGGCGACCAGTAGCCGTCCTCGGAACTCGCAATCTCCGATTCCCACACCATGCTCCCGGTGCGGGCATCGAGAGCGACGAGATGAGCGTCTGGCGTGGAGACATAGACAAGATTCCCCAGCACCGCGACACCACGATTGTTGCCGCGCTGGCGGGCCGGCTCCCGACGCCATTTCCAGATCTGGCGGCCGGCGCGGGCATCCAGCGCGTAGATCTCATTGGGCTGGCTCACATACATCACGCCGTCCACAACGATGGGAACGCTTTCCAGCCGTCGCGCTCCCGGCATGGGAAAGATCCAGGCGGGCGCGAGCTGACTCACGTTTTCCTTGGTGATCTGATCGAGCGGACTGTGGCGCTGCGAGTCGTAGGTGCGGCCGTAAGTGAGCCAATTTTCAGGCGGTGGGTCGAGAAGCTGTTCGTAGGTGACCTCCCCGGCCGAAAGTCCCCCCGCCAGAAGCCCTGCCACCACTGCGCAGCGCAAAACACGGCCGATGCTAGCGGCTCTGTTGCTCATTTCAGCTATCATGGCGTCTGGTTCGGCTCAACCGAACTACTCTCCCTCCTCCGCAGCGACAGGCGGCTCAGGAAGGCAAGCAAATCCCGAAACTCTGATTCGCTCAGGCGTCGATCGTAATCCGTGGGCATCAGCGACTTCTCACCGTAAACGATCTTGTCGATCTCTTCGCTGGAAAACAGGTAAAGGCGGTCATCATCGCCGATCATCTGGAGCGAGAAGTTATGCTCGTTCTTGCTCACTCCCGAGATCGTCCGTCCTCCCTTGGTGGTAACGGTAACGGGGCGGTATCCCAGAGGCGGATGCGGCTTTTCCACGGTCATCGCCTCCTGAATCCTATTCAGCGACATCTGTGCTCCCAGGTTTGTCAAATCCGGTCCCAACAGACCCCCTCGACCGCTGATTACATGGCAGCGGCCACATTCGCCCTTTCCCCAAAAAATATTGGAGCCTTGTTGAATGTCGCCGTCGGCGGGAACATCGATCGCTTTCGCCCGCAGGCTCCGGATCCAGGCTACAATTCGCCAGGCATCGTCTTCCGGCAAGCCCATCGGCGGCATCTCGCTGTCGGGAATCCCTTCTTGAATCGCTTGAAACAACTCCGTATCCGTCTGCCGCAAATAGCGCCGCTGCGCCGCCATTGCAGGTCCTCGGTCACCGGGTGCTCCGTCAACGCCATGGCAGACCGTGCAGAGCTTGTTGAAGAGCGCATGCCCCTCGGCGATGACTTCTGCGCCGGACCCAAGGGGGTTCTCGGCACCCCAGGCGAGACTGGGCAGTCCAAGCAACAACACGACACTAACCAAGATTCCCAGACCGCGCCGACACCAAGTCATTTCCAGTTCATGATGATAGCCGAAGAGACCGAATCACATCATTTCCAGGGTTTTTACCCCGGGCGTCGATCGTTGACGAGTAGGAAGCCCGCCCGTCCATAGTTCCGGCCCGGCAGGTCCGTGTCCACCAACATTCCGACACGTTTATGGTCGTGTTTGGGCCGGTTTTGCGGTATAGTAATCTGAAGCCGTTATTTTTGTTGCCAGACGGGCCGGTTCCTGGCATCCTGGAAATCGTAGTGCCAAGGAGGTTGCAGCCCGGGTTGGGGTGTCACAGACGGCAGGCTCCTCGATCGTTCGGAGCCTGCGGAAATAAATCTGATTCGCCAAAAAATACGAGAAAGAGCACGTCTGAATAGCGGTCCAGGACGTCAAACAGAATAGGAACCTTGCTACCCCGGTGTAGAGGAACAGCCGGGCCATCGGCAACGTTTTGTGCTTTAGGAGCATCTAATAAGTGAGAAGCTGTGCCGGAGAACGTGCATGACCCCTATTGGACTGAAACAAAACAACTTGGCGGGGTCTGGTGGTGCGGTGTCAGCGGTTTCCGAGGATCCGGCCGACCTTGATGAGCTCGAGTTGGATGAGCGCAATCGTCAAGAAGCCGAGGAGTTTGCTGAGGATCTGGAAGCCTCACCCGCTGAGGACAGTGTTCGTTTGTACTTGTCGGAAATGGGCGCTGTCTCCCTTTTGACCAGAGAGGGAGAGGTGCGATTGGCGAAGCGGGTCGAGAGAGGCAACCATCGCGTCATCAAGGCTTTAGCACGAACCCCCTGGCTTTGGAAGAAGTTTGTCGACTTGCGGAATTCGCTGCAGTCGCAAGAAGCGGACCTGCGCTATCTGCGCTATATGGTCGAAGTCGAGGGGTCCGGCAACGACCCTGTTGCTCGAGCCAAGACGGTTGCCAAGTTGAAGCGGCAACTGGCCACGATCACGCGTCTCATCGGCGAACTGCAGGAACTCTCACTGAAAAAGGAGGCTCGCGCTCAGTCTCGGAAGGCCATCCGTCGCCGCTGGTACTACCGGGTCGCTCGTAAGAATGTCCAACTCTCGCGTGCGATCGTTCAAAGCGTGATCAAGTTCGATGTCTGGAAGCTGTGGGCGCGAAACTTCGAGGAGGCAGTCCCGGAACTTTTACAGGAGGCGGAACAAGCCAAGCGGGCTCGCGAGCTCCATGAGGCCAAAGGCGTCAAGACCTCGCCGGCCACCCGCAAGACCGGTGATCCGGTCGTCGTAACGACGGTCTTGGCCCGTAACGAAGTGCTGTACGTTCTGGAGCGTATGCGTGCGGGGCGCGATGAGGCCGATGGGGCCCGGGCGGCATTGGTCGAGGCCAACCTGCGTCTCGTAGTGTCCGTTGCCAAGAAGTACGTCAACCGCGGCCTTCATTTGTTGGATCTTATCCAGGAAGGCAACATGGGCTTGATGCGCGCCGCCGAGAAATTTGACTATCGGCGGGGCTTCAAGTTCTCGACGTACGCCACCTGGTGGATTCGTCAGGCCGTCACTCGCTCTCTGGCCGACCAGTCGCGGACAGTGCGGGTTCCCGTGCACATGCACGAGCAGCTCAACAAGTTCCTGCGAGCCCTGCGCAGCCTGGAGAAAGAGGTGAACCGCCCGCCGACGAATCGCGAAATCGCTCGGCGCATGGATACGGACGAGGTCAAGGTCGAGGAACTTCGCTCGATCTCTCGCACCCCAGTGTCGCTCAAGACGCCGGTGGGCCGAACGGGCGAATCTTCGCTCGAGGACCTGATTGAAGATCCGGCTGGTTCGTCTCCGGTGGAAAGCTTGCTCGCCTCCGATGTCAAGAAGAAGACAGCCGATATCCTCGGCACGCTCTCACCGAGCGAAGAAAAGGTGCTGCGGCTGCGATTCGGCATCGGCTACGACCGCGAGCACACGCTGCAGGAGATCGGACGAGAGTTCGAGGTCACTCGAGAGCGCATCCGGCAGATCGAGGCGAAGGCCCTTCAGGCCCTCCGCGATCCCGAGCGGGCCAAGAAACTCCGCCAGCTCCTGCTAGCTTCCAACTCGTAACACCCAACCGGGCCGCGTTCCCGGCCGCCCGGATCCACGATACGTCCCCGCGGCAAGCACTAGGGCGAAGAAACACCACCAGCTTATGTCCCTGTGCTTGAATAATTCGCCACTCCACGGTTCCACAAGACGATCGCCCCGGTCAAGAAAACTGCCATCACCAGCGGCAGCAAGGCCACGTACGACTGATACTCCATCCTCTCCAGCAAGACCGTCGAGGGATAGAAGCTTGCGAATGCAAAGGGAATCACCCAACTCAACAGAAACTGCACCAGCGGGCTATAGATGTTCAGTGGATAACGTCCAAACGCCAGCATGTTGTAAACCGGCGGGATAATACCAACCCGATCCTCCACCCAGAACGAAACGCAAGTCAGCATCAGGAATACCCCCAGGTAGATGATCAACCCGCACAAAGCAGCAGCGCCCAGAAACGCCCAGTCTTCTGGACCGTGTTGCAAGCCCAGCTTGTTGCTGGTGTACGCCACGATGAAGAGGCCCGTGGCCGTATCGCTCAGCGACTCCAATCGGAACTGCTCACTCATCACTTGAAACAAGGAGTGGACCGGCCGCAACAGAATCCGGTCAAACTTCCCTTCGACGATGTACGATTCGCCGAAGTAATACAGATTGATGCTCACCACGTTGAAGAGTGAAAGCGGGATCAGCCCGAATCCATACAAGAAGAGAATCTCGTGAAACCGCCAGCCGGCAATCTCCGGCGCGCGTTGAAACAAGATGAACACCAACGCGATGCCGAAGGCGGTCGCAATCATGGTTGTGATGACGGAAACGACAAAGTCGCCCTTGTAGGCCAGACGCACTTTTGCATACTGCAGAAAATACTGTCCCAGCAGTTGGAGGTAACGCCCCATCCGAATCGACTCTGGTAAGTACTACGCCTGATCCACGCCTCGTAGCACTTCGCCCATTTGCTCGATCACCCGATTCGTTTCCTCTTCGGTAATCACATAGGGCGGCATGAAATAGAGCACATTGCCGAGCGGCCTGAGCAGCAAACCGCGGTCCAGGAACTCGCGATACAGTCGTGGTCCGATATCTGACAGATACCCGTCACCTTCTGCCAACTCGACAATCCCCACGCCGCCGATTATGCGCACGTCGTCCACGCAATTGAGTGACCTCATTGGCTCAAGCCCCTCGCGGAGCTGTTTTTCCAGAGCCGCAATTCGCTGGAGCGTGCCCTCTTCCCGAAAGATGTCGAGGCTCGCCAGCCCCACGGCGCACCCCAGCGGATTCGCCGTGAATGAGTGCCCGTGAAAAAACGTCTTCGTGCGATCGTCACTCAAGAATGCTTCGTAGACGTCGTCAGTCGCAACGGTCGCAGCCAGCGGTAAATATCCTGCCGAGAGTCCCTTCGACAAGCACGCGATGTCCGGCCGGACCGGTCCATGCTCGCATGCGAACATGCGTCCGGTGCGTCCGAAGCCGGTCATCACCTCGTCGGCGATCAGCAGCGTCTTGTGCTCGTCACACAGTTTTCGAACACCGGTCAAAAACTCCCGAGGCCAGACGATCATTCCGCCTGCGGCTTGCAGCATCGGCTCGACGATCACGCCGGCTACACGTCCCTTCTCCTCCCGCAAGATCTTCTCCAGGCTACCCAGGCAGTCGATCGCGCAGGCTGAGCGTTCCAGTCCCAAAGGGCAACGGTAGCAATAAGGCGCCTCGGCCCGCGCTACACGGAACAGCAGGTCCTCGAAAGCCTTGGTGAACACCGATTCCTCGCTCACTGACATCGTGCCGACGGTGTCGCCGTGATACGCGAACTCGAGAGAGACAAACAACCGCCGCTCCGGCTCGCCGCGATTGCTCCAGTACTGGTAGGCCATCTTCAAAGCCACTTCGACGGCCGTCGAACCATCGTCGGAATAAAAAATCCGATGCAAGCCTTCCGGCAGAACCTCCACCAACCGCTCGGCCAGCTCTACCGCCGGCCTATGCGTGAAGCCGGCAAAGATTACGTGCTCGAGTTCCCTCGCCTGCCGCGCTAGCGCCTCGTTCAACTTCGGGTGGCTGTGCCCATGGATATTCACCCACCAGGATGAAATCCCATCGAGAATGCGCCGGCCGTCCTCCGTATACAGATAAACTCCTTCACCCCGCACCAGTGGAATCGGCGGCGGCGCCGTCTGCATCTGCGTATACGGATGCCACAACCGCGCAAGATCCCGATCGACCAACGTCATTTCAACCCTCTCACCGACCCGGAAATCATGTCAGAAACCCACGGAGCAGAATTTCTGAGAAGTGCCCCATCCAGATCCAAACTCGCTGCCGCCCAACTGCCCACCTCCGACGCCGTCAGCTCACAAAACACAGGCATCTCCCCCAGCACCACCGTGTTCCCGTAGCGTTCGATCGCCCGCCGGTTCTCCTCGTTGCGCTCGCCCACCATCACGACACCCGTCACACGAAGTGAACGCGCTCGCAGAGCCTCCAGAGTCAGCAAAGTATGGTTGATGGTCCCCAGTCCCGATCGCGCCGCCACGACTACCGGCAATCCCAGTCGCGCCATCCAATCCGTCATGAGCTCCGAGTCATTCAGCGGGACCAATACTCCCCCCGCCCCTTCGACCATCCAGGCACGATCCTTCGAAAGCCGCGACGCCATCGCTTCGAGATCCTTGATCGCGATTGTCTCGCCGGCCAGCCGGGCCGCCAAGTGCGGCGATAACGGCCGCGGGAGTCGGATGCTCTCGGTGAAGATCTCCGCTTCAGAACAAGCCCCCAATTCGCGAACGACGGCTGTGTCGTCGTCCTCCTCGATGCCGGTCTGAATCGGTTTCCAGTATCCGATCGGACCGGATCTGCGGTGACGGTGCATCAACGCGGCGCTAACAATCGTCTTGCCGACACCCGTATCCGTGCCGGTCACAAAGAGGCCGCGCGGCATGCCACCTTCTCTGCGAGAGCCGTGACGAGAGACGATCGAAATGCTTCGAGGTCCGACTCACGAAGCTTGGCGTTTACTGACACCCGAAGCCGCGCGGTTCCCCGCGGCACGGTCGGCGGACGGATGGCCCGCACGTCGAAGCCGTCTTTCTGCAAGGCCTCTGCCGCCGTCATGGCTCGCTCGTTGTCTCCCAGCACGATCGGAATGATCTGCGACTCTCCTTGGGGCACGTGAACTCCCATCTCCGCCAGCATGGTCCGTAGTTTTCCGGCTGACCTCAGCGTTCGCACGCGAAGTTCGGGTTCACGCACAACCACACTCAACGCGGCATCCAGTGCGGCCGCCAACGAAGGCGGCGCCCCGGTCGTAAAAACAAACGTGCGCGCCCGCTGAATCAGATACTCGATCGCCCAACGCGGACCCGCGACAAACGCCCCGCAGACTCCCAACGCCTTGCCGGCGGTGTTCACGCTAAGGAAGACGTCATTGCCGACACCGGCCTGCTCGATCCGACCGCTGCCGCGTTCGCCGAAGACACCCACGGCGTGTGCCTCGTCAACGATCAGAGCCGTACCGGTCTCGCGGCATAGCTCCGCGTAGTCCTCGAGTGGCGCCAAGTCGCCGTCCATGCTGAACAGCGATTCGGTCACGAGGAATCGTTGTCCCGGCGCCTGCTCTGAAACCAGGGCGCCTCGCAGAGCTCGCGCGTCGCAGTGTGGAAAGATGACTCGCCGCGCTCGCCCGAGCCGCATCCCATCGATCAAACTGGCGTGATTCAACTCGTCTGAAAAAACGATATCGCCTTCTTGGAGGAAAGACGACAACACACCCAGATTCGCCGCATAGCCGCTGCTGAAATACAGGCTCGCCTCAGTCCCCTTCCAATCGGCGAAGCTCCGCTCGATGTCGTGGAAGGCTTTCCGTTCTCCACGGAGCAAACGGGAAGCTGTCGATCCGACGCCCTCCCGCAAAACCGCCCGCGCCATCGCGCCGCGGATCAACGGATGGTCAGCCAGCCCCAGGTAGTCGTTCGACGAGAGATCGATTCCTGAGGGGCTCCGCAGTTCCCTTCGCAGGCCTTGAGAGTCAAGTTCGCTCAAGATGCGGCGGGTTCGATCTTCCAGCTCAGCCATGATCGGCTTTTACGGATAGGGGGAGCGGCGCCCCTTCGCTTCCTGTCATGGTGACCGGCTCGTTCATGAGCCGCATGCCCAGTTTATCGAGCAGTTGCCGGTCCCTGTCCATCTCGGGATTGGACGTGGTGAGCAGCTTGTCGCCCATGAAGATCGAATTCGCTCCGCCAAGGAAGCACAGTGCCTGCGCCTCGTCGGATAGCGACAATCGCCCGGCGCTCAACCGCACCATCGACGCCGGCATCAGTATGCGCGCCGCCGCCACCATACGCACCAACTCCAGTGGGTCCACGCTCCGCTGAGCCGCCAGAGGCGTCCCCTCTACTCGCACCAGCAGGTTGATGGGTACGCTCTCCGGATGCGGTACCTGAGTCGCCAGTTCGCGCAGAAGCCCGATGCGGTCGGCGCGGCTTTCGCCCATCCCAATGATGCCCCCGCAGCAAACGGTGATTCCCGCGGCGCGCACGCGGCCCAACGTATCGAGCCGCTCCTGGTACCGGCGTGTCGTTACGATTTCACCGTAGAACTCCGGCGAGGTGTCCAAATTATGGTTGTACGCCGTCAGACCTGCTTCGGCGAGTCTTTCGGCCTGTTGTCGGGTCAACATGCCGAGAGTGCAACACGCCTCCAGCCCTAACGAGCGGACCCCCCGCACCATCTCGACAATCCGCTCGAATTCAGCGCCTTCGGGGGCATCACGCCACGCTGCCCCCATGCAGAATCGCGTGGCGCCGTTGTCTCGCGCTGTGGCCGCGGCGTCTAACGTTTCGTCGACACTCATCAGAGCTTGCGCATCGACCCCGGTCTTGTAACGAGCCGACTGCGGGCAATAGGCGCAATCCTCCGGACAGCCCCCCGTCTTGATGCTAAGTAGAGTGCATCCCTGAACTTCGTCCGGGTTGTGAAATGCACGATGCGCAGTCTGCGCGCAATACAGGAGCTCGGGGAGAGGCAGATCAAGAAGACTGGCGATTTCCTCGTCGGTCCAGTCATGTCGCAACGGGGAGCGTTGGGTGGAAGTCACCATGCAACCAAAGTCGTCGGTCAAGCTCTCCATTATCCGACACCGCCAACCACCTCGGGGGATTGCGACGCGCTATAGTCACCTTAATTCCTATCGATAAACAGGAGATTGTGGTGGAGAGCCACCAGCGCAGCATCGCCAAAGCCGTCAGTTATCGCTTCTTCGGCTCCCTGCTCACCGCACTGATTGCCTACCTTTTTATGGGCGCATGGGACGTGGCGCTGGGTGTGGGTCTGCTCGATTCCGTCGCCAAGACGGCAGCCTATTTCCTCCACGAGCGCCTCTGGGCGCGTATCAAGTGGGGGGCGCCAAGGCCGCCTGACTATCAGATCTAGCAGGGGCCGCAGGCGGAGAGTGAGTCAAGAGCGAGAAGAGTTTTCGCCAAAGAGAGACATCGGAATCTTGGTTGCGCTCACTCGAAATGGGCGGAACAGCCAGAATGAAATATCCTGGAATGCATGTCTGCCAGCCTGCTCGCTCACCTCATTCCACGAATCGCTGCCAAGGCCGAGCCGGCCGCGACGGAAGCGCTTGCATACGTCCTGCGTGCCTCACTGGACGTCGCAAGGGAGTTCGTCAACATCGTAGGCCTGACCGGTATCAATCCGTTCACACCGGGACACATCGGGACCGAAGAACAACATGGTGATAGTAAACCGGATCTGACGATCTATGACACGGATGGGGCCGTCCGGGTCTTCGTCGAGAATAAGTTCTGGGCCGGACTGACGGACGCGCAACCTGTGACCTACCTTGAGAAGTTGCCGGACAACACAACGTCAATACTCCTCTTCGTTGTCCCGCACCAGCGAATATTCAGCGTCTGGAGTGAGTTGAAGAAGAGGTGTGGGCATCGAAAAATCGATCTTTCGGGCGGGGAAACTACGAAAGACATTACCTGGGCGCGGGCGGGCAAGCGTACCATAGCGATCACGAGTTGGAATTATGTCCTCAAGAGGTTGCGTCAAGCTGCCAATGCCGTAGGGAATGAAACACTTGAACAGGACATCGTTCAATTTCGGGGACTGACCGACCAGATGAACACGGCTGAATTCTTACCTCTGCAGGGGGATGAAGTAACCGACGTGAACGTGGCGCGCCGCTTGATCAACTATAGCGACTTGATCGAAGAGATCACCGAGCGGCTCAAAGCGAAAGGAATCGCTGACACGAAGAGATTACTCCCCACGCATGGCTGGTACACGGCAGGTCGTTACCTGCGCGTGCACGCGAAGTTCGGTCTATGGATGGGCGTCCATCTTCAAGCGTGGCGCGATTACGGAATTACACCTGTGTGGTTGGAAGTCTATCCAAGCTCGTCCTTTTCCGGTGTCAGCGGGAAGCCGCTGCAGAAGATCAAGAACATGGTCGAAGATGTGCAGGAATCTGATAACGGGTCACTACGTATTCCGATTCTCCTTGCGACCGGAGTCGAACGCGACAAGCTGATCGAAGATGCGGTCAATCAGGTTCGCAGCATCGCCGACAGGTTCTTGCAAGCGTTTCCAGCCGAGTAGCCTCCTCTCAACGGCTGGCAGCGTCGTCGGTCGTTGCGGTAAACAAACGAGCTCACGAAAGTACTCCGGAGGTCCGTTTCGTACCGCGAAGCACTCACCTCTCTGGCCTGTGCTAAGGTCAACCCTATTGATCGAGAAGGATCGGTGAATGAGCTTTGAGGTTCGTAAGGTAGCCGTACTGGGCGCGGGCACGATGGGTTCGCGGATCGCGGCGCATCTTGCGAACGCCGGGGTCGAATGTCTGTTGCTCGATCTCCCCATCGAAGGCGCATCCAACAAAGCTGCCCGCAACGGCATCGCTGCGAAAGCGCACAAGGCCCTTCTCAAGTCACGCCCGCCGGCCCTCTTTACTGCAGACACGCTTCGGCGGATCGAGATCGGTAACTTCTCAGACCACCTTGCGCGTGTTTCGGAGGCGGATTGGATCATCGAGGCCGTTGTCGAGAACTTCGATGCCAAGCGCGAGATCCTCGCAAAGGTCGATGCATTGCGTCGTCCCGGCGCTTTGATCACGACCAACACATCCGGCCTGCCCGTCGGAAGGCTCGCTGAAGGCATGTCCGACGATTTCCGAAAGCACTGGCTGGGAACGCACTTCTTCAATCCGCCCCGCCACATGCGCCTGATGGAGCTGATTTCCACGCCTGAGAGCGATCCTCAAGTGATCCAATTCGTCGCGGACTTTTGCAGCCGTCGTCTCGGCAAGGTGGTTGTCTATGCCAACGACCGCCCCAACTTTATCGCCAACCGCATCTTGCTCTTTTCCGTCATGCACACGTTGCAGGCCATGCGCTTGCATGGCTTGACGATCGAAGAGGTCGACGCCCTGACCGGGCCGCTTGTCGGACGGCCTCGCATGGCGACCTTTCGCCTGGCCGACTTCATCGGCATCGATGTCTGTCTCTTCGTTGCGGAAACTCTGCATCGCCTCGTTCCCGAAGATGAAAAATGTGAGGTCTACCGGCCGCCCGACTTTCTTCGCAAGATGGTCGAGCAGGGCTTCGTCGGAGACAAGGCTGGGCAAGGATTCTACAAGAAAGTCAAGGGCAAGGGCCGCCCCGAACGTTTGGTTCTCGATCTCGAAACGTTGGACTATCGGCCGGCGAACAAACCAAGCTGGCCGGAATTGAAGCAAGCCGGGAAGGTCCGCGATCTTCCGGAGAGGATCAAGACGCTCATCGACACTCCCGCGCCGGCCGGCCGTTTCCTATGGGAAACACTGAGTGAACTATTCCTTTACACTGCGGCGCGTATTCCCGAGGTGACCGATGACATCCGGTCCATCGATACGACCATGCGGACCGGGTTCAATTGGGAGCAGGGCATATTCGAGATCTGGAACGGCCTCAGCGTCGAACAGACGGTTCAACGCATGAAGGACGACGGCCGCGGGATTCCAGCGATCGTGGAAGCCGTGCTCGAGACACCCGAAAAGTCCTTTTACCAGGAGAAGGGTCTTGAGGTCACCTACTTCGACTTCCCGGCAAAGCGCCACCAGCCGCTGGTCGATCCCGAGGGCTTCATTCGCCTTGCTTCTCTGCATAGGCGCAAACGAATCTTGAAATCCAATGACAGCGCCAGCCTTGTGGACCTGGGTGACGGCATCGTCTGCTTGGAGTTTCATTCCAAAGCGAACTCACTCGATGAAGGCGTACTCGGCCTGCTGCGGGAAACGATCGACGACTGTGACGACAATCACCGGGCGCTGGTCATCGGCAATGATGGCGCTCATTTTTGCGTCGGAGCCAATCTCGCGATGCTTCTCGGATGGTGTCAATCGAAGAACTGGCAACGGATCGCGCAGGCTGTCGAAGAAGTGCAAACGCTGTTCCGCGCGCTTCGCGGTCTGCCTAAACCCACCGTCGCCGCCGTCTTCGGGCAAACGCTTGCCGGCGGTTGCGAACTCACGCTTCACTGTGACCGTGTGCAGGCCGCGGCCGAGACGTACATCGGACTGGTCGAGGTGGGCGCAGGGTTAATCCCCGCGGCCGGAGGCTGCACGGAGTTGCTGCGCCGGCACACCGCCTCTCTTCAAGCGAAACACGATCTCACTCCTGCTACGCAAGCGGTCTTTGAAACGATCGGCATGGCCAAAGTCGCCAACAGTGCCGAGGAAGCCCGCGAGTGGAATCTCTTGCGGCCCGCCGACCTCATCACGATGAACCGCGACCACCTGCTATCCGATGCTCGGCATACAGCTCGGCTTCTGGCCGCCGCGCCGCAGCAACCACCGCGGCGCTCCGAGATACTCGTCGGAGGACAAGGCACTCTGGCAGCCCTCAACCTGGCGATCTATCTGCTGCACGAAGCCGGCTTCATCAGTGACTACGACCGTCACATCGGGAGCAAGTTGGCTACCGTTCTCGCCGGCGGGCCTCTGTCCCAGCCTGCTTGGGTTTCAGAGGACTATTTGCTCGGTCTGGAGAAAGAAGCCTTCCTCAGCCTGTGCGGGGAAGAGAGAACGCAGCAGCGCATGAGCCACATTCTGGAAACCGGCAAACCGCTCCGCAACTAGCTTTGGACGGAGACGCTGCTCGCTCACTTCCCAAGAGACTCCCCGACATCTCGCGCGCGGGAGGGTGGAATCATTCCACGCCGACTCGAAGCTACTGTTGCCGGTCGGCCCGTGGCGACATGACCGTCAAATGGGCGGGACGATTCCGGGTGCTACGCTACGGGGAAAGCACCGTCGGGGCGACGGTTGCCCTCGTACGAAGACCAAGATGAAGCTAGCGCTCGGCCAGGTCAACCCCACTGTGGGAGACCTTGCGGGCAACGTCGATCGAATGATCGCGATGGCCCAAAAGGCGTCCGCGGTGTCCGCCGATCTGATGGTGTTCCCTGAACTCGCCGTAAGCGGCTATCCGCCCCGCGACCTCGTCGAGATTCCGCACTACCTTGAACGAAACGAGAACGAGTTGCGGCGTTTGGCGCGCGAGACATCGGCTCTGGGAATCGCCGTCATCGTGGGCTACGCGGGAAGCTCCGAACCTGGTGCATCGCGGCCGGCCTCCAACTGCGCCGCCTATCTGCGAAACGGCCAGGTGCTGCACCGGCAAAGCAAAATGCTGTTGCCTACCTATGACGTCTTCGACGAGTGCCGGTACTTCGCTCCGGCTAAGAACCAACAAGTCTGGCAACACGACGGCTGCCGCATGGCTGTCACGATCTGCGAGGACGTTTGGAACGACAAGCAGTTCTGGGATCGCCGGCGCTACGAACGCGACCCGGTCGAAGAACTCGTGCAGCAGGGTACGGATATCGTCATCAACATCGCCTCTTCTCCGTATCACATGGACAAGCGCAAGTTACGGCTGAACATGATCTCCGCCACGGCGCGCCGTTGGGACGTGCCGATCGCCATGGTCAATCAGGTGGGGGGGAACGATCAACTCGTCTTCGACGGATCGAGCTTCGTCGTCGGGGCGGACGGCGGCACCCGCGCCCGCGCCAACTCCTTCCGCGAGGACCTGCTCTTCTACGACACTGAAGCGGGCGTCGGTGACATCCGAGAGCAATCATCGAACGAGTGCGATGCGCTGTATGACGCCTTGGTTCTCGGCACGCGCGATTACACTGGAAAATGCGGGTTCCGAAGCGCAATCGTAGGCTTGAGCGGCGGCATGGATTCATCGCTCACAGCCGCCATCGCCGTCGATGCCTTGGGCACCGAAAACGTGATGGGAGTCGGCATGCCTGGTCCGTTTTCGTCCGAGGGAAGTGTCAGCGATGCGAAGCAGTTGGCCGAAGCACTAGGTATCCGTTTCGAGATCATCAGCATCAACGACGCTTACGCCACCATGACGAAAGCTCTCGACCCCGTCTTCGAGGGCCGTGAGCCGGACACCGCCGAGGAAAACCTGCAGGCTCGACTACGGGGCGACACCTTGATGGCGCTCTCGAACAAGTTTGACTCGATAGTGCTCACGACCGGCAACAAGAGCGAAATCGCCGTTGGATACTGCACCCTCTACGGCGACATGGCCGGGGGATTGGCCGTCATCAGCGACGTGCCCAAGACCCTGGTCTACAAGCTGGCCCGGATCGTGAACCAGCGGCGTTCCGGGACAATTCCCGAGTCTGTCTTCACCAAGCCGCCCTCCGCGGAGTTGCGGCCCGATCAGAAAGACACCGACTCTCTCCCCGCGTACGAAGTGCTCGACCCGATCCTTCAACTCTACGTCGAGCAGTACGAGGAACCATCCGCCATCGCGAAGAAACTGCGGCTTCCCGAAGACCTCATTCGTGACGTCACGCGCAAGGTGGAACGCAACGAATACAAGCGCCAGCAGGCGGCGCCCGGGCTGCGCGTTACCTCGAAAGCCTTCGGAATGGGCCGCCGCTTCCCCATTGCGCAGCGCTATTCACCCTGATCGACAGACCAAGCCGGTGAGGGTGAAGCCTCGTAGCTTCCCTATAATGAGTCGTCTTCATGCCCCCCCTTCATCTCGGCATCATCGGCCTCGGTAACGTAGGGCGTGGCACTCTCCGCATTCTGCACGACAACGCGTCGCTGATCGAGCGCAAGCTGGGCTTCCCGCTTGTCGTGAAGGCCCTTTGCTCGCGGTCAGTGCTGGCCGAGCCGCCTGAGGAAGTCCTGCACTTCCCCGATGCATTGCGGACCGCGGACTGGGAAGACGTCGTCAACCATCCAGACGTTCACATCGTGGCGGAACTCGTCGGCGGCACCGACGTAGCGGCCCGGATCGTCGAATCTTCGATTGCCGCCGGCAAATCATTCGTCACGGCCAACAAGGAACTGATGGCGGAGCAAGGTGCCGATATCTGGGAGAAGGCCATCGACGCTAACACCTGCCTGGCAATGGAAGCAAGTGTCGCCGGGGGAATACCGATCCACTCCGTGTTGCGCGAGGGAATCTCTGGAGACCGGGTTGCTTCGTTGGTCGGCATCCTGAACGGCACATCAAACTACATCTTGACGGAGATGGAGAGTCGAGGCGAGGCGCTGGAAACGGTTCTCGAAGAGGCGCAGGAGCTTGGCTACGCCGAAGCCGACCCTACGGCCGATGTGGATGGCTACGACGCCCAATCGAAGTTGACTCTGCTGGCCGCGCTCGCTTTCGGCGTCAAGATCACTCCTTCTGACATCCATCGCGAGGGGATCCGGCGCATACGCAACATCGATTTCGCGTACGCATCGCGGCTCGGTCAGACCGTGCGTTTGATCGCGGCTGCCGAACAGACCGATCGAGGCCTGTTGCTGTCCGTCCGCCCCGCTCTGATCCCCCGTGACACGATCCTGGCGCATGTCCAGGGTTCTTATAACGCCATCTGGATCAGGGGCGTCCACGGAGAGGATACATTCTATTACGGCCGTGGCGCCGGACCGACACCCACCGGAGTCGCCGTCGTCAGTGACCTGATGCGCGTGGCCCGTGAAATCGTCAACGGCAGTCCCGAAAGGGTCTCGCCATTTGCCCATCCGGCTCTGGAGAAGTACGCGCCGGCTTCCATCGAGCACCAGGTGCGAGCTTACTACCTCAGATTCCGGGTGAGGGATCAACCGGGCATTATCGCGACCCTCGCCTCGATTCTCGCTGAGGCCGGTATCAGCCTGGAAGCCGTACTCCAGGAGCCTAGCTTCAATAAAGCCGACCTGCCGTTCGTCATCACGATCGAACCCACGGAAGAAGGCTCTTTACGCCAAGCCGTCAGCCGCATGGACGGTCTCGGCTTTCTCGTCGACCATCCCCTGACGTTGCCCCTCGAACTCGGTCTCCAGCAGTAACGTTCGATCGAGTCGCTCGCTTCGACAGCTCCTATCCGCAACAATGGCTTGTTCTCCCACTGGCCCTCCGGTTTTCGCGGCCGGTGGGACCGATAGAAGGTGCAGCCTGCCGGACAGCCTGACGCTGGTGGTTCAGGTTCACAAAGCCTGTGCATCAAGAATGGTTCTCAGGCGTCCGTATCCGGAGGCGCCCTGACCCTGCGTAGACCCTCCGGGTGGTTTGCGCCGCGGCTCACCATCATGCCGCCGGCGTCGAAGCCCTTGATTCGCCTCCTGTTTCGTCGCCGGAATTGCAATGCCACGGGAACCCGGCACAGAGGTGTCCGTGGTGGTATAGTCGATGGCTGGTTGGGCTGAGAAGCCTTTCCTCTCCCGTCCTTGTTGAGCTATCGAGACTCCTGAATGTCAAAACCAGATCGTCGTCAAGTCCTGACTTCCCTCGCAGCCTTGGGTGTCGGCTCGTCCGTAATACAGCCGCTTTTTGCAGCCGCATCGGCGGCTCCGAAGTCGTCTGTCACATCCCGCATCACGCGATTCGAGATCACGCCGACGAAACTTCCCTACTACGAGCCGGTCCGTGAAGCCTTGACCGGTAGTTTCCTGCTGCAGAACCGTCATCAAACCTCCTTCGATCCGACCATGGTCAAGATTCACACCGACGATGGATTGACCGGAATCTGCAACGCGATGATGCGAAGTCCGGAGCGGATCGAGTCCACCCTGAAACGAATGGTCGGCCATTCGCCTTGGGAGTACCTGCACGACGATTCTCTCGCCGGCATCCTGGTGGCGGTCTACGATCTTGTCGGACAGGCAGCGGGCCTGCCCGTCTCGCGCCTCTTCTCGACAAATCCGAAGGAGAAGATCGTTCAAACCTGGTGGAGTCAGTGCTACCCGCCGGCATTGATGGCCGAAGAGGCGAAGCGCGGCGAGGACCTGGGTTACAAGGTGCACAAGGTCAAGGCGCGCCCTTGGCAGGATCCCATCGAGCAAGCTGCCGCGATTTGCGATGTCGTCAAGCGTGATTTCCGCATTTGGGCGGACGCCAACTCCTGGTGGGGTTCAGTAGGGCGGACCATCCACTTTTGCAATCGGCTGGGCCAGTTCAACAACTATTTTGCGATCGAGTCTCCCATCAAGCGGCCAGGCATCGCCGGTTATCGGGCCCTCAAGGGAAAGGTGCCGCTGCAAATGAGCGAGCACATGACGCCCGACCCGATGCCGTACGTCCGCGAAGGCCTCTTGGATACCTTCGTGATCGGCGGGCCGCTCGGAAAGACGCTCATCAAACGCGCCCTGATGGCCGAAGTAACCAGGATGCCTCTCTGGGTCGAGCACAGTATCGAGGATGGCATCAACCAGGTCTTTCAGGCTCACCAGGCTGCGGCGTTCCCAGGCATCGAGTACACCATCAGCATTACGCATGTGCTTGTCGACGACCTGATGAAGGAACCGTTCGCGATGAAAGATGGCTTCTACACGGTTCCCACAAAACCGGGTCTGGGTGTGAGCCTCGACGAGGATGCAATCGACAAGTACCGAATCGCCTGATCTGCATTTCTCGTCGTTGCTGCGGCCTCCGCTCAATGGTCAACCCCAACTAGCAGGCGTGCGCTGCAGCAGTCCTGTCCGCGGCAGGTTCTGATACCATCTTCCGCATGAATAATGCTCTTATCGCCTCGGCAGGCTTGTCTTTGCTGTTCCTCTTGTCTTGCTCGCCCGCCACGGATAAAGGCGCAGAAACAGCCGCGCTGCAGCCGACGGGCGACTTCCACACCGATTCCTTCGTGATGGACTCTCATGTCCATGTCATGAGCCGGCAGCTCCTCGAAGGCACCGATTTCGGCGACCGCTATGAAGACGGGCACGTCGACTTGCCGCGGACGATCGAGGGCGGTGTCGACGCGATGTTCTTCTCGATCTATACGCCCGAGCCTTACTACCCGAATCGGCACGACGTGAAAAACACGCTTCGACTCGTCGAGTTGGCCCGGCAGCAAATCGAGAAGAACAACGACAAGATCGATCTCGCCCGCACTGTGACCGACATCGAGCGAATCACCTCTGAGGGCAAGGTGGCGGCCTTCATGGACCTCGAAGGCCCTTTCGATCTCGACGGCGACCTCCTGGTGCTCGCCGGACTCTATCGCCTGGGGCTGCGGTCGTTTCAACTCACGGCTCATAATTTCACCAGCAACATCGTCGACTCATGCTGCGATGTCAGCAAATGGGGCGGCCTGAACGAACGGGGCCGCGCCGTCGTGAAAGAAGCGAATCGCCTCGGCATGATCATCAACGTGGCGCACGGCTCCGAAGAGACGATTCAGCAAACGGTCGAACTCAGCGAGGATCCCGTGATTTACACCCACGGCGGCTTCCGCCATTTTGTCGATATCCCTCGCTGCATCAGCGACGAGGCCGCCAAAGCGATCGCGGCCAAGGGCGGCGTCATCTCGATCCAATGGGGCAGCACGTTCAACAACCCCAAATACTTCGACTGGAAGCACAAGGGCATCCCGATCGTGTACGACATCTCGAAGAAACTCGGCAAATATGCCGATATGACAATCGACAAGATCGACGCCGAGGAGCGGTCGCGCCTGCCCTTCGTCTTCAAGGGGACCATACCTGACGAATATTGGATGGGAGCGGATCAACTCGCCAAGGTCGTCGACTACGGAGTGCAGCTCGTCGGCGAAGACCACATCGGCCTCGGCTCCGACTTCGATGGCGGACCGCCGCTGCCCCGCGAAATCAAAGACATCAGCGACTACCCCGAGATGACCAAAGCCCTGCAACGTCTCGGCTATGGCGAAGTGCGCATCCGCAAAATCCTCGGCCTGAATCTGCTGCGCGTCATTCGTGAAGTGACTGAAAAGTAGCCTGCCGTTGCATCTGCCTGAGCATCTGCCGATGCGCG
>MKWU01003580.1_pt1 | contig 20164 bp, 19 predicted proteins | sample 809101 | NCBI WGS metagenome assembly MKWU01 (sample SAMN05860141, study PRJNA318959) | sponge metagenome | host: Aplysina aerophoba | place: Slovenia: Piran, Adriatic Sea, Gulf of Piran | collected 2013-05-07
ACCCGGCGCCGGCTCGTCTCGAGCCGCGCCTCCTGATCGCGAAGCCGGGGGAGGCGGGCGGGGCGCTCGCGGAGGCGGCCCCACCGGGGGACCTGCTCTGCGGGGCGCCCCGCCCGGCGGTTGTGGGCCAGCGTTTCGCGGACGGCGCGCAGGCGCAACTCCCGGCTCCGGACTGCGCTCCGGGCTCTGTCGAGCGTCCGGGACCGGTCTCGCTGGCGGCTTTGCCGTTCCTGTTCGAGCCAGGCTGGGAGCGCCGTCGTCGCCCGGTGGGTCCGGAAGGTCGCGATGCGGTCTCCCGCCGCCTTGAGGACGCGCCGCGCCGCGGCCTCCGCCGCTCCCTGGCGCGCCTCGATCTCCCGGACCAGGTCCTCCCGAACCGGAAGAAGGTCGCGGGCGGCCGCCGAGGGCGTGCTCGAGCGACGGTCCGCGACCCGGTCGAGGAGCGGCCGGTTCTGCTCGTGGCCGATGGCGCTCACGAGGGGGACCGGACAGGCGGCGGCGGCGCGCACCACGAGTTCGTCGCTGAAGGGGAGGAGATCCTCCACCGAACCGCCGCCGCGGGCCACCACGATGACGTCGAGGTCCTGGCGCCCGAGTGCCCGAATGCCGGCGGCGAGTGCCCCCGGGGCGGCGGGTCCCTGAACGGGTGCGTGTTTTTCCTGGATCCGGACCCCGGGAAAACGCATTCTCGCCGTTCGGGTGAAGTCAACCGACGCGTCGCTGGCGGCCGCGGTCAGAAGCCCGATCCGGAGGGGCAGGAAAGGGATCTCACGCTTTCGCGCCGGATCGAAGAGCCCTTCGCGCTCGAGGCGCGCCTCCCGTTCCAGCAGTTCCTGCAGCAGCGCGCCGACCCCGGCCTTCTCGAGCCGCTGGATCTGAAACTGATAGACGCTCTTGCCGTCATAGGTGCGGAGCCGTCCGAAGGCGCGGACGCGGTCTCCCTGCGCGGGAGCGAAAGCGAGGCTCCGCGCCTCGCTGGCCCAGGCCACCGCTTCGAGCACGACCCTTTCCTCGCGAAAGGACAGATAGAGGTGGCCGCTCTGCGGCCGGCTCACCTGCGAGAGTTCCCCCTCGATCCAGACACTCCGGGGGAATCCGTCTTCGAGGACGGCCCGGATGCGGGTGCTGATTTCCCGTATCGAAAACGGGGACTCGGCCGACCCCGGCTGGGCGGCGGGAGCCGTCTCGATCCGGGGTTCCGTTGCCGGCGGTGGGACCGAAGGGGCCGGGGTGGAAGGCCGTCCGAAGAGTGAGCGCCGGGTCATCGTCCTCCGGATGCTATTCCGGTGGGGAGGGTACGACGAGCTGGCGGAGGGCCGGCGCGCTACGGCTAGGCGCGCCGCCGCCGCGCGCGCTTCTCCGCTTCGTCGGCTTTTCGCTTGGCGCGTTGCTGTTGCCGCTCCCGGCGGGCGTCCTCCAGTCGCCGTTCCCGGACCGCCTTCATTGTCCGGGAGAGAAGACGGGTGATCGCCGACTGCGCCTGGCCCGCGGTGCCCTCCTTTTCGGTCATGTACTCGACCACGAGCCATTTGCGGATCCGGGACCGGCGTCTCTCCTCTTCCCGGCTGATGATCTTCTCTTCGTGCCGGAAATGCAGTCGCTTCAGGGCGAGGGCGAGACTTCGCACGGTCCCTTCGCGTTCCTGGGCGGTGATGCGGTCCAGCCGTTCGGCAACGTCGTCGATGGTCGGTTCGAAGTCCGAACCCAGGACCTCTTCGATTACTCCGGGGGAGTCTCCGGTGTGGCGGATACCCCGGCCGGCCAACTGTCCAAGCGGTACCAGAATGCGATTGCCCGTCGAGGAATCCTGCGGGGTCAGTTCGAGGAGCTTGAGATCGGTCTGGGCATCGTGAATGACTTCGCCCACGTCGCAGTGGCCGATCTGCGGATAGAAGACGAAGTCTCCCAACTCGAAGATACCGGGAGCCCGGCCCGCCGGGACCTCGGCCTCGTCGGAGAGTTCCGCTTCCGGAAGTTCTTCCTCGGGCAGCTCTTCCTCTGGAAGAGGTTCGATGAGGTCGGCTCCCCCTTCCTGTGCGGCCGTCAATTTCGTGGGGGAGTTCTCGGAGGAAGGGGCGGCTTCAGGTCACGAGGTGACGGAAGATGCAGCGGTTTCCCGACTGTATCACGCTGCGCGAGGGACAGACGGCTCCCGCGCGCACCCTCGGTGGCGCCGTTCACGGATTGTCAGCCGCCGATTGTCAGCGGCAGGCCGCCAGCGCCGCGTCGTAGTCCGGTTCCTGCTTGATCTCCGGAACGAGTTCGGAATGCTGCACCTTGCCGTCGCCATCCACGACGACCACCGCCCGCGCCAACAGGCCGGCCAGCGGCCCCTCGGTGATCCGGAGGCCGTAGGCGTTGCCGAACGAACCGTCGCGCATTTCGCTGGCGCAGTTCACGGCGTCGATGTTCTCGGCCGCGCAGAACCGGCCGTGGGCGAACGGCAGGTCCCGCGAGACGCAAAGGACCGACACCCCCTCGAGCGCTGCGGCTTCCTCGTTGAAGCGCCGGACGGACGCCGCGCAGACCGGGGTGTCCACGCTCGGGAAAACGTTCAGGATCAGCCGCTTCCCGGCAAAGTCGCCCAGCGAGACGTCACCGAGGTCGCCGCCGGTCAGGGTGAAGTTCGGGGCGGCGACTCCGGCCGCGGGAACCTCGCCGGAAATGGGGAACGGGGTGCCGCCGAGCGTGACGGTAGCCATGAGCTCTTTCCTCCTTGAGAAGTGGGGGTGGGAATGACCAAACCCCCGGATTCCGGGGGACGAATTCCCTGGACACCGGGGGCAATCGGGTGACCGAGGGGAGGCGCGCGAACCGCCTCCGACCGGGTAGGATAGCAACCCGTTTGCCCGGAGCGTCCGTCCCATGAAGATCCGCATTGTCTCGACTCCTGCCTGCCGCCTGGCCCCCCTGGGCCTCGCAGTGGCGCTCGCCGGGTGCTCCTCCCCGCCCGCCGGCGACGAAATGCCGGCCGAGGAGGAGCCGGCCGCGCCCGCGGCCCCCGCCGCCGGGCCGTCGTGGAACCGGGTCGCTTCGCTGCTTGCCGGCGGGCAGGTCGTCTTCGGCATTTTTTCGGGAGAAAGGACCCCGGAGACGGCGATGGAGATGGCCCGAATGGAACTGGCCGATTTCATCTTCTATTCCCTGGAGCGGGGTCCCTTCGATCTGGACACCATGTCGGCCTACCAGGAGGCCCTGTCCCCGCCTGATGGCCGCGGGGCAGCCAATCCCCATCCGATTCTCCTCCGCATTCCTCCGATACGGGACGGAATGGACGAGGCGGCGGAGCGGACCGCGGCCGCACTCGATGCCGGCGTCTACGGGATCGTCTTCCCGCACGTCGAGAGCGCTGAGGAATCGCGGCACGCGGTGGCCTCGATGCGATCGGCGGGTTCCGGCGGGCTTCGCGGGGACGGCGGCCCCGAAGCGGCCCGGGTCTTCGGAGTCTCGCCCGAGGACTACGCGGGCCGCGCCGACGTGTGGCCGCTGAACCCCGACGGGGAACTCGTCAGCATGCTGTTGATCGAGGACAAGATCGGAATCGAGAACGCACTGGAAATCACGAGCGTTCCCGGCATCAGCATCGTTTCCCCCGGTCCCGGCGATCTGCGGCGGGCCTACGAGGGCGACATGGAAGCGGTGGAGAATGCGATCCAGGCCGTGCTGGCCGCCTGCCTGGAGGCCGATGTCCCCTGCGGGATCACCGCGGGTCCGGATGACATTGCCATGCGGATCGAGCAGGGATTCCGCGTTTTCATCGTGACTTCGCCGGAGGCGCTCGCCGTCGGCCATGAGGCTGCCGGCCGCTGAAGCGCGGCCGCCCGGAAACTCGAACCAGACACCGAAGGAAAGGGTCCATGACCGACACCAGCAAGGCGGCGCTCCTCGAGCGGGACGCCGAGCACCTGATTCATCCGATTCACTCGGGCGCTGCGACCGCGAGTGGCCACGTCTGGGTCCGCGGCGAGGGCGCCCGGCTCTTCGATGCCGACGGCCGTGACTACGTGGATGCGCTTTCGGGGCTCTGGAACGTCTTCCTCGGGCACAGCCGTCCGGAACTCGCCGCCGCTGCCGCGAACCAGATGCGGGAGTTGGCGTACGCCTCGGGATACGCGGGAAGTTCGAATCCCCAGGCCATCGCGCTCGCCGAAACGCTGGCCGAGATCGCCTATCCGTCCATCAACCGGTTCTTCCTCACGTCGGGCGGCGGTGAGTCCACGGACTCCAGCATCAAGACCGCCCGCTACTACTGGAAGGTGCGCGGCAAGCCGGACAAGACCAAGGTCATCTCCCGGATCTGGGGCTACCACGGGGTGACGCTGGCGGCGATGTGCGCCACCGGCATGAGCGTCTATTGGCCCATGTTCGAACCCCGGATCCCCGGCTTCCGGCACATCAGCTCCCCGTACCCCTACTTCTACGACCCGCCGCCGGGCAAGACGCGGGGAGAGGCCGCCGCCGACGAGTTGGAGACGGCCATTCTCGAAGAGGGGCCCGACACCGTCGCGATGTTCATCGCCGAGCCGGTCCAGGGAGCGGGCGGGGTAATCGTCCCCACCGACGACTACTTCCCCCGGGTCCGGGAGATCTGCGACCGCTACGAGGTGCTGCTGGTCTCCGATGAGGTCATCACCGGCTTCGGCCGGACGGGGACGATGTTCGGTCTGGACCACTGGGGGATCGAGCCCGACATCATGCAGTTCGCGAAGGCCATCACCTCGGGGCACGTCCCGCTCGGCGGGATCGGCCTTTCCGATCGGGTGGCCGAGACGCTCGACGCGGGCGACTCCGTCTGGATGCACGCCTACACCTACAGCGCCCACCCGGTTTCCTGCGCGGTCGCCCTCGAGAACCTCCGCATCATTCGGGAAGAGGGACTCGTGGAGATGGCGGGCGAGAAGGGGGCGGAGTTGATCCGCAACCTGGAACAGGCCTGCGGCGACCACCCCCACGTGGGAGAGGTCCGCGGCAAGGGCCTGATGGCGGCCGTGGAGGTGGTGGCGGACCGGGACACGCGGGAGCTCTTCCCGGCCTCCGCAAAGGTGGGGCCGCGCCTCTTGAAAGCGATCGACGAACGGGGTGTGTTCAGCCGTCTCCGCGGCGATGTCTTCGTCTGCGCCCCGCCGGTCTGTTCGACCTCGGCCGACCTGGAGCAGATCGCCGACGCCGTCGCGGGCGCGCTCGCCGAGGTGCTCGGTTAGCGCGATCCGCGCTGGCCGTGTCCGCCGGCGGTCCGTTCCAGCAGGTCGTAGAGCCGCGGGAGAGCCCGGCGGTCCTTCTCCCGATCGGCCGCGCTCTTGGACCGGATCACGTCCGCGAGCGAAGCCACCAGGATGAAGACACGGGGTGACGTCTCCAGCGAGACGGCGTCGCGCTTGAGGTCGCCATAGCCGGCCGTCCCGGCGGGAACGAAAGCGATGTCCAGCGCCCCGGCGCGCGTCGTGAGGTTCAGGATGGCGCCTGGGCCGAGATTTTCGAAGAACGCGGGTGAGCAATCGAAAGCCAGTCCGCCGGGTACCCCTTCGGTGCGGACGCGCGCGTCGAGGTTCCGAAGCGCGGCGGCCAGCCGCCGCAGGTTCTCGGGGTCGCGGGCCGGCGCGATGTCGACGTCGACCGTTACCCCTACGTCGCCGTGCAGGACCGCCGCCATCCCTCCGATCAGGACGAAGTGGACGCCCTCCCGATGGAGCGCCGCGAGCAGGGCTTCCGGATCGAACGCGGGCTCAGACATCCCGCCGGTTGTCCATGCCGGAACGCCCGCGCTGGACGAAGCGCGCGGCGCGGGCGGCCCCGGCCAACCGCTCCCGAGGCGTCAGGCGGAGGGCCGTCTCGAGCAGTGAACCCGTCCCGGGATCCGGTTCCCCGAGCTGGCAGCGGATCTCGAAGCCGGCGGCCCGGACGAGGCGCTCGACCAGATCGGCCGAGGGAATCCGCGCGCCGGACTCGACGCGGGCGACCGTGGACTGGGGAACTCCGGCTCGGCGCCCCAGCTCCGCCTGGGTGAACCCCGCTCGTTTCCGCGCCTCGCGGACCAAGCCCCTCAGGATCACCCCATCAGTATAGCCAATCGGCTATACGATATCCGCTCCACCTCAGACCACCTCGACGACGTAACGCTCGCGGATCAGCCGCCAGGCAGACACCGCAAACGCGGTCAGGGGAATCGCCAGCAGGGTTCCCGTGAGCCCGCCCAGGGCGCTGCCCCAGAAGAGCACCGCGACGATGATCGCCATCCAGTGCAGGCCGGTCTGGTCGCCCATGATCCTCGGTGTCAGGATCCAGCCCTCGATCAACTGGACGGCGACCAGGACGCCGGCGGCCAGCGCGGCGAGGGCGATCCCACCGTCCGGCTGGATCCAGGCGAGCGGCACCGCGACCGTAAAACCAACGGCTGTTCCCAGATAGGGAATGATGGTCAGCACGCCGAGCGCCAGTCCGATCACGAACCCGTAGTCAAGGCCGATCGCGGTGAACCCGATCGCCACCAGCAGGCCCTGGAGGAACGCGACCACGAGTTGCGCCCGAAAGAAGACGATCAGGATCCGCACGAACTCGCGGGTGAGTTGGATCACAGTGTCGCGGGTCCGGGCTTTCAGGAACGGCAGCATCCGGGCCGTATCGCTGGGCGGGGGCTCCCAGAGCAGGAAGAACCCGAAGTAGAGGGGCAAAACCGCCCAGGAGAGCACGGCGGCCATCCCGCGCAGGATTCCGGCGCTCGCTGCCACCGCCTGTTCCCCCACCCGGGCGAGGCCCTGGAGAAGGGTTGTTTGCCGGCTGAGGACAAAGTCGCGTATTTCCTGACCCAAAGGATGGTTCTCGAGGAAGTCCACGATCGCCGGAGTTCCGGCGACGATCCAGGCGTAGGCGTTTTCGACAAAGTTCGGCGCCCGTTGGGCCAACTCTCCAAGCTGGGTCGCGAGTAGCCGTCCGAAGACGAGGCCGAACGCGGTGAGGCCCGCCGCTACCGAGAGGTAGACGGCGATGAGCGCCGCCCAGGCGGGAAGCCGGAGGCGCGTCCGGAAGGCGTGGAACCACGGCTTGAACACCAGCGCCGCGAGCCCGCCCACCGCGAGGGGAAGGAACACCTGGGAGAAGGCCGAAAGGAATCGGTAGAGGAGCCAGATGCCACCCCAGACGGCGCCCACGAGGACGGCGGAGGAAAGGACGATCAGGGCCGCCGTCCGTGGATCGGCGGATCGGGGGCGCTCCTCGAGCCCGTCCGGTGCGGCTGCCATCAGTAGCGATAGGCGTCCGGTTTGTAGGGCCCGTCGACGGGAACGTCGATGTATTCGGCCTGCTCCGGGGTCAGTCGGGTGAGCCGGGCGCCCAGCTTGTCGAGATGGAGCCGCGCCACCTCCTCGTCCAGGTGCTTGGGCAGCAGGTGGACGCCGATCGCGTAGTTCTCCGGCCGCTGGTGCAATTCCATCTGCGCGAGGACCTGGTTCGCGAAGCTCGAACTCATCACGAAGCTGGGATGGCCGGTGGCGTTGCCCAGGTTCAGCAGCCGGCCCTCGGAGAGCACCAGGATCTGCCGTCCGTCGGGGAAGATCCAGGCGTCCACCTGGGGCTTGATGTTCTGGCGCCGGATCCCCGGCTCGGCCGCGAGCCCGGTCATGTCGATTTCGTTGTCGAAGTGGCCGACGTTCCCGACGATCGCGTTCCGCTTCATGCGCCGCATGTGTTCGACGCCGATCACGCGGACATTCCCGGTCGCGGTGATGAACACGTCGGCTTCCTCGACGACCTCCTCGATCCGGACCACCTGGTAGCCGTCCATGAGCGCCTGGAGCGCGCAGATCGGGTCCACTTCGGTCACGACCACCCGGCACTTCTGGCCGGCAAACGACTGGGCGGCCCCTTTTCCGACCTCCCCGTAGCCGAGCACCACCGCCAGCTTGCCGCTCAGCATCACGTCGGTGCCCCGCATCAGGCCGTCCACCAGAGAGTGCCGGATCCCGTACACGTTGTCGAACTTGCTCTTGGTGACCGCGTCGTTGACGTTGATCGCGGGGAAGAGCAGCGAAGACTCCCGGTGCATGCGCGCCAGCCGGTGCACCCCGGTGGTGGTCTCCTCGGTGACGCCCACGATGCCGGCGGCGAGTTCGCCGAACCAGCCGGGCCGTTCCTCGGCGGCGGCCGCGAGCAGCGAGTAGATGACCCCGAGTTCCTCGTTCTCGGCCGCGTCCGGCGCCGGAACCGACCCGGCGCGTTCGCACTCGACCCCCTTGTGCACCAGCAGCGTGGCGTCCCCGCCGTCGTCCAGAATGAGGTTCGGCCCGCCCCCGTCCGGCCAATCGAACGCCTGCGCGGTGCACCACCAGTACTCGGAGAGGGTCTCGCCCTTCCAGGCGAACACCGGCGGCCCCCGGAGGTCGCCGGCGCTGCCCCCGCGTCCGGCCACCACGGCCGCGGCGGCGTGATCCTGGGTGGAGTAGACGTTGCAGCTCGCCCAGCGCACCTCGGCGCCGAGATCGAGCAGGGTCTCGATGAGGACGGCAGTCTGGATCGTCATGTGGAGCGAACCGGTGATCCGCGCGCCGGCCAGCGGGCGGGACGCCGCGTAGCGCTCCCGAATTGCCATCAGACCGGGCATTTCGTGCTCGGCGAGTTCGATCTCGCGCCGTCCGAACGCGATCGTTTCCGGGGAGAGATCGGCGACCCGGTGAGGAATCTCCCCGAAGAGCGGGAGGCCGGTGTTCAGGAAAATGCGGGTCGCGGCGGCAGTCTGGGGCACGAAGTCCGGGTCCTTTGCGGAAGATGGATCGGGGATCAGCGGTCGTTGCGCCGGCGTCCGCCGCCCAGGAAAGCGGTCAACAGGAATCCTCCGGCGAGGGCCAGGCCGGCGGTGAAGATCTGGACGCCCGTCGGTGCGAAATGGACGCCGTTCATGGTCTGGAAGGGCCAGAGCCCCGCCGTGGCTCCCAACAGGAGGCCGAAGAGCGCGCCGAGCGTCACCTGCCGATGGGCACCGAGGAAGTATCGCACGAGCCGGGCGGCGGCCGCGATGCCCAGCGCGATGCCGAAAAAGAAGGGAAGAACGCCCGCGACAGCCGCGAGAATCGCCGACGGGTCCCAGGGCTGCGTGCCCAGGGTGTCCGCCAGCCGGTCCGCCGCGTTGAGGAACGGCAGGTACATTCCCATCAGGAGCAGCAGGGTGCTGCCGCTGATCCCGGGCAGCACCATGGCGAAGGCGGCGACCGCTCCGGCCCCGAAGAACGCCGGCGCCGATGCCGCCAGTTCGGGGGTTTCCGGGCCGCCGCCGGTTGCCAGCGCGATCGGAATCGCGACCGCCAGCGCTCCCGCCACCGCTCCCGCTCCGAAAAACCGGCCGGGGGGTGACGCCATGCGCCAGAGCAGGGGCGCGCCCCCGAGGGTCAGGCCGAGGAAGAGCGCGAAGAAGAGGACCGGCCACGCGGTGAAGGCGTCGCGGGCCGCACCGGCGACGCCGAAGACGGCCAGCAGGGCCGAACCGACGGTCACCAGGAGGCGGGTCACCGAGGCGCGCCGCAGCCGTCCCGAAGTGATCTCGGCGACCGCGCCTACGAGTTCCGGGTACACCCCGGCGGCCAGGATCATCGTTCCGGCGCTCACCCCCGGCACCAGACTCGCGAGGCCGCCCAGGATTCCGGCCACCGCACATCGCCAGAGGCTCGCTCTCGCGTTAGACGAAGGGGGCGCGCGTGTGCCGGTGAGTCGACCCCTGAGCCTTGGAGATCGCGGCAACGCCGGCTCCCGCTAATGAGAGCGTGCGACGAGACCCGCCACCGACAGTGCCGGCGCGGTGGTGGCCGCCGCGATCGTCAGCACGACTGTGCGGACCGGCGCGGGCTCAGAGCAATCCCGAGTGAGCTGGGTGGACGCGGCGGGGGACCTGCTTCTCCGGTCTCTTCTGACCTGCGCCCCACGGCGGCGACGAACCGTAAGACATCGGCGACACGGGTGGAAAGAGCTGGAGGACCGTTTCCTCCAGATTCATGGCCTTTCTCGCGGCGTCCCCGACAGGAATCTGCTTGAATTCCTTTTTTCTCTCGTCTTTCATTCGGTTTTCCTCGCAACCATGTGGTCGTCACGCTCAGGACTAGGCCCGAAATTCTGCGGTATAGGTCTCTTTGCTGGATTCGACGATCTTGGAAATCCCCCTCGACGGATCAGTAACGACATGGCGGAGTCTGACATACAGCTCCCAGACGGCTCCCCAGAACGAATCCTTCAGAGGGTAGAGCTTGATGTTGAGGCCGCATCGCTTGGCAACATCGTGATAGATGGGCCTACCGTGAGCTTTGGTGAAAGCCGGATCCAGGAAGGGCCGGATGTGGGTTTCGATCTCCTCATCGGCCAGTGAGTTCAATGCCCCGTTCTTGAGCAGCTTTATGGCAATGCTCTTCGAGAGTTCCTGCTGAGACCTGATCCACTCCATGTCGCGAGCGTCGTAGCGACTGAGCTGTTGAAGGAGCGGTTCGATTCTCCCCGCACCCTCGACGGCCTGCTGCATCAGGCTCTCGAAGCTGCGCCGGATCTCGTGTGCCGCGAGGTATCTGGCCTGTTGCCCTTGCTCGCCCGGAACGAGGATTTGCGGGTCGATGGGCCCGAGTTCGGAATTCCGGCTCATTCCGATTTCGCTTGCCCCCAGGCACACCATGGTGGCGGCTGACTTGGCCATCTTGGGGACGATCACCGAAAACGATCCGTTCGAGAAGCCGTTGCAAACATTGACGATTCGCTCGGCCGCAAGTGCGTCGCCACCGGGCGAGTTGAGCAGAAGAACTAGCCGGTCGCCTGACGTGATTGTGTTCCGCAGCGTTTCTTCCAGCATGTCAGCGTCTTGATCGTCAATCAGTACAGGCCAGGTAAACGAGGTAAAGAAGGCGACTACTCTGGATCCGGAACCGAGGTCTTTTTCCAGGCGTTCGTACAGGGGGCGGCGGGTGGCCGGGCCCTGAACTACTTCGTCCTGAAGCCTTGAGAAAGCACCGATCTGGCGCTGCCGGGTCTTGCGGGGTGGCATTGAAGAGCGGGAAGGCGTGGGGAGATCTTCGACCACGGGGCTGAGGTCATGCGGTTGGTCCGATGATTGTTGCACGGACCGGCCAGTCGCCGGCAATGGCCGACGTTGGAGGATGCGCGCCCCACACGTCGCCGGCCCGCCGCGCCACAATAGTTGCGTGTTCGCCGCCCGCCGCCTGGAGGTTCCCGGCTTGCCGCCACTCGCCTTCGAGGTGCCGCCCGGCGAGGTGCTCGCAGTCTCCGGTCCCTCCGGTTCGGGCAAGACCCGCCTGCTCCGCGCCCTCGCCGACCTCGATCCGCACGGGGGACAACTCTCGTGGTCGGGGAGATCGTGCGCGGAGATGCCCGCGCCCGAGTGGCGCCGGAAGGTGGGACTGCTGCCCGCCGAGCCCCGCTTCTGGCATTCCACGGTCGGTGCGCATTTCCCGGCGGAGGCGAACTCGCTCGGAGAGGAGTTGGCCTCGCTCCGGCTTGACCCGGAGACCCGAAAGGCCGACCCCATGCTGCTGTCCACGGGTGAGCGGTCCCGACTGGCGCTGATGAGGCTCCTCCTGCGGTCTCCGGAAGTGCTCCTCCTTGACGAGCCCACCGCCAATCTCGACGAGGGGAACCGGGCGCTCGTGGTCGCCAGGATCGACCGGTACCGGAGACACCACGGGGCTCCCGTGGTGTGGGTGTCCCATCTTGCGGAGGTGGTTGCCGCCGCCGACCGGGTGCTGTTGCTTCCGGAAGGGAATGTCGGGTTGTCCGCTGCCCGCGGAGCGGTCGCCCAAGAGACCTCCTCGTGATTCCGCTCGGCTACGGGGACCTCGTCATGGCGGCGGGCGCGGTGGTGGCGCTCGCGCTCGCCAACCGGATGGCGGGTCTCGGCGTCTCCCGCCAGCTCCTCTGGCTCGCCGCCCGCGGGTCCGCCCAGCTTCTGCTCTTGGGGCTCGTGCTGCGGTTCGTCATCGGAACGACCGATCCGGTGATGGTCGGGCTCATGGCGCTCTTCATGCTGGGAGTCGCCGCGCGGGAGGTAAAGATCCGCCAGGCGCGGCCCCTCACCGGGCAATGGGGCTACGCGGCCGGAGCGCTGGCGATGTTCCTGTCGTCCTTCCTGTTCACGGCGTTCGCGCTCGCGGTGGTACTCGGTCCCGATCCCTGGTGGGCGCCCCGGTTTTCCATTCCCCTGCTGGGGATGTTGCTCGGCAACACGATGAACGGGGTTTCGCTTGCCACCGAACGGCTGACCGAGGCGGTGGTCCGGAGCCGCGAGGTGATCGAGCAGCGCCTGGCGCTCGGGGAGACGAGGGAGCACGCGGTGTCCGACATCGCTCGCGAAAGCGTCCGCGCCGGGCTGATCCCCATCTTCAACGCAATGGCGGCCGCCGGGGTGGTGAGCCTTCCCGGGATGATGACCGGGCAGATCCTCGCCGGCGCCCCGGTGGACCAGGCGGTCCGTTACCAGATCCTGATCCTGCTGCTGATCGCCGCGGGAACCGGCTTCGGGGTGCTGGCCGCGGTCCGGGTGGTGTCGCGGCGCCTCTTCGACGACCGCCACCGCCTGCGCCTCGACCGACTGACCGCCTGATCGGCCGCCGCGGAAACCCCGGACGGATATGGGATACTGCCCCGCTTCCGGAGGACCCTGCCGAATGAAATCCCTTCGTACCCGCTGGTCAGTTCTGATCCTCGCCTCGCTGTTCGCGCTGGCTGCCGCCGCGCCGCTCGCCGCCCAGGAGGACATTCCCTATCCGGTGCCCGACCGCACCGACGGCGAGGGGCCCTGGGACCGGGTCATCCTCCGCGGTCCCCTCGTGATCGACGGCACCGGAGCGCCGCCGTACGGCCCGGCCGACATCATCGTCGAGGGCAACGTCATCCGCTCGATCCAGAGCGTGGGTACCGGGGTGAGCCCGATCCACGAAGAGGATCGGCCGGTGGCGCAGCCGGGAGATCACGAGATCGATCTCCACGGGCATTACATCCTGCCCGGGTTCCTGGACATGCACCTCCACCAGCACAACGAGGGGGAGGGGCAGAGGGTGCCCACCGAGTACATCCACAAGCTCTGGATGGCCCACGGCATCGCCACCGGCGCCGACGTCGGCAACTTCAACACCCGGTGGCTGCTTCACCACAAACAGCGGTCGTGGAACAACGAGATCACCTCGCCCCGGATTCAGGCTTTCGTGGTCTTCGGGCGCGACGGCGAGGAGCCGGTCACCAATCCGGACGCCGCGCGCCGCTGGGTGCAGTGGGTGAAGGAACAGGGCGCCGACGGGATCAAGTTCTTCGGCGCCCAGCCGCGCATCTTCCGCGCCGCGCTCGACGAGGCGGCGAAGCAGGGGCTTCGCTCCACCACCCACCACGCGCAGCTCGACGTGGTGGGAATGAACGCGCTCGACACCGCGCGCGCCGGGCTCACTTCCATGACCCACTGGTACGGCCTTCCCGAGGCGATGTTCGTGGACAAGGTAATCCAGCACTACCCCGTGGACTACAACTACAACAACGAGTACCACCGTTTCACCGAGGCCGGACGGCTCTGGGCCCAGGCCGCGCCGCCGCACTCGGACAAGTGGAACGAGGTGATGAACGAACTGCTGGAACTCGATTTCACGATCCATCCGACCTGGGTCGCCTACATCGGCACCCGGGACCTGATGCGCCAGCAGCGGAACGAGTGGCACTCGGTCTACACCCACCCGAACCTCTGGGAGTTTTACCGGCCGAGCGCCGTGAATCACGCCTCCTATTTCTTCGACTGGACGACCCAGGTGGAGCTCAACTGGAAGGAGAACTACAAGCTCTGGATGGCCTTCGTGAACGAGTTCAAGAACCGGGGCGGCCGCGTCGCGGTGGGTAGCGATTCCGGCTACACCTTCAACCTCTACGGTTTCGGCTTCGTCCAGGAGCTCGAGCTCTTCCAGGAGGCCGGTTTCCATCCGCTCGAGGTCATCAAGGCGGCGACCCTGAACGGCGCCGAACTGCTCGGACTCGACGACCGGCTCGGGAGCATCGAGGAGGAGAAGATCGCGGATTTCGTGATCGTGGACGAGAACCCGCTCCAGAACCTCAAGGTGCTCTACGGCTCGGGGACGATCCGGCTCAACCACGCCACCGGCCGCACCGAGCGCATCGGGTCCATCAAGTACCTGATGAAGGACGGCATCCTCTACGACACGCGGAAGCTCCTGTCGGATGTGCGGGAAACGGTGCGCGCCGCGCGAGCCGAAAAGGGCCTCCCGCCCCCACCGATGCCGCTCTTCCTCGAGGACGACCCCGACCACGACTACCCGAAGCCCGGCAAGCGCTAAGGACTGCCGGTCTCCAGACCAGGTCTCCAGACCGGCGCGCGCGGCGCTCCGCGCCGCGCACGTCGTAACGCCGCGTCGCCCTGAAGGCACCCCCGGCTTGGACTCGCTACCTTTTTGCTAGAGCGAAGAGAGTTGAGGGTCGGGGTCACGCGGCGGCGGTCTTTCCGAGGGTGCGCTGCGATGGCGACGGCAGTGGAGCGCCGGCCTCCGGCCGGCATCGCGCCGGAGCGCGAAACTGGCGCCGATGATTCTGTGCCTTGTCAGCGTGAGTGCCGCACCACCCTTTTTGTGACGGGCGGGGTGCGCAGGCAGACCGATCATGAGAGTTACTCTCGGCGGGGCCCGGTACCGCGGCCCGTCGGGCCGCGAACTGCGCACCGCGACTCTCGATCATTGCTCGCGGCGCTAGCAGGGCCCCTGGGAAGGGACCGCCCCCCGCGTGACGGCTGTAATGGCAAACCGTTTGCTTACGTTACTGACGGTCCTGTCCATGGAAGGGAGACGGCCAATGCCCGAATCGCCATTCGTCAAGACGCGTTCCTTGAGCCTGCTCCAGCTATTGCCGATCGCGGCCTTCCTGGTTCTGGCCCATGGGTGTGCCGACGACGCGGTGACGCCCACGCTTGTTCTGCCGGAACCACCTCCGGACCCCGTCCTGGTGTGGTTGGCGGCGAATGCGCATCCCTTCACGGGCCCGCACCTCTCCCTTCCACACACGGAACTCGAGTTTCTCCGCGAGTTCGTGGGCGACGCGCGCATTGTGGCGCTTGGCGAGAACACACATGGCGCCCGCGACTTCTTTGAAATGAAGGCGCGCATCCTCCGGTTCCTCGTCGAAGAGATGGGCTTCAACACGTTCGCCATCGAGGCGACCTGGCCGGAAGCCCGGCGTATCGACCACTACGTGCGGACGGGCGAGGGCGACCCGGAAAGACTGCTCTCGGGCCTCTATTTCTGGACCTGGAACACCGAATCCGTGCTGGAGATGATCGAGTGGATGCGGGAGCACAACCAGGCTGGAGGCGATGTCGGGTTTCACGGTTTTGACATGCAGTACCCCGGGATGGCGCTGCACAACGTCCGCGAGTACGTGCGCAGTGTGGATCCAGAGGCCCTGGAGGCTGTTTCCGAGCAACTCGAATGCCTCCAGAGATTCGCGAACGGCCCCAACGGACGGAGCCCGCAGCCGCGCTACTCAGACGAGTCGGATTCCTACCGGACGACGTGTATCGCGTCGCTCGACGAGGCTCGTGAGTTCCTGGTATCGAAGCGCGAGGAATATGAGACCGCCGCCGGCGAGGACGCCTTCGAAGTGGCGTTCCAGAGCCTGCGGGTCGCCGTGCAGTTCCACCTGAGCGCGGCGCGCGAACAGGGCCGGGACGAGTCCATGGCGGAAAACACCGAGTGGATCAGCCGCCGGATCGGGCCGGAGGGGCGCATGGTGCTCTGGGCCCACAACTATCACGTTTCCACCCAGCCGGGCGCCCAGGGGTCCTACCTGCGCGAGACGTTCGGCGACGACATGGTCGTCGTGGGCTTCAGCCACGAAGGCGGTCGGTTCACTGGAGTGGATCTGGAAGCGACGACTTACCGCGGTCTTCCCGCATTCGATCTCGACCCTCCGATGCCGGGTTCTTTCGAGGCTTCACTTGCGCGCGGCGCCGCCTCCAGATTCGTTCTCGACCTCCGCAACCGCGACACGAGTGTCCTGGGAAGTTCCTGGCTCGTCGGGGAGCGCCTATTCCGCTCCATTGGCTGCTGTTACCGGCCTTCCATGCCTGACCGTTACTGGCGCCCCGTGCCGCTTACGGAGTGGTACGACGTTCTCATTCACTTCGAGGTCACTCGGGAGACCACCGTGCTCCCTCACCGCCCCCCTGATTCTTTCTGATGCTCCGGTACCGGAAAGGGCGCACGAAAAGGGGACTCCTCATGACCATTCCGGGGCCGACGAATTCCGGTCTGACCAGCTTCGCCCTGCTCACGGCCGTGCTGATCCTCGCCCACGGATGCGCCGAGGACGCGGTGACACCGACTCTCGTGCTGCCGGACCCGCCGCCCGACCCGGTGCCCGCGTGGCTCGGGGCTAACACCCATCCCTTTGATGGGCCGCATCTCTCCCTCCCGCATTCCGACATCGACTTCCTCCGCGACATCGTCGGGGACGCGCGTATCGTCGCGCTCGGCGAAAATACTCACGGCACGCGCGACTTCTACGAGATGAAGGCGCGCATCCTCCGGTTCCTGGTGGAGGAGATGGACTTCAACGCCATCGCGATGGAGGTCACCTGGCCGGAAGCTCGGCGTCTCGACCACTACGTGCGTACCGGAGAGGGAGACCCTGAGGTACTGCTTGCGGGGCTCTACTTCTGGATCACGCGGACCGAGTCGGTTCTGGAAATGGTCGAGTGGATGCGGGACCACAACGAAGCGGGAGGTGATATTGGCTTCCACGGATTCGACATGCAGTTTCCCGGGATGGCGCTCCACAACGTCCGTACGTATGTCCGGGATGTCGATCCTGCGAATGCCGACGCGGTAGCGGAGGAGCTGGACTGCCTCACACGCTTTGCGAATGACCACGCCCGCAACTGGCCGGATTCGCTGTATGAGGACCAGCCGGACGCATTCCAGAGCCATTGTGGAGCTTCGCTCCAGGCAGTTGGTGACCGGCTGGAGGCAAATCGGGACCGGTACGAGGGGGTGGCCGGCGCGGACGCATTTGATGTGGCTCTCCAGAGTCTGCGCGTTGCGGTCCAATACCACCTCAAGACTGCGGAGGGTGGAAATCGCGACGAGTTCATGGCCGAAAACACGGAATGGATCAACCGCCGGATCGGGCCTGATGGACGGTTGGTGGTGTGGGCCCACAACTACCATGTTTCGGCCGAACCGGAGACCCAGGGTTCCTTTCTGCGGGACACCGTCGGGGACCGCATGGTCATCGTCGGGTTCAGCCACGTAGACGGTTGGTTCACGGCCAGACATGTAATCGGCTCCAGACCTCTGGGCCTTCACCGACTGCACCCCGTGGTTGAGGGTTCGTATGAGAGCTATCTGTCGAGGAGTTCGCTGCCTTGGTTCGTTCTTGACCTCCGCAATCGTGACGACGACTCCCCGGGAGGCATTTGGCTCCGGGGAACGCGCCCATTTCGATTCATCGGCTGTTGTTACTTCCCCTCGGAGCCCGAGATCTTCTGGATGTCCACACCGCTGACCGAGTGGTATGACGTCCTGATCCATTTCCAGACGACCCGAGCGACCACGCTTCTGCCTTTGCGATACCCCGACTCCTGGTGATGTTCGTGCTGAGGCGTAGGCTGACCGTTCCGAAGTTTCGGAGCCTGCTACGACGCCGGCCTTCAGGCCGGCACGCGTCTAGCCGCTGGAGGAGAAGGGCGGGAACGGCTTGGAGCGCCGACCTCCGGCCGGCCCCCCCGGCCCCACCCCCCCCGCGGCGGGCGCGCGCCCCAGCCCCGCGGCGGTGGCGCACCGCCATAAGCCGTAGGGAGCGCAGTTCAGAGACTGCCGCTCTTCATTCAGAGCGGCACCGCCCGCAGGAGGCGGGCGAAGGGGGCATTGCCGCTTTCGGAGTTCCAACGTAGGTCATGGCAAACCGCTTGCGTGCCGCGCGGCTGAGTTCTCCATGGGAAGGGAGACTGCCGATGTTCGGATTCCCGTTGTCCGGGATACGCAACACAATGCGGCTCACTCTGATCGCCGCCCCGCTGGCGCTCATCCCGGCATGCCAGGAAGACGCGGCAGTCGGGACCGTGCCGCAGCTCCCGCTGCCGACACTCCCCCCGGACCCGGTACCGGCCTGGCTTGATGCCAATGTCCATCCCTTCGACGGATCCCATTTTTCGCTCCCTCACACCGAACTCGAGTTCCTCCGAGACATCGTGGGCGACGCGCGCGTCGTGTCCCTGGGCGAGGGAACGCACGGCACCAGGGACTTCTTCGAGATGAAGGCGCGGATCCTCCGCTTTCTCGTCGAAGAGATGGGCTTCAACACCTTTGCGATCGAGGCCACCTGGCCCGAATCACGGCGGCTCGACCACTACGTGCGGACCGGGGAAGGGGACCCCCGGGTGCTCCTGTCCGGACTCTATTTCTGGACCTGGAACACCGAATCGGTGCTCGAGATGATCGAGTGGATGCGGGCCCACAACGAGGCCGGCGGCGACGTGGGCTTTCACGGTTTCGACATGCAGTATCCGGGGATGGCGCTGCACAACGTTCGTGAATACGTAGACAGGGTAGATCCTGAGAACTTCGACAAGGTCGCGGCGCAACTGAACTGCCTCACGACCCACGCGAACGGTCCCGACGGCTTCGGCGGGGCCTACGCGCAGCGGAGCGCCGCCTACCACAACACCTGCGGCAGGTCGATGGAGCAGACGCGGGATTTTCTCCTCGAACGACGGCAGGAACACGAGGCCGTAGCCGGCGCGGACTCGTTCTACGTGGCTCTTCAGAGCCTCAGGGTGGCCTTCCAGTACCACCTGAGGTGGGCGGAGGGGGGAAACCGTGACGAGTTCATGGCAGAAAACACCGTGTGGATCAGCGAGCGGATCGGCCCGGAGGGCCGGATGGTGCTCTGGGCTCACAACGGTCATGTAGCCACCCGGCCGTACGCCCAAGGCTCATACCTGCGGGAGGCTTTCAGAGACGACATGGTCGTCGTCGCGTTCAGTCACGAAACCGGTAAGTTCTCCGCGGTGGACCTGCGACCGAACGCACGGCGGGGTTACGGTCCTCATGATCTGGAACCCCCACCAACGGGGTCTTTCGAGAGTCGGTTCGCGACGGCACGGTTTCCGAGGTTCGTCCTCGACCTCCGTGGTCTTGACACCAGGCGGGCAGAGACGCGCTGGCTCGGGGCACGGCGACTCTTTCGTTCGATCGGCTGCTGTCTCTCGCCAAACTACGGAACCTGGTTCGACACCAACCTGTCGGAGTCGTACGACGTCATCATCCACTTCGAGGCCACCGGGCCGACCACGATCCTCCCGTTCCGGTACCCCGATTCCTGGTGACACGCGTACGCGTGCTCCGAGAGGGAGGCATGGCGTGGTTGGCTCGACTCCGGCGGACGATACCGGTCCAGGACCGGCGGTCCCTCAAGACCTGTCGGTCTTCGGTATCCAGGGTGCGTTTACGGTAGTATGGAGTTATGGCAATACAGAAGATGACCTTCAGTCTGGACACGCTGACGGCCGCCCGCATCGGGGCCCTGTCCCGCGATCTGGGGAAACCCAAGAGCGCGATAGTCCGTGAGGCAGTCTCGGTCTATGCTCGATGTGCTGGAAAAGTCACCGAGGAGGAGCGCGTCGAGCGAGTCCGGGTGTTCAGAGAGTACCTGGCCAAGAATCCCCCGCGGTCTCAGGAAGAAATCAACGCGGAGTTGCACGAACTTCGGCTCGCGCGGCGGAGTGGGGGCCGCCGGACCCCCGTCGAACCTTGATCGTTCTGGACACCTCCGTCCTGGTCGCGCATCTCGGCCCTTCGGCCGACACGCCCGGACCGATGCTGGACCTTCTGGAGTCCGATGAGGCCGTACGTGTTCCAGCGGTCGTCTTGTACGAGTGGTGGCGTGGGCCACGGCGGGAACACGAACTCGAGATCCAACGACGGTTCTTTCCTCAAAATCAGGTCCTTCCCTTCGGCGCCGTGGAGGCGCGGACGGCCGCCGATATCTACGGGCAGGTCCGCCGCGCGGGCGGGCGGGACACGGACATCGCGATCGCGGCTTGCGCACTGGTCGCCGAGGCGCAGTTGTGGACGCTCAACGAGAAGGATTTCGTCGACATCCCGGGACTGCGGCTCTCCCGCCCGCCACTCCAATAGCCCCGGCG
>MKWU01003582.1_pt1 | contig 20154 bp, 21 predicted proteins | sample 809101 | NCBI WGS metagenome assembly MKWU01 (sample SAMN05860141, study PRJNA318959) | sponge metagenome | host: Aplysina aerophoba | place: Slovenia: Piran, Adriatic Sea, Gulf of Piran | collected 2013-05-07
GACCAACCCCTTGTAGGTCATCGTCTTTCCAGGCATGCCGCCGAACAAGGCCGCCATGCGATCCACGGTATGAAAGAAGCCTATCACAATCGGATTATCCTGTCAAGTTAAATGGATAATTCCCCAAAAATACACCATAATTGCGACTTATTCAATAGGTCAGGAAGCCTGGATGAATCAATACTCCGCACCTTCGAAATCGGTCAGGAGCGCTTTCGGCAGAATCAACTGGTTTCTTCAGTTTAGCAAGCATATCAAATTGGCAATGTATGAACTTGACGGCGAATCAATGATTAATTATAGTTTCATTGTTCAATCGAAAAAACATTGAAGGAGTCCATGAAAGAGATCGTAACCACGATTACCCAACGGAGCCAAGTGACCATCCCCGCCGAAGTGCGGCGAGTGTTGGGCGTGAAGCCCAGAGACAAAGTCGCCTTCACCATTGAAGATGGCGGGGTACGCTTGGCGCCGGCTCCCTTCAGTCTGGAATCGGCCTATGGGTCTGTCAAGCCCGTTGAAAAGCCTGAGAACTTCGAAGAAATCTCCCGGGCTGCCAAGGAAGCCAAGGCCGAGAAGACTGTACGCGCGTTGCACAACGCATGAGGTTTCTGGATACGAACGTCATTCTCCGGTATTTGACCAGAGATGACGAATCGAAGGCTGATGCCTGCTATCGACTCTTCCAGCGGGTCAAGCAAGGAGAGGAGGAACTCTTTACTTGCGAAGCCATCGTCGCGGAAGTTACCTGCGTGCTGTCGTCCCCTCGTGCCCCCTATCAATTGAGCCACGGTGAAGTCAGAGACCGGCTTTTGCCTATCCTGATCTTGCGAGGTCTCAAGCTTCCACAGAAGCGCGCGTGCCTCCGTGCCTTGGATCTTTACGCATCCTCTCCCTTTCTCGATTTTGAAGACGCCCTGGCCGTGGCGCACATGGAGCAACGTGGCGTAGCGGAGATTGTCAGTTACGATAAGGATTTTGATCGTCTTACGGGAATCCAGAGAACGGAGCCGTGAGCCGTTGCTGACAAAGTAATTTCTCATGCAGGCTTGCTACCTGCACCCCAAAGGCTGAAAAGGGGACGCTCAGGTTTCCAGCCCCGCTGTCGGGTTACGCTACGCCTGTCCTGAGCGTAGTCGAAGGGCTCACCCGGTCTACCCGACCTTTCGCAATCATCATCACTTAAAGATCTGCCCCCCTTACTGTAATACTTATTGTTTCACGCCGTTGACACTTGAGGAATATTGAATTAATGTCCATGATTATAGTCGATAATAATTATAGTGACCATATAAATGGACGAAATATGAGAAAGACAAGATTTGGCTTGATGGTGCCGATTCCGGTCGGGCGGGCGGTGCGCAAGCTTGGACAGGATATCCGTGATGCCCGGCTCAGGCGACGCATTTCAACGGCTGTCATGGCCGAACGGGCCTCTATAAGTCGGACAACCCTGAACAAGGTCGAAAAGGGCGACCTCGGTGTTTCGATGAGTAACTATGCCAATGTGCTCTTTGTCCTGGGCATGGCTGAGCGGTTGGGTGATCTGGTGGAGGTCAAAACGGATACGGTTGGTCTGGAGCTTGAAGAAGAGCGCTTGCCGCAACGTATCCGCAAGCGGCTTCAGAAGAAATCCGGGCGTCCGTCGTCCCGGTCCGGGCAGAAGAGTCACGCGTGATGGAGACAGAAGTGCTTGTCTATGTGGATATTGCCGGTACGCCGCATCTGGCCGGGCGGCTATGGGCGCGCGTGCGCAAAGGCAGGGAAAATGCCACGTTCGAATATCATCCGGACTGGCTTGAGTATGTCGATCGTTTTTCCCTGGAACCGGCGCTGCCGCTTGGTCCTGGTCCCTTTCACACTCCTTCGGGTACATCCCTTTTCGGTACCATCGGCGACTCTGCTCCCGACCGCTGGGGGCGGGCTCTGATGCGCCGGGCAGAACGGCGACGGGCAGCGCAAGCGAGCGAGACGCCGCGCACCTTGATGGAAATTGACTATCTGCTCATGGTTGATGATGCAGCACGACAAGGCGCCCTGCGCTTTGCCGTGCAGGAGGGGAGACCGTTTCTTGCCGAACATGAAGCCGCCATCCCACCCCTGGTCGCTCTGCCAGAATTGCTGTCGGCGGCGGAGCACGTCGTTGGTGACACGGATAGCGATGAGGATCTGCGCCTGCTGCTGGCGCCCGGCTCATCATTGGGTGGTGCGCGTCCCAAGGCGTCTGTTCGGGACCGGGATGGGCATCTCGCCTTTGCCAAGTTTCCACACAAGGATGATGAGATCAATACGGTTCTGTGGGAGGCGGTTGCGCTTCGCCTTGCAGCGAAGGCCGGTATCCGCGTGCCTGACTGGCGAATTGAACAGGTCGTGAACAAGCCGGTGCTGTTGCTGCGCCGGTTCGACCGTGTACAAGGTCAGCGTATTCCGTTTCTTTCGGCCATGGCCATGCTTGGCGCAAGCGATAACGAGTCGCGCAGCTATCTGGAATGTGTCGACGCTCTTCGCCGATATGGCGCCAGCCCGAAACACGATATGCATGAGCTGTGGCGACGTCTTGTCTTCAATATTCTGATTTCCAACACGGATGACCACCTGCGCAATCACGCTTTCCTCTATGCCGGACCGGACGGCTGGCGGTTGTCGCCGGCCTATGATCTCAATCCGGTCCCCACGGATATCAAGCCACGTGTTCTGACAACAGCCATTGCTCTCGATGACAGTTCGGCTTCGCTGGATCTGGCGATGAGCGTGGTGGGCTACTTTGAACTGGATGAAGAAAAGGCGCACGTGATCGCATCCGAAGTCGGGCGGTCAGTGGCAACGTGGCGTGAAGAGGCTGCGCACCTCAGTCTGACGCGAGCCGAAATTGCTCGCATGGCATCAGCCTTTGAGCACGCGGATCTGAGTGCGGCACTTTCTATCCCTTAACGTCAGGGAAGGAGAGGAAGGCTTACTCTCTCGCATATCTCAATGATAAGCAGTGTCAAAGACCCCGACCCCTTCCTTCTCCTGCGTCGCCATTACTTGGCGATGGACGATGCTATGTTTGGGGTGAGCGGATTGACGATGACTTGTCTTGTTTTCGGTACGACGACCAAGTCCATGTCTTCCATTGGAATTGCTCCCAGTAAGGGCGTATCTCCCATGACCAGCGCGCCGCTGAAACCGATCCGGTTTTTGTAGCGTAGCTCGATCGGGCCGACGTATGGAACGAGTTTCCGGTTTCCGTCCGCCAAGGTCACTTCTTTTGTATCGGTCTCTTCGAGTCGCAACTGGAGTTGGATATGCTGCGGAATGCACAGGTGGACCGCCCCTGTATCGGCGAGTGCGTCGATCTCCACCGCTTCCAATTCTGGCAGCCTGGGATTCCGCAGTTGGATTTTTGCATTCGTCAGACCCATACCCTTTTCTCCTTTGCGAAAACCGCCGCTGACTCTGGCAAATTATGGCAAATCCGGTAGGGGGCTTCAAGAAGGGGGAATGCTTCCTCTTCGGAAATGCGCCCACTTACAAAGGGGAGGGAAGAATACGTCCGCCACCTACTCAGGCTCTGTCAACGAATGACTGAACCTTTACAATCCTATACGCCAGGGCGTCAGGTGTTCGGCTGAAGCGGCATCGAGTAGGCGGCTATCGGCAGCCGCAAATGGCAACGGTTCCCGGATACCTTTTTGGAGGATGAGGGTTGAAGCCAGATGAATGGCATCGGAGGCGCGGAGCGGGTGCCGTTCAAGAAGACCTTTGACTACGGCCAGTACCTCCTGAGTGAGCTCGACGTGAATAGACGTGGTCCAGTATTCCTCGAAACGTCGGCTCAATCTCGTATATTGATGAGCCGAGAGATGTCCCTCCCGCTTTCTTCGATTGATTCCGGAGTAGATCTCCGCATAGGCGATCGCGGCGGTTGCCGCGGGAAAATGATCCTGGGAAAGGCGCTGAGCGTCTTCGCTTCCTTTTTCCAGGATGAAAATCTTGATGAGAGCACTCGTGTCGAAATAAATCACTGTCGATCGTCGAGAATGGCTTTTGAAACGGGCGGCCCGGAAACTTTCATCGGTTTCGGCTTTTGACGGGTTCGTCGGGTGGGAAGGGTGATAGTGCCCAGGGCGGCCAGTCGAGACAAACGAGCTTCGATCGAGGCGGCTTCGTCGGCAGTTTTGATGGGTTGGAGGAGAGCAGTCGGTTTGCCGCGTTCCGTGACGATGACTTCTTCCCCCTGCTTGGTTCGTCTCAGGTAATGGGTCAGACGATCCTTCAATTCTTTCACGCCAACGGTATTCGTTGAACGGGTCTTCATGGTGGCTATTGTAGCTACTTTATGGTTGTTGTCAAACCGGCGGAGTTCAATTGCCGTTCTTGTGATTTTCCGTCTCGATGACTGAGAGTTCGACGGGTATGGCTTCGGCGCCTTTCAGGGTGCCGCGTTTGAACAGCGCGTGCCCTTTTCCTCCGCGGGTGACGGGTTGATACTTTCTCGTTGAGATGGGGAACAACGTGCCACCTTCCTGTTTCACGACCACCAGTTGGTCCTGCTTCCTGGACAACAGACGCATGGCCAGGACCCTGTCCATGGGGTCGAGTTTGATGACGGTCACGCCTCGTCCCGGACCGGTGAGGACGCCGACTTCGCCGGCGTTGCACAGGAGCACGCGGCCCCGTTGAGAGGCGACTGCGAGGACGGGTGTTGCCGCGGACGGGTCCAGGGTTTCGACGCTGACGACTTCTTCTTGGTCCCGGAGTTTCATGAATTTTCGACCGAGCCGGGTCGAGGGCTCCTTGAACGGACCCAGGTCAAACCGCACCCCCATGCCGGCCGTTGACACGGCAATCCCTTGCCCGAGGGCGGGATCGGCTCCATCCTCCGTTGCTCCGTCGAACAGCGGGAGCGCCGAAGCCGCGGGTTGTCCTGCGTTCGGTGGCGAAGGATACAACCGAGGGTCCGAACTGAGGGCCGTGATGATGCGTTCTCCGTCTTTGAATTTGAACAGCTTTTGCGCGGGGTCTCCGTAGCCGCTCCTGGCCGGCGGCAGGTCGCCGATGCGCATGGTGTATGCGCTGCCGAAATTCGAAAAGCACACGATGGTGTCTACCGTGCTGCCGACCAGGGCGGTCAGCAGGGTGTCACCTTCCCGGAGCCGGGTCTTGGAGAGGTCCTTGACCATGCCGACGCGGCGAATCCAGCCGTCCGTTGAAATGGTGATCACGGCGTCTTCTTTGACGATGTAGGCATCGGGGTCGAATTCGACTTCTTCGCCCTGGCGACGTCCGACCCGGGTCCGCCGTCTGTCGCCGTACGTTTTGGCGAGGTCCTGGAGTTCCTGTTTGACGACGCTCCATAACTTCGGCTTCGAGCCGAGGAGGGCCTTGAGGTCCTTGGCCTGCTTCTTCTTGTCGGCCAGCTCGTCCAGCATTTTCTTGATTTCGGTGCGGGACAGTTTATAGATCGGCGTTTCCAGGATCGCGTTGGTCTGGGCGTCGTCGAGCCGGAACTCGCGTTTCAGTTTTCCGGCGGAGTCCGCTTTGCCGTCGCTTTGGCGGATGATGGTCAGCACCCGGTCCAACGCGTCGAAAATGATTTGAAAGCCCGCAAGAATATGGATGCGTTGTTCCAGGATTCTCAGGTCATAGGAGAACCGGCGCGTGACCGTTTCAAAGCGAAAGTCGATGAACTTTTCAAGGATGTCCTTGAGTGGCAGGCACCGGGGACGCGCGGTCGCGGTGCCCGCGGCCGGTATCAGGCACGTGAGGTTGACGGAAAAATTGTTCTGGAGCGGGGTGTTCTTGAACAGGTAGGCCATGGCCAGGTCGGCATCGGCGTCCTTCTGCAACTCCAACACGATGTTGACGTCGGTCGTGGATTCGTCGCGTACGTCCACCAGTTGCGGCACTTTTTTGGCGGCGATGAGTTCGCCGATGCGTTCGACGATGGTGGCCTTGTCCACGGCAAAGGGGATCGAGGTGACGACGATCTGGGTTTTGCCGTGCGAGGCCGGGGCCACCGTGAATTCTCCGCGCAGGCGCACCAATCCCTGGCCGGTTTCATAGATCTCCCGAAGCTCGGTGCGGCTGTTGAGGATTTCCCCTCCGGTCGGAAAATCCGGCCCTTTGATCGACTTCATGAGGTCGGCAATCGTGCACGCCCGGTTGTCGATCAGGGCCACGGCTCCGTTGACGACTTCCCCGAGGTTGTGCGGCGGCACGTTGGTGGCCATGCCCACGGCAATGCCGGTGGACCCGTTGACCAACAGGTTGGGGAACGGGGCGGGCAGGACCAGTGGCTCTTCGGCCTTGCCGTCGTAATTGGGTTGGAAGTCAACCGTGTCCTTGTTCAGTTCGGTCAGCAGTTCCACCGCGACCGGGGTGAGTTTGGTCTCGGTGTAGCGGTAGGCCGCCGGCGGGTCGCCGTCCAGACTGCCGAAGTTGCCGTGGCCGTCGACGAGGGGCGCGCGCAGGGACCACCATTGCGCCATGCGCGCCATGGCGTCATAGACCGCGGAGTCGCCGTGGGGATGCCATTCCCCGATCACCGACCCGACGACTTTTGCGCTTTTGATGGGTGACCGGTCCGGCGACAACCGGTGGTTGTGAAACATGGAAAACAGAATGCGCCGCTGGACGGGTTTCAGTCCGTCCCGCACGTCGGGCAAGGCGCGCGCGGTAATGACGGACAGCGCGTAGTTCAGGTACCGCTGGCGCGTGGTTTGATCCAGCGGCACCGTGGTGACGGGTGCGGCACTCTTACTTGGCGTGCGTGTTTGCGATCTCGCCATCAATCGTCTTCTAGAAATTTGTGTGTCATGTCGGGTGATGACGGCTACGCCCCCTCACCCCATGTCGGCTTACGCTAGGCTAATCCGGCCTGCCCCCTCACCCCGGCCCTCTCCCTCCAGGGGAGAGGGAGAAAGCCCGTCCTCAAGGGGGTGGTGAGGGACCCATACGGTTTGGGGGTAATGGACCCATGCGGTTTGGAGGAACTGACGTTTGCGGAACGTCCGTCGGTGCGGCGGCGTCGTTCTTGCCAAGGGGATCGGTGATGCGGGATTGCACCCATCGCTCATCCCACCATTCCACGGGATTGATCTGGACGCCTTGCAGCAGCAGGCTGAAATGCAAATGATCGCCCGCGGCCAATCCCGTCATGCCTGATCGGCCGATGATTTGCCCCTTGCTGACCACGTCGCCCTTTTCCGCAACGAACGAGGAAAGATGGGCGTACAACGACTGGAGCCCGTACCCGTGATCGATCACGATGGTATTCCCGTAAATGCCGAAATCTTCGGCCAGCACGATTTTCCCGTCATTGGCAGCTTCCACGGGGTAGTGTTTGGTCACGGCCAGGTCGAACCCCAAATGATACTGCGTGTCCACGACGTTTCCGCCATAGCGGTATTCGCGATGATCGGCAAACGCGGCTTCCACCTGGGAGTTGGATAATTGAACGAAGGCCCCGTTCCACAGGAACTCGGGTTGGCTGCCCGCGGCCAGGGTCGCCAGTTGGGCGGTCGTTCGTTTGCGCAACACGTTATTGACTTGCAGAAAGTTGCGAAGCGGATCGTCCAGGTCTTCAAGCTCAGGGGTTTGGGCTATGATGGGACGAATGGTCTGCTCGATGAAGCGATCGGAAATCGTAATGGTTCGGGATCGCCATCGCTTGGGTATGATGGTGACGTCGAGCCGCTGTTCCGCGTGATTGCCCAGGCCGTCGTCCGCCACCAGAAACAACGGAGTCGAGGCCGGGAGGTCGTGAGGAAAGGCAAAGAGTGAGAACGCGTTGAAGGCCCGGTCGGGATTGGGGTATCCCGGGAAAAAGGTTTCGCCGATTCGAACTCCGTATCGTTGGCCGTCGTCGGAGACACGGTACGCCACGATCCCCGCTCCTCCCTGCGAAACGGGCAGGGGGGACGACAGGACTTCCAGCCGGGGAGGAGTAAATTTCACGGCAACGTTTTGTTCGATCCTCGACCAATTCCCTTCGAAGAATCCCCGCCAGGAAGAGTCCCTGGCCTCAATGACCAATTTGACCTGCCCTCGACGTTTGGGGATGGTGTCGTCGCTAAAGGGGAGGATGTTAAGGTCGAAGGTGTCTTGGGCACCGCCTCCGATGGAAAGGGGCGACTGTGCGGAAAACTGTTCTTGCGCCAGAGTATAACTCTCGAGGTTCTGGACAAGGCGGACGGTCACTTCCTGGAGGCCCGTTTCGGCATCTTCGACGCGGAGGATCAGCGGAGTCGTGGGCCCGGCATGGGTGAAGGGCTCGACCAGCGTGATTTGAGGCGGAGTCCCGTCTCCCCATCGGTACGCGGCCGTCATGATCAGGTAGAACGCGACGATGGCGAGAGCCATCGCGTAAAAGAGGGATTTCTTATTCACGGCTGACACGTCGAAGGGGGATCAACAAGATACAAGGGGAATAGCAAGATACCATGATTCCGTCAACTAAACAAAAAAGAGGCAGGCGGGAACGGCAGGTGCGGCGGAGTTACGGTTTCGTCCTTGCCGGAGTGATCCTGTAGATGCCTCCCCCGTGATCCACGACGTACAGTTCGCCTGCTTCATCCTCACCGAACGAAGAAATCCTGAACCCCGAGGCCAGAAGCTCGTGCGGTTGTCCGTCGATCAAGCCCATGATCCGGCCGCTGCAGTAATCTCCGAACACGTAGGTTCCCCGTAAGACGTCCACGCGTGTCCCGCGATACACGTATCCGCCTGTCACGGCACAGTGGGGCGATTGATTCCGGTATTCCGCCACGGGGAGGGTCAGGCCGGCCGTGGCGCAGCCTTGAGATGGTTGAAAACAGTGGGCTCCTTCCATGACGCGCCAGCCGTAGTTGTTCCCCGCTTCCACCACGTCGATTTCTTCCCAACGGTTTTGTCCCACGTCCGCGGCCCACAACCGGCCTGTGTGCCGGTCAAAAGAAAATCTCCAGGGATTCCGAAAGCCCATGGCAAAGATCTCACGTCCGCTTTCCTGGCCGGCAAAGGGGTTGTCGGGAGGAATGCCATACGGATCGCCCCGGTCGACGTCGATGCGTAACATCTTGCCCAGCAGGGTGGTCGGATTTTGCCCCCGATTGCCCGGGTCACCGCCTGCTCCGCCGTCTCCCGTGGCAATGTACAGGTACCCGTCAGGCCCGAAGGCCACCATCCCGCCGTTATGATTCGAATAGGGTTGGGGAATCACCACCAGGGTTTTTTCGTTGTGGAGGGCACGGTCGGGGTCTGGTGACACGTGAAATTCCGCGATGATCGTGGCCCCATCAGGTTTTCTTGTATAATTGACGAAAAATCGGCCGTTTTTCGCAAAGCCGGGGTGGAACGCCAATCCCAGCAGCCCCATTTCCCCGCCGAAGTTAACCCGGCCGGAGATGTCCAGAAAGGCCGAGGCTTGCAGGGTGCCGTTCCGAAGGATTCGGATTCTGCCCGGCTGTTCCACGATAAAGAGTCGTTGGCTGTGGTCGCCCGCGTGTCCGATAAACACGGGTTGGATGAGTCCCTGCGTGAGGACGGGCGCGAGAGCGATCGGTTCAGCGGGAGGCTGCGGGATTTGAGATAACGCCCATGCCTGGTGCGCCGACAGACACAACAGGAGACTGAACACAAGAAGGGAACCAAACAAAAAGGGCCGTCTTGTTCCTCCCCTTTGTAAGTGGGCGCATTTCCGAAGAGGGAATGCGGGTGGGGTAGAACCACACGTCCACGGAGCACGGGGGTTCGCCGTTTTGTCCACAGCCTCTACCTCCCCTCGCCCCTCTTTACCCTTCGACTTCGCTCAGGGCAGGCAAAGGAGGGGAATTGGATGACAACTCCACGCGTCCCGAGGATTGCACACCGTTTGCCGTCCTTGTTATAACTGAATCGTACCTTTAGGGAGCAACGCATGATTCTCAAATTTGAAAATGATCCATTGGATTCCGAACATGCCGGGGGACATTATTATCACGTTTGTCAGGGACAGATCCAGGAGAAGGAATTGTCTATTCCTCCACCGGATCAACCGTACGAATGTCCGGCTTGCGGCATCGATCTTGAGACGGAAGATTTTTTTCTGGCCCAGCAACGCGGCTGGTCGTGATGGCTTCCGAGGTTGGAGGTTTCGTGCATTGGTGAAGAAGGCTGACGTGATGGATACTGTCCCGATGTCCTGGCGGGTCCTGATGAGAGGTGCTGTATGACCGGGAGCCACGGTCGAAAAACCGTATCGGTGATGCGTGGGGTCATGATGTTGTGTGAGACCTGTTACCAGGACGTGCAAGAGGAAAAATTAGCCGACAACCGGAACTACGTGGAAGACTACGAGGCGATGTTCGACGTCTTGTGTCCGGGTTGTGAAGACATCAACCGTCCGTTGATCGATGACATGTTAGGCAGTTCCGAGTAGAGCATGCCTCTGCCGACTGTTTCTCCCCTTTGTAAGTGGGCGCATTTCCGAAGAGGGAATGCGGGTGGGGTAGAGCCCGCAGTTTTCCCTCCCCTTTGTAAGGGGAGGCCAGGTGGGGTAGAGTCGGAGCGTCGGGTGACTGCAAATGCCTCTACCTCCCCTACCCCTCCTTACAAAGGAAGGGAATTGGGGGCCAGAGGGGACGAGCATGAATTCTCAGCGAATAACTGAACACTGACAAATCTCATGATGAAGAAGAATCGTATGCGGGATCACTTGACCCTGACGGTCCTTGGGGTTTGTTTCGGTCTGGGACTTCCGTCGGCCCTTCTGGCCGCGCCCATGAGCTCTCAAGTCTCCCAGCCGGCTCTACCTGACATACCTCGTTCTTCCGAGGTTCTCATTTCCCCGCCGTATTTCTCACCCGAGCCGGCCGTTGAACCGGGTCGTTCGCAAGAGGACCCCGGGAACCTGGACAGGGAAGACGATGAACAAATCCCCGTCATGGATGAAACCGTCGTCGAGAGCACGTTCGAGGATCCGTTTGCGACCGAGAGCGAACCGGTACAGGACCCCTGGGAGCCGTTCAATGCGGGGGCTTTTACCCTCAACTATAATATCGACCGCTATGCACTGAAGCCGGTGGCCCGGGTTTACTCCGGCGTCGTGCCGCCCGACGTTCAGAATTCTCTGGTTAATGCGTTTGATAATCTGGGGTTCGCCTCACGGTTTCTCAACAGCATCTTCCAGGGGAAACTCGATCGGGCCGGAACGGAAATGCAACGGTTCCTTCTGAATTCGACCCTTGGCGTGGGGGGGCTCTTTGACGTGGCCACGCACATGTTCGGCATTGAAGCCCCGCCGGCGGAAGATACCGGTCAGACCCTCGCGACCTATGGGATGCCTTCCGGCCCCTACATGGTCCTGCCGTTGCTTCCCCCGATGACGGTTCGGGATGCGGTGGGATACGCCGGCAATATTTTCATGAACCCCGTCAACTATTTTATCCCGTTCGGCCCGAACCTGGGTCTCAATGCCGGGGACCGTCTGAATGATCGCGCCGTGAACCTCGAAACGTTCGAGGGGCTTGAAGAGTCCACCATCGATCTGTACGGGGCCGTCCGCTCGGGCTATATGGACCGCCGGGCCAAAGACATTCAGGAGTAATCGTCATTTCGAACAAAGCGACACCTTCTTGTTCCTCCCCTTTGTAAGGGGAGGTCGAGCTAGGCATGCCCCTGCGAAAGCGGGGGTGGGGTAGAGCCAACCTTCCAGAAAGCACTTGGTGTTGCCGTCCCGGTCAAAGCCTCTACCTCCCCTCGCCCCTCCTTACAAAGGAGGGGAAGTCACGCACGACGATTGAGTCAACATATACAGGGCGAACCGGAAATGTTCGAAGAAGAAAAAACGTTTACCCTTCGGTTTAATCTCGTTGCCGGGTTCCCGGAAGACTATGACGGTGACGACGATGAGTACGCCTGGGTGCATGATTGGGAGACCCGGATCAAACCCGATTTGCTCAAGACCGTGATGGCTGCCTTGCGAGCCCATCCTTCCTGGTCCGTGCACGTGCGCAATCGGGGAATGGCGGCGACGGATGAAGTGGAGATTGCTTTGAAAAAAACATTTGCGACGGATGGGCGGTCTTTGCCGGAGTGAACGGGAGTCTTGAAGCGGACGTCATGCTCGGATACCACAGGCGCGTGTTCACGTCATGGATGCTCGGCGGTGCGGTGGTGCTGGTCGCCGCCGGTCCCGTCCCGGCCCAGAACCTCGTCTTTACCCCGGTCTTGTCGGCCCCTGTCGGGGCGCACCCGGAAGGGCTCACGGTCGGTGATTTCGATGGGGACGGGCACCTGGATATCGTGACGGTGAACAGTGACTCGGACGACGTCTCGGTGTTGTTGGGTAATGGGAACGGCACGTTCCGGTCAAGCTATTCGTTCGGCGTGGGAACGAGTCCGATGTTTCTGACGACGGGGGACCTGAACCTGGATGGGAAAGCGGATTTAGCCGTGGCCGAGACCGGAGCCGACCGCGTCGTCGTCCTGTTCGGCAAGGGGAACGGGTTTTTCGACGATCCCGTGCCGTATCCCACGGGGAAAGGCCCGACGTTTCTCACGCTCGGTGACGTGGACGAGGATGACGATGTGGACATGGTCGTGGTCAACAGCGGGCGATTCGGACATTATCCTCCGTTCAGTTGGTCGGTGTTGTTGAACAACGGGCAGGGCGGGTTCGCGTTGACCCAACACGTCGAAGAGCCGGACCGGCGCGGCTTGTTCCCGACCGGCGCCTCGCTGGCGGACCTGGACGGCGACAGGTTGCCGGACGTCACGTTGACGTGGAGCCAGCCAAGTTGGCGGACGCCGAATGGTTACGTGTCCGTGTTTCGGAACCGGGGACAGGGGACCTTTTCTTACTGGAAAACCATTCAAGCGGGCTTCACCCTGAGCGCCGTGACCCAAACGGATTTGGATGCCGATGGGAATCTGGATCTCATGGTCACCAGTTTGTTTACCGACAGTATCAAGCTGCTTCTGCAACTCAGTCCCGGCCGCTACACCAAACCCGCCAACATGGAAGTGGGATTCGGCCCGGTGGCGTTGGACTACAGAGATTTGGATGGTGACGGCTATCGTGACCTGATCTCCACCAATCGCGCATCGGACAGTACCTCCATCCTGCTGGGACGGGGAGACGGGTCGTTCCGGCCCGCCGGGCATTATGCCGTCGGTAAGGTGCCCACCGCCATGGGGATCGAAGATTTTGACGATGACGGGTTGCCGGACATTGTGACGGCCAACAGCGGGTCCGACGACGTGTCGATTCTGTTGAGCGGGAAGGCGGTCATTCCTTCCATCAGCTTGAGTTCCGATACCATCCGGTTTTCGGAGGACGTGGATGCGTTGGCCCGACGGACGCTGCAGTTGACCGTCGCCAACGTGGGGCTCGGCTCCTTGAGCATCGACGAGATTGTGCTGGAAGGGTCCCGCGCCTTTTCCATTGACCGGGAATCCTGTGCCGGCGCCACCCTGACCACGGGAAAATTCTGTGCGTTGCCTATCCATTTCACGGGTACGGCACCCGGCATGCACCAGGCGTTGCTGCGTATTTTCGACAATGCGCCGGGCGGCCCGAGAATCGTGACCCTGAGCGGAAAAGTCAAAGGCTGACGCGCTACGCCGCTTCTTCCCCTCCTTTGTAAGGACGAGAACTTTTTCCGAAGAGGGAAAAGTTGGGAGGTAGAGGCATCTATTCCCCTCCTTTGTAAGGAGGGGTAGGGGAGGTAGAGGCATTTGCAGTCACCCGACGCTCCGACTCTACCCCACCTGGCCTCCCCTTACAAAGGGGAGGGAAAACTGCGGGCTCTACCCCACCCGCATTCCCTCTTCGGAAATGCGCCCCCTTACAAAGGGGCGGGAAAGAATAGGTGCTTCCGCTGAGGCCAACTATGCTGTCAATGGATCCCCGAACATACAGAGATGGCGCAGCTACTAATACTCAACACGACAAGAGAGCGCCGCGCGCGATGAGTCCGGACGACGAACGATCCCTCCTTTCGATCGGCATTGACATCGGCGGCACGTTCACCGATTTCGTGGTGTATGACCACGACTCCGGTGGCCTGAAGACCTTCAAGGTGCTTTCGACTCCCACCGATCCCGCACAAGCGGTGCTGGAGGGGTTGCGGAGACTCTCTCCCGGCGCCGGCTATACCGTCGTGCATGGCTCGACCGTAGCCACCAACGCGTTGCTCGAACGAAAGGGCGCGCGCACCGCGTTCGTCACGACGCAAGGTTTTCGGGACGTGTTGCAGATCGGCCGGCAGACTCGTCGAAACCTCTATGATTGGTTCAGTGGCGGAGTGCCCGTGCTCGTGCCGCAGGACCGGTGCCTGGAGGTTCGGGAACGGCTCGATCATCGCGGCGACGTCTTGCAACCCCTGGCCCAACGCTCGCTGAAGCCTCTCATCGAGACCCTGCGGGAACAACGGGTCGAGTCCGTGGCGCTTTCCCTGTTGTTTTCCTTTGTGAATCCCGATCATGAACGGCAAATCGGGCAACGCCTCCGGAAGGCGGGATTTTTCGTCTCCGCCTCGCATGAACTGATCCCGGAATTTCGGGAATTCGAGCGGGCCTCCACCACGGTGGTCAACGCTTACGTCTCCCCGGTGCTCAATCGCTATGTGGAAACCCTCGATCAATCGCTCGCAGGCGGTTCATTCCATATCATGCAATCGAACGGCGGGCGGATTCAGGCGGAACAGGTGCGACAGGAGGGTGTCCGTTCGATCCTGTCCGGACCGGCGGGCGGGGTGATCGGCGCCGAGTATCTTGCGCGGCTGGCCGGGTTTTCCCGGCTCGTCACGTTCGATATGGGCGGCACGTCCACGGACGTGTCCGTGGTCAATGGGATAATTCACACGACGTCGGAAGCGGAAGTCGCCGGCATGCCCATTCGCGTGCCGGTGCTGGATATTCATACGGTCGGCGCCGGAGGCGGATCCCTGGCGCGAGTCGATGCGGGGGGCGCCTTGCGCGTCGGACCGGAAAGCGCCGGGGCCGATCCGGGCCCCGCGTGCTACGGACGGGGAGGACGGACGGCGACGGTTACGGACGCCAATGCCTTTCTGGGGCGGTTGCCTGCCACGGGCCTGTTGGGCGGTGAATTGCCTTTGGATCTGGAGGCCGCCCGCGAGGCTTTGGTTGCGCTGTCACAAGATCTGGTATCGTCCATTGCCGGTCCGCGCGTTGACCTGGAGGAGACTGCCCTGGGCATCCTCCAGGTGGTCAATGCCGAGATGGAGCGGGCGATTCGCGTGATCTCGGTCGAACGCGGGCATGATCCCAGGGATTACGTGCTGCTCTCGTTCGGCGGAGCCGGAGGGGTGCACGCCTGCGAATTGGCGCGGTCCCTCAGCGTCGGTCGCGTTCTGATCCCCCTGGCAGCGTCTACCTTGTCCGCCCTGGGCATGTTGACGGCGAACGTGTTCCTGGATTACGTCCAAACGGTGATGTGTTCCGGTGAAACTCCGTTGGAAGAGTTGGAACGCCGGTTCGTTCCCATGGTGGAGCAGGCCCAGGATGACCTGGCGACCCAAAAGGTCCCGGTTCCCGCCCGGCACGTTCATTGTGAAGTGGATCTCCGGTATCTGGGCCAATCTTTTGAATTGACCGTCCCCTTTTCGCCTGCCTTTCAAGCGGCCTTTCATGAACAACACGCCCAACGCTATGGGCATAAGGACGAGGCCGCGGGTCTGGAGATCGTCAATCTCCGGGTTCGTGCGGTCGGCGACGTCGATTCCCCGCGGATAGAGACGCGGGCAACGGGGTCTGCTGATCCTTCCGGAGCCGTATGCGGTGAACGTCGCCTCGTGTTCGCCTCCGGGTCGCGATCCGTTCCGTTCTATGACCGTAGCCGGCTACGGCCGGGACACCACGTTCCCGGCCCCGCGGTCATCTTCCAGGACGATACCACCATTCTGTTGTCGGGCACCGATCACGCGCAGGTTGACGACTGGCACAACGTGCTGGTCACCATAGGAGAGGTTCGTGCAGAAAGCCGTTGAACGGGAAGTCTTTAAACACTTGTACAGTTCGGTGGCCGAGGAAATGGGTGTGCGCCTGCAACGCTCGGCGTTTTCCCCGAACATCAAGGAGCGGTGTGACTTTTCCTGCGCCGTGTTCGACGATGCGGGACAACTGGTGGCGCAGGCCGCGCATATCCCGGTTCATCTCGGGGCCATGCCTCTCTCCGTCGAAGCCTGCCGCCGGCACCTGACTTTCGCGCCGGGCGACGTGGCGATCCTGAACGACCCGTTTCATGGTGGAACGCACCTGCCCGACATCACGATTGTCTCGCCGGTTTTCGTCGAGCACGACAGGCTTCTGGGATTCGTGGCCAACCGCGCGCACCATGCCGACGTCGGGGGAATGTCACCGGGCTCCATGCCGTTGTCCAGGGAATTGTATCAGGAAGGGGTGATTATCCCGCCCGTGAAACTTATGGATGCCGGAAGGACAAACCAGGCCCTGTGGGATTTCTTCCTGGCAAACGTGCGGACCCCACGGGAGCGGGCCGGCGATTTGCAGGCCCAACTGGCGGCCAACCGGATAGGGGAGCAGCGGCTTCAAGAATTGGCGTCGCGCTACGGAGTGGAGCGCATACGGGGCAACATGTCCGAATTGTTGGCCTATAGTGAACAACTGACCCGGCATGGTATCCGGCAGTTACCGAATGGCACCTATCGTTACGAAGACGTGCTCGACGATGACGGCATTGATGATAAACCGATCCCGATTGCCGTCGCCGTGACGATCGATGGAGAAGAGGTCGTGGTCGATTTCGAAGGGAGTGCGCCCCAGTGCGAAGGCAGCGTCAACGCAGTCTATGCGATTACGGTGTCCGCCACCGCGTACGTGTTTCGCTGTTTGCTGGGGCTGGATATTCCCGGCAACAGCGGGTGCATGGTGCCCATCCACGTCCGGGCGCCTGAAGGGTCGGTGGTGAATGCCCGGTTTCCCGCGGCGGTGGCCGCGGGCAACGTCGAGACGTCCCAGCGAATCGTGGACGTCCTGCTGGGGGCCTTGGCGCAAGCCTGTCCCGACCGCGTGCCGGCCGCGAGCCAGGGCACCATGAACAATTTCACGATCGGGGGGTGGGATTGCGACAAGCAACGGCCGTTTGCGTATTACGAAACGTTGGGCGGGGGCATGGGTGCCGGGGCGGACTGTCCGGGAGCCGGCGGTATCCATTCCCACATGACGAATACGATGAATACGCCGGTCGAAGCCCTGGAGTATGCGTATCCGTTTCGGATATCCCGGTATGTCCTTCGGGAAGGGACGGGCGGCGCGGGAATCCAGGCGGGGGGTAATGGGGTCACGCGCGAAATCGAATTCCTGCAGGATGCCCAGGTCACGATCGTCTCCGATCGACGAAAATCGAGGCCGTTCGGTTTGGCCGGGGGAGGGGCCGGGCAATCCGGTCGAAACGTGTTGATCCGGAAGGGCCGGGAAAAGCGGCTCCCCGGCAAAACGACGCTGTCCGTGAGTACGGGGGACAGGTTGAGGATTGAAACTCCGGGCGGCGGCGGGTATGGTGCCTTGAAGAAGAAGGCGTGACGAAGTTTCCTCTCCCTTGATGGGAGAGGATTAAGGTGAGGGTGGTCTAAGGTGAAGGGATCAGAACGAAAAACGCAATATTATTACTTGTACATTAATAATGAACATGATATTTTTATGAACATTCGGGATTGATGAAACAAAACAAGCAGTAAACGCCATGAATAGACTGACGACAGAACGCGACATACTGAACGAAACCATCGGTGCCATTCACCGCGAGGCGGGCTTGCGTCTTGACGTTGTCGGGCATGAAGTCGGGACGGGTGACAAGCGGGTAGATGCGATCATCCGCATTCCGGAGGCAGGCACCCAGTTGGTAGCCGAAATTAAAAAATGGGCACCCCACGTCAACCTGGGTGCCGTCATTAACCAGATCAATCACATCGCCCAGCCGGGTAAGGGCATGTTTTTGGCTGACTATATCAACCCCACTATGGGTGAGCGATTGAAAGAGGCAAACATTCAGTTCATTGATACCGCAGGCAATGCCTATATCAATCAACCGCCCGTTTACATCTATATCAAGGGTAACAAGCCGGAACTGAACCTTGGTGCGAGGGGTACGGACAAAACAGGAAGAGCCTTTCAGCCCACGGGGATGAGAGTGGTGTTTGCCTTCTTAAGAGACAAGAACCTGATCAACGCCCCCTACAGGCACATTGCAGAGCAGGCTCAGGTCGCGTTGGGTGCGGTCGGTTGGGTCATCCGTGATCTGGTGGCACAGGGCTTTCTCCTTGAAGGCAGAAAAAAGAACCAACGGGAATTCGCCAAGTTTGATGGGTTGATGGATGAATGGGTGGAAGCTTACCCGCATAAGTTGAAAGCAAAACAAAGAATAGCAACGTTTACTGCTGACGACCCCGGGTGGTGGCAGGCCATTGATCTCAAGACATTCGGTGCCCTGTGGGGCGGTGAAATTGCCGCGGCCCAATACACCCGCTACCTTCACCCCAAGGATGCAATGGTTTATATCAAGAAGGATGACATGGCAAAATTCCTAAAAACGGCCCGGTTGAGAAAAATAGCGCAGAATGAGCAAGCTGACGTTCGCGTCGATCTGATTGAACCGTTTTGGAAGGAAGAACAAAACAGGGGTAAGACGGCCGACTTGGTACATCCCCTTGTTGCCTATGCCGACTTGATAGAAACGGGTGACCCGCGCAACCTGGAGACGGCGAATAGAATCCGTGAAAACTACCTCCGTTAACGTGACCGGCAAACTTCTGCAGGGCTTGGTTGACCTGTACGCCGATATAAGCAGCCATACCAAAGCATTGGGCGTTGATTTTCTGGTCGTAGGTGCCACAGCCAGGGATAACGTGTTCGTGCATGGTTACGGTTGCACCATAGAGCGTGGTACCACGGACGTGGATTTTGGCATTCATGTGGCGAGTTGGGACGAATTCAGCGCGTTGAAAGACCGGCTACTGGCAGCAGGGTATGAAGCGGATGCGCACAAAATTCACAGGTTGAGCCGTATAGACAAAGAAGGACTGCATCAAGAAATCGACATCGTACCCTTTGGCAAAATAGCGGATAACGGCAACGTTATCCGGTGGCCGCCGGAGCAGGACGTTGTGATGAAAGTGCTCGGTTTTTCAGAAGCTTTTGAACACGCAATGGACGTGCAAATCAGTGAAGATCCGGACATTCTTATTCCTGTCGCTTCTCCCGCGGGTCTGTGCTTGCTCAAGCTGGTTTCCTGGTTGGACAGGGACGTGGGGCTGCGAGCAAAGGATGCCGCTGATTTTGAATACGTGATCCGGAGTTATACCAAAATCCCGGAAATCTATAATGCGGTATATGAAGAAGGGCAAATGGAAGCTCAGGATTTCGACCAAATCAAAGCCAGTGCCATGAAGTTGGGCCAGGATACAAGTAGGATTTCATCATCGGCGACGCGGGATTTTCTGAAAGAATCGCTACTGAATCAGGCAGCCCAAAAGGAGCAATTCGCAAGAGACATACAACGTCAGACTAAACAGGACTTCATGCAATGCGTAGAGTTGGTCGAAACCTTTTCCAAAGCTTTTCTAAGGGAAGATTGAATCTGTCAACGAATCAAGGAACACGTATGGGAGTTCTGAAACATGAAAATAACCGATCCTGAACGGTTGGAAATGTTGTACGAACGTTTTTGCGACGTCTGTCTCGTCGAGAAGGAAGTGTGGACGGAAATCTTCATGCCGCGGCAGGTGGAAAAAGGGGTGATCCTGACCAACGTGCAGGAGAAATACGAAGTGGTCATCGACGACCCTGAGATTGAGGATACGCTCGATGCCAACATCCCCCTCGGCAAAACCGCGTTACGCGCGGCCATACAGGAATACAGGGATCATATCAGTTTCCATAAGAGCTAGATGAACGATCACGGAACAGCGACAACCCGCGCACGCGGGAAGCCAATGCCCTTCTCTTGACGGGCAGAAGAAAAAGCAAAGACACTGGATCCCCGATCTGGTCGATTGTAGATGTTCACTAATTCGTTGACACTTTCCGCTGTCTCCTTCTGTGCCTCAGTTCCCCTCCTTTGTAAGGAGGGGCAAGGGGAGGTAGAAGATGTGGCAGGAACAGCGCAACCCTATGCCCCATGGACGCGTGGCTCTACCCCACCTGGCCTCCCCTTACAAAGGGGAGGGAAAA
>MKWU01003583.1_pt1 | contig 20151 bp, 13 predicted proteins | sample 809101 | NCBI WGS metagenome assembly MKWU01 (sample SAMN05860141, study PRJNA318959) | sponge metagenome | host: Aplysina aerophoba | place: Slovenia: Piran, Adriatic Sea, Gulf of Piran | collected 2013-05-07
CGCCATCGAACCGGTAGCCGGCGACGATGCTGTCCTGGACGGACGGCAGCCGTTCGACAATACGATAGATCTCGGCGGTGCCGAACCGGATCCCGGCGGGGTTCAGCGTCGTGTCGCTGCGGCCGTAGATGACAAAGCCCTGCTCCGGGGTCATGGCCAGGTAGTCGCCGTGACGCCACACCTCGGAATAGGTGGAAAAGTAAGTCTCCCGGTACCGGGCGTCACCGGGGTCGTTCCAGAAGCCCAGGGGCATGGAGGGAAACGGCTTCCGGCAGACGAGCTCGCCCCCTTCGTCCACCAGCGCGCGGCCCTCCTCGTCGAAGACGGCCACGTCCACCCCTAAAGCCGGCCCCTGGAGCTGGCCCGGGTACACCGGCGAGATCGGGTTGCCGAGCACGAAGCAGCCGATGATGTCGGTGCCTCCCGAGATCGAGCACACCTGCGTGTCCGGCCTGATGGCCTGGTGAACGTAGTGGAACTGGGATGCCTCCAGCGGCGACCCGGTGGAGAGGAGGGTCCGCATCCCGGCCAGCCGGTACCTTCCCGCGGCCCGGAACCCGCCCTTCTCCAGGGTGGCGAGGAGCTTCGGGCTGGTGCCGAAGACGGTGATGCCGTGGTCTTCCGCGAGCCGGAACAGCCGGTCCTCCCCGGGGTAGGTGGGGCTGCCGTCGTACAGCACCACGGTCGCGCCCTGGGCCAGCCCGCTCACCAGCCAGTGCCACATCATCCAGCCGCAAGTGGTGAAGAAGAACACCGTGTCTTCACGGTCCACGTCGGTATGGAGCTTGTGCTCCACGTGGTGCTTGAGGGCGGTGCCGCCGGCGCCGTGTACGATGCACTTGGGTAGTCCCGTGGTGCCGGACGTGTAGAGGATATAGACCGGGTGGTCGAAGGGGAGATCGGCGAAGGTCGTTTCCGTGGCTTCGTCATCGAGAAACGACTCCCAGGGAACGGCCCCGCCGGGCAAGCTCATTCCCGCGCCCGGCACCATGACCCAACGTTCCAGGCTGGGAAGCGAATCCGCCAGCCGTCGGGCCTTTTCCGTGCAATCGTGGATACTGCCGTTGTAGAAGTAGCTGTCGCACGTCAGCAGCACCTTGGGGCGGATCTGGCTGAAGCGGTCGAACACTCCCTGAAAACCGAAATCCGGTGACGTAGCGCTCCACACCGCGCCGAGGGAGGTCGTCGCCAGCATCGCCACGACGGTTTCCACCACGTTCGGCAGATACCCCGCCACGCGGTCTCCCGGTCCGACGCCCATGCGCCGGAGGGCGGATTGGCAGCGGCCGGTGAGCGCATGGAGCTGCCGGAACGTCACCGTGCGGCAATGCCCGGGCTCGTTCTCCTCGATGATGGCGACCCGGTCGTCACGGTGCCGCAGGAGTTGCCGGGCGAAGTTGAATCCGGTTCCGGGAAACCAGACTTCGCGGCCCAGGCGCTCCGCCGGGGGCATGGCGTAGTCCTCCAGCACCGGTCCGGACGGGGTCCGGCCGGTGGCGTCCACCCAGGCCGCTTCCCAGAACTCCTCCAGTCGCGACACGCTCCACTGGTGCAACGCGGCAAAGGAGTCATCAGCGATGTCGTGGGCGTCCCGCAGCCGTTCCCGGAAACGGTACAGGTGGGATTCGCGGATCTGTCGGTCCGTGGGCGACCACAGGGGTGTCATAGGCAACCTCCGGGGAGGCATTCCCAGTCGGCTCAGTTCCCAAGCCGCGTGCCTCGTTCACCGGCGTGTTTGCCGGGCTCGGCGAAGTCACAGAGGCGGTTCTTCATCACGATGGCCCGGTTGGGCAAGTCGAATTCGGTTCTCAGGTCGAAGTAACGGTGCATGATCGAGTTAGGATCGTCGGTGTGGACGGCGCCGAAGAGATGTCCCATCTCGTGAATCAGCGCCACCGCGTCGTGTGTCAGCTCGCGGTCTTCGTACACAAAGGAATCGCCGACGTGGCTGACGATGTAGTTTCCCAGCCCTTGCGTGCAGTTCCCGAAGCGGTCCGCGCGCGCACGTCCTCCCTTGTAGAAATTGAGCGGCTGTTGGGTCAAGCCGATGACGACATCGTGGGGCTCCTTGCCGCCGGCACGCGGATAGGAGCGCTTCAGCCGGTTCATCAGGATGACCGATGACGAGGTGGTCCCGTTGACCTGCCAGGGCTCGGTGGCCTGATGCGCCAGCCGGATGCCGAAGCGCTCCTCGTAGTAGTCCGATGCCGCCCGCAGCAGTTCTTCGGCGGTATCGCGCCAGCGCGGGTCCGCCTGTCGCAATGCCGGATCGGCCACCAGCTTGACCCGCACCACACGCGCGGGACGGACCGTCTTGCCCAGTTGGACGACGCCGCAACCGGCCAGCAGGAAGCTGCTAAAGACGGACCAGATTATCAGGCGGCGCGTCATCATCGGTGAGAAGCTCGACGTCGTCCTGCTCCAGCGGGCCGCTGTAGTAGGATCTTCGGATCTTGCTGACCGGATCGGGGAAGAGGTCCCGGCCAAGGCGGGTGGCCCGCCGCTCCATCTCTCTTATGCTCATGCGATCCGACACCTTGCTGGCCAGGACCACGATGTTCTGTATCTCGTTCAGTACCTGGCCTCGGTTGCCGAACGTGGGGAAGGTGTAGAGTTGGGGAAACACGCGGCTCAGCGTCTTGATGGCGGCACGGACCATGGTGCTGTCCGGTCCCCGCAACGATCCGATGAGATTGATCACCAGCACGCCCTCGGGTGTCAACTTGCTCAGGGCGGTATCGAAGAACTCGCGCGTGATCAGGTGGAAGGGCATGTTGTCCGCGTAGTAGGCGTCCAGCAGGATCAGGTCGAAACGGTGCCCGGTGCGCGCCAGGAACTCGCGGCCGTCGCCGCCGTGGACCCGCTGGCGGGCATCTTCCTGGAAGTGGAAGAACCTGCGGGCCACGTCCACCACGTCGGGATCGATCTCGATGGAGTCGATCTCCATCGCCGGGAACTCCTGGTGGTATTTCTTGGCCATGGAGCCGCCGCCCAGTCCGACGAACAGGGTCTTGGCGGCGTCCGGCCTGAGCGCCAGCCCAAGCGAGGCGAAACGGGAATAGAGCAACTCCAGCGAGGCGGGATCGTGCCGGTCCATGGAACTCTGCAGCGTCCCGTCAAAGTAGAGGTACCGGCGTTCCCGGGTCTCTTCCACCCGGATACGGTGGAAACCCGTGTCCTTTTCGTACAAGGTCGTGGCCCAACCGCGCCCCAGGGGCGCCAGCACTGCCGACATGATGGCTTTCGGTGACACCGCCGACGATTGCCGAAGCCTTCTCCCGCCGTCCGCGAGCCATCCCAGGACACGCTGCATGGCGTTCATGTCGTCCGGCCGGTGGCAGCGGGTTCACAGTTGACTGTAGTAGTAGTCGTCATGGACCAGCGACATGGGCTCCAACAGGTCCTCCGAAATCCCGTCGATGAATTGGGACGGCCGCGAGAACACCATCCCCAGGGAACGATCGTACACGCGCGAGGGATAAGCGAAGAACAGGTTTTCCTTGGCCCGTGTGGCAGCCACGTAAAGCAGTCTCCGTTCCTCCTCCAACTCCTCCAGGCTGTTGGTGTTGTAGTACGAGGGGAACCGTCCCTCCAGCGCCCAGATAACGAACACCGAATGCCATTCCAGGCCCTTGGCGGAATGGACCGTGGACAGGACCAGGGGCCCTTCATCGGGGTCCACCGGAAGGGCTTCGTCCACGCTGGCGGAGGGTGGATCCAGCGCCATGTCGCTCAACAGGCGTTCGATACTCTGGTAGCGCTCGGTCAGCCCCTGGAAGTGTTCCAGGTCCCGCAGCCGTTTGGGGTAGTCGTCGGCGTGCTTGCGCTTGAGGATGGGGAGGTAGTACTGCATCAGGTACTGGGCCATGTCCGCCGGCCGGGTGCGTTCCGAGCACTCGCTCAGGACCTGTCCCAGGGTCTTGAGGCCTTGCTGCGCCCTGCCGCGCGTTTCCATCCGCCGCAGGCTTTGGCCCGGATCCGCTTCGGTCAAGAGCTGTTCGATGAGCTTCCGGCTCATCTGGGGACCCACGCCCTCGAGCAGCATCAGCACCCGGCTCCAGGACACCGCGTCCAGCGGATTGCTGACGACCCGCAGGTGCGCCAGCACGTCCTTGATGTGGGCCGTCTCCATGAACTGGAACCCGCCGCGTTTCACGAACGGGATGTCGTGCCGGGTCAGCTCGATCTCGAGGTCGAATGAATGGAAGCTCGAGCGGAACAGCACCGCCATGTCCCACAGCGGAACGCCTTCCTCCCGCAGCTCCAGCACCCGCTGGCATACGAACCGGGACTGGGTGTGCTCGCTCTCCGCCTGGACCAGAAGCGGCACCTCGCCCTCGCTCTTGCTGCTGAAGAGGTTCTTTTCGTAGCGTTCCGCCGCCCGGGTGATGATCTCGTTGGTGAGCCGCAGAATGGGTTGGGTGCTGCGGTAGTTCTCTTCCAGCGGGATGATGGTGGTTCCCGGAAACTGGTTGGGAAAGTCCATGATGTTGCGGAAGTTGGCGCCGCGGAAAGAGTAGATGCTCTGGGCGTCGTCGCCCACGGCCATGACATTGTCGTGGGTGGAGGCCAGCCGGCGGATGATATCGGATTGCAGCCGGTTGGTGTCCTGGTACTCGTCCACCATGATGAAGCGGAAGCGGTCGGAGAGCCGGTTCCGCAGCTCCTCGTGGTTGTCCAGCAGGTCTTTGAGGTGGGTGAGCAGATCGTCGTAGTCCAGCAGCGACTTCTCGCGCTTGTAGACCTGGTAGCGTTCCGCGATGGTCGACAGCTCCTCCAGGAAATCCGCCAGGTGCGAGTACTCGCGCTCCACCAGCTCGGTGAGGGGCATCTGTTTGTTGCGCGCGAGGCTCTGGATCTCGTTGACGGTCTGTTTCCTGGGAAAGCGCTTTTCCCGCTTGTCGAGGCCCATCTGGGTACGCAGGAGCTGGATCACGTCTTCGCTGTCGGAGCGGTCCATGATGGTGAAGCCCGGGGCCAGTCCGATGAGTGGGCCGTATTGCCGCAGCACCATGTTGCCGAAGGAGTGGAAGGTCCCGCCGGCGATGCGTTCGCAACGCGAGTCGGTCAACAGGCTCGCGCGCTGCAGCATCTCCTCCGCCGCCCGGCGGGTGAAGGTAAGCAGCAGAATCGACCGCGGATCGATGCCCTGCTCGATCAGCCGCGCGACCCGATACACCAGCGTCCGGGTCTTTCCGGTGCCGGCTCCGGCAACCACCAGCAGCGGACCCTCCAGGAACATGGCGGCTTCACACTGCGCCTGGTTGAGTTCCTGGTCGTAGGCGATGCCGGACGTGGTCTGCGACGGAGCGGGCTCCATGCTCCTGAGGACGTATTTGCGCGCCAAGCGTCTTCTCCAGATAGTTGCGGGGCCGGTGGCTTTTCCCGGCATTGCGGAAGCTTGTGTGGCGGAACGCGACGCCAAGCTTCAGGACACCAGCCAAGGTTAACACAACCGGTGTTTCGGCAAAAGTTTGATGTTGCAAACCGCGCGATATGGAACTAAACAGACAAGTATCCTCGCCTGAATGCGATGCATGGTGGCCAGTGTCATGACCGTTGCAGTCCGATTCCGTCGCTTTGTCACGAACCTCGTCCTCGGCTTTTCGCTGCTTTCAGGATTTTCGGTTTCCTTTGCCCAGACCCCCCTGGACGGTGTCGTGGTCTCGAACAACCAGGCCGCCGTCAGGGCCGGTATGGAGATCCTCGAGCTGGGCGGCAATGCCGTTGACGCCGCCGTAGCGACGGCATTTGTCCTGGCGGTGGTGGAGCCGGCGGCGTCGGGCTTGGGCGGGGGCGGAGTGATGGTGCTCTATCAGGCCAAGGAGAAGAAGGCCCACGCGCTGGACTTCACGGAAGTGTCGCCGGCGGCGTCCTCGTCGGGGCTCTATCGGGAGGGGGAAGGCATCCGTCAGGACCGCCTGGAGACCGGAGTATTGGCCGTGGCGGTTCCGGGAACCGTCTTCGGCCTGACCGAGGCGTTGAAGCGATTCGGGAGCCTGCCGTTGGAGGCGGTGCTGGCGCCGGCTATCCACCATGCCGGGGAGGGGTTTCCGGTAACCCGGCGGCTGCGCCGGGTTATCGAGGAGAACCTTCAGACGTTGCGGCAACGCGCCAATTTCTCGCGCATCTTTCTGAAGGCATCCGGGACCCCTCACGACCTGGGAGCGATGATCCGCCAACCGGAGCTGGCGGAGACCCTGAAGACCATCGCCAGAGAGGGCGCGGCGGGCTTTTACGAAGGCGCGGTGGGCCAGTCCATTGCCGCACGGGTCAAGAACGGCGGCGGCGCCGTCACCCTGGACGACCTCAACAGCTACAAGCCGGTGTGGCGTCGCCCCGTCATCGGGAGCTACCGGGACAGGACGGTGATCACGGTACCGCCGCCGAGCGTGGGGGGCTTGGCTCTGGTGGGCCTGTTGGGCGTCATGGAGGGTTATGGCCCGGACCGGTTTCAACACAACTCCGGGGCCTATCTGCACCTGGTCGCGGAAACCACGAAGGCGGGCACCGCGGACCTGCTGAAGTACCTCGGAGACCCGGATTCCAACGAGGTCCCGGTTCAGCGGATCACCTCCCGGGAGCGGGCTGCCGCGGTCCGCAAGCAGATTTCCATGGACGTTGCGGCGCGCCGCAACGTCGTGCTGCCGGCGGGCATGGCTGGAGAGAGAAGCGGCACCAGCCATGTCGGCGTGCTGGATGGCGACGGCAACGCCGTCTCCATTTGCCTCTCCATCGGCAGCCCCTTCGGCGCCAAGGTGCTGGTGCGCGAAACCGGGATCCTCCTCAACAACCAGATGCACAAATTCTCGCTTGGCGGTGAACTGGAGGGGTCCGCCGACAGTTCGCCCAACACGCTCAAGCCGCGAAAGCGGCCGGTGAATCGCATGACTCCGGCGGTCCTGCTCCGGGACGACCGCCCGGTGTTGATCGTCGGCGCTTCCGGAGGCCGTCAGACGACCGGCGCGGTGCTCCAGACCATCCTCAATGTTCTGGATTTCCGCATGCCGCTCGCTGAAGCGGTGGCGGCGGCGCGCATCCACGTTCCGGCCGACATGCCGCAGGTCGTGGAGGTGGAGCCTTCCGTGAGCGACGAGGCGGTCACCGCTCTTGCGGGCAAGGGCCACCACGTCGTGCGGCGGCACCGGTTACGGGGTGTGGTTCAGGCCATCCGGGTCGAGGGGAAGCGCATCACCGAAGCGTCGGATCCGCGGAGAAGGGGCGCCGCGCCGTGAGACACCACACTAGCTGGCGTCGAAGGGATTCTTGATGAGGATGGTCTGGTCGCGGTCCGGTCCGATGGAGGTGATGACGATCTCCGTTTCCACCAGTTCTTCCAGCCGCTCCATGTAACGCCTGGCATTGGCGGGCAGATCGCTGACGCTCCGGGCTCCGGACACCGGTTCCTGCCAACCCTCGAACTCCTCCCAGACCGGTTCCAGCGACTCCATGACCTTGAGGCTCGCCGGGAAATGGTGCAGCAGCGCGGTTCCCGCCCGGTAGGCGGTGCACACCCGGATCTTCGGCAAACCCGTAAGCACGTCCAGCTTGGTCAACGCGATCCCGGTCAAGCCGTTGAGACGGACGGCATGCCGCACCGCCACCGCGTCGAACCATCCGCAACGCCTGGGCCGCCCGGTGGTGGCGCCGAACTCGTCGCCGTCCTGCTGGAGCTTGCGCCCCTCGGGGCCGGTGAGCTCGGTGGGGAAGGGGCCGCTGCCCACCCGGGTGGTGTAGGCCTTGGAGATGCCGATGACCTCGTGGATGTGTCGCGGACCGATGCCCGCGCCCGAGCACACGCCGCCGATCACGGTGTTGGATGAGGTGACGAAGGGGTAGGTGCCGTGGTCGAGATCGAGCAGGGTCCCCTGGGCGCCTTCGAACAGCACGTTCTTGCCGTCCCGGAACATCTCCTCCAGCAGCACGCCCGTGTCGGTGACGTACGGCGCGAGCTGCTCGCGATAACCGCCGTAGGTGCGGTGAATCTCCTCGAAGTCCAGCGCCTGTTCCTTGAGGATGGCTTTCAGGTAGACGTTCTTTTCCGCGATGTTGTGCTCGAGCTTGGCGCGAAAGGTGTCCTCTTCCAGCAGGTCGATGACCCGTATCCCGACCCGGGCGGCCTTGTCCTCGTAGGTGGGTCCGATGCCCCGGCCGGTGGTGCCGATCTTGCCGGCGCCGCGCATCCGCTCCCGGGCCTGATCGATGGCCTTGTGATAAGGCATGATCAGGTGGGCCTGCTCGCTGATGCGGAGCTGGCCGTTGTCTTGCAGGTGTCCCTGTTGGCGCAGTTCCCGGAGCTCGTGCAACAGGACCTCGGCGTCCAGCACGACGCCGTTGCCGATAACGCAGACCTTGTCCGGGTGCAGGGCGCCCGATGGGATCACGTGCAGAATGGTCTTCTCGCCGTTGACCACCAGGGTGTGGCCGGCGTTGTTGCCGCCCTGGAACCGCACGACGACGTCCGACTCCTGGGCCAGCAGATCGACGATCTTTCCCTTTCCCTCGTCGCCCCACTGGGCGCCTATGACCGCAACGTTCGCCACCTGCGTGTCTCAGAGCTTCACGGCCGTCGTGGAAATAACCTCGGACAAGGCCCTGAACCTGTCCAGCACGTCCTTGGGCACGGGCTTGTCGACGCGGATGAAGGAGATGGCACGGCCGCCGACCTGCTCACGTCCCAGCTCGAGGCCGGCGATGTTGATGCCGTTGTCGCCGAGCAGGGAGCCCATGGATCCCACCACTCCGGGAACGTCGTGGTTGTACGAGACCAGGATGTGGCCGTCGGGCACCGCCTCGAAATAGAAGTCGTTGATCCGGACGATCCGCGGATTGTTGGCGCCGAAGATAGCCCCCTCGATCTCCGTTTCGTGGTCCTTGGCGCGGGTGCGGACCTTGATGTAGCTGGCGAAGTCCCGGGCGCTCTCGCTCTTGGACTGGATCACCTTGATGCCGCGCTCCTGGGCGATGAACGGCGCGTTGACGTAGTTGACCGTCTCGCCCAGGGCGAAGCTGAGGACGCCCTTCAGCACCGCCAGGGCGATGGGCGCGATGTCGTACTGCGCCACCTCGCCGCCGCCCTCGATCTGGATCTCCTCCGGGAACTTGCCCAGCAACTGCACGTGAAGGCTGCCCAGTTTCTCTGCCAGGGTGAGGTACGGTTGCAGCTCCCGCAGCAGGTCCTGACTGACGCTGGGGGCGTTGACGGCATAGCGGATCACGCCGTCCACCAGGAAGTCCCGGACCTGCTCCGCCACCGCGATGGAGACGTTGAGCTGGGCCTCGTCGGTGGAGGCGCCCAAGTGCGGGGTGGTCACCACCTGTTCCAGTTGCACCAGCGGGTGGTCCGGTCCCGGCGGCTCGTCCACGTACACGTCCAGCGCCGCCCCGGCCACCTTGCCCTCCTTCAGGGCCTCGGCCAGGTCGTTTTCGTCCACGATGCCGCCCCGGGCGCAGTTGATGATGCGCACGCCGGTCTTCATCCTGGCGATGGTCTCGCGGTTGATGAGCCCCCGTGTTTCGTCGATCAGCGGCACGTGGACCGTGATGAAGTCCGCCCGGCGGTATATCTCGTCCAGGCTCGCGGATTCCACGCCCATGCGCGCGGCCGCCTCGGACGGGATGAAGGGATCGTATCCCAGCACCTTCATGCGCAGGCCCAGGGCCCGCTCGGCCACGATGCGGCCCACGTTGCCCAGGCCGATGACGCCCAGGGTCTTGTTGCACACCTCCACGCCGGTGAACTTCTGCCGGTTCCACTGGCCGCTCTTGAGTGAGGCCACCGCCTGGGGGATGTGCCGGGCCAGGGCCAGCATCAGCGAGATGGTGTGCTCCCCGGTGGTGACGTTGTTGCCCCCGGGGGTGTTCATCACCACGATGCCCTTCTTGCTGGCGGCGTCCACGTCGACGTTCTCCACGCCCACCCCGGCGCGGCCGATGATCTTGAGCCTTTCCGCGGCCTCGATGACGTCGGCGGTCACCTTGGTGCCGCTGCGGATGATCAGCCCGTCATAGCCGCCGACGATCTCCTTGAGCTCGTCGGGCTTGAGACCGGTCCGGACGTCGACATCGATGTCCTCCGCGTTGTTCAGCACCTCGAGCCCCACGTCGGGAAGCGGGTCCGAAACCAGCACCTTGATCATCTCGCCTTCACCTCTGCTCTTGCTTGCGTCCGCGCCGTTCACGGCCGCGTCGCGGTGGTCCATCAAATCCATCGTCAGTCCAGTGCCTCCAGCAGGATCTCCTGCGCCGCGGCCACGCCGCGGCCAAGTGTGACCGGAAGCCCGAACTTCCGGAACGCCATCTCCAGCGCGCTCACCGCCACGATCACGTCGAACGCCCCCATGTAGCCCACGTGGGCGATGCGGATGACCTTGCCCTGGAGGTGGTCCTGTCCTTCGGCCAGGGTGACTCCCATGCGCGCCCGCAGGTAGTCGAGCAAGGCGTCGCCGTCGGTGCCCTCGGGTACGTAGAGGCCTGTGGCCGCGGGGCTGGGGTGGTCCGGCGACAGCAGCTCGAGCCCCATGGCCGTCATCGCCGCGCGGGTGGCGCGAGCCATCCGGTCATGACGCGCATAGACCCGGTCCAGCCCCTCCTCGCGCATCAGCTTGAGGGCGGCGCACAGCCCGAACACGAGCGACACCGCGGGCGTGTAGGCGGTGGAGCCCTTGGCTTGGCCCTTCCGTTCGCTGTTCAGGTCGAAGTAGAAGCGCGGGGAAGCGGTTTCCGCGGTCCTCTGCCAGGCGCGGTCGCTGAGGCCGATGAAGGCCAGCCCCGGCGGCAGCATCATGGCTTTCTGGGAGCCCGTCACCAGCACGTCGATGCCCCAGTCGTCCATCGGCACCGACAGCACGCCCACCGCGGTGACGCCGTCCACCACCATCAGCGGCCCGCCGTCCCGCGTGAGGGCCGCGATCTCCCGCACCGGATGAAGCGTGGTGGTGGAGGTCTCGCTGGCCTGGATGAGGACGCCCTTGGTGTCCGGGTGCGCCTGAAGCGCCTGTTCCACGGCACGGACCTCCACCGCCGTGCCCCATTCCACCTTGATCTCCACCACGTCGAGGCCGTAGGCGCGGCAGATGCGCAGCCAGCGTTCGCCGAACTTGCCGCCGTTGACCACGATGACCTTGTCTTTCGGCGAGAACAGGTTGGCCGCCGCCGCCTCCATGGCGCCGGTGCCGGAAGAAGCCAGGATGATCACGTCGTTCCTGGTTCCGAACAGCGTCTTCAGCCCCTGACGCGCCTCTTCCAGGACCACCGCGAACTCCGGCGTCCGGTGATGGATCATGGTCTGGGCCATGGCCAACTGCACTTCGTTGGGAATGGGCGTCGGCCCGGGAGACAGGAGATATTGCTTGATCATGGGACACCATCCGAGGGCGCGTGAATCGTCCCGTCAACGGGATTTGCGCACAAAAAAGCCTGAACCTCTTCGGCTAAGAGACCCAGGCGTACGGCCGTCCAGCAGCAGTGAAGCACTCCCCCGTGGTTCAATCCACGTACACGCCAGTTGTGCAGCCTTATAGGTAGCTTGACCGGCCGGTTTTGTCAATTCCGCCGGCCATTGGAGATACATTTTCGGGCGCCGGCCCGGTAGCCGCTTCCCATAAAGGATTCCAGAGTATAGATTTTCAGGTTGCCATGGCCACCGCACCCAAGATTGTCTTCCTCGACCTCGACGGCACGCTCCTCCGTTCCCAGGACGGCCATGTCGCCTTCAACCAGGCGATTTTCAAGACCTTCGGTTTTGCCGGCGACATCCGCACCATCCGGCCCGACGGCAAGACCGATCCCATGATCCTGCAGGAGATCTTCGATACCGCCGGACAGGACGTGGAGTGGGGGCCGGCGGACTGGCAAACCTTCAGCGAAAATCTCAAGGAGTGCTACACGCACGCCGTCTCCGAGGGTCCCACCCGGGTGCGGGCGCTGCCCGGCGTCCCGGAGCTGGTGCGCGAGCTCGCCGGCCTGCCGGGCCTTCACCTGGGCGTTGTCACCGGCAACATGGAGGTCACCGCCCGGCTCAAGCTCCAGGCCGCCGGCGTCGGCGAGCACGTCGGCCCCGGCGCCTTCGGCAGCGACTCCGCCGCGCGCAACGATCTTCCCGGCATCGCCATGGAACGCTGGAGCCGCCACCTGAATCTGCCGGTGGAGCCTCGCCACTGCGTCATCGTCGGCGACACCCCCCGGGACCTCGAAGCCGCCAGGACCAACGGCATGAAGTGCCTCCTGGTCGCCACCGGCCGCTACCACCCCCTGGAGGAGCTTCGGGAACTGCACCCTGACGCCCTCCTGCCGGACTTCTCGGACACCCGGGCGGCGGTGGATGCGTTGATGGGGCTGTTCGGGTAGGGGGGAGAGGATTTATAGCGAGTTTAGGAAGTTTATCGAATTTTCGTAAACTCGGTTAAAGTTGCTATAAACGAACGTCGGGATCAGTTGGAGTTGGCCGAGATAGACGGCGATAGTGGGTTCGTTATGTCCAATCCATTCTTTGAGCAGCCGGTCTTGAACTCCCCTTACGAGTATCCCAACCGCCATTGGGAACTGGACGAGACCGGACAACCGACCGAGGAAATCATAGACCGCCGGAGACCGGCGCAGTTCATCACCCCGATCCCGAACCCCAAGAAGATAAGGGGTTCTTCCGCCGATCAAAGCAGGATTGCGTTTGGCGACGCGAAGGACATCTCCACAGAGAACCAGCAGTACGAGCTCACCGCCATCATCAACAGTGTGCGCCAGCAGGTTGAGCGGTGGCGCGGCATCCCGAACCCGAATCAGTGGCAAGTTACCCCCGAATCGGCCCGGCTTCTTCAGCATTGGCGCCACCACCGCTTCAGCGGCATCCGGCCGTTCTTTTGCCAGGTCGAGGCGGTGGAGACGGTTATCTGGTTGACGGAGGTCGCTCCTCAGGGCGGACGCACGGGCAGACAGTTTCTCGACCACTTGGTAGACGCCAATAACGAGGCCAATCCCGAGCTGCAGAGGTTGGCGCTCAAGCTGGCCACGGGCGCGGGCAAGACCACGGTCATGGCGATGCTGATCGCGTGGCAGACCGTCAACGCGGTTCGGCACCCTCAGAGCCGCCGGTTCACTCGCGGGTTTCTGGTGGTGACGCCCGGCATTACCATCAAGGACCGCTTGAGAGTGCTCCAGCCCAACGATCCGGACAGCTACTATCAGAGCCGTGAGTTGGTCCCGAACGAGATGCTCCCGGACCTCCAGAAGGCACGGATCGTCATCACCAATTACCACGCCTTTAAGCTGCGCGACCGCATGGCTCTTTCCAAAGGCGGACGCTCGTTGCTCCAGGGCCGGGGCGAGGTGCTCGCCACCCTGGAGACCGAGGGGCAGATGCTTCAGCGGGTCATGCCTGAACTCATGGGCATCAAGAACGTCCTGGTTCTGAACGACGAGGCGCACCACTGCTATCGCGAAAAGCCGGGAGAGGACGAGGAAGGCGCGCTCAAGGGCGACGACAAGAAGGAGGCGGACAAGAACGCAGAGGCCGCCCGGCTGTGGATATCGGGGCTCGAATCTGTGGCGCGAAAGCTGGGCGTCAACCGGGTAGTGGATCTCTCGGCGACGCCGTTTTTCCTTCGAGGTTCAGGGTACGCCGAGGGGACGTTGTTCCCGTGGACCATGAACGACTTCTCCCTGATGGACGCTATCGAATGTGGCATCGTCAAGCTTCCCCGGGTGCCGGTCGCCGACAACATCCCCGGCGACGAAATGCCCAAGTTCCGCAACCTTTGGGAAAACATCCGTGGCGCAATGCCGAAGAAGGGCAGGGGCAAAGGCGACACCCTCGACCCGCTGAATCTGCCGACCCTCCTCAAGACCGCGTTGGAGGCACTGTACGGACACTACAAGAAGCACTACGAGTCCATGGCGGGCGCGGGTATTGAGGTGCCGCCATGTTTCATCGTAGTCTGCAACAACACCTCTTCTTCCAAGCTCGTCTACGATTATATCTCGGGGTTTCACCGTGAGAAGCCCGATGGCTCAACCACGCTACAGAACGGCAGCCTAGAGTTGTTCCGCAACTTTGACGAGCACGGCAACCCTTACCCGCGGCCGCGTACTCTGCTGATCGACAGCGAGCAACTGGAGTCCGGCGACACCCTGGACAAGGACTTCCGCAAGATGGCCGCGGAAGAGATCGAGCGTTTCCGGCGGGAGATCACGGAGCGTACCGGCGATCGTCAGAAGGCGGAGAACATCAGCGATCAGGACCTCCTTCGGGAGGTCATGAACACCGTCGGCAAACCGGGACGCCTGGGGCATTCGATTCGCTGCGTGGTGTCCGTGTCCATGCTGACCGAAGGCTGGGACGCGAACACGGTGAGCCACGTGCTCGGCGTGCGGGCTTTCGGGACGCAGTTGCTCTGCGAACAGGTCGTTGGGCGAGCGTTGCGCCGGCAGTCATACGATCTCAATGACGACGACCTCTTCGACGTTGAATACGCGGACGTGCTGGGCATACCATTCGACTTCACCGCAAAGCCCGTGGTGGTCCCGACCAAACCGCCGCGAGAGACGGTTCAGGTCAAGGCCGTGCGGCCCGAACGCGATGCGCTCGAACTCCGCTTTCCCCGCGTCGCGGGGTACCGCGTGGAGTTGCCCGAGGATAGGCTGACCGCCGACTTCAACGAAGACTCCGTGCTGGAGCTGACGCCGGCCCTCGTGGGACCGTCCATCACGCGGAACCAGGGCATTATTGGCGAAGCCGTCGACCTCAACCTGGTTCATACGGGTGACATGCGGTCGTCGACACTGCTTTTTCACCTGACACAACGGCTGCTCTACACCAAGTGGCGTGATCCGGGTGAAGAGCCCAAGCTCCATCTCTTCGGACAACTCAAACGCCTGACCAAGCAGTGGCTTGGCCGGTGTCTTGTCTGCAAAGGCAACACCTACCCGGCTCAGCTCATGTACCAGGAGCTGGCCGACATGGCGTGCGAGCGCATCACCGCCGCCATCACCCGAGCCGAGATGAGCAGCAGCCGACCCGTCAAGGCGGTGCTGGACCCCTACAACCCCGTGGGTTCTACAGCCCATGTGAACTTCACCACCACTAAGACAAGCCGTTGGAAGACGGACCCGAACCGCTGCCACCTCAACTGGGTGGTCCTGGACAGCGACTGGGAGGCCGAGTTCTGCCGAGTGGCCGAATCCCATCCGCGGGTAAGGGCGTATGTAAAGAACCATAGCCTCGGCTTCGAGGTTCCTTACCGCTACGCGTCCGAAGCGCGGACCTACATCCCGGACTTCATCGTTCTCGTGGACGACGGCCACGGGGACGATGATCTCTTGCGCCTCGTAGTCGAGATCAAGGGCTATCGCGGGGAGGACGCGAAGGAGAAGAAGGCTGCCATGGACACCTACTGGGTGCCGGGCGTCAACCGTCACGGCTGCTATGGCCGCTGGGCGTTCGCCGAGTTCACCGACGTGTACGAAATCCAGGGAGACTTCGAGGCCAGGGTCGAGGAGGCGTTCAACGACATGATCAAACGGTGTCTTCCGGAGGCAGAAGTCGAAGCTGCGCAGTGGCTCGCCGCGGCGGGTGGGAGTGGACCGGACATGGTCGACGTTCCGCGGCGACGCAGCGAGATCGACGGATGATCCTAGTGGACACTACGGTTTGGATTGATCACTTCCGCAGTCCGGAGCCATCTCTCCAGCAACACTTGGCCGCCGGTCAGGTTCTGACGCACTCCATGGTGATTGGAGAACTCGCCTGCGGTAACTTGCCCAGGAGAAAAGACACCTTGCAAAGGCTGGCGTCACTGTCGAGAATTGTCGAGTTGGATCACGGCGAAGTGCTGCAACAGATTGAGGGCCGAAGCCTCATGGGCCGCGGTATCGGGTTTGTCGATACGCACTTGATCTGCTCGGTGCTCAACCGGAGAGGGGCGTCACTTTGGACCCGGGACCGGCGCTTGAAGAACATCGCAGACGAGCTCGGCGTTGGATTTGCCGAACAAGCCAGGGAGTAGGTGACGACGGAGGTTGTAGCGGCAGTTGACGCGAAACGACTGGAGACATTGGAAAGGCTGTGATCAATGGCCATGGCGCGTAAATCAGGGCGCAAAACCGTGGAGAACCTCACCCACGGCAAGGCGTCGCGGAAAAATATCCCCACGGCTGAATATCAGCCCCTGATGAAGAGGGACGACGAGAGTCCGGTCCGGGTCGCCTACGAGCGCCGCAATCGGGACCTCGACCCGCAGCTCGTCTGGCGCGGCAAGGATGTGCAGGACTGGTCCGACCTCGTCGTCCAGGCACCCCCGCTGTTCATACAGGAGAAGGTCCACCCGAAAGCGCTGATCGAGGACCTGCTACGCAGAAGCAAGCAAGTAGAACAGGCAGGTGACGAGCCCGGCTTCCAGCCGGACCTGTTCGCCGATTTCAATGGCCTCCCTTCCGAGGACGCCAAGACCGAGTTCTACCAGCACGACGCCAGCTGGTCGAACCGGATGATCTTGGGCGACAGCCTGCAGGTGATGGCGTCCTTGGCAGAAAGGGAAGGGTTGCGCGGCAAGGTGCAGTGCATCTACATCGACCCGCCCTACGGCATCAAGTTCAACTCCAATTTTCAGTGGTCGACCACTAGCCGCGACGTCAAGGATGGCAATGCGCAGCACATCACGCGCGAGCCGGAACAGGTGAAGGCGTTTCGAGATACGTGGCGGGATGGCATTCACTCGTATCTGACGTACTTGCGGGATCGGCTGACGGTGGCGCGGGATTTGTTGGCGGAGAGCGGGTCGATCTTTGTACAGATCGGGGACGAGAACGTGCATCGGGTCCGGGCGTTGATGGACGAAGTGTTTGGGGAAGAGAACGTAGTATCTCAAATTGGATTTGCGAAGACATCTGGTTCTACAGACGATTTCCTCGGCCAAACAACGGACTGCCTTTTGTGGTACGCAAAAGACAAGACGCAGATCAAATTTCGTCGTGCGCTGAAAGAAAAAAGGGCGGGTGAGTCTGGAGGAACGAACTACAACCGATTACGTGACCGTTTCGGCCGGAGTCGGTCAATTAAAGCAGATGAAGATCTGAGCCGGGAAATCGAATCCGGGGAGTTACGGATCTACTCTTTGGATAATTTGACGTCTCAAAGTGCGGGACGGGACAAAGGCGAGGGCGCAGCTTCCTGGTTTGGGGTGGAGTTTGCGGGAAAGACATATAAGCCTTCGCTCTCGGTCCGTTGGAAGACGAATGAAACGGGAATGTCTAGGTTAAAATGCGCTGGCCGTCTCGAAGGGACTTATGCGCGACTCGGATACGTGCGTTATCTGGAAGACTTTCCTGTAGTTCAAATCAACAACCGCTGGCAGGATGTAGCGGCGAGCTTCATGGCCGATAAGGTCTATGTAGTACAGACATCTCCAACCGTCATTCAACGCTGCATCCTGATGACCACAGACCCCGGCGATTTGGTCCTGGACCCCACCTGCGGCTCCGGCGCCGCCGCGTATGTTGCCGAGCAATGGGGTCGCCGTTGGGTTACCGTTGACACCTCTCGCGTTGCCCTCGCGTTGGCCCGGGCTCGTATCATGGGTGCTCGCTATCCCTACTACCTGCTCACCGACAGCCGCGATGGCCAAATCAAAGAAGCCGCGCTTGCCCGCAGGGTTCCCTCAGAAGCGCCCACCTACAACGATATCCGCCAAGGCTTCGTGTACGAGCGTGTTCCCCACATCACGCTCAGGTCCATCGTCAACAACGCAGAGATAGACGTCATCTGGGAGAAGTTCCACGAAACGCTAGAGTCACTGCGTCAGGATGTGAACCACGCCCTCGGCGCATCCTATGAGGAATGGGAAGTTCCGCTCGACGCCGATGACACTTGGTCTGAGGAGGTCAGGAAGACTCACGCGGACTGGTGGGAACAGCGCATCGCCCGGCAAAAGGAAATCGACGCTTCCATAGCCGCCAAAGCCGACTACGAGTACCTCTACGACAAGCCCTACGAAGACAACCGGAGAGCCCGCGTCGCCGGTCCCTTTACTGTGGAGAGTCTGTCGCCGCACCGCCTGCTAGGCGTCGATGAACACGATGAACTCATCGACAAGGTGGCCGAAACCGCCGTCGGGTACGGCGACGAGCAGGACTTCGCCGCGATGATCCTCGATAATCTCAAGACCTCCGGCGTCCAACAGGCCCACAAAGAGGACCGCATCGCCTTCTCCAGTCTCAGCCCCTGGCCCGGCAGTTTCATTTGTGCCGAGGGAACCTACGTCGAAGGCAACCCCGACTCGGGTGCAAGGAAACGCGCCGGCATCTTCATCGGCCCCGAATTCGGCACCGTCTCGCGCCCCGATCTCGTATCAGCGGTGCGCGAGGCCGCCGACGCCGACTTCGACGTGTTGATCGCCTGCGCCTTCAACTACGACGCCCACGCTTCAGAGTTCAACAAACTCGGCCGCATTCCGGTTCTCAAGGCCCGCATGAACGCCGACCTCCACATGGCCGACGACCTCAAGAACACCGGCAAGGGTAACCTTTTCGTCATCTTTGGCGAGCCGGACATCGACATCCTCGACGCGGACGACAACCAGATCCAGGTCAGGGTCAATGGCGTGGACGTTTTCCACCCCAACACCGGGGAGATCCGCAGCGACGGGGCCGACGGCATTGCCTGCTGGTTCATCGATACCGACTACAACGAGGAAAGCTTCTTCGTCCGCCACGCCTACTTTCTCGGCGCCAACGACCCGTACAAGGCGCTCAAGACTACCCTCAAGGCCGAGATCAACGAGGAGGCTTGGGAGACACTGTATAGTGACACTTCCCGGCCCTTCGACAAACCCGCTTCCGGCCGCATCGCCGTGAAGGTAATCAATCACCTCGGGGACGAGGTGATGAAGGTGTTTCGGGTGTGATCTGGATCACAATGGACGCGGGACGTAGGAAGAGTAGTGCAAGGTCGCGATAACTGGATTGACCTGCGAAGGGATTTCGAACGGGCGAAGCATGCCTACGATGGGCAACCCGATTTCCATCCGAGCGACCAAATGTGCGACCTGCTGATTCTCGGAGAGGATCACCGGTTCCTGAATCATACGGGTGTTGATCCTATTGCTTTGGCCAGGGCGGCGTGGCGAACCTGCCTTTGTGGCCGTAGGGAAGGCGGATCCACCATTGCGATGCAGCTTGTGAGAACGCTCACAGGGCAGCGTGAAAGGACAATCGCACGGAAGACCCGTGAGATCGCGCTTGCCATTCGGTTGACGAAAGACAATTTCAGAGAAACCCTTCCTCGACTCTATTTGTGGCTGGCGTACTACGGTTGGCGAATGAACAATTTTCGTGAAGCTTGCGAGCGGTTGGGGATCGATCCCAAGTCACACGACTTGCACAGTGCGGCTCAGCTCGTAGCCCGCATCAAGTATCCCCAACCAAGGAAAGCTCCTCCTCGTCGAATCGACCAGATCGAAACCCGTTGTCGATACTTGATCGACCGATATCAGAAGCACCAGAGTCGTTCACCGACAGAAGAATACGATGAGGCCCTTTAAGCTCTCCTCCGCATTGGTCCAAGTAACTGCTTCTTACCCCGCGGCCGAGGAGATCCGGCGTGTAGTGAACTGGGGCACGGCTGACGATCGAGTGGCGTTAGCCCGGCAGTGGCTCTCGGAGGGGATCCCTTTTGCATTTCGGCATTGTCCAGCAGTCTATGGAGCGATGCGGGCATGGCTCAGTTCGAGACTTTCCGTGGAAGCGAAGCAGATCAGTATGGTTGGAACCGCTCGACTGGGTTCGTCTTTGTCACCCGATAAATTCGGGAAGTCCTTCGACGCACGGTCAGATCTCGACCTGTTTGTTGTGTCCGCGCGGCTGTTTCAGTGTATGACCCAGGACTTTGAGCGTTGGTTGAGGGATTTCCGAAGTGGCGGTATATCGCCGGCCAGTGACAAGGAGCGTACATACTGGGCGGACCATGAGTTGCGTGGACCGAGGCTGGTCGAACGAGGGTTCATGGATACAAATCTGATACCCACGCGCGGTGGCTCTGGTCTTGCCCGGGATTGGTGGACACCTGATAAGAGGCGATAATGGCCTTGGAGGTGACGACCATGAGTCGGACGAGACGGAGGTTTTCGAAGGAGTTCAAGCTCGAAACGGTGAAACTGGTCAAGG
>MKWU01003584.1_pt1 | contig 20149 bp, 18 predicted proteins | sample 809101 | NCBI WGS metagenome assembly MKWU01 (sample SAMN05860141, study PRJNA318959) | sponge metagenome | host: Aplysina aerophoba | place: Slovenia: Piran, Adriatic Sea, Gulf of Piran | collected 2013-05-07
ATGTTCATCTGGTGCTGGACAACTACGGTACCCACAAGACGGCGATGGTTCATGACTGGCTGGCCCGCCGACCGCACTTCCACGTGCACTTCACCCCCACCAGTGCTTCCTGGCTCAACCAAGTGGAACGCTGGTTCGCGTCCCTCACCGAGAAGCAGATCCGACGCGGCAGCCATCGCAGCACCGGCGCGTTGGAAAAGGCGATCAAGGACTACTTGGCCGTTTACAACGAGGAGCCTCAGCCATTCATCTGGACCAAAAGCGCCGATCAAATCCTTGAATCAGTCAAGAGGTACTGTGAAAGGATTTAGGATACAGGACACTAGTATGAATAGGACAATCGTTTTGGCTCTCGTGCTGACTGTGCTGGTCGGCGGAGCCATCTATGCAGGGGGAGAGCTAGAAGAAGATGAGACGGGCGCCCCGGTTGAGACGGGCGCTCCGGTACGGACAGGCCAGTACGGCGAGGCGCCGATGCTGGCCGCCATGGTGGCCGCGGGCGAGCTGCCGCCGGTGGATGAGCGGCTTCCGCTGGAACCTTCGGTACGGCCGTTGATAGGAGGCGGGGTTGATGAGATCGGCCTCTATGGCGGCACGCTGCATTCGGCGATGACCGACATAAACCCCTGGGGTGATCTGAGCGAGATGCCGGACGCCGGAGGTTCTCTCGGCTACTACGATGCGAACATGCAGCTGCAAGGAGACATCGTGAAGTCGGTTGAACTGGGCCCCGACCAGACCTCTGTTATTCTCCATCTGCGTGAGGGCATGAAGTGGTCCGACGGCGCGCCGCTTACAGCGGACGACTTTGTGTTCAAGTGGGAAGACATCCATCCGACGGAGGGTATCGAATCCTGGAAGGGCCTACTGACGTTCCAGTCAATCGACAGGATCGATGACTACACCGTCGAGCTGCATTCCGAAGGCAGTGCCCTAAGCGACCACAAAATGATGGGCCAGTGGCGCGGCACCGACTGGCAGATGTACGCACCCAAACACTACCTGGAGCGGTTCTTCCCAAAGTACAACCCCGACGCAGAGGCGCTCGCCGAAGAGCTGGGGTTCGCCGACTGGAAGGCTGCCGCGCAGCACCACTACTACTGGGCGCCGAGAAATCCCTCGGCCGATGGCGTTTGGCGACCGGTTACCTATCCGTGGAATTATGAGTCCCGGGACACCACCGTAAAGCGCTTCGTCCGCAATCCCTACTACTTCCGCGTGGATGCGGATGGCAATCAACTGCCATATGTCGACCGTGTGGTGATCAGCGTCGTGGCCGACCCGGAGGTGTACACGGCGCGCATCCTCTCAGGTGAATCGGATGTTGCCTTCATGAGCGTTGCCTTTGAAAACTTCACGCTGTTCAAGGAAAACGAGGCCGCCGGCGGGTACCGTGTCTTCGCTCTGCCCGGCTTCAACGCCAGTGATGGGGGGTTCGCCTTCAACGTAAACAACGGCGATCCGGTCAAGAAGGAGCTCTACCAGGACGTGAGATTTCGCCAGGCGATGTCGATCGCCATTGACCGCGAGGACATCAACGAGGTCCTGTACGCCGGCCAGGGAGTTCCGCGACAGTTCACCATTGGTCCGACCGTCAGCTGGTTCAATCCGGAGTGGGAGAGGGCGTGGGCGCAGTACGACCCCGACCGGGCGAACAGCATGCTCGACGAGCTTGGACTAACCCAAAGAAGCAGCGATGGGACCCGCCTGATGTCAAACGGCGAGCCGCTGGAAATTGTGATGTATGTAGAAGCCGCCAGGCAAGATCAACCCACCGCAGTCGGCACTGTAGAGTTGCTGATCGATCAGTGGGCGGATGTGGGGGTGAAACTGATCCTGAAACCCGTTTATCCTACAACGGTGCCAGGAGAACGTTGGTGGGATATCGACCCAGACACCGCCGACGCGAGCTTTGGGCTCATTCGGGAGGCGAGCGAGTTCGGCGCCACAAATCCCATGCATAACGAACGGCAAGCTGACCTCCGTTGGGCAATGGGATGGAATCACTGGTTCTATGTTCAGAACGGCGGCACCCCGCAAGGTTCCAGCATTCAGCGCCCTGAGGGAACAGTCAATGACAGCAGCCTCCCGAACATGCTAGAAGAGCCGCCCGAGCATTGGAAGGAGTGGTCTCGCAACTATGAGGCCGCCAAGAATATGGTTGTCGGTTCCCCGGAGTACATCGAGACAGTCACCAAGCTCTACGATTATCATGCCGAGCAACTGTATCTGATCGGCACCGTGGGGCTGGCACCACAGCTCTACATTGCCAACAATGACCTCGGCAATACGCCAACGGGACTGCTACCGTGGATGACTTGGGTTGGAGAGCTCAACTACTTCAATGACCAGCTCTACTTCAAGGATGCGTCGCGGCGCTAGCGTAAGCGTCGGGCGCGCAAGCTATCGTCAGCGGCTGCGTGCGGATAGTACGCAGCCGCTGACGCTAGGCCCATTGGCGTCCAGAGTCCCACCGTTCCTGCGCCGCGCACACCGGCAGCAAAGCTGATGCCCGTCAACTACGTCCTGCAACGGCTTCTGTACATGGTGGTGACGCTCTTGCTGCTGTCAGCGGCCGTGTTTGCCATCATCCAGCTCCCGGAGGGGGACTACGCAGATTATGTCGTCAACAGCTTGCGGACGGCATCGCCAAATATGGCGTTTAGTGAGGAACAGGAGGCGCTGATCCGCGCCCGTTACGGTCTGGACAGACCGCTGATCGTTCAGTACTTCAGTTGGCTCGGAAACGTGCTCAAAGGTGACTTCGGCGTCTCCTTCTTCTGGCAGCAGCCGGTAAGCGAATTGATCGGAGAGCGCATCGCCCTCACGGCGACGATCTCCTTTATCACCATCATTCTGGTGTACGCCATCGCGATACCCATCGGTATCTACTCCGCCACCCACCAATACTCGGTTGGCGATTATGCCTTTACGACGCTGGGGTTTGTGGGTCTGGCGACACCCAACTTCCTGCTGGCACTGATCTTCATGTGGCTGGCATTTCGTTACCTCGGGTGGAACATCACCGGGCTCTTTTCCACTCGTTTCAGCGATGCACCGTGGAGCTTTGCCAAAGTCATCGACATGCTAAAACATCTCCCGGCGCCGGTGCTCATACTGGCGACTGCCGGTACCGCGTCAGTCATCCGCGTCTTCCGTGGATCGCTCCTGGACGAACTGCGCAAGCAGTACGTGATCACAGCGCGGGCCAAGGGGGCGCCCGAACGCTCGCTGCTGTTCAAATATCCCGTGCGCGTGGCACTCAACCCGATCGTGGCCTCCCTCGGCGGCCTGCTTCCGTTCCTGCTTTCCGGCTCAGCCCTGACCTCTATTGTGCTGGCGCTTCCTACGACGGGACCCATGCTGCTGAATGCGCTGTTAAGACAGGACATGCTGTTGGCAGCCGGTTTTCTGTTGATGTTGGGGGCCCTCGGTATCATCGGCGTGTTTATTTCGGACCTGCTGCTGGTGGCCATTGACCCACGGATCCGGTTCGAGAAGAAGGCCGCAGGGTGAACAAACCGGATCAGATCATCACCGCCGGGCGGAAGGAGACTGCGGAGCAGGAGAAACTCTACGCGGCGTCCAGCTGGACGCTGATGAGGCGGAAGTTCTTCAAGCATAAGCTCGCTCTGGTGGGGCTTACTGGACTCGCTGTGCTCTATCTCGTCGCTGCATTTGCCGGCTTCTTCTCCGTCTGGGGCACCTTTCAGCGCAGCTCGGATCATGTTTTTGCACCGCCGACACGGGTCAGGATCTTTCACGACGGCAGGCTCGTCCGGCCCTTTGTCTATGGGCTTGTGCCCGGCAGGGATCCTGAGACGTTGCGCAAATTGTTCGAGATAGACGAGTCTCAGGTCTATCCCATTCGCCTCTTCGTCCGCGGGGAGGAGGAGTACAAGCTGCTGGGTTTGTTCCCTGCTCGCACGCGCCTCTTCGGTGTGGATGAGCCGGGCAAGCTGTACCTGTTCGGTGCCGATCACCTCGGTCGTGACGTGTACTCCCGTATTCTCACCGGCGCCAGGGTGTCGCTTTCGGTGGGACTCGTGGGAGTGGCGCTGAGCTTTGTGATCGGCGCTATTCTTGGAGGAATCTCCGGGTTCTTCGGAGGAACGGTAGATCTGCTCATCCAGCGCCTCATCGAGTTCCTGCAGTCGCTGCCGCAGATTCCGCTGTGGATGGCCCTCGCCGCGGCCGTGCCCCCGCGCTTCCCGCCGGTGCGGTTGTACTTCCTCGTGACCGTCATTCTCTCCATCGTCAGCTGGACCGAGCTCGCGCGGGTTGTTCGCAGCAAGATCATCCAGCTGCGGGAGGAGGACTACGTGGTTGCGGCGCGGATTGCCGCTGCCAATGAGCGGCGTATCATCACCCGGCATCTGTTGCCGGGATTCATGAGCTACCTGATCGTCAGCTTAACCCTTGCGGTTCCGAGCATGATCCTTGGGGAGACGGCGCTGAGCTTCATCGGCGTCGGGCTGAAGCCGCCGGTCGTGAGCTGGGGAGTCCTGCTGAATCAGGCGCAGAACTTCCGCACCGTTGCCCTTCAGCCGTGGCTGTTGATACCGGGTCTGTTTGTGGTGGCGACGGTGCTGCTGTTCAATTTCATGGGCGATGGGCTCCGGGATGCAGCGGACCCCTATCATTGAGGCCAGTCGCCCAGTCGACTGGTTTGAGAGATGCAGTTGATCCCTGCTGTCCGGCGGAGCCGAACACGTTGAACACCAGCGGTTCGTCGGGCAGCCGTTCTTCTACCGGAGGCAGCTCGCCGGCCGCCACCATCGCCGCCAGCATCGGCGCCTCGCCGAACCGGGTGATCTTGTTGCCGGTGTCGGCCTCGTACTCCTGCGAGGTGTCCCACTGCCACACGTCGCCGTACTCGGCCATCATCTCGGCCGCCGGCGCGGACATCTGTACGTCGCCTTCACCCTCTCCGCTGGCGAACGCGGCAGCCGCCGCCAAACCTGCGACCAGGGCAGTCAATACGAGCCGCCTTGTCTCTCATCTACTTCCTCCGTAAAGGGAAAATGTGATGCAACCGTAGCGCACGGCCGGAGCAAACGTCAACGTACGGATGGCGGGATGGCTCCGCGCACCGTGTTCAGGTACGTGCGGCTGACGGGTACTTTGTGGCCGCCGGTGACGCGCAACACGGTCCGTTCCTCCTCGCGCAACACCGCCGCGACGTGACGTAGTGCGCACCAGTACGAACGATGTACCTGGATGCCCAGGTCGCCGAGTTCAGCCACTGCGTCCGCGAAGCGCATCAGAATCGAGTGGGTGCCGGTGGTGGTGACGACGTTGATGTAGTGCCCGTGGACCTGCAGATACACCACGTCGCGGCCTACCGATTCGGGCAGCCGGGCGAGAAACCGGGCCTCTGCGACGGCGGGCTGCAGCAGTTGCTCCGTGGAGTGCTCGTGGCCGGGTTCGCGACCCGCATCGGCCGCGGATATTGCGGCTGGGTCCGCGATGCGTGCCGCGGGCGCCGTGCCGGCGCTGGAACTCGCAGCGGCTCGCAGCCGGACGCGCAAACAGGCGGCGTAATAGATCAGCAGGCTGTATGGCACGACTGCGACCGTTACGTTGAGATAGATGTCGCCAATCGCGAGGTGAGCGGCAACGTCCGGCTCGAACATCCAATACGTCGTGAAGACGATGGCGGTGCATGGCACGGTGGTGAACAGGACCCCGGCGGCACACGCCAGCGCGATCTGTGCGGGTGGGCGCGACTGGCCGAGTCTCAATATGCAAGCGCCCAGGGAGTGGCACAGCGGCCAACACAGAGCGGAACACGCTCCCACAAAGGCCAGCCTTCTTCCCGGGCCGAGACTGTCGTCGATGCCGATGGGTCCGAACACGGCAAGCGCCACGGCACCGATCAGGATCACGGCCGCCGATACCGCAACTACGCTCGGATCGAGTATTTCGTGATGCGCATATCGCAGACACGCAATAATTCCCGAGGAGTGTGTCGCACTGTCGTCGATCCCGGCATCGTATGTGGCGTTGGAGCGGCCTAGCATGATTCACCGTAAAGTTAGATGTAGGATAATATTACGAACGTTCGATCAAGGTCAACAGCCCGCTCCCACGGTCCCTACGGTCCCGGCGCGGCCGGCTCGGGTCGCGCGGCGTTGACATGGGCTGAGGGCCGTTCCATGATCAAGGCACCGGATCCATTTGGTCAGGAGGACACTATGAATAAGATTGCTACGCTTGCGTTGGCACTTGCATGCGTAACCGGGACGGCTCTGTTTGCCGCCGGTGAAGGGGAGGGCGGCGGGACCGCCACTGCCGCATCGGCGGCCGCGGTGGTGGTGCCCGGCGAACTGGTCATCTATGCCTCGCCCGCCGAGTTCACGAGCGCCACCGGCATGACGCTGCCCGCGTACACCGAAGCGCCGGTGCTGGCCGAGATGGTAGCCGCAGGCGAGTTGCCGCCGGTGGCGGAGCGGCTGCCCGAGGAGCCGGTGGTGATCGACCCGAAGAACGAGATCGGCACGTACGGCGGCGACTACCGCAGCCCGTCCCTGTCGCCCACTCATAACCAGGACGCGATGTTTGCACGCCTGCAGAATCTGCTCACGCTCACCCCCGACCGCACTACCACCATTCCCAATTTCGTGCGCAGTTGGGAGGTGTCTGATGACAACAAGACGACCATCCTGCACCTGCGCAAGGGACTCCGGTGGAGCGATGGCGATCCGCTCGACGCCGACGACTTCCTGTTCTGGTACAAGGACTTCCTGACCAACGAGGAGTTGGTAACCCGCCCGAACGTTGCATGGAGGCCCGGCGGCGAGGTGATGCAGGTCACCAGGATCGACGACTACACGGTGCAGTACTCGTTCGCGGTGCCCTACCCGGTGGTGGTGGACAAGTTCGCTTTCAGTCCCTACTCACGCAACTCCAACACGTTGCCGCTGCTTCCGCGGCACTACATGGAGCAATTCCACATCGACTACAACGACAAGGCGGCGGAGCAGGCCGCCGAGGCGGGCTTCGACACCTGGTGGCAGTGGTTCATGAGCGTGGTAGGTCCGGACGAGCAGGGCCGTCTCGATACCGACTACCCGGAGATCAAGCCGTGGCGGCTCGGCAACATTGACGACTACGGCAACCGCTACTACGTCCGCAATCCGTACTACTTCAAGGTGGACAGCCAGGGCCAGCAGCTTCCCTACCTGGATCGCCAGGTTACCGTGAACAGTGGCAACATGGACGTGGTCACGCTCAAGGCGATTGCCGGCGAATTCGATGTGGCCACGTTTTCGCTGACCCTCGACAATTACCCGCTGTACAAGGAAGGCGAGGACGCGGGCGGCTACCGCACGCTGGTCTGGGGCCTGCCGCGCAACGAAGTCGCTTACGGGTTCAACCAGACCTACGCCGCCGATCCGGTACTGCGCGACATCTTCCGCGACCTGCGCTTCCGCCAAGCCATGTCGCTGGCAATCAACCGCGCCGAGATAAACGACGTGGTGGCGCTCGGACGAGCCATTCCGCGCCAGGCGACCGGCCCGATCAAGCCGGAGGGCCTGTTCACGGAAGACTGGATGAGCGAGCACTACGCCGAGTACGACCCGGACAAGGCGAACGCGCTGCTGGACGAGATGGGCCTGAAGTGGGACGCCGACCAGGAAGTCCGGCTGCGTCCTGATGGTCAACCGCTGGAGCTGCTCATGGAGTACTTCCGCACGGAGGGCGCCAAGGAGCGGATTCACCAGTTGACGGTCGACTACTGGGGAGCCGTTGGCGTGAAGGTGGTGCTCAAGGAGATCGCCGGGTCGCTGTTCGGGCAGCGCGTGGCGGCGAACGAAATCCAGGTATACAACTTCCACTTCGACAATCGCGGGCCGTTCGGCATGGTGTGGCGCGAGGCGCCGCACTACAAGACCGGCATCGGGCGGCTGTGGGAGGACTGGTACCGCACCCAGGGCGCCCAGGGCGAAGAGCCGTCGGAAGAGGTCAAGGAGGTGTTCTCGCTGATCGATCGGCTCATGCAGGTTCCGCTCGGCTCTGACGAATCGATCGCGGTGGGCCGCGAGTTGCTCACCAAGCACGTGCAGGGCTTGTACCGGATCGGGACGATCGACTACATCCCGCAGCCGGTGATTGTCAAAAACGGCCTGATGACCAATTTCACCGAGGTGGACGTGTGGGCGCCCGAGGGGCTGTGGCACAACAACACGCTTCCGGAGCAGTGGTTCTGGAAGAATTAGCCGCTTGAAGGCGAGGGGCGTGCGGCCCGTCAACTGACGGAACCTGCGCCCCCGCCGCCGGCTCACCATGGCGTACGTTCTGAGACGCTTCGTCGCCATGGCCGTCACCATCGCACTGGTGTCGGTTGTGGCGTTCATTCTGATTCAGCTTCCGCCCGGCGACTATATTTCTTCGTACGTCGCGGCGCGCGAAGCGGCGGGCGACGACGAGGTGTCGCAGGGCGAGATCGACTCGATGGTGCGCGAGTTCGGCCTCGACAAGCCGGTCCACATGCAATACCTGCGCTGGATCGGGCGCATCGTTACCAAGGGTGATTTCGGCCGTTCCTTTGCCTACCGGCGTTCGATCAACGAGTTGATCTGGGAGCGGTTCGTGCTTACCGCCGTGGTCGGGCTCAGCGCGCTGGTAATTACCTACCTGGTGGGCGTGCCGCTGGGGATCTACTCTTCGCTGCGCCAGTACTCGGTCAGCGACTTCGCCCTCACCACGGTGGGTTACGTCGGGCTGGCAACGCCGAACTTCCTGCTCGCCATCCTGCTGATGTATCTCGGCTTCAAGTACTTTGGCGCCAGTGTCGGCGGCCTGTTCGATGCCAAGTACATGGAGTCTCCCTGGACGCTGGCCAAGATCGTGAACATGCTCGGACACCTGTGGGTGCCGGCGATCGTCCTCGGCACCGCGGGGACCGCCGGCATCATCCGGGTGACGCGCGGGATGATGCTGGACGAACTGCGCAAGCAGTACGTGGTCACGGCTCGGGCCAAGGGGCTCAGTGAGCGGTCTCTGATCTTCAAGTACCCGGTGCGGATCGCCCTGAACCCGATCGTGGCTACCATCGGTTGGCAACTCACGGCGATTGTTTCCGGCGCGCCGATCGTGGCGATGGTGCTGTCGCTGCCGACCACCGGCCCGCTGATGATCAACGCGCTGCTGCTGCAGGACATGTACCTGGCGGGCACCTTCATCCTGCTGCTGTGCACCTTTACCGTGGTCGGCACGTTCATTTCCGACGTGCTGCTGGCGATGCTCGATCCGCGCATTCGCCTCGGAGCGGAGCGGGATGGCGGCTGACACGGCGGCGCGAGGGCGCCCGGCGGCGGCCGCGGAGCAGGACCGTGCGGAAGAGTGGTACGTCGCCTCCCAGTATCGCCTCATGTGGCGGCGGCTCACCCGGCATCGCCTGGCCATTTTCGGCGGCGTGGTGCTGGCGGTGCTGTACCTGGTCGCCATCTTCTGCGAGTTCGTCGCGCCCTACGATCCGTCGACCAAGAACACCGACTTGCTCACCGCACCGCCGCAGCGCATCCACTTCTTCGGCCAGGGAAGCTTCTCGCCGCGTCCGTTCGTATACGCGTATACCGTCGCGGAAGATCCGGTCACCTGGCGCAAGGTCTACGCGGACGACCCGGAGACCCGTTTCCCGATCCGCTGGTTCGTACGCGGCGAGGAGTATCGCTTCTGGGGCCTGTTCAAGACCCGCGCGCACCTGTTTGGGGTGGACGATGGTTACGTGTTCCTGCTCGGCACCGATACCCTGGGGCGGGACGTGTTCAGCCGCATCATGTACGGCACGCGCATTTCCCTGTCGATCGGGCTGATCGGGGTCGCACTGAGCTTCATCCTGGGGCTGACCATCGGCGGCGTCTCCGGATACTTCGGCGGGTTCGCCGACGCGGTGGTGCAGCGCAGCATCGACTTTCTGCGTTCGCTGCCGGTGCTGCCGGTGTGGATGGCGCTGGCGGCGGCTCTGCCGGCCAACTGGCCAACCATCCGGGTGTACTTCGGCATCACCGTGATCGTGTCGCTGATCGGCTGGACCGGCTTGGCGCGGGTGGTGCGCAGCAAGCTGCTCAGCCTGCGCCACGAAGACTTCGTGATGGCCGCGGTCGTCGCTGGCGCCCACTCGGGCAAGATCATTTCCCGCCACCTGATACCCGGATTTCTGAGCTACGTGATCGTCAGCCTGACGCTCGCGGTACCCAACATGATCCTGTCGGAGACGGCGCTGAGCTTCCTTGGGCTGGGACTGCGCCCGCCGGTGGTGAGCTGGGGTGTGCTGCTGAGCGAAGCCCAGAACCTGCATGCCATCGCCCTGGCGCCGTGGCTGTTGCTGCCGGGCCTGTTCATTATCGTCGCCGTGCTGGCGTTCAGCTTCGTCGGCGACGGGCTGCGCGACGCCGCCGACCCTTACGCCAACTGAGTTCACTACGGCGCGGCAGCCGGCAAGGAACGACGAGCAACCGGCCTGCCCGCGACACTTGCTGACGCGGGCGGCGGTAACCGGGGTACACTGGCCGCGTCGCGCACTACCCGGGTTCAGTTGAAGCCTCGCGCGACGTCTGGAGGATAGTCGATGCCAACCGCCGCCGAGCGACTGCACTGGTCGTTCGATCACGACACCGGGCTGCAACGCCCGCACTTCGGGAACGCGCTGCGCGCCGTGCTGGAAGGCTGGGCTCCCGGCAGCGCGCACGAGGGCGCCGTGCGCCGCTACAAGATGTTGCCCAACTTCGCCGCCGGCTGGCACCAGCGGTGGTTGGACCCTGGCGGTGAGCTCGGTGTCGGCAGCGCCGAAATCGTGCGCACCCCCGACGCTTCCGGCGGCACGCACTACCGCGTCCGGCACGACAACACCACCAGCGGCGAACAGGTCGCGCTGGACTTCCATACCACCGGCGATCCGCTGCCGCGGCTCACCGGCCGCTGGCGTGTGGCGGCGGTCAACGCCGCCGGCGACGCGCACCGTGGGATCGATGTCACGGGTTCGACCGAGGCAGTCTCGGGCCGGCGGGCGGTGTTGCTTGCGGTCAACGGCGTCGTGCTGCGCGCCGGCGAGCTCGATGCCGCGCTGCCGCTGACTTCCTGGTGGACGTTGTTCGACGCGTTGCCGGCGGTCATGGGGGGCGGGTCCGAGACGGGACCGTTCGCCGTGCTGGAAGACCTGGAGAAGGTGCGGGTGCCGTGCACGGTCCGCGCGCTCGCCGAAGGGCCGATCGAGGTAGCCGGCCACCGCCTGCGCGGGTACTGCCAACACGGCGCCGGCATGTTGCCCAGTTACTGGTGGCTCGATGACCGGGGCACGGCGTGCGTGGTGAAGAGCATGTTCCACACCCTGGTACTGCGCGGCCCCGGCGGCGAGGAGGACGAGGCATGAGCACGCGGCCAAACATCGTATTCATCAATACCGACCAGCAGACCTGGGACGCCGTCTCCGCGTATGGCAACCCGTGGCTGCACACCCCGAACATGGACCGGCTGGTGGCGTCCGGCACCTCGTTCATGCGTTCCTACTGCACCGACCCGGTGTGCGCCCCGGCGCGCACCAGCTGGGCCACCGGGCGCTACACCTCGGAGGCCGGCGTGCCGTTCAACGGCGGCCACCTGCACAACGACATTCCCGACCTCGGGCAGCTCCTGCGCGCCGGCGGTTACGGCGCCTTCCACGCCGGCAAGTGGCACGTGGAAGGCCGCGACGTTACCCGCAGCTTTCACAACCTGTACTACGGGGCGCGCCGTATCGGTGCCAGCACCGGCGAGTTCTACGACCCGGCCATCACCCACGCGGCCCTGCAGTTCCTGACCACCTACGAGGGCGAGAAGCCGTTCTACCTGCAACTGGCGTTCGTCAATCCGCACGACGTGTGCGAGTACGGCCACAACTACGAGGAGAAGGACATTCCCCACGCGGTCGCCCAGGGCATCCTGCGCGAGGAGGAGTTGCCGCCGCTGCCGGACAACTTCGAATACGACCCGCGCGAGCCGCTGCAGCACCGCGTGATCCGGCGCGACGACGACTGCCTCATCCACTGGAAGATCCTGCGCAAGACGCGCCGCTTCTCCGCCCTGGACTGGCGCTTTTTCGCCTGGAGCCTGTACCGTTTCGTGGAGAAGGTGGACGCCGAGATCGGCCTGGTGCTCGATGCGCTGGCCGCCAGCCGGTTCCGCGACGACACCGTCGTGATCTTCACCGTCGACCACGGCGAGGCGGCCGGCCAGCACCAGATGTTCCAGAAGTTCACCCTGTACGAAGAGAGCGTGCGAGTGCCGCTCGTGGTGGCCAGCCTCGGCGACCGGTTGCCGGTGGAGAAGGGCAGGCGGCTCGACCACCTGGTATCCGGCGTCGACCTGCCGGCCACCATGTGCGACTACGCCGGCATCCCCGTTCCTCCGCGCTGCCTCGGGCGCAGCTTGCGGCCGCTGGTCGAGGGCCGCAGCGTGCCGTGGCGGGACGGCGTCTACATCGAGTCCAACTACTGGGGCCGCGCCCTGGTTACCGCCACCCACAAGTACGTGACCGAGTACCGTCCCAAGGAGGTGGAGGACTACGTGCCGCCGGGCCCGGACTCGGCGGAGCGCGGGCTGGAGCAGCTCTTCGACCTGCAGGCCGACCCCGGCGAGACCCGCAACCTGGCCACCGACCCGGCGCACGCGGCAACCCTGGCCGCGTTGCGCTCGGCGCTCGTCACCGAGGAGCGCAGCCTCCAGAGGCGTCCGCTCGCTCCCGGCCGCCCGCGCAAGGTCGTCGACCAGTGGGGCGCCCGCCTTCGCCGGCGCTGGCTGGAGTACCGCCCCGAGTAGCCGGATCGCTCCTTTCCCGATATCTATCGCTTCCTGGCGGCTCTGGCAGCGGGCCGGCCCCGGGCGGTGGCGCGGCTGATCGAGAGCCGTGGAATCTATGAGGCGGCCGCGATACTGGGGGCACAGGTATGGGACACCTATCCCGATCTCCGCCCGCGGTTGCCGGCCGCGAGGCGCACCGTGGTCGATGCCGTATGGAAGATTCACCACGATTTGAGCCGTCGTTAGCCGTCCGCGTGCTGCCGCCGTCGCTCCTGCAGGCGCTCAGGCACGTGTTCGCGCAACGGGTCAGCGGCTGCATGCTGGTGGGCGGCACCGCGCTGGCGGTCGGAAGCAGCAGCCTGGAGCGCGAAGCGTGCGGTTTCGCCGTCGACTTCGGCGTGTCCGCGGCCGCTGTATTCCGCCAAGTAACCGCGTTCCAACGCGAACTATTGACCGCCCTCGATCGCCACCTCAGCCACGCCGCAACCAGCCCGCTCCGCGACTTGATAAGACGGATCAAGAACCTGTAGGTAAGCGGCGCCGCGTGCCCGCCTTGCTCGTCTGGTGCGGGCGCCACTGGTAGCTGACGTCGGGCTCGTTTTCCGGTGGCGGGCTTAGGCCGTGGGCGTAGGCCGCGAACCCGTGGCGCTCGTAGAATCGGCAGGCGACGGTGTTGCGTTGCAGGGTGAGTACGCGAAGGCAGTCCGGAGACAACGCCTTGCCATGCGCGAGCAGCGCGGAGCCGACACCGCGGCGCTGCTCCGGGGGGTCGACGTAGAGCTGTTCGATCCACTCGTCGGCCATCGCCAGCACGCCGACCGGCGGGCCATCCAGAACTGCCACCCACACTTCGTGTTCGTGGGAGACGACGCCCGCGAAGTAGCCGCAGTATTCGTCGTCGGTCCGAATCTGTTCCGGCTTGAGGATACCGTGCAGAAGGCCGGAAATGCTCCGCGCGTACAAGTCGGCCACAAAGGCCACCTCTGTCGCGAGCATGCGCCGTATTTCGATCTTCAGCACGGAAGGGTTCTCAGCCGGCCGCGCTCCGAATGCGCTGCGCCATCAATGAGCTGGGAACGCCCCCTCGTAGGCGGTCCAGGTCGATTCGTCGAGAGGGGTGGCGGCGGCGCGGATGTTCTGCTCCAGTTGGGCGGCGTTGAGGCTGCCGATCGGGTTGCCGTGGATGCGCGCCTCGCGCAAGCAGAACTGCAGGGCAAGCTGCAGCAGGTCGATGCCGCGGTCGCGGCACCACAGCCAGCGCTCGCGGGCCGCGGCGATATCCTCTTCGTTGCGGTAGTTGCCGAGCCGCGCGGTCTCTGCCGGGTCGCCGCCGGTAAACAGGCCGCGCAGGATCGACCAGCCGTTCATCACGCCGACGCCGGCTGCGTCCGCCGCCGCAAGCACCCCGTCGGCGGCGCTCTGCCGCAACAGGTGGTAGTCGCTGAAGCACAGCAGGAAGTCGACGTCGCCGGTGGCGATCGCCTGCCGGTGAAACTCGTGCGGGCGCATCCCGAATCCGACGTTGCGCACCACGTCGCGTGCCTTGAGGCTCAGCAGGCCGGCAAGGGTGCCGTCCTTGGCCAGGGCCGGCTCCATCCTGGGCGGATCGTGGATCAGCATGCCGTCGAAGTGGTCAATGCCGAGTATGGCGAGCTGGTCCTCCACGTCGCGCACCACGCGCTCCGCAGAGAAGTCGGGGGCGCCGTCACCGTAGCCGCCCCATGAGGCCCCGGAGTGGCAGCACAGGCGTCCGGTGATGATGACGTCCTGGCGCGGGATTGCCCTGAGCGCCAGGCCGAGCTTGCGCAGCGAGTCGCCGTAACAGCGTGCACAGTCGAAGTGGTTCACGCCCAGCGCTACCGCGTGCTCCACCAGCGCTACCGCGTCCTCGTCGGCAACGAAGCCGAAGTGATTGCCGAAGCCCTGGGTGCCAAACGGAATGACCGGGATCGAGAGGCCGGTCTTGCCGAGCACGCGGCGCGGCACGGCGGGGGTGGCGGGGGTGTTCATGTGGTAGCTCCTGTGCCGGTATTGCCGGCGCACCATGCAAGGCAGTTGTGCAAGAGGCGCTGGTAGGATGGTTGCAGCCAGATGGGCAGGTTGTGGCCCGGCGTGAGCACACAGACGCGGCCCTTGCCGTGGCTGCGAGTCCATCCTGCCGGCTGTGTCCCGTGTTCGGATGATGAGTGCAGGAACAGATTGACGTGAGGATCGTTCATCGCCATCTGGTAGTGTTCATCGCGGCCGGTGAACGGCGTGCAGCCGGCGCTGAGCGGATGCCCGGCGGCCGGTTCGACGGTTACGTCGCATTGCGGGGGATGGCCTGCAAACGTGCCGCCCATAAGCCGGCTCAGCGACGGCGAGTCGTCGTACAGCGCGGTGCCGGAGTGCAGGAACAGGATGCTGTTGCCGGCGGCCACGTAGTCGGCGAACGCGCGTCCCTCCCGCTCGGCTGCCCACGGCGTCGAGTCTGTTGTGGACCGATTGTTGGCCTTGGAGAAAACCACCAGTTGGTAGCGCTGCATCCGCTCCGCCGACCAGTCGCCGGGATCTTCGACCCAGTCGAACGTGTAGCCGTTGCCGGCAAGCGGAGCGAGTCCGCCTCGGGTCAGCGAAGCGGGGTGAGCGCTGTCGTCGCAGAGTACCAGCGTGTGCATGTTGGCGCGGAGATTACACCAATAGCGCGGGTTGCGGAATCGGCCCTGTACGGTCCTGTGGCGATAGTGGCGGCACGGCTGCGTATCCGGTACAGTGCCGCGGAAGCGAAACCCGGAAATGGAGCCGGTGAAGTAACACGCCGTGCCGCCATGGAGGCCAAGAGAAGTGAACGTCCTGGTAACCAACGCCGACTACCCGTTCGCCGCCGCTGTTGCGGACCTGCTCGCCGGGCGCCATCAGGTGCGGCGTATCGGGTGGGCGGAACGGCTGGATGCAGACTCGACAACCGATGAACTGGTAGCGGGCATCGAGGCCGTTGTCCACTTCGGCTACGCGCGCGCCGGCGGCGAAGCGCACGACCTGATCGATCACGCCGCGCGGCGCACCTACAACCTGCTGCTGGCGGCTGCCGAGGCCGGAGTGGAGCGCTGCATATTCGTGAGCACCCTGCGCCTGCTGGAGGCGCTGCCCGCGCACTTTGCGGTAACCGAAAAGTGGCAGTCGAGGCCGCCGAGCGACGATCCGGCGCTGCTGGCGTGCCATCTTGGCGAAATCGTGGCCAAGGAGTGCGCCCGGGACCGGTTGCTGCGGGTGCTCACCCTGCGCTTGGGGTTCCCGGAAGTACCTGGCGACCGGCATGCGTTGCGCGGCGAGCACGGCCGGGCGGCGATTGCCGCGGCGGATGCTGCCGAGGTTATTGGACGCGCCCTGCAGGCGGATCTGGCGCAGTGGCAGGAGGTGCACGTGCAGTCCCCGGTGCACGGTGCCCGCTACCTGATGCGCGAGGCCGGAAGGCTGTTGGCGTTTCCGGGCGCGGACAGCGAAGGGGCGGCATCGTGAACGTGCTCATTCTCGGCGGCAACGGCATGATGGGTCCGTGGGTAATCGAAGCGCTGCAGGGCCGTCATACCCTGCGCGTCACCGACATCAACGAACCGCCGCCGGGCTCCGCGCATGAATACCGGCGCCTGAGCATCGCGGACCGGGACGGCGTCGTTGCGGCCGCGGAAGGGATGGATGCCATCGTCAACCTGTCGGTGCTGCGCGAAGACCGGGTGCAGGCGTTCGAGGTTAACGTGCAAGGCAACTACAACCTGGCGGCGGCGGCGGTCCGGCACGGAATCCGGCGCATCGTCAACACCGGCCCGCACTACCAGCTCGCCGGCCGGCAGTATGAAGAGTGGGACTTCGACCTGAACCCGGACATGCCGCCGCAGCCCGGCACCCGCCTGTACGCGCTCACCAAGGCGCTCGGTCAGGAGGTGCTGCGCGTGTTCAGCGAGCGGCATGACCTGTACGTGCAGACGTTGCTGTTCATGGGCATGCTCTACCCCGGGACTTGGCTGTGGAACCGCCAACAACCCGGCGACAAGGCGGTTCTCGGCCAGGACCTGGCGAATCCGTTCGTGATCGCCTGGCCGGACACCGGGACCGCGGTGCGCGCCGCCCTGGAGGTGGAATTGACCCGCCTGCCGTCACGCTGCGAAACCTACTTCACCTTCGCCCGCAGCCCGCACCGCAAGTTCTCCAGCGAAAAGATCACCCGCATCCTCGGCTGGCAACCCGCCCATCACCTCGAGCAGTTCTGGATCCGCCCCCCCGACGACTCCTGACCTGGGCCCCGGGCGGCGGCGTCAGTTGCCGGGTACCGGGGCGTCGGGGCGGAGCAGGGACTCGGACTTGAGTTCTGCCCACAGGTCGGCGGGGATGGGAGTTTGCAGGCGCTGGACGTTGCCGGTGACGTACTCGGGGCGGGCGGCGCCGGGGATGGCGGCGGCCACCAGCGGGTGGGCAAGCGGGAACTGCAGCGCGGCGGTGGCCAGGTCGACGCCGTGGCGGGTGCACACCGCCGCCATCGCCTGCACGCGTTGTACTACCTCGGGCGGCGGGTCGGCGTAGCGGTAGGTGGCGTTGCCGCGGCCCTCGGTGGCCAGGATGCCGGAGGCGAACAGGGCGCCAACGATGATCGCCACGCCCGCCTCGGCGCAGCGCGGAAAGTCGTGGTCCAGCACGTCGTGGTCGAGCAGGTTGTAGTCCTGGGCGACCAGGAAGAAGTCGGGCTCGACCAGGTCCAGGAAGCGCGGAATCAGGCCGACGAAGTTGATGCCGGCGCCCACCCCGGCGACGGCGCCGCTGGCACGGAGCTGGTCCAGCGCACGCCAGCCGCTGGTGGCCAGTTCCTGCATCAGCGCCGCGATGCGCGCCTCGGAGTGATGGAACATCTGGTCCAGGTCGTGGATCACCAGCAGGTCGACCGAGCCGAGGCCGAGGCGGTGCAGGCTGTCCTCGTAGGAACGCATGATGCCGTCGTAGCTGTAGTCGAAGTGCAGCGTGAACGGCAGCGGGTCGTGCCAGTACTGCTGGTCGAGCAGATCGGGGCGGGTGGTGGGGCGCAGCACCCGCCCCACCTTGGTGGACACCTTGAACTGGTCGCGGGGACGGCCGCGCAGGAACTCGCCGAGGCGGTGTTCGCTCTTGCCGTGGCCGTAGAACGGCGAGGTGTCGAAATAGCGGATGCCGGCGTCCCAAGCGCTTTGCATTACTTCCTGGGCGGTCGTGTCGCCGACCGTGCCGAGCAGATCCCCGATCGGCGCGCAGCCAAGCCCGAGCCGGGTCAGTCCAACGCCGGTGCGCCCGAGTGTTGCCGTGTGCATGCCTTACCCAACCACGGAGTGCCGCCACTCGTCCACCGTCGCAGGGACGCCGCCGAGGCCGTGCCGTGTTGATTTCGCCGGTGGCGGTCAACTACATTGAAAGTAGTCAAGCCGCCGTACAGGACGGATGGTCCCGCACGGCGGCCCGGCCGCGAGCGCAACCCGCTGCCGCGGTAACAACACTGAGTTTCGGAAGGTAGAGGGATCGTGGACGTCACGCAGATTGGCGCGCAGGTGGAGCGCGAGAGCGGGCTGCTGCAAGGGGTCCGCCAGCAGCTCGAGAAGGTGATCATCGGGCAGGGCTATCTGCTCGAACGGCTGCAGATAGGGCTGCTGTGCAACGCCCACCTGCTGATCGAGGGCGTTCCCGGCCTGGCCAAGACGCTGTCCATCACCACGCTCGCGCAGGCGATCGACGCCCGCTTCCGGCGCATCCAGTTCACCCCCGACCTGCTGCCCGCCGACCTGATCGGCACGCTGATATACCACCCCGGCAGCGGCGAATTCACCACCAAGCGCGGGCCGATCTTCGCCAACATCATCCTCGCCGACGAAATCAACCGCGCCCCCGCCAAGGTGCAGAGCGCCCTGCTGGAGGCGATGCAGGAGCGGCAGGTGACGATCGGCGACGACAGCCACGCGCTCGACGATCCGTTCATGGTGCTCGCCACGCAGAATCCGATCGAGCAGGAGGGCACCTACCCGCTGCCGGAGGCGCAGGTGGACCGCTTCATGCTCAAGGTGCAGGTCAGCTATCCCAGCCGCGACGAGGAACTGCGCATCCTGCGCCAGATGGCGCGCACCACCGCGCAGACGCAGGTGGAGCCAATCCTGCAGCCCGCCGACTTCAGCCGCCTGCGCGCTCTGGTGGAGCAGATCCACATGGAGGAGAAGGTGGAGGAATACGTGGTCGACGTGGTGTACGCAACGCGCGAGCCCGGCGGCTTCGGCCTCAAACTGGACGGCCTGATAGAGTATGGCGCCTCACCGCGCGCCACCATCTACCTGACCCTGGCGGCCAAGGCCTACGCCTTGTTGCACGGGCGTGGCTACGTGACGCCACAAGACGTCAAGACCATGGCCCCCGACGTGCTGCGCCACCGCGTCATCCTCAGCTATGAGGCGGAAGCCGAGGAGCGTACCGCCGACGACCTGGTGGCGCAGATTCTGGACGCTGTCCCGGTGCCGTGATCTCCCCGGAGCTGGCGCGGCAGATTCGCTACATCCAGATCAGCGCCCGTCGTGCCGTGGACACCGTCTTCGGCGGCGAGTATGCCAGCGTATTTCGCGGTCACGGCATCGAGTTCCAGGAGGTGCGCGACTACCAGCCGGGCGACGAGATTCGCTCCATCGACTGGAACGTGACGGCGCGCATGGGACACCCGTTCGTGAAGCGCTTCGTGGAGGAACGTGAGCTCACGGTGTTGTTCGTGGTCGATCTTTCCGCCTCCGGGACGTTCGGATCGGCGGTCAAGAGCAAGACCGAGGTGGCGGCGGAACTGACCGCGCTGCTGGCGTTCTCGGCGATCCGCCACAACGACCGGGTTGGCCTGGTGGCCTTTACCGGCGACGTCGAGCTGTTCATCCCGCCCAAGAAGGGGGTAACGCACGTTCTGCGCCTGGTTCGCGAGTTGCTGTTCTTCGAGCCGGAGGGTGCGCGTACCGACATCGGCGCCGCGCTGCGCTTCATGAGCCGTGTGCAGCGGCGCCGGGCCACGGTGTTCCTGGTGTCCGATTTTCTCGCCACTGGTTATGAGCCGGAGTTGCGGCTGGCGGCGGCGCGGCACGACCTGATCGCCGCGTCGATCGTCGATCCGCACGAAATGGCGTTGCCGCGCGCCGGGCTGCTCGACCTGCAGGACGCGGAGACCGGGCGGCGCGTGCTGGTCGACACCTCCAGCCGCCGGGTGCGCGCGGAATACGAGCGGCGCGCGCGGGAGCGGCAGGAGTCGCTCACCGCGCAATTCCGCAGACTGCGCGTCGACCAGATCCCGATCCACACCGACCAGTCGTGGACGCGCGATCTGGTGCGATTCTTCAAGGCGCGCGAGCGG